>Ga0209427_10007597_pt1 | contig 12272 bp, 18 predicted proteins | sample DeeMarSWOR136_30_FD_187465 | JGI IMG/M metagenome (GOLD analysis project Ga0209427, IMG submission 187465) | Marine sediment microbial communities from White Oak River estuary, North Carolina - WOR-1-36_30 (SPAdes) (version 2) | ecosystem: Environmental > Aquatic > Marine > Intertidal zone >... | reverse complement strand
ATATTGTGTATAATTAGTGTGTATTTATGGCATCAAATCATTCTCAAATAGCCGCACCCGTCCGTGAAAAAGCAGGCTCGTTACCAAGAGAAAATCTGGTAATCGGCAGGACTATCGCTTATCTTGAGGTGCTGAAGCCCCTACCCAGCATGCTACTGGCCTTTATCGGCCTTTGTGCCGCTTTCATCGCCGGTGAAGGGCAGTTATCTTACAGGCTTCTCCTTGTTCTAGCAACGGTCCTGATAGCCGCGGCCGGTGCCAATGGGTTGACCAACTATCTTGACCGCGATATTGATGCCCGCATGCGGCGCACCAGTTGCCGTGTTTTACCTTCCAAGACCATTTATCCAGCGAAAAAAGTATTGCCTCTAATAGTAGGCCTGATTGTTGCCGGTCTGGTCCTGTCTGGGTATCTGCACCCTAATGTTTTTCTGGCGGATCTGGGCGGTACACTGGTGGCGGCGACCTGGCGTAAAAAGGTGACCTGTGTTTATCCCCAGGGTGTGATTGCCAGCTGCGCGCCGATTCTGATGGGATGGCTGGCGCTAAATCAGGCTCTAAGCTGGGAGCTACTGCTGTTGTGTATCCTGATTGCTGCCTGGCTGCCATTGCACGTTTGGAGTGTTAATATCGCTCACCGGGAGGACTATCTTCAGGCGGGACTGAGATACTTCCCCATAAGCCTAGAGGTAAAAGAATCCGTAAAACTGTTACTTGCGTTCTCGCTGGTGCTTTATGCCGCTTCCATCGCTCTTTATTTCATCGGCGGCTTCGGCTGGCTCTATCTGGTGACGGCCAATATCCTGGGTATCGCCATGGTCTATACCAGTTCTCGATTGCTGATTTCCGGTACTTCTGAAAACACATGGAGGTTGTACAGACTGTCCGCTTTTCCCTACCTGGGACTGATTTTTCTGGTCATGTGTCTGGATATCCAGCTTCTGGGCTAGTCTTAATGGAGAGGTTTTATGGACTTTAATCTCAGTGAGCAGGAGAAGATGCTGCAGAGTCTGGCAAAGGACTTTGCGGTTAAGGAAGTACTGCCGCGGGCGGCCGAGATTGACCGCAGCGGGGAGTTCCCCTCTGACCTGGCCCGTGAAATAGGTAAGCGCGGCTTTCAGGGACTACCTTATCCGGCGGAGTATGGTGGCAGCGATGCCGGTTATACCGGCTTTGTCCTGGTGCTGGAGCAGCTCTGCCAGGCATCCATGACGGTTGGCGCTATCATGGCGGTAAATACCGTCCCCGAAGAGGGTATCTACCGCTTCGGCACCGAGGAGCAGAAAAAGCGCCTGCTGACGCCGCTGGCAAAGGGCGACTGGCTCGGCGGTATCGGCTTTACCGAAGCGGAGACCGGCTCCGATCCCGGAGCAATTACTACCACGGCTGGTCGCCATGGTGATGGATTTGTCATCAACGGGCAGAAACAGTTCATGGCGATGGCTCCGGCGCTGAACGCCGTCATCCTTTTTACGCGGCGGGAGGGCGATGGCCTGAATGCCTTTATTGTTGATACTTCCTCTCCCGGCTTTGCCATCCGTGAGCCCTGTGAGACCATGGGGTTGAGGGGACTGGGGACATCGGTGGTGTATCTCGATGATGTGTATGTCCCTGAGGAGAACCTGCTTGGCAAAGAGGGACAGGGCTTTGAAATCCTGCTTGAGGCGATAAGCGTGGAGCGGATGAGTGTGGCCATGCAGGGTGTAGCCGTCGCCCAGGCGGCGCTGGAACTTGCGCTGGATTATGCCTGTGAGAGAAAGGCTATGGGCCGACCGATTTCCAAAATGCAGGCAATACAGACGCATCTGGCCGAGATGGCTTCCAGAATCGAGGCGGCGCGGTGGCTGGTGTATCGTACCGCTTTCCTGCACGACCAGGGCCAGAGCATCCAGTATGAGTCCTCAATGGCCAAGCTCTTTGCCTCCCGGGTGGCGGTGGACGTAACAAGCATGGCCATGCAGGTCCACGGCTCCTTCGGCACGATGAAGTCGCTCCCGGTGGAAAGGCTCTATCGGGATGCCAAGATGACCGAGATATATGTCGGTAGCTCCGAGGTGCACCGCAGCATCATCGCTAACCGGCTGATATAAACAGGGGTAGAAATTGCCCGAAGAGCATTTTCGTTTATTGCAGACCTGCCACGGCGCCCGTGCCGGGGAGCTTGATACCCCCCACGGCACTGTACCTACGCCCGTATTCCTGCCGGTGGGCAGCCAGGCCACGGTCAAGACGCTGACCTCCGAAGAATTGAGGGATATCGGGTTCAGTATGGTGCTGGCCAACACCTATCACCTCTATCTGCGACCCGGTATCGATGTTATTGAGAAGATGGGAGGTTTGCACCGGTTCATGGCCTGGGACGGTGCCATACTTACCGACAGCGGCGGCTACCAGGTATTCAGTCTGGCACCGCTCTGCCGTGTCAGCGATGAGGGCGTGACCTTTCGCTCCCACATTGACGGCAGCGAGCACTTCCTGACCCCTGAGCTGGCGGTCAATTACCAGGAGGCGCTCGGCGCCGACATTATTATGGTCCTGGACGAATGCCCCGCTTATGATGACAGCCCGGAGAAGGTGCGGAAAGCGGTGGACAGGACGCACCGCTGGGCGGAGAGATGCCTCAAAGCCCGAAAGCCACATGACCAGTCGCTCTATGCAATCGTGCAGGGAGCGATTTATCCCGAGTTACGGCGTCGGTCGGCGGAGCAGCTGACGGCGCTGGACTTCCCCGGGTATGCTATCGGCGGACTGAGTATCGGAGAATCCAAGGAAGTAATGTGGGCAACGGTCGAGGAGACGGCTGTCCTGCTGCCAGAGAACAAGCCCCGCTATCTTATGGGTGTGGGCTCTCCGGAAGATATCGTCGAGGGCGTCGCCCGTGGCATAGATATCTTCGACAGCGCCCTGCCCACGCGGGTCGCCCGCAACGGCGCCCTGTTTACCGGACAGGGCCGGCGCAATATCAGGAATGCCGCCTTCAGCCTTGTCGAAGAGCCGGTTGACCCCGAATGTGACTGCTATACCTGCCGCAACTTCTCCGCCGCCTACCTGAGCCACCTGTTCCGCAGTGATGAGATTCTGGGACTACGCCTGGCAACGGTTCACAACCTGCGCTTTATCAGCAACCTGGTGAACAGGATAAGGAATGCCATCCTGGACGGAACTTATAACGCCTTCCGCGACGATTTCCTGGCGGGCTACCGGACCACCGACGAGCGGACCCGGTTCGAGCAGAAGAGGAAGTGGCTGAGGGAGAGGGGTACTTAGGGAGTATTCCTGATACCCCCGCTTATCTTTTTATTTTTGGTTTGATAGAATATTAATAGAAGGCGTTTTTATACTTACATAATCCAGAAAACCGGGAGGTGGAGCATGGCCAAGGCTAAAAAGGGCAGCAAAGACCTGGGTGTCTATAGGGAAGGTGATAAATATATCTGCCGCGAGTGTAACACCGAACTACCGTTGAGGCAACCCTGCCCTGTATGTAAAAAAGAAGTTGACTGGGAACGCGTCTTTCTGGAGCTGCGTCACTGAGCTTTTAATGCATCAAGAAATACGGTTCTGCGGACCTCGCCTCGATGATGACGCTGTTAATGGTCTGACTCGGACCTGTCTTATCCTCCCTGGATAAGCATCACGATGTTCAGTTTGTCGCCGTCCTTTACCGGTTTGGCCATTTCATTCGGGTAAGCGCTTTTCCCGTTGATATAGACCTCGTAGGAGTACAGCAGATTGCCCTTCTCGTTGAGAAGTACTTTCTTAAGGTCGGGGTACTGTCCGACGAGGTCTTGAACGCACTCACCGACGGTGTTTCCTTTCACCGGAATGACCAGCTGGTTATTGGTATATCTTCCGAAGATTGAAGAGATTTCAATATTTATACTCATCGTTCACTCACCTGTCTTATGGATTTCCGCAGTGTTTGCAGTTGGGGTCTTTTTTTACTTTCAGCTCGATAAAAGTCATCTTCAAAGCGTCGTAGACCAGAAGTCTATCGGTCAGCAACTCACCCAGCCCCACGAGATACTTTATCACCTCGGTCGCCTGTATACACCCGACAACCGCCGGTGTTACCCCGATAACCGGGAATTTCTCCTCGGGGACGTTAGCATCGTGATAGAGGCAGTTAAGGCACGCCGTTTTACGCGGGATAACGGTCATGACCCTGCCTTCGAAGCCATAGACGGCGCCGTGGAAAAACGGTATCTCTTTCTCTATAGCCGTCCTGTTTAAAAGGTATCGGGTCGGTAGATTGTCCATGGCATCGACAATCAGATCGCAGTCGGCCACGAGCTGTGAGGCATTGGTCTCGGTTATCGTTTCGGCAACGGCCTCTACCTTGACGTTCGGATTCAATTTCCTGAGCTTTGTGGCTGCCGAGTAGACCTTTTCCCCGCCAATGTTTTCTTCCCAGTGCAGGACCTGCCGGTTCAAATTGCTGAGCTCAACCTTATCATGATCGACAATCCTGAGCGTACCGATGCCTGCGGCGGCAAGATAGATGGCTACCGGTGAGCCGAGTCCGCCGGCACCGGCGATGAAGGCCCGGGCACTTTTGAGCTTTTCCTGTCCTTCCTCCCCGAAACCGTATATCATTATCTGCCTGTCGTACCTTTCCAGTTCTGCGCTGGTAAGCATGATGTCTAACCTCCCGGTTCTATATCACCTCATTGTCTATCCAGTCAAGGTAGTCCTGGTTGCCGCCGATGATAGGTAAAGCGATTATCTCGGGGACTGTATTACTGTGCATTTTCTTGACCGAATCAACGATTTCTGGCAGCAGCGAGGCCCTGGTCTTGATAACAAGCAGGCTTTCGCTGGCCGAATCAAGCTTGTCCTCCCACCAGAAGTGAGAGTCTACCTCCGGAATGATATTGACACAGGCGGCACGCCGCCCTTTAAGCAGCGACTGGGCTATCTTCTGCGCCTCTTCTGTACCGTTGGCCGTGATAAAGACAACTATATAATCGGGCTGTTCCATTTTTATACTATGGCCAGCATTCTGTCGACGGCTGCCTTGGCCCTGATGCGAATGTCTTCCGGCACCTTCACTTGTGGCGTTAGCGTCTCCAGAGATTTGAGTATCTTCTCCAGCGTTATCCGCTTCATATTGGGGCAGATTGCTTTTTCGGAGGCAGGGATAAACTTCTTGCCCGGGTTCTCCTTTTTAAGGCGGTGGATAATCTCCACCTCGGTGCCGACTATCAGTTCGCTGACGTCTCCCCGGCCCGCGTAACGGATAATACCGCTGGTGCTCAGGGCTTCATCGGCCAGGTCGATGACGTCCGGTCGGCACTCAGGGTGCACCACTACTTTGGCCCGCGGGTTTTCGCTTTTCCTCCTGATAATGTCTTCGGGCAGTATCCGTAAATGAGTGGGGCAGTAGCCGGGCCACAGGGTCATCTTCTTGCCGGTTCGGCGGGCAATAAAATCGCCGAGGTACTGGTCGGGGACGAACAGTATATCTTCAGCATTAATGCTCTCGACAACTTTGACGCCATTGGCGGAGGTACAGCAGTAGTCCGATTCCGCCTTGACCTCCGCAGTGGAGTTTATATACGTGACGACGGTGGCCTTCGGAAGCTCATTCTTTTTCTGCCTTAACTGTTCGGCGGTAATCATATCGGCCATGGGGCAGCCGGCATCCATATCCGGCAGCAGCACGGTCATGTCCGGGCAGAGGATGGAGGCCGTCTCCGCCATAAAGTGGACACCGCAGAATACGATGACATCGGCATCCGTCGCGGCGGCTTTCTGACTCAGTTCCAGTGAATCGCCCACGAAGTCGGCAATGTCCTGTACCTCACCAAGCTGGTAGTTATGCACGAGGATTATGGTGTTCCTTTCTTTTTTCAGTTTCAGTATTCGCTCTTCCAGAGAACTGCCTGCGTTTTCAGCCATTCTGTACTCCATTTTCGAGGGTTTTCACTCTGATTATACTGTTATATTATCCTTTCGGCGTTGGTGTAAATTTTCATTCCCGGTTCGGTAATAATTCTTACTTCCATGTCCGTGTGAATACGTGTGCCTGTATCCCTGACAAAGCCGATGATGGTGAGTCCGTACTTCCTGCCGATATCCAGGCCATTGCTGGTTACGGCCGTCTTCGTCGCTGCGACCGGAATTCTGGCACGGCAGATTTTCACTACCATCTCCGATGCCATCCGGCCGGTCGAGACCAGGAATGTTTTACCGCAATCGACGTTATTCATCAATGCGTAGCCTATAACCTTGTCCAGTGTGTTGTGCCGGCCGATATCCTCGGCAATACAGATTGGAGTTGCTTCCGGCGTGAATAACCCGGCAGCATGAGTGCCTTCGGTTACCTTGTATATCTCGGCTTTTTCGAAAAGAGTGTTCATGGCTGTGAATACCATTTTTTTACCGATTTTCGTCTGGGTGTGTATTCTGGGAAAATCTGCGCCATTGGAAAATGCCGATAAGCCGCCCCCGGAGACAATGCGATAATCGGTCTTCCTTATCCTTTTGGATATCTTGTGGATATCTTTCACTGTCACTCTGGCCATGTTATTTTCTATATTGACTGATTCCAGTTCTTCAATACTATCTATAAGCCCCTGTCCGAATAGATACCCGGTGATAAATTCCCTTTCCATCATGGCGGATATCATCACTGTCGTATAGTGTTTCTCATTTATAAAAATCGTCAGGCCGGTTTCCTTAATCACACTTTCCGTGTCTATGGTGGTTCCGCCATTTAGTCTGGTAAATTCTATATTCGTGAAGATTCTGTCTTCCATACTTATTTCCGTGAATTTATTATTCCACCGCCAACGACGGTATCCCCATCGTAGAAAACAACGGCCTGCCCGGGCGTGACGGCCATCTGCGGCTCGATGAACTTTACATAAACAATATCATCATCCAGAGGGGTGACTACAGCTTCGGCCTCCGGATGACGGTATCTTACCCTGGCTTTGACACTGATAGCACGCTCCGGCCTGTCCATGCCTGTCCAGTTCAGGTCAGTGGCAAACAGTTCGCGATTATATGTCTGCTCTTTAGTGCCCACCACGATGGCGTTCCGTTCCGGCTCAATGGCGGTTACGTACAGCGGTCGGGCGGCGGCTATGCCCAGCCCTTTACGCTGACCAATGGTGTAGGATATGATGCCCCTGTGCTCACCCAGGGTTTTTCCCCGTTCGTCAATTATCGGCCCTGGTTTGGCTGCTGCCGGGATGTAGTCTTTCAGGAATTCAGCGTAATTATCATCGGTTATAAAACAGATTTCTTGACTTTCCAGCCTGTCCGCAACAGGGAGGCCCTTTTTACTCGCAATATTTCTTACCTCGTCCTTGGTCAGGTTCCCAATGGGGAACAGGGCGTGGCTCAGCTGTTCTCGCGTCAGAGAGTAGAGAAAATAGGACTGGTCTTTCCGGGCGTCAACGCCCTTTTTCAGCAATCGGTTTCCGGTAGCCTTATCCTCCTCGATTCTGGCATGATGACCCGTGGCGATAAAATCAGCGCCCATTTCTCTAGCTCTCTCCAGCAGGGCACCGAACTTGATATACTGATTGCACCGGATACACGGATTCGGTGTCCTTCCCAGGCTGTACTCCCGGCAGAAGTCGACGATGACTTTACGGGTAAAAACTTCCCTTAAGTTCAATACGTAGTGGGGTATATCCAGCGTATGGGCGACTATTATTGCATCTTCTATAGCACTGGAGCTACAGCAGCTTCTGGAGCCATTACCTTTTTGTTCCCCCCCACTCGGCGGCCAGAGCTGCATGGTGGCACCGATGACATCGTACCCATCTTCCTTAAGTAGTGCCGCTGCTACGGACGAGTCCACACCACCGCTCATAGCTGTTACTATCTTCACTGCTTCTTCCCTCTGTTTATATTATGGAGAAGATATAGCCCAGAGTCAAAGATACCACACTGATAACCACCAGATAGACCAGCAGAATTCTAAGGCCGAATTCTTTTCTCAGTATGAGAATCGTGCTCCAGCTGGTAATCGGCCCGACCATGAGGAGTACCATGCCAGCGCCGATATTCATTCCCTGCGACATAAAGGCATGAACCAGGGGGACACTTGCCGTGGAGCAGATATACATCATCATTCCGAAGACTAGGCTGAACGGATAACCGAGGCCGCCGCCTAGATAGTCTCCGATAAATTTTCCCACTGGTGTAATCGTCGCCACCAGTGCCGCCAGTACTAGACCCAACAGCATTTCTGGACCTATTTCCCTGACCATATCCACAAAAGCATATCTCAGGACATGCTTTAGGCGGTGGGTTATTTTCCAGGGAGAACTCAGGGTATATTCTTCAGGACTACTTTCAAACGCCTGCTGACAATGGGAGCAGCAGAAGTAATAGATCTTCCCATTACGTTCCGTTTTTAGTGCCTTGTCAACCTCAACCTGCATCCCGCAGACCGGGTCTGTGGCCATTTCAACCTGAGATGTCAACGCTGTCGGCCTGGCCTTGAGCTGGTTGCCGATGATACCCATGATTAAGCCCATTACTATCACGGCAAAGAAGATATAGACGGTGAACTTAAGACCAAGCAGGGCGTAGCAGACGAGCAGCGCCGATATTGAGGTGGCTGGTGTTGCCACCAGGAAGGCCAGAACCGGCCCCAGCTTCGCCCCTTTCTGGTACAGGCTTATTGCCACCGGCAGAGAGCCTATGCAGCAAATGGGAAGAATTGTCCCGACAAGGGTGGAATAGAGAAGCGGTTTTATGCCTTTCCCACCGAGATGTCTCTCCACCCAGCTGGTGGGGATAAACTCATTAATCAGGCCGCTGAGGAAAAACCCTATGGCCAGAAAGGGCAGTACTTCGATGAGATAATCTTTGAACGTAACTAGAAATTGGATAATCACCACTTACACCTCACCCCGGCATTGGGACCAATTTGTGGGGATACTTTCTGTTCGCTCGATTTACAGCAGTTCGCCAATCTCTTCCCGTGACAGCAGGGGACTGGCATAGCCGCAGTTCTGGCAGCTCAATCTCAGTTCCAGAAGCTGGGCGCGTCCGGTCAGGCGAAGTCGCTTCCCGCAGTCAGGGCACTCCCGGGTGGTCGGGTATACGTCTACCCGGCAGCCACAGCTACTATCCGAGCAACAGCTTGTATTTTCGTTCGTTTCTGTATTCATTACTTTATTTTCTCCAGGGCGACTTTTGCGGCCACTTCACCGGATAGAAACATTGAGCCGAAGGTAGGCCCCATTCTGGGGAGTCCGTAGACAGTTCCCACGGCCATGCCGGTCACAATCAGGCCGGGATAAGCCTCACCGGTATATTCGACGATGAGGTCTTCCGACTTCTCAATCCACAGAGCGCCCTCGCCCTTGGTTTCGATGAGCCCCCGTTGCTCCAGTTTTTTTACGGCTATAGCATCATGCCCGGTGGCATCAATCAGGACCGGCGCCTCCAGAGCCACCGGATCAAGGGCGGCTATTTCCTTCGGCAGCGAAGCAATCGGCGACCAGTTGACAACGGCACCGCAAACACGCTCATCTTTGACCACCAGGTCTTCCAGTCTTGTCATGTTAAAAATCTTCACGCCGGCGGCACAGGCACTGGCGATGAGACTGGAGCAGGCATGGGGGGCATCGCAGACAACCAGGCCTTTACCGGCCGACTTATAAGGTACGCCGAGTTCATCGAGCAGTCTTTCGCCGGGGTGTCTTACGGTTACCTTGGGCATGAGGTAACCGCCACTCCAGAAACCGCCCCCGAGGTAGTTATTGCGCTCGATGATAACGACCTTTTTACCGGCCCGGGATATATTACGGCCGGCGACCAGTCCACTGGGACCGCCGCCGATAACAATACAGTCGCTCTCTACATATTCATTGAAATCTTTAGCGAATTCGGATACTATGGCTCGGGTTATTTCCTTCTCTCCAACCGCGCTGAACTTCTCCATTTTGACTCCTTCAAACTCCCTTAGCTTTGTTAGTCCTCATCCGTATCATCACCAGCGGGGTCAATCCTCATCCCCCGGCTGTTCGCCCAGATGATGCCTTCTTCGATGTCCTTTTCCTCTCCCTCCAGCTCCAGCACCACCCAGCCCCGGTCTTCGGATATATCTGCCGAGTGGATATTGGTAATTATATTAAATTGTTCACCTAGGTTGTGGATGATGGGTTCCCTGATTAACTCAGGTGGGTAGGTGAAAATGTAACGTCGTTTGACCATTTATTTCTCCGGCTTTTTCGTTATAATATAGTCTCGCACCTTTACTTGCTATATTATACCCCATTCATGTTATTCTCTGCGTTATTACCTTAATTTCCGGAAAAGACAGACGGTGAAATTACCTTCTGTCTAGTCTGCCTGCAAGCTAAGCGATACCCAACGCTTTCGCTGAAGCCTCTTTCTTCTTCTCTCTGTCTACAAGGTCCTGCAGAGTGATGGAGTTCAGGGTCTTATCAATTGCTGTCTTTATTTCGCTCCAGACATCCCGGGTAACGCAAAAGCCGGAGCGGGTACAGCTTTCTGGGTTGTTGATGCAGTCCACCGGCATATTGGTGCCTTCAAGGAGTTGGACTACTTCAGAGAGCTTAAGCTCGTTGGGATGTCTCGATAACTGTAGACCGCCGCGAGCACCACGAGTGCTTCTCACAATACCGGCGCCCACCAGCGGGGTGATAATATGTTCCAGATAGGGAAGTGAGATGTTCTGCCGGCTGGCGATGTCTTTAAGCTGCACCGGTCTGTTATCTTCATGTCTGGCCAGGTCCAGGAGTGCCCTGGTTCCGTACCGTGTTCTTGTGGATAGTTTCATCTTATCTAATATATTGTTGACTGAATTAGTAAACTTTATTAAAGTTTAGCATTAATCATGGCTTCTGTCAACTTGCCCATCTTTACTCCCATCGCTACAAAAATGAAAAAATTCTCACAAAAAATCTTGACAAATAGATGACGTAATATTATAATATATCGAGATATATCTTGATATTACACGATATGTTTTAGCTTTAAATATGTCAGGAGGGCATCATGTTTAGAGATAGAATATTACGTGGAGAGCGCTTCTTCCGTGGACCATACCGGGAGAGCTCTTTTCAAAAGGGTGACCTTAAATATGTAATTCTGGACCTGATAAAGGATAAGCCCAGGCATGGTTATGAAATTATACGTGAACTCGAGGAGCAATCTCACGGGACGTATAAACCGAGTCCCGGTGCTGTTTATCCCACACTCCAGATGCTTGAAGAGATGGGCTATGCCAGTTCTACCGAGCGGGATGGCAAAAAAATCTATACCATAACAGAAGAAGGGCGGCAGTTTCTGGTTGAGCGAAAAGATTCGGCCGATGAAGTCAGAAGCCATATGAAGCATCGGTGGAGTTTCAAGAATGTCGGCAGAATGGCCATGATAATGAAGGAATATCACGCACTTGAGCACCTGCTGAGTCGGGGTTTCCGCACTCTGGACGCCGACAGGGCGCAGCGGATTCGCCAGGTACTTATTAGTGCCTGTGAAGAGATTGAGACCATACTGAATGAATAAGTGACTGCAGGCAAAGCATAATGGTGAGGAAAGGTACCATCAATCTTAGATACGATACAGAAGCCCGTGAGTACTATATCATCTGGGAACCCGTAGTTATCGGTACGGGTATAACAAGGCGGGAAGCCCTTGAAGACCTCAGAACGGCGGCACATTTCGGTGTGGATACAATGATCGACCTCAAGTTAAAAAGTTCTGCCAAAAGAAAGGAGAAATAATATGGGCTATTTCAGAATAATGGCGGCTATCCCCGGATTCTTTCTCAGTTCACTCTTTTTCATGCTTCTCTGGGATGCCGTTGCACCGAAAATCGGCCTGGGGGATATCAATTACGTAACATCCATGCTGATAACCATCACTCTCTGGATAGCGGTAGCACCTCTGGCTACGGTCGGCAAGAAAAGATAACATCTGGAGAATTATTTTAACCTCATCCCCTGTGTCCCCCTCTCCGACCTGCCAGATTAATTACTATGTGGAATAAACTGGTCGGAGAGGGGGATTTATTTTTGAGAGGGGCTGACGCCCCTCTCCGCTAGCTACTCCCTTATAGGGGGAGTGGGGAAGGAAACTGCGGGATAAGCCACCGATGATACTGGGCGGCCGGGTGGGAATAGATATAAAAGAAAAAGGGTGGGGTGGTGTTTATTTATAACAAAATCCCCGGCTTTTTACAGTCGGGGATTTATTATTGTCAATTAAATTTTCTAAAGCCCGGCAGCCTGGATAATATCCGGCACCCTCTTCTCCTGGCCGATAGCCATGAT
>Ga0209427_10007595_pt1 | contig 12275 bp, 12 predicted proteins | sample DeeMarSWOR136_30_FD_187465 | JGI IMG/M metagenome (GOLD analysis project Ga0209427, IMG submission 187465) | Marine sediment microbial communities from White Oak River estuary, North Carolina - WOR-1-36_30 (SPAdes) (version 2) | ecosystem: Environmental > Aquatic > Marine > Intertidal zone >... | reverse complement strand
TCGAATCTTCGCTGTCCTTGCTGCGAAGTCTGCAGGAAATTTTTAACGGATAACCGTACGTCAGCCGTAATTGTCGGCACTCAATAGGAGTATAATGCGGCTTTTCCAGCTCGTAGTAGAGATATTCCAAATGCATAGTCTTGTCATAGCTCTCGATAGGGAATATCTCCTGAAACAGGGCTTCGAGCCCGAAGCACTTTCTTTTGGTTGGCACTACGTCTTTCTGCAAAAAGTGCTCGTAACTGCTTTTCTGTATCGCTACCAAATCCGGAATCTTAACAATATCACGGACCTTGCCAAAATTGCGAACGCTTTGTACAGCACTATTAACTTGCATTGTGAGTCTCCCGCATTAAATGTCTGAACGGCTTTTCCAGCACCAACGATTGATACCGAAACATCCAACACCTGTGGCTCGGCCATCTTGGCCGAGTTTGCACGGGTTAAAAAACCGAGCCGCATTAAGTATTACGCATCACGAGATTTCAACGACTGCACCTGCAGCTTCAAGCTGCTTTTGGGCGGCTTCCGCATCTTCTTTGCTCACACCTTCTTTGACCGGCTTGGGAACGCCGTCCACAAGGTCCTTGGCTTCCTTCAATCCCAATCCCGTCAAAGCCCTTACTTCTTTGATAACCTGAATCTTTTTATCGCCGAATTCTTTGAGGATTACATCAAAGCTGGTCTTCTCTTCGACTTCCTCAGCCTCGGCCTGCGCAGCAGGGCCTGCCATCACAACAGCTCCGCCGGCAGCCGGCTCAATACCATATTCTTCCCTCAGATAATCGCCAAGCTCTTTGGCCTGCATCAATTTCAGCCCTGCTATCTTGTCTCCGAGCTTCTTAACATCACTGCTCCATTTCTTTGTCTCTTTAGCTTCCTGTGCTTCTTTCGTTTTTTTGGTTTCTTTTGCTTCCTTGGTTTCCTTCACTTGTTCCTCTGCCATCTTTTTAACTCCTATCAGCTAACACCTGCTGGTAGCCGGAACTCCACCGTTCCGTTTAACCCATTTCAGGGGCAACCACACAAGCAATCTACATTCTCAGGATAAAGCGTTTAGTTCCTTCCCTGATACGCTATCGGCTATTCATTTATTATGCCGCCTGCTTCTCAGCCCTTTCAACGATAGCTTTTATACAACCTGCGATAATTCCTGCAGGAGCACCAAAGGTAGCAGCCAGTCTTGCCGCCGGCGACTGTGCCAGCATGACAATCTCGCTCTGCAGCTCCGCTCGACTCGGCATCTTCGAAAGCTCTTCTGCCGCTTTGCCCCCCATTGCTGAGCCTTCCAGAAAAGCACCTTTAATCTCTATCACAGGGACCTTCCTGCACCACTCGGCCAGACATTTTGCAACATCAACGACACTGTCACCGCCATAAGCAATAGTGCAGGGACCGCTGAACAGGGCCGCCGCTGGTTCCATCTGTTGCTTGCGAAGCGCCTTTCTGAACAGCGAATTCTTTACTACCAACAATTTGATGCCTTTTTCTTTAAGCTCGCCGCGCATCTGGTTTCCGTCAACACCGCTGACACCCCTCGTACTGACAACCAAAAAATCTTTGACACCTTCAGTGGTAATTTTCTTTTCCAGTTCCGCCTGCAGCAATTCTTTTACGTACTTACTCATCCCTTCGCTTCCTCTGTCATTCTGAGCGCAGCGAAGAATCTCTTTCTCAGCGCTCAGGGCAGGCTTATCGCCTGTCAATGTTTAATAGTTTTCGGCCTTTCGCTAATTTTCACCTCTGCTCGACAGATGGCTTCTAAATACTCACCGCTATGCTTGGGCTCATCGTCGCAGATATACACATTTTTTTGATATACGTACCTTTTGTCGCCGACGGTTTAATCTTCTTTATATATGAGACAAATGCCTCAATATTTCCTATCAGTTTTTCGGCCTCGAAGCTTTGTTTGCCGACAACCACGTGGACGTTGCTGCCGGCATCGTTCTTAAACTCAACTTTGCCAGCAGCGAACTCAGCTACCGCGGTTGCTACATCGGCAGTTACCGTCCCGTTTTTCGGCGAAGGCATCTTACCCTGGGGCCCAAGAACCCGGCCGAGCTTGCCTACCTTGCTCATCACCTTTGGCGAGGCGATAGCAACGTCGAAGTCCAGCCAGCCATCCGAGACCTTTTTGACCAGATCATCACAGCCGGCCTCAATGGCACCAGCAGCACGCGATGCTTCGATGGCCGAGTCCTCACAGAAAGCGATAACTCTTTTCTGCTTACCTATCCCATAAGGCAAAGATATTGAGCCGCGAACCAACTGGTCCGCCTGCTTCGGGTCGATGCCCAGGTGCAATACACATTCTATGGTCTGGTCAAACTTTATCGACTTAAACAACTTGACTTTTTCGACCGCCTCAGCCAGACTCATCGCCCCCGCCGAACCGGAGGTTAGCTCCTGCGATTCTTTTTTGTATCTTTTGCCTCTAAATCTCATATCTCGGCCTGTGTATAATCTCTTTTTCTATCCGCTTTACGCTATACCCTATCTTCTATTTCTATACCCATACTTCGGGCGGTACCTTTGATAATCTTTTCAGCCTGGGCCAAATCGTATGCGTTCAAATCTTTGAACTTAGTCTCAGTAATTTTACGCAGTTGTTCGGCACTGATTGTTCCAACTTTTTCCTTATTTGGAACGCCACTGCCTTTTGCGATTTCGGCTGCCTGTTTCAGCAGCACCGCAGCCGGGGGACTCTTGACCTCAAAGGTGAAACTTTTGTCCCTATAGACCGTTATCACAACCGGCACGATTGTTCCGTTAAGCTCTTTCGTTCGTTCATTAAACTGCGAAACGAACTGGCCGATATTAACGCCGTGTTGACCCAAAGCAGGTCCTATCGGAGGTGCCGGTGTCGCCTGCCCCCCCGGCGCCTGTAATTTAATCTTTACTGCTACTTCTTTAGCCATCCTTCACCCTTATAAACAAAGTCGCATACCGTCTTATACAATACGCAATGCGAACTTATATCTTCTCAATCTGCCAATACTCTATATCCAGTGGTGTAGGCCTGCCGAATATCGTTACAATCACCTTCACAATCCCGCGCTCGGAGTCAATCGAATCGACTGTACCTTCAAAGTTCTCAAAGGCACCTTCCCGAATTTTAATCATATCGCCTTTCTCAAACTCAACTCTGATGCTTGGTGCCTCTTCAGGCCTTTCCGCCTCTAAAAGCATCTTTGCAACATCCGTATCCCGCATTGGTGTGGGAATTCCTTCTGTGCCGATGAAATCTCCGACCCCGGATGTTTCCTTAATCATAAACCACGCCTTTTCTTGAACCCGCCCATCCTCGGCCGGCTCCATCTCCATAAAAACATAGCCGGGATACAGCTTTCGCTTATGGACTGTTTGCTTGCTGCCGCGAATCCGCTTAACCTGCTCAACAGGAACCTCTATCCTGCCGACAATATCGCTTAAATCATCTCTTTTGACTTTCTGCATAAGCGCTTCTTTGACCTGCACTTCTTTATTTGCCGCAACCCGTAAAACGTACCACTGCATATCAATACCTATAACATAAAAAAACCCATCGAGTACCCCAGGCTCGTCATACGGTGGCGGTTCCGTCGTTCGCTCGAGCTGCGCAACCCCAACCTAATCCGTTATAAAAGCCAATCAAAAAACATTCGAAAACTTAAATCAGTAACCCCGAGAAGCATAGCTACGAGAATCACAACCACAATAACGATAAATGTCGAAACCGCTACTTCCTTCCTGCTCGACCAGCTAACCTTTTTCATCTCACCTTCGGCGGCAATCATAAAATCTGCAACTGTAGCTTTATTCATCAACCAAAAAATCAAAAGGCACAGGCCAACAAACACACCCACGGGTACTATAGTCGCAATCCACATTGCTACTCTTCGAGTCTGTCCCCAGCTAATGGGCTCTAACTCTACATACAGCCGAAAACAGCCCAACCCTAAAATTACTGCCGCGCCAAAACCACTACAGAGCCTTGTGTATTTGCCCTGACCGCGCTTATAAATCTCAAATGCCATACCAATCTCGTTTTTACCGAAGCGTTTGTCCTATCTCGCTTCAGACTCAAAAGCAGGCCAGAAGGGAATCGAACCCCCAACCTTCGGTTTTGGAGACCGACGCTCTGCCAATTGAGCTACTGGCCTAATGTCAATTGATTATTGATTATCTCCTATTGACTATTGAAAAATCAGCTTTAATCATCAATCGCCGATTGTCAATTATTTACGCCGTATCTTATGAACCGTATGCTTACGTTCCTTTTTACAAAATTTCTTGAGCTTTAATTTCGGCGTACCCTCTGACACACTAACACTTGTCCGGTAGTTCCTCTGACTGCACTGGCTGCACTCAAGCCAGACATACTCTCTTTTACTCTTCTTAGCCACAAAATCTTCCCCACCGAGCAGGAACGCTTAATTGAGATACACTTCATTTCCCTGCAGATGGCCAACAGTCTACACTTCACCGAGGCGAGCACCTTTACTTTCGCCCCCCTGCCTGTTGCTCGCAGGGGTAAACGGTTATTCAGAGATGTCTATGCAAGGATTTTCGTTACCACACCGGCACCGACTGTCCTGCCGCCTTCACGAATAGCAAACCGAAGGCCTTCCTCCATAGCGATCGGGGAAATTATCTCAACCTCCATCGTTATATTATCACCCGGCATACACATCTCTGCACTCTTACCTTCCCTGCTCATTAATGAATGAACCGAACCGGTAACATCCGTCGTCCTGAAATAAAACTGTGGCTTGTAGCCCGGAAAGAACGGTGTATGACGACCGCCCTCTTCTTTCGTCAGAACATAGACCTCGGCGTGAAACTTCGTATGCGGAGTAATACTGCCCGGTGCTGCGATAACCTGGCCTCGCTCCAATTCTTTCTTTTCCACGCCACGCAAAAGCACGCCAATGTTATCGCCGGCCTGGCCCTCATCGAGCGTTTTGTTAAACATCTCCACGCCGGTAACAACAGTCTTGCGCGTTTCTTTTGCAAGCCCAACGACTTCAACCTCCTCGCCGACCCGGACTTTGCCGCGCTCAACCCTGCCTGTGCCCACTGTACCCCGTCCTTTAATGCTGAAAACGTCCTCAACCGGCATAAGAAACGGCTTGTCAATCTCTCGCTCCGGAATCGGTATATACTCGTCAACCGCCTCCATCAACTCGTCAATGCACTTGCATATCTCGTCACTCTTACCCTCATCTTCCATCGCCTTTGAAGCCGAGCCCCTTATAATAGGAATCTCATCGCCGGGAAATTCATACTTGCTCAGCAGCTCCCTTATCTCCAGTTCTACTAAATCCAGAAGTTCAGGGTCGTCAACCAGGTCCACTTTATTCAGAAAAACAACAATCTTGGGCACATTGACCTGACGTGCAAGAAGAATATGCTCGCGGGTCTGAGGCATAGGACCGTCGTTCGCTGCGACAACCAGAATAGTCCCGTCCATCTGCGCCGCTCCCGTAATCATATTCTTGACGTAATCGGCGTGCCCCGGACAATCAACGTGGGCATAGTGACGCTTGGGCGTCTCATACTCCACGTGAGCGGTGTTTATCGTAATCCCGCGCTCCTTCTCTTCCGGCGCATTATCGATTTCATCAAACTCCTTGATATTGCCGCCGCCGGCATTATGCGCCAGCCGCTTCATAATCGCCACCGTCAGAGTCGTCTTACCGTGGTCAATATGACCAATGGTTCCAATATTGATATGTGGTTTTGTCCGCTCAAATACTGCCTTAGCCATCTTAATATAAACCTCCAATGTGCCGGGTTAGTATTTATCCACTCGCCTATCGAATTCCCGTATTATAAACTCACAGCCAGGATTATTGATATCCCCAACTAAAACGTTATCAGCCCAAGCTCTTTTCCTGCGGGGCAAGCCATCTCCAGCTTGAACTGCTTGCATTTAGCTGCTGATGGGGCTTGAACCCATGACCTCGTCCTTACCAAGGACGCGCTCTACCACTGAGCTACAGCAGCAATTACAAATTCACCGTTCGCCGCTCGGCGGTGAATTGAATAACAATAAACAATTCTCCCCACCTTCAAAGCCGCAAAAGATGACCCCAATCCTCTTTTCCTGCCTCAAAAAACCATACAATAAGCACAGGAAATCGTAACAAACGTCAGTTTTTAATATAAATCTTAAATTTTATAGAATAAACGGTAAAATTACAAACATAAAAAACTAAAAAAACATGAAAAAACTGAAAATTTTTATATTTTTTTACTTTCTTGCAAAAAATCACGTCGAAAACGTCTTTTGTATCAGCGCAAAAGCATACAAATACTCGCACTAATTACAAACTAAATCCCGGTTAATTACTGCCTTCTTTTGGCTTATCCGACTCTTTGGCCCGGCCAAGACGACCGGCCCACAGCTTCACCTGCTCGAGCCATTTCGGCCTTTGAGGGGGGGGCTTTATCTGCGTTAGTGCTTTTAACACCGCCTCAGGGTCAACTCCGGCAGGCGGCTTGCTTAGATAATTGTCAATCACGCCAATAACGGCACTGTTGCTGTCTAAGTCCTTGTCCAGTAGACAATTAGCCAACAAATCCTTCGCAGACTGTACATTTGGCCATCTCAAATACGCATCCATCAACTCGGCCAGAACTGACTCTTTTTGCTCGGCCGTCCGGGCCTCCTTAAGAATCACACCAAAATACTTTGCAGACTTTTCAAAATCGCCGCTTTTCTTATAACGAACAGCAAGCTCTTCTCGCATACGTTTCAACATTTCTTGTTTATTCTCGCTTTCTGCCTTCCCCTCCGCCGTTTCAAGAAGCGAAAGCATCTGTTCCTCAGATAATTTGCTCTCGGTGCTCGAAGAAAACACACCTATCCACTCGTCCAGAGTAGCGGCGTCACAACTGGAACTCTTAAATATCTTCAGCATTGCCTGCCAGGCCAATTCGCTTTCGCCTGGCGAACCTATTTTCTTTGCCAGCCAGACCAATTCGCCCTTTCCCCCAACGTCACGGGCAACTTCTATCATTACCTTCCTGATGGTGATACTGCGGTCATTGACAAAATCTTTTCTCAACATCTTCAGCGCCATCACTTTGTCAATATTGACAAGCCCCTTCACCGCTGCTTCTCGAATCAAATTTGTCTCGTCCGTCAGGGCTTCTTCAAATAAAGGCTTAAAAAGCTTGGCTGATTCCGCCTGGCAAACGCTCTGAGCGCACAAATCTCCCATTGCAGTGAGCAATTCTCCTCGCAGTATCCCGTCGGGTTTTTTCTTTTGCCGGTTATATCTTTCCACAAGCAAGACAAGGTAGTTGCTAATCTCCTCAGGCGCTAATCCATCCTGTTCAAGAAGCTTTTTTATCACTTCGGCGCCTTTTTGTGCCTTTTTCGGCTCCTCATCCAATAGGTACTTTACAGCCCATTCGAGCGTCTGTTTTCTAATTTCCTTTGGGACCTTGATTCCTGCTGTAGGCAAAAAAGCATAGTAACACGCTCTGCCGAGCGCAACGAACAGCTCCATTTTGACCTCATCATCAACTTCCATCTTGAGCTGTTCGAGAAGTTTCTCGGCTGAATTCAGCTCCTCCATCAATGATAGCAGCTTTGCCGTTTTTAGCCGAACACTTTTCTCCGAATCCGAAATCAAACCCACTAAAATAGGACCCAGTTCAGCCGGCAATTTCGCTCTTGGTGTCGTTCCTATCCGCCATTGAGAAACCTTTTCCAGCGCCCACAATCTTACCTCCACTTCCGAATCAACCAGATGCTCAGCTAAAAATGTACCTTTTTTAGCTGCGTCATCGCCGAAATCACTGTATATCTTACCCAATGCCGATAAATACTTGCCTTTCCACAAATTCAATTGAATTACCAGCTCGCGCAAACGCTTTTCCTGTTGTTGGCGGATTTTCCAGACCCTCAGAAATTCATCTCTGCCCATTCGGCTGAATTCTTCCCTGATTTGCTTACGACTTTCGGCGTCTTCACCTACGGGTATGTTCAGCGATATCAGGGCTTTCTCCGCAGCCTCAGATATTTGTTTATCAGAATCATCAAGCAAATCCATAAGTTTGAGTATCGCTTCCTTGGCCGGCTGAAGCTTCAACGAATATATCACATTCAATCGCACATTGACCGACTGTGAAGGGTTTGTTACTATTTTTTCAAGTTGCTCCTGTATTTGCCCATACTCAAAAATCAAGGTTGCTTCAGCGGCCAATTTCGCCTTGTCAAAATCCTCCTCCTTAGTCAATATCTCAAGCAGCGGTTGGATAAAGTCGTTCTCGTTGTTTACAGCTTCCTTCGCTGTCCGGGTTTGACCCAACGCCTTGCACACAGCCGCTCTGGCAGCGCTGTTTTCCGTCTGCTTTAGCACGTCAAGCAGAATCTTTCTGGCCAGCGTGTTTTCACTAAAAAGCATTACAGTCGCCGCATCAATCCGCGTCTGTTCACTTGCGCCCTTCAGCAGGGCATCCCTGTTAATTTTCAATTGCTTGTCAAGCTCGGCCTCTGCGACTGCTTCATTAGTTCGCAAGGGGGCTGGTTTATCCGCACCAACCCCGGCCTGCTGGCACCCTATCACCAGCAGCAATAATACCAGATACAGTCGTTTTGCACTCACTCGGATGACCTTAAACAAGACTCTGCTCGCTCCGACATAGCAATCCCGACTTGCGGTAACCAAATTTCGCACTGAAAGTGCCGTAGTCGCTCGCTGCGACTTATTTGGCTTCCCGCGAAGCAGGGTTCCTCTAACGGAGCTCGTCAGTTTAGCCATCATAATAATCCCACACCCCATCGAAGTCAAGTCTTATGTTTCATAACTCCGTGTTTCGCGGCTCGAAGCACGAACCACAATTTACTATCTTACGGTCTTGGGTGGAATTTCTTGTGAATACTTCGCAGCCTTTCCTGGTCAACGTGCGTATAAATCTGGGTGGTCGCTATATCTACATGTCCGAGCATTTCCTGGACGCTTCGCAAATCCGCTCCGCCAGCCAACAGATGCGTCGCGAAGCAATGTCTCAATGTATGGACGGTCAGATTCCTCGGCAATCCCGCACGAATTGCATATTTCTTGACCAGTCTCCATATCTCAATACGACTCATAGCACGACCTGTTCGAGAAAGCAGTAGAAAATCGCCGCTGAACGGCCTGGCCAGCTTCGGACGCAGCTCTGTTATGTACTCCACCACTGCTGCAATGGCAGCCTTACCGATTGGGATTATGCGTTCTCTGTTACCTTTGCCCAGGCAGCGCAGATAGCCGATGTCAAGGTTCAAATCGCTGGTTTTCAAGCCGACTAACTCGCTGGCACGAACCCCCGTGGCATAAAGCAATTCGAGCATCGCCTTGTCGCGTAGGTAAAAAGGTTCACCCGGCGAAGGGGCCTTTATAATACTGATAACCTGGTTTATACTGCAAATTGTGGGCAGTTTCTGCCACAGCTTTGGCCCCTCAAGCATTGCTGTAAAGTCGTCCTCTACAAGGCCCGTAAGCCTGGCAAACCGCAAAAGCATCCTTATAGCGACAAGGCAGCGCTTAATCGAGCTTTCGGCTTTATTACTCCTCGACAAAAGCACCATATACTGCTGGATAACGGACGGATTTATTTGCTGTAACCGCTTGATACCATTGGACTTGCAATATTCCAGAAAATCCTTCAAATCCCGCCCGTAGCCCAAAATAGTATTGTCAGATAGGCCGGCCTCAACTGTCAAATAGTCCAGAAAATCTTTGACATTCCGTCCTAATGGCAACGCAAGTACTTTGTCTGCAACGGATTGTGCCTGGGTCGAGGGTATCGTATCAATCCTCAGGGCTTCGTTTGGGACACTCAAACTCGCTAAAACCTACAAAATAATAATATCGGCGTTAAAACGACCGAACCTTTACCCAGTTAGAAATTTTCCCTTGTTGGCCTGTATTTTGGCTGCGCCTGTGTAAAAAATCCGCCCCTGTCAGATAGCTTCTAACGGGCTTTAGTTGCGAATCCATTTAGAAACTCTATAATCGATGCTTGATGTTCGACACCGAGTACATAGTTCAGTCGAAAGTAGAGGAAAATAGAATGGACGATATTAAACTGACCCGCCGCGAATTTCTGCACGGTGCCGCCGGCGGAACATCGGCATTAGCAGCTTTTTCTGCCCTCACAACCGCAGCCAAATCGAAAATCGCAAATCAAAAATCGAACATCGGAAACCTGCCCCCTGTCTGCCCTATCACCCACGGGCCAAAATTCCACTGGTTCGGCTACTACGACAAACTCCAGTTCGATCCCACCTGCCGCTATGTTCTCGGGATGGAGGTCGATTTCGAGCACCGCAGCCCCAAAGCCGACGACGTTATCAGGATTGGAATGGTGGATTTGAAAGACCGGGACCGCTGGGTCGAGCTCGGCGACAGCCGCGCTTGGTGCTGGCAGCAGGGTTGTATGCTCCAGTGGCGGCCTCGCTCGAAAAACGAGATTATCTGGAACGACCGACAAGGAGACCACTTCGCTTCTCACATTCTCAATGTCAAAACACGCAAAAAGCGAACATTGCCTCATCCATTTTACACCGTCAACCCCGACGGCCGCACCGCCGTCGCTCCGGATTTCCGGCGTGTCAATGCGATGCGCCCCGGCTACGGCTACGCAGGACTGCCCGACCCATATACAGACGACCCCGCACCGAAAGACTCAGGCATCTTCCGACTTGACCTTGAAACCGAAGCAGGATGCGAAGGTTCCCGACGTCTGGCCGAACAAGGATGTTCGGCCTCGGAAACCGGCAGACAAGACCTTATAATCCCCATCGCAGACGTGGTAAATATCCCCAATCCGCACGCCAACCTCACCGGCGCAAAACACTACTTCAATCACCTGCTGTTCAATCCCGATGGCTCCCGATTCATCTTCCTGCACCGCTGGCGGGCCAGGGGCCAGCGCGGCTTCGGCACACGAATGCTCACCGCCAGACCTGACGGCACAGATATTCACGTCGTGGACGACTACGGCCGAACCTCGCACTTTATCTGGCGAGACACCCGCCACATCCTCGCCTGGGCCTGGCACCCCTCGCACGGAAACGCCTTTTATCTCTATGAGGATGGCACAGACAAGGTCGAAGTCATCGGCAAGGGCGTTTTAACTCAAAACGGACATTGCAGTTACTTGCCCACCCCATGTATGGCGGGCCTGCCCGGCAATAAGTGGATTCTAAATGACACCTATCCGGACAAAGAGCGAAAACAGCACGTCTATCTCTACAACACAGCAACTCGCAAGAAAATTCCGCTCGGCCGGTTCTATTCCCCTCCGCAGTATAAAGGCGAATGGCGCTGCGATACGCATCCGCGTTTCAGCCCCGATGGCCGAAGCGTCGTAATTGACTCACCCCACGGCAGCAACGGCCGCCAAATGTATCTCATCGACATAAGTAAGATTGTGGGTTAAGTTCGCTTTTACTCGCACTTCCTGCGATACTTCTCTAATTTGAGAAAATCAATTCGCTCTTGAGCTAAAAGCCAACTGCATATATAATCACCCCGATTACAGAAACCAAAAATTGATTGGACGAAAAATGAGCAAAGTTAAACGATTATTGGGATTCCCGCTTTGCGGGAACCAACTTATGCCCGCTTTGCAGCCATTCCGCAATTTTTATCTTTTATTTTTAACTTTTGCTTTGCTTCTGGCGGGCTGTGCCAAACAGCAGCAACTTCAGACGCTCGAGCAAATCTGTCTGCCGGCTACCGCTAAGGCCGACGCAATGCAGGCAGCCGAAGTTGTTCTCGGCAAAATGCACTTTACTATCGAAAAGGCCGACGTCGAGCAGGGCCTTATAAGGACCAGGCCGTTGCCGGGCGCGCAATTCTTTGAATTCTGGCGCAGCGATAACGTCGGAGACCTCAACTCCGCCGAGGCAAACATGCACAGTATTCGAAGAGTCGCCGAATTAAATATAAGCCGGCAAGACAGCCAATTGTGCATCGGCTGCAATGTGAATGTACAAAGATTATCCATCCCTGAGCAGCAAATCAGCAGCAGCGCAAGGGCGTACCGGATGTTTTCACAAAGCAGCCCCGCAATACAGACGTTAATACTACACCCCCGGCAGAAAACAGGTATGGCTTGGGTCAATCTCGGCAGCGACACTATGCTCGCAACAGAAATCTTAAAGCGGATTGAAAAACACCTGAAGGGTAAATAAGTAGATAAGTCAGCACACAGAGGGATTTACGAGTAACAAGCTATGAGAATATTGGTTTGCGGCGGAGCAGGTTACATCGGCAGTAATATGACGG
>Ga0209427_10007594_pt1 | contig 12275 bp, 17 predicted proteins | sample DeeMarSWOR136_30_FD_187465 | JGI IMG/M metagenome (GOLD analysis project Ga0209427, IMG submission 187465) | Marine sediment microbial communities from White Oak River estuary, North Carolina - WOR-1-36_30 (SPAdes) (version 2) | ecosystem: Environmental > Aquatic > Marine > Intertidal zone >... | reverse complement strand
CGAGGCGAAAGAGATCATGTACGGTGTCAATACCGGTATCGGAGAATTCTCCGAAGTGGTCCTCGACGACGACCATCGGCCGGCCGGCCTTGCCGAGGGCATCGGTCAGCGGCGAAACGCCGCTTCTCATGCTCAGCACATACACGAGGTACCCATCCACATCCTTGTCCTCGGCCACGACCTTGTCGGCGTCGGCCCTGCTTAGGACGCGGACGGGCAGGAGTTCCACCTCGGGGCACAAGGGGGCCAGTTGCGCCTGGAGTCGATTGCCTCGGCCCTCGTAATCGCAGCCGATGTTCGACGCTGCCCCATCCATTGGTGCGTGTACTCCGGCCAAAATAGCTCTCATTGCTGTCCTTTCCTATTGTAGCTGATGCGCAGCTATCTTCGTCATATCCAGCGCCACACTATTCGCTTGATCGGCCTGAGGGTATTTTCAGGCAGCGCGTTCAGCGGGTGCCATTCCCACGGCCCGTGCTTGTCTGGCTCGACGGACTTTGGTTCGCCCTCCCACGAATGGATGCGTACGAAAATGCCCACCCAACAGTGGTCCTCTTCTGGAGCGAAGTCCTGGTCGACCCCGATAACTTCACAGTCCTCTGGCCGGGCAATCAGTCCCGCTTCCTCCCTGAGTTCCCGTCTGGCGGCATCCTCGAACTTCTCCATCCATTCTAGATGTCCGCCCGGTGCTGCATAGTTCCCCTGCATCTTCCCTGCCCGGCGTTCGGCAAGGAGTAACTTACCTTCCCGAATCACCAGTGCGGCTATACCTATCGCTGGTTGCCTCACGGCTTTATTCTCCATTTCCGTTGCAACTCGCCGCGTGCAGCGGCCTGTGGAGACCCGTTCCTCAGGAGCCGCTAGCCAATCTCCACGTGTTTACGTGGTACCTGTTTCATAGGGCCCATAATATGGTCCCTCCACAAGCGTTATTTCCGTAGACTTTACGGAAAGTACATCTTTCCTGCCCGGCTTTAGTGGCGCTTGATTTTGCGTAAAGTACGTCTAGACCAGGTCTACGGGCGGAAGCGACACAAGGAAGTCGTCCAAGAGGCGTCCACAACTGGACTCGGCAGCCACACGACGAATGACCGTGATGAGTTCGGAACCGCTCGGATTTGCCACCAATTCTCCCGCGTGATAATTATAAGTATTGGGAGAGGTGGACAAGTAGACCCCATAAATGAGGTACCGCCCGTCCGCGTGCTTCCGTGCCACGAGTCTCCACGACTTGGTGGTGTTAGCCGGACACTTCCCATCGCCTTCTGTGTACCAAACATTGACGAGCACCGGCCAATCCTCCTCGGCGATCCGCACCGGCGGGGAGTCCGACATAATCACCGTGACGAGCGTCTTCTTTTCCTCGGTCATGCTACTTATCCTTTCCAACAGGTTCGACATACATAACCCTGGTTTCAGCCTTCTTGAATGTAGGCAAAAGGGTTGGATAATCCCTTAATGTAGCAATCTGTCTCGCTGCCTTCTTATATGCCGACAGATGGCTCGTAGCCTTTATCGTATCTGACGCCCGAAAGATCATTTCGTAGATGACTATGTAAGACCTGTATTTTGCCACTACTGTTCCTTTACTCGACGCCTGGGCTTGGTATGGGTATTTTCCACACGATCTGTGCTTCCTTTCCCTCACTCCGTAGTAACCTGGGGGTTACACAGGCTTAAATCGGCTATATGGGCATGTTTAATGCTTATATTTGGGCAGAGTCTGGTACAAGGGACATGTCAAGTTGACATTCCCGATGGCTCAACCCTGCCGGCCAGAGTCAGTGTGAACTAGTGCCACACTGGCCGGAAGACCAGGAGAAGAGCAATCGCCCAGGTTTTGGCTAAAGACAACGTCTTCTGCGCCGCATTTCTTAAGCATGTAGTCGATCCCGTTTTTGACGGCGTCAAAATATTTGACGTCCGCCAATCCGTTTTTCGCCCATGCTTGGGTGCCTCGTGTGGGGTCAATGGAGACCCCTCCCACGAGCGCGTGGAAATGGGCAACAGTATTGATCTGATATTCCATGGCGCGTACCCAGTAGGCTGATACGCGCCGTTTGTAATACGAGCGGCCGAAGTTCCTACGATTGATCGTATGGATCCAGTCATGGAACTTTCTTTCGGCGACCCGTGCGGGGGCTGGCGTTGCGAATGTAAGATGGCAATACCAGCTCCACTCATATCGAGCGAGAAAATACGACATTTCCTCGCGCGCTGCAAGGCGCTGAGCGGCGTCTCGAAATGTGTACAATGCTCCACCAAGTTCTCAAGGTTATAGGCGCCGCCCTGCGGAAGTCAAGATGTTTCCGTGGTTTCATCGACTTTTTGCAGAATAAAATCGATGACGTCGGTACTGAGGGCGCATCCGAACGCTTTTGGCGTGGCGAACCAGTATTTCACTACAGTTCGCGATATGTACGAGGAGGTGGTCTCCACGAACATCAGCCATTCGGATTCTTCCAGATATGGCTGAAGTGCCGTCAGTAGCTCGCCGATATTCGGCGATTCTTCGTCGCCCTGCATTTGAATATGGCCGAGTATTGAAGTCGGCCAGAGGACGTGTCCCCTCGACGAAGGGGGGAGATTCTCGTCAATCCACCCCCTCGCGACGGATGCCAGCTTGCTCCAGTTTCTGATGGCGGGCGACGCCACCAGCTGGATCCACCACAGGATCACGCAGACTCCTGCAGCAGCTTCTCGATCCTCTCGATCACGGCGCTCAGCCCGCCGTTCACGAAAAAGACCTTGCCGTGCCCGTTATAGGCACGTTGGATATCCTGCTGCATGCTGTGCGAGATGAACTTCGTGTTGAGCACGGCGGCGTCTACTACCGGAATGCCCCTGCATGGGTCATCCTTGTCCAGAGCGCGTACGTCCACGGCTTCTCTGAACCTCGCACGCACATTGTTCACCTGATCGGGCAGCAGCCCGACGAGAAGAATCCTCAGTATCCTCTTTTCGGCCGCGACTGGTTCCGGCTGCTCCTCTAGCCGTGCTATCCGACGTTCGAAACCCGACAGCTGCCGTCGGATCTCTTCCATTGGACCTAGCATCCTGGCGAGAAGCTCCAGCGCCAGATTCTCGACCGGCGTCGTCTCCAACGTCTTGTTTTTCGTGACTTCCACCAGATTCTGCAATTTCTCCTGCAGTTCGATCTGGTGAGACTTGGAGTCTCGGGCTGATTGGGCGGCCCTTTCGGACATTGCCGCCCTGTCCTTTACCGCGTCCATCCGCTTCTTGAGTTCGATCGGCAGCCAATCGATCGCCTTGATAGACGGAATCGTCCGGCGCCGCTCGGCTGGTAGCTGCTCCTGCGCGCGATTCACGATGGCGAGCAGGCTCGATTCGAGATCGTTCTGCCGCATCGTGAAGACCAGCTCGACTAACTTCTGCTTCTCCTCCTCCGTCCAGAACACGCGCATCCTCATTCTCCTTTCGACCCTGGACAACTTTTGAAAGCTCCCCGGGGAGGACTCGGACCTCCAACTTCCTGATTAACAGTCAGGCGCTCTACCATTGAGCTACCGGGGAATCTGCCCGGGGCGGGATCATCAGACCCCGCCCCGGGTAATTCACTGATACCAGTCTTTCCTCGTTTTTGACCGATCGAGCAACTTGTACCGTGCAATGTGGTCGGCCACGAACTCCTGCGGTGGCCTTCCAAGCTTGAACACAGATTTCAGCAGCTTTTCGGTTACTTTGAGCGTCTTCAGCGAGTTGCCCGTTCGGACGCGGAACTGGCGATCTACCTCATAGCGCCATTCCGCATATGTTTTAAAGGCCATCTCATCCCTTTCGACTCAGTCCACACTGTGGACATACCCTTTCGTTAAGAAGCATCGGCGCTTCACATTTCGTGCAGTTAATTAGTTTCACCTTGTGTTGTTGCTGCTCTACCGTGGTTTCGGGCAACAGCGTCAGTAAACCGCTGTTGTCGTCGAGAATGAGTGGTTTTATGGCTTTCATGCTGGCTCCCGCCAGTCTATCCGCCCTTTCATGTAGCGGATTACTGTTCCGTGGCAGCCATCGCCATCTGATTTTATAACCTTGCGACTCGAAGAAGTCCACGACCATCCATAGGTCGAGATTGGCTTTTCTGGAGTGATCTCGGCTTCCACACTTCACCGTATATTCGGAATCCGAGAAAACCCAGACTTTATAGGGAGGGTTACTTAGCGAACTGCCCAGTATGCAATAGTAATGGTAGCTGATCCCCTCCACATACGCGGACAGCTCCATTCTATTTACTGTAGCATGTGAGCGCGCGCCCAAGAGGCACGCACGCTCCTTCATCCGACCATCGACCAGGAATACGCAGTAGCCGCCAGGACCCTTCCACGATAACCCGGATCCGTCCCCGAAGAGCAGGAGATCCCACTGGTTAGGTGGGATCTCCTGATCTTTCAGGAACTTCGCCAGGCTCATGTTAGTCGTCAGTGGCAACTAGCAATTCCGAATCATGGATGATGTTGGATGCGAAGATATTGAAGAGCGTATCCTGGTCGATAGCCATGCCCCTCAACCACTTCGTAAACTGCCCAACCATCATCCCAGCCGCGATATTCGCGCAGTAGATCGTCGTCTTCGCCGTACACGACTGCTGCAAGGCCGCATCAGCCTCGAACAGCGTGCCCGGATAATACTCTTTTCCGTCGTCCCTGGAAACTACGAGAACGCGGGCGACTTCGGCTCCCATGCGAGCGTCGACGAACAGCACGAGCCTATCGCTGGGAAAATGCTGCGAGAACGTCTCCCAGATCTCTTTCCGGGCGTCCATGCTGTCGACGCACGAGAAGACGACGAATCGCGTATCGTCCTCTTCTCCCCGGGTCATCTGCGTGATGAACTCGGGCTTGAACTTCTCGCAATACGTCGCGAGCTGGACACCGGTATTGATCTGCCTGCATGCTTCAGCGACAGCATCGACTTTCGGACGACCGAGATCGGCCTCCAGAAATCCTTGCGCAGCAAGGTTTTCCACGCCGACCGTGTCGTAGTCCACAAGACGGATTTTCGGTACGCCGACCGCAGCCAGCTGACATGCCAGCTGACGCCCGATCGCACCGACTCCGACAAGGAGAACTTCGACTTCAGCCAGGCGTTCGGGGCGAATGATGTCCCGCTGCCGAATGTTCCGATCTTCCAGACTAGGGGCCGCTGGCTGCGTCGCTGCCTGCTCCTGCTCCTGGTTCGAATCCTGGTTGCTCACTCTTCTTCTCCGTGCTGGTTGCCGCTGCTGCGACAACCTCTCGCGTGTCGATGATTTCCGTCTTTTTTGTCGACTGGGCGTCTGCCGACGTGCTCTTTTCGCCATTCCCTTTCTCTTTCTCTTTCTTCGTGGTGAATCCAGCCTGCTCAGGCTTACTGCGATCGATGCCCAACTCGATCAGGGCGGTGTCGTCATCGTCGCGAAGATCGATGACTCCGTTGGCCGCGAAAACCGTGATCTTGTTGGGTAACAGCTGATCCTGCTTCAGATCGTACTTCCAGGCAACATCGCCTTTCTTGAGAGGTGTATCGTCCGCCAGATCGTGAACGCTATCGATGTCGTCGCCTGGCACTGCCGTAACGCGCGTTCGCGCGTCGAACAGGTACCAGCCGAGATCGGTGATTACGGTCACTTCGTGGAACGCGTCCTGATCGACCTGCAGCACCTGTTCGACGGTGCCTGACACGAGCGCCCAATCAGGATCGATTTCTCTCGACTTTAGCCTGTAAATCCCGCCGTAGTTGGGAATTTCAAGCTGTTCCGACAACTTGCAGGCACTCGCTGCAGCTTCTCTGAATCCCTGCACTTCAGACCGGACCTCGTAGCCACTTCCGTAGCCGCCCGAGTAGCTGTACTGGCTCCCACCGGCGTAGCTGTAGGAACGAACACGAATGTTCTCGTCGTATTCCTTTTCCCAGGCCTCGTAGTCCTCCTGGTTTATCCCGTCGAATGGCGGATTGAGATCGACACTAGTCTTCAGTTCTATCTCACAGGCGGGACCGACGTTGAACCTGACCTTGGCCTTGCATTCGCCGCCTTTGGCCAGAATCACCATCAACGCCCAATCGGCACCACCGAAGACGTTGCGGAACGTATCCATATCGGTTCCGCTCGGAGAAGCGCTGGTACCCGGATGCGTGTGCAGCCAGATCCGAAGCACTTCCGAAGGGTGATATCCCTTCGTTTCGACCATCTCCTTGAGAAAGTTATTCAGCGCCACGTCGTCCAGCTCGATTGACGCTGACGTTGCTTTTTGTAACACCGTCAGAAAATCCATGACGTACAGCGGTTCTTCCTTCTTGCTGATACCGAAACCAGAAATCTCGGTGTCACCACGATCCCGGAACCACTGGAACTTCGCCCACGCTTTCGGCGAAAAGCGAAGCACGTTGTTCGGATTTGGCCTACGAGATAACGCCTTCTTCGTAGGCGACTTATACTCCAACGTTTGTGGAGTCGGGATAGCCGGCGTTCCCACGGGCGGCTTGTCCAATGGGTACGCGGCACCAGGATATGCCTGGTGCCCGCCATGGTACTGCACGCCGTATGAATGTACACCCTGCGGAGTACGGTCCGTCATTTCTCTCTTTTGTTCCTTTCGATTCTTACGCTTTCTTCGACCCAAGAGAAAGTCTCCTATCGCCTGCAAAATTGTCTTTATTCGACGAAGCTCTTCTTCATCCACTAAATGTGCCTGTCTTTTATTGAGAAAAGTCAGAAAGATGCCGAATTAGACGTCGGAGGTCCAAAACCGGTCTCAACAACAGGAGCACTCATTGGTTCCGCTGGCCGTGGTCGAATCGGAGAATGAACCGGTACACCATCGACAAATCGGAACGGGAAAATACAGCCACCTCCACTGGTCGGGCCACTGCAGCCCGGGCACCATTGACGATTGGTATCAGCCGCCACGTCCTCACGTATCGAAGAGGCGCACTGATTACATATTGATCGCCCACGCGAACAAGGACGAACCTGGTCTGTGGCACGCCCACAGACGTAGCATGTACCAGAACTACGCACCATACAGCCGTTCGTCCCATAACTCGGGCAAGGACCAACACAGGGGTGATTCTCGTCCCTGTTATAGTCCAGGCAGGCTGAACAAATTGTGCGCCCAATTGCTGGACAGTTTATAGCGCAATCGTCGCATATATCGTGACCACATTCGCTGCACCGCAGAGGAACGCCTTCATGTTCCTCGTCACAGCAATTACACACGAAAATTGAGCCTTCGGGCCCGTAATCCGCATTTTCTTCATCCCCGTCCTCGTCCTCGTTCCCGTTAACGATGGGAACTGCCCTTATGTCCGCGAATCCATTAGCGTCGATCCGATAGCCAGTTGGGGCTGCAGTCAGACCGTTCGCGGCAGAGGTCGGGATACGTCCAGAAGAGAGATTACGCCGTTCCATCGTGCGCAGGCTCTGGTTATACGTTACCTCGCCCGGATTCGGTAAGGCATTGGGCCCTTTCGGGAGCCGCCTTGACCACGCATGCAGTTGGGCATACGGCGACATCTCATTGTACGTGCTGAGCGTCTGATTGATGATCAGGGCGAAACTTAGAATATCGCCCTTTCCCAAAGCTTTTCTCAGGAGCTTATCGCCAGCTCCCTCACACAGATGCAGTCCTCGCACATGCGGATGCGGGAGATCGGGAGACGACGCCGGGTTAGGAGCTAATGCCCTGACCAGATACGGCTTCGGCACTCCTCGCGCTATCTGACTCAGGTTGATGGAGATATCGAACGGTCCGAAATCTACCGCCACATCGTAGCGCGGATCGTAAATCGATATCGAATGCGTGGTAATGATAAGATTGAGTCCGCTGGTTCGACGCTCGATGCGCCAACCGGCGAAATCCTGCTGCAATCTCACCAGGGACCTCGCAATATCAGCCGATGACATCTGAAAGTCATTCATCGCTACATGGGTGTAGGTTTCGGCTCGAACCCTCTTGTTATTCACCACATCCATGCAGTAATCCAGCTGGGACGTCAAGTAGCCCAGCTGGTTCTTGAGCAGACCGATCTGGTCCCTCACGTCGCTCAGCATGTTGATTGCTGCCGAACTCAAGCCTTCCATCACTTTGTACGAGGCCATCCCGCACACTGAGACGTAGTTGCTGAGTTCGTCGATCACCGTTTGTATGATCTGCATGACGTCGTCTGGCGTCTTCGCTCTCGACAGAGTCATGAACCTGTGAATGAGGTCGCCAGCGATTTCAGGATCGGTGATCGTTTCGAGTAAAATCTCGCTCACCCTAAACTTCCTCCAACCGCAACGAAATTAAAAAAGAGTGGTGCCCGCCTGCACGAGCAGACGGGCACCACGAACTACTTTTGGGCTAGTCTTCGAAGCCCGGCAGCTCGGCGCCGGCGACCTTGAACGGCGTCACCGTGACGCGATCTCCGTCCTGGAGGACGAAGTCGGCCGGGAGGCGCCCCTCGTGACGCTCGCACCGGATGATGTACTTCGCCGGGTCGTGCGCCGCCATATGGCGCTGCCAGAGATCCCTGATCGTCGAATTGACGGGGATCTCCAGATAGTCCGCGAAACCCGTCTCAGCGGACGACATGAGGAAGACACGAATGCTACCTTCGGACATTACGAATCCCTTCGAAAGGAAATGTGTTGTTACATTTTAAAATTTGTACAATTAGGAAGGGTCGCGCTTAACCGTAATGACTTTGCCCCACGGAACGACACGTTCTGTGAATTCCGATGGCGACAAACAGCCCTCGGGTAAAAGCCAAAGCGTCCTGATGCCGTCAGGACTCTCGTCCGATTGGGAGACGCGAAACAGCTCCCACCAGCTGCGGCCACGTTCCGCTATTATTGCGGCTTTGTACTTTTCGATGCCACCCCATCCATCGGTGAATCCGACGAGGAAATTTGGCATTGGCCAAATTGTCCTCAAATACAGGAGTGCGTCGCTGTATTCGGTTCCACCGCGACCATGGAATTGTTCCAGGGGTTCGTAAGGGCTGTACACATGCACTTTTGTCACTTTGGCATCACAATGAATAACCGTGATATGTGCCCCTCGTGCATGCAGTCCACGAAGCTCCGGATCCACGAGCTTAAGCTCGTTGGCTCCCATAGAACCGGAAGTGTCAACCAGGAATGCGACATCCAGTCCCGATCTCCGCACTCGACCCATGTGGGTCGGATGCCGTCTCGACGGCCTTCTTCGGGTTGGAACGGGAAACTCATTCCTGTGCTTAGTCTCAAGCGCCCGGAGATGCATCGACCACGGCACTTCGGATTCCCGCTTTGAAGCAGTCAGGAATGCGTTTTGGTCGGCGCCGCCAAGCCCTCTCGATTTATGACTCCCGGCTTCTAGAGCAGCAGCGACATTGCTGATTATCGCGCGCGTTTTCTCGCCCGCGATAATCGCCTCTTCTTCAGAGATGTCTAGAACTTCGATCATGACACCTGCCTGGCCTTTACCGGTGAAATGGTCGCCAGGTTGACCGGAAGTTCCTGCCAAAGGATCCGTTGGGATCGCATTTTTGGAACCATCAGTGCACCTGCTGATGATAATCAGCTGATGCGGTGGTTCCTTGACTCCACTCCTTACAAGCAATTTTGCGTATTCGAAGGAACTCAAATTTGGAGGAAAGTCCTTATAGTCGTCCAGACGAACGCCGATAAGGCCTTCGCTGTCCAGATGGCGGATAGAAATCTTCTGATTGACATAGATATCCATGGCTATATTGGCGACATATGGCCCGAACATCTTGATGATTCCTACGCCATACGGCGACAAATGACCCTCCAAAATATGGAGAGTCTCGTGCTGCAACAGTTCGACCTGTGCGTCTATGCTCAACCGACTTACTATGGGCCAGTACAAACGAATCACCAACTGGCCATTATTTGGATCGACCACGGCGGAAGCCGGGACCGGATACGATCCGCAGAATGCGAACGGCTGCATTTCCGTAACTATCTCCACATTATGCAATGCGTAGCAGTAGTCGTAGTACTTTCCCTGCCACATGTAGTAAAGCAGGTCTTCTAGCCACTTTCGGCTATTTCCGCTTTCTTGATCGCTCATTGCTGTCCTGACTTTGCGCGTCACGCATGCGTTCTTGGAACTCGGCGTACATAGCCGACATCTTCCGAAGCGCCGGTGATTTCTTCAGCTGTGCTATCACGTCGGGACTGAGCTTTGACGGATACACCACGTCCAGAAGATTTTTCGCCATGTCCTGACAGTGGCCGTCCACCAGCAGTTCCAACAACCGAACCAGATTACGGCCGGCGTGCGGCAGGTTTCCGACCTCCTCCGTTGTAACGGAGGGAATGATGCGGATCACGTCGTTTTTAGTCGCGCCCACGAATCCTTTCGTGGACTCGCCGGCCAGCCACTTCTCGATCCGCTTGCTGTATACATCCATCCGTGGCTCATCTGCTGACAGCAGATCTCGACCGAGAATCGGCAGCTTTTCAGGGTCGTCGCCGTGCTTCAGGAACACCAGCAATGGCGGAATCACTTCTTTGTGATTCACGAATGCCGTCTTGACGTCATCGACGATCGCTTCGGGCGTCTCGCCCACCTGTCGGAGATTTTCGACTTTCTCCGCGATCACCATCCAATGACGAGGACTCAGCGAATCGATCATCGATTCGTTGACCGACAAGAATTGATAGATCGTGGGAAACATGATCCTGGCCCACACGATCAACAATTCTTGAGTCGTCGGAATCACTATGTACGGATCCAGCCGATCCTCGATCGCTTCATCTATCATGTTGCCGGTCGTAAATCTGGCCTCAGGCGGATTGCCCGTAGCCACGAGCAAACATTTAGGATCGAGAGGATCGCCGTTCAACTGTCCATCGATCATTTCCCGCAGAATATTCTGCATTGTAGGCGGGGCGGTTGGCAACTCGCCAATCTCTCCCAGCGTGTACGCCTGTTCCTCCCAGACTGCGCCGGGCACGAAAGCCGCCTTGGCGAACCTGGCGACTTTCTGGACGTGATCGCCGATTTTCTGCTCATCGATAACCGGTAAACCGGTCACGTCTTCGAAACCCTGCGTGTTCACATCCCATCGTTTGAATTTCCAACCGAGATCGTCGGCAATGCACTGCATCATTTTCGACTTGCCGATTCCCGGCTCGCCTATCGTGATGGGAATGTAATTCGTACGATTTCTAGGAGGTCGTTTTGCCCGTTGCGTCAGATGTTGCGTCAGGCGGCGTCGAGTCGCGGTCAGGCTCATCCCCAGTGTTACGCGATCGTTCCACGCCGCTGCTATCACGCCCTTCATTCGAAGCTTCCCCTAGTGCTCGTGCAAGCGTCGCAGCATGCTGCGTCAGTTTTTCGATCCCTTTCAATAACGTCTGAGCCGATTGGTGATCTTTATGGTGGATGATTGCACCAAGTGGTATTTCCTGCTCGCCGACAAGCGTCACCATTACAGCGTGAACACCCGGAATACCAATCAGCTTGCGTCCCATGTCGTTGACGAATTGCATCGCCAACTGATTTAGTTCGTGCCGTTCAGTTTCTGTCATCGTCGATTCGCTACCACTACACCGATAAGATACAGCAGTGCCCCGCCGGCAATAAGTGGAACAATCACCGACTTACTTAGCACCGCCAAACCCACGATGCCGATAATGCCGCCTAAAACTGCGCTAGATAACGAAGAGTCGCCTGGATCAAATCCCAAGATCAATGTATCCTAATACCGCGCCCAAATCCGACGCAACTAAGCGGGAACTGGGCTTTTCCATGGTTCTCAATTCAGCTAATAATGTGTGCGGTCTTGAATGGTACGGCAAACGATCTGGAGGAAATCTAGGTAGAGTGTCAAATTCCCGCAGAATATGCTTTTTACGCTCTAAATAGAGCATGGAGGATCGGGTTGACATGGTGTATACTCCTGATAAAGTGAAGTCGCCAGGGTTGGTACTAGGCGACCTCGATCCTATTAGGAGTTTAACCGAGAAACTTGAACATGTCACGTAGAACGTTGCCGATCCACTTAAACATGTCCCCGATTTGCGCCGCAAGCTCTTCCCAGAACATGCTCGCCCCTCCTTTTGTACAAAAATTTGTACTAGGCGGAAGGAGACCGCCGTGCCGACGAAGTTAGACGCTAAAGCCAGAAGCTCTCGCGCCGCTTCGCAGATGATTTTGCAGCTTGCAGAGCTGTACGAAAACGGGCAATTATCGACGTTATTGCCGATATTACCGGCGCTTTCGCTGAAGGGCCAGCCGTATTCGATAGCCAATCACGCTCCATTCGAGCCGTTGTTTAGCCTG
>Ga0209427_10007593_pt1 | contig 12276 bp, 11 predicted proteins | sample DeeMarSWOR136_30_FD_187465 | JGI IMG/M metagenome (GOLD analysis project Ga0209427, IMG submission 187465) | Marine sediment microbial communities from White Oak River estuary, North Carolina - WOR-1-36_30 (SPAdes) (version 2) | ecosystem: Environmental > Aquatic > Marine > Intertidal zone >... | reverse complement strand
GAGAATATCTCCGGGAGGAAGCAGGCTGCAGTTACCTGTTCAGGTATTTCTCGTAAAACTCGATATGCCGTACTGCGATGGCCTCCCAGCTATATCTCTCGCGGACAATTTCACGTCCCTGCTCACTGATACGCCCGGCAAGTGGTTTGTCGTTAAGGAGCCTTATGATAGCGGTGGAGAACTCCGCGGGGTCGGCGGGGTCAACCAGCAGCCCGCTTTCTTCCGAGGTAACGACCTCCCGTATGCCGCCCAGTCGGGAGGCTACCACCGGTCTGCCACAGGCCATCGACTCTAGGGCGGTCATACCGAATGGCTCGAAGATAGACGGCAGGACGAACATCTCCGCCTGGCGATAGGCCGCCACCAGGTGCTCGTCCGGGATATAGCCCGTGATATGGACTTGTTTCTCCATCTTTTTCTCGGCGATGATTCGTTTCATGTTTGCTAGGACTTCAAGCTCGGTCGGTCCGGCCTTGCTCGTTGAACCGCCGCCGATAACAAGGTGGATATCCGGGACCGATTTACACACCAGGCTAAAGGCATTGAGCAGAAGGTCGTGGCCTTTGTTCGAGTCTATCCGGCTCAGACAGAGGATATATCTCTCCGGCAGCCCGATGTCCATTCTGCTCTCACCGCTTTCCAGCGGACGGAAGGTGTGAATATCTACCCCCGGTGAAATAACGGCAACATCCCCGGAGGTGAATCCGTAAAGCTCCTCAAGCTTTTCCTTCTGCACCCCGGTGGTGACTGTCTGCGCTCTTACCGACCTGAAGATGCGGAGCTCTTCGGCTATACGGTGGCTGAACCTGAATTTCCTTTCCATCTCTGCGGGGTCGCCGCCCATCTGCTCCCTTTTCCAGGCTCCCAGCGAGTGGGCTGTAAAAAAGGCCGGCCGGTCAAATGCTCTGGCGACATCGAGGGTGATAATTCCGGCATCCACATAGTGGCCGTGAAAGAGGTCATAGTCCAGACTGTGCTGACGGATGAAGGCTGTCATGTTCGCGGCCAGTTCCGGCAGAACATCGTAGATTTCTTCCTTGGGTATAAACTCCCACGGCCCGGCCGGTATCCGGATAACTCTTACATCGGCATTATCGGGAACGGGGTCAATCTGGGGCTTGGTACGGTCGAACCACCGGGTGTAGATATCAACCTTTATATCGTATGTGGTTAAGGCCTTGGCCAGTTGCAGCACGTAGACAACCTGCCCGCCGGTATCGGTCCTGCCGAGCTGCGGGACGGGGTCGAAGTATCCGTGGGTACTCAGCATGCAGATTTTCTTAAGGCTGCTTGTTTTCCGGTTCATTCCGTTTCGCCTCGTAGTCTCTGGTTATGATGATATCCGCTCTCGTCCCATGTGGCTTGATGATGTCGTGCTCGATTTTTAGCACCCTTTCAAGGAACTCGTCCTGGGTTTCCCTGGCCCGCTGTCGGCGTGCCTCCAGGGTGTCAATATAGTTGCGGTCGATGAAGATATGCTGGTGGGCATTCTTCAGGGTGGTGGTGTAGGTTCCTTCAACGATAATTACCTTGATTCCTTCGAGGTCGACGGTTTCCTCGGTGATACGGTCTTCATCGAAGATTACCAGGGGCTTGCTTATGGAACTCTTTCCGGCGATAGCGTCTTCGAGGTTACGGTCAATCAGGTCGAGGTGTACCTCGGACATGCCGACGTGTCGGATGTCCTTACGTCGCATATTCTCGTTTGTTTTCGGTGGGTAAACGAAGTAATCGTCCTGCTGGAGGATGACACTCTTTATATCATGCTTGGACAATGCCTCCGATAAAGCGGCGGCGATTTCCGATTTTCCGCTGCCGGACTCACCGGCGACGGTAATGATGTATCGCCCCTGACTGCTCTTTATTTCGGGTAGGAGCAGTGCCAGTGACTGGTTCGCCGCCCTGATATGCCACTCATGTATAAAGAGCTTATCTCCCTTCACTGCCCACCTTTATTAACAGTATTTCACGTGGATATTATCACGTGTGGCGAGGGCAGGCAAGCGGGAACGTGCAAAAGGGCATTACCCCCACAGAATCCTCTTTGAACAGGCACACTTCCTTGACACCGTTCAGCAGAGGACTTAAAATCACCCATTATATGACTAGGGCTCAGTAGTACCACATGCCTCACCAGGGTGTACCTGAGCTTGAAAGAAGGAAGAGTATGGAGCAGGCGTTATCTGATATCAAGGTGCTGGACCTCACACATTACATAGCCGGTCCTTACTGCACCAAGCTTCTGGCCGACTATGGTGCTGATGTCATCAAGGTTGAGAAGCCCGACGGAGGAGACCCGGCCAGAAAGATGGGGCCTTTCCTCGGGGATGACCCTCATCCTGATAAGAGCGGCCTCTTTCTCCATCTGAATACCAGCAAGAGGGGCATCACTCTCAACCTGAAATCGCAGGACGGACAGGAAATCTTCCGGTGGCTTGTCAAAGATGTCGACATCCTCGTGGAGAACTTCAGCCCAGGGGTGATGCCATCGCTGGGGATGGCCTTCGAGGAATTAGAGAAGATAAATCCGAAGCTGGTGATGACCTCGATATCAAACTTCGGTCAGACTGGCCCTTACCGCGACTTCAAGGCCTCGGAGCTGATTATGTATGGCATGGGCGGCGCCATGAACGAGACCGGCATGTTCGACCGCTATCCCCTGAAGAAGGCAGGTAATGTTATCCAGTACCAGGTGGGGACAATGTCGGCGGTGGCCACCATGGTTGCCCTCTTCGCCAGCGAGGTTCAGGGTGTCGGTCAACACATTGACATGAGCATGTTTGAAAGTCAGATGGGCACCATCGACCGCCGTATGAGCCAACTGATTACCTATCAATATAACAATGAGACCAGCTACAGGCCTGACCCGGAGCTGGACCCCCCCGGATTTCCCTACGGCATCTATGCCTGTAAGGACGGCTTTTTCCAGCTTACCGGGGGTTTCGTCTTCTGGGACCGGATATGCCAGATGATGGACAGGCCTGACCTGCTGGACGACCTTGGATTCTGCACCCAGGAAGGGCAGCGTGAGCCAGAGAACCTGGAGCGGTTCAGTGTAATCTGGTACCCCTGGATTTCCGAGCGTACCAAGCTGGAGATTATTACTGCCGGACAGGCTGCCGGGGTACTCTGCGGGCCGATAAACACACCCGGTGATTTGGTGAACGACCCTCACTGGAAAGCGAGAGGGTTCTGGGAGGAAATAGAGCATCCCGTTGCCGGAAAACTCACCTACCCCGGAGCGCCTTTTAAGATGGATGAGACCCCCTGGCGGGTAAGTCGGCCAGCCCCCCGGCTGGGTGAGCATAATGCCGAGGTCTACGGTGAGTTGGGGTACTCCGAGGAAGACCTGACGCGGCTAAAAGAGCAGGGCGTAATTTGAGCTGTTTCTAAAGGCACAGTAGTTGTGAAAGAAAGGGAATGATTATGGCTAAATTACCTTTGGAAGGCATAAGGGTTGTTGATATCACGGTTATCTACGCCGGCCCGTTCGCTACTATGAACCTGGCCGACTGGGGGGCCGAGGTTATACGTGTTGAATCAATCAAGCATTTCCAGGTACTCACCAGGGGAGGTACCGCGCATCCAAACCAGGCGATAGTGTCCGACCCCATTAGGACTGGAGGGATAGCCACCTACTGCGGTCGTGACGTTAGTTTCCGGCCGTGGAATCGCTGGACCCTTTTCAATGCTCACGCCCGGAATAAGCTTGGATGCACCATGGACCTGACGCAGCCCAAGGGCATAGAGATGTTTAAAAAGCTTATCTCAATAAGCGATGTTTTCCTGGAGAGCAATGCCCCGCATGTTAAGGAGAACCTTGGCTTGACCTACGATGTCTTGAAAGAGATCAACCCGAAGCTGATAATGCTCTCCATGCCCGGTTTCGGTGGCACTGGACCCTATAAGTATTACCGGGCGCTTGGTGTCCATCAGGAGGGGTTCATTGGCCATACCGCTCTCAGAGGATACCCCGACAGTGACCCGTCGACGACATCGACCGTTTATCATGCCGACGAGGCCGCCGGAGCGACCGCCGCCCTGGCAGTTCTGATGGCCTTGTACTATCGTAACCGTACCGGCAAGGGACAGCACATTGACATGGCCCAGGCTGAGGCCACGATGCCCCATCTCGGTGAGGCTATCATGGACTACACCATGAATAATCGTGTCCAGGAGAGTATGGCAAACCGCATGCCCGGCGCGGCCCCCTGTGGCTGCTACCGTTGCCCGAGGGAAGACCGCTGGGTGAACATCACCGTCACTACAGATGAGGAGTGGCAGGGACTCTGCCGCGCCATGGGCGACCCGGAATGGGCACGCGATGAGAAGTTTGCCAGTAGGCTGAGTCGTGAGAACAATCAAGATGAGCTAGACAGGCATATCGAAGAGTGGACAATGAAGCACAACCACTACGACCTGATGTACCTGCTTCAAAACGAGGGTGTCCCCGCCGGACCGATTATCTTTGAGGATGACGCCTATACTGACCCTCATCTCAAGGAGCGGGGATTCTTCCAGGAACTTACTCACGAGGAGTGCGGCACTCATATCTACCCTGGTTTAAGCTTTAAGATTTCGCGTGTGCCGAACAGCATCCGCCGACCGCCGGTCCGCCTCGGTGAGCACAACGAATACGTTTACAAAGAACTCTTGGGAGTATCCGACGAAGAGTACCGGCAGCTTGAGGAAGAAGGCCATATCGGCATGGACTTTTTACCTGAGGTACGCTGAGGCAGGCTGTTTATAGACTGAACTATTATATAGAGGGAGTGCGTAAGAGACGCACTCCCTCTCTGTTGATGTATCTGAGGTAGTGGTCGTCTTTCCTGGTGTTGGCCCCATCACCTGTATCCCCTTCCCCTCTGGGGAAGGGGAAAATTTATTAAGAGGGGCTTAGCCCCTCTTTGACTTGCTCAACTGTAGCAGACCAATCTGGATAGTACGCCTTAGTATCGGAACTAGGGGACTATCTCGAAGCTAACTAGGTAGACCTACCAATAGTACAATTTTTCAGACTGAGGTATTTTAGTGATATATGGGGATAGGACTGGTCGGAGCCAGTCGGTCTCCGGCGGGGAGTAATGGAGGGCGTAATCGACAGGAGATTCCCCTGGAATTGTCTGCACTCTAAAGCGTGTGTGCAGACATAAAGGGGTATTTCTTGTTATTTTTTTCATCAGGGTCTCGGTGGGGCAGAGGAAGAGATGGATGAGAAGACGAGCATCCTGATAATCGATGGCGACAGTAATACCCGCGACAACCTGACCAGGGTATTCCGTCGGAAAGGCTACGAGGTAGAGGCAGTAGGGACAGGACGCGAGGCGATTGAGCAGGTCGTGCGTCGGTTCTACAACGTAGCCTTGTTGAATGTCGAGTTGCCAGACATGCAGGGCATCGATGTCCTGATGTCGATGAAGCAGGTATGTCCCGATATGGTGGTCATCATGATGACCGCTTATGCTTCCCTGGAGTCGGCTGTATCCGCTTTGATTCAGGGGGCCTCAGCATATCTGATTAAACCGTTGAATATAGACGAGGTGTTACTCACCGTCGGCGAAGCGATAGAGAAGCAGCGCCTCGTCATGGAAAACAGGCGGCTATATCAGCAGGCCCGACGAGAACTGGCTGAACGCAGGAATGCCGAGGAACGGTTCGAAGACCTGTCCCACCGCTCCCCGATGGGTGTCTACATTGTACAGGATGGCAGGTATCTGTATGCCAATCCCCAGTTGCAGAGTCTCCTTGGTTATAGTGAGGAAGAACTGCTGGGCACAGACCCTCTGCGATATGTTCATCTGGATGACCGGGAAACCTTTCGGGAAAATGTCGCCAGGATGCTGTCGGCAGAGCTGGCCCAGCCGTACGAGTACAGAATTGTTAATAAGGCCGGAGAGGTCGGCTGGGTGATGGAAACAGTCACGACCATTCAATATCAGGGAAGACCGGCCACCCTGGGCAACAACATTGACATCACCGAGCACAAACAGCTTGAGACCAAGATGGTCGAGTACGAGGAGCTGGACAAACTCAAGACCAATCTTCTCTCTACTGTTTCCCACGAACTGCGGACGCCGCTGGCTGTTATCAAGGGCTACTCCACTATGCTCCTCGACTACGACCGACGGTTGCCAGAGAGTGAAAAACAGCAGCACCTAAAGTCGATAGACCGTGCCACTGACCGTCTGACGGAACTGGTTGACCATCTTCTTGATATGTCACGGATGGACGCCGGGCTGATGAAGCTGGAGAAATTGCCCACCAATATTTCCAGGATTATCGAGGAGGCCGTATCGGACGCCCGTCTTACCGCACCAGCTGGCAAAGTGATATCGCATGTGAGAAACGGGTTACCTGTGGCAACTGTTGACTCCAGGCGAATCAGGCAGGTGCTTGATAACCTTATCGACAATGCCATTAAATACTCTGATAAAGAAAGCAATGTAGTGATTGACGCTGAGTATACCGATACGGAAATTTGCATCAGCGTTTCCGATGAGGGGATAGGTATCCCCTCGGAGGATATCGAGAAGGTGTTCGACCGCATGTATCGTGCCGAACAAAGGCTGACACAGGGTAGCAAAGGCCTGGGACTGGGGCTGTCTGTCTGCCGGGGGATGGTTGAAGCCCACGGTGGCCGTATCTGGGCTGAGAGTCAGGTAGGTGTGGGGAGTACCTTCTACTTCACTCTACCGTTGGTCAATGATGGGGAGGAAGAAAGCCGTGGCGACGGAAATCCTCATAATTGAAGACGAAGAAGATATCCGTGACTTTGCTGCCCGTGTACTTGAGCTTGAAGGCTACCGGGTCCTTCAGGCGGTTAATGGTAGTGAAGGTCTGAGAATGCTGAGACAGTATCCGGTATCTCTTGTTCTGCTGGACCTGAGGCTTCCTGACTGTGATGGCTGGGCATTACTGACCGAGTTGAAGGGTGACCCGCACCTATCCAGGGTGCCGGTGGTCATGTTTACTGCCTCGGCTGCGGAATCTCGGCGAAGCCAGGCGCTGGCTATCGGTGCCATTGATTACCTCGTCAAGCCCTTAAGTGCTGCCCGGTTAAAAGAAACCGTCCATAATGTGCTCACTCGGGAAAGGAAGCTCTGAAATGCCATCAAAGAAGACATCCGTTCTCGTGGTTGACGATGACATCTACGTTGTGCGTATGATGCAGCGTATTTTAGACCTGGAGGGTTACCGCGTGCTCAAGGTCGGCACGGGTGAGGCAGCAATTGACATGTTTATCGAAGAAAGCCCGGACCTGATGCTGCTTGATATCATGATGCCAAACATGGACGGGTACACCGTATGCGAGCGTATCCGCGAGTTCTCTCAGGTGCCGATAATCATCGTAACCGCCAAGGGTAATGAAGAGGAGAAGATAAAGGGGCTGGATGCCGGTGCCGATGACTACCTGACCAAACCCTTCTCCTCCGGGGAACTGGCAGCACGCGTAAGGTCTGTATTACGTCGCTCTGTCTTTCGGACTGAGCATTACCAGCCAGTATTCTCGTCCCATGACCTGACAATTGACTTCACCTGGCATCGTGTCGTTCTCGGTGAACGGGTGCTGGACCTGACCGCTACAGAATACAGGCTGCTTTCCTATCTGGTGAGAAATGCCGGGCGGGTGCTTACCCCTGACCAGATACTAAGGGAAGTATGGGGTGAGGACTATGTCGGTGAGCACCACCTTCTGCGGGTCAACATGGCCCGCCTGCGACATAAACTGGAAGACGATTCTAAGAAACCACGCTTTATTGCCACCAAAATCGGACTCGGCTATATGTTTATTAAACCTGATTGATAGCCAGTCAGTCACCGCAGTACAGGGCCTTCCGTTCGGGAGTGCCCTTTTATTTTGTCAATCTCAACCGTCCGTTACCCTGTGATTATCCACATTGTGATGTCGATGTTTCACTACCACAGGCTGTTGTGACACTGGCGTGACACCCGCAGGCTAAGCTGATATTGTCGATTGAAGTCTGGAGGGTGTTTCATGAGTGGGAGCGGTAAGCACGGCAAAGGGAGCAGGTGGAAATTACCGTTGCTGATGACTTGGCTACCTACCTCATGGCTGGTTGGCTTTCGCGGTGCGGGTTACGGTATGCCCGGACCCTACCCTCCATTGGTTCGGGTTGCCGGGCCTGCATCGCGGTCCAGCCAGTGTGCCTTCGCCCGGGTTTTCGCAGGAGTTTCGCTCCTCGATGCTCGATATATTGATGCCACAGGTGACGCAGCCGCCGTCTCATTCCTTTCACATATCACTATTGCCAGGAAACTCGCCTATCACTACCGCGACCCGTATCACGAACTTGGGTCGTATACCCCGGCTGACGGCCGGTGGCAAAAACTGTCTGGAGCCGGTGCCCGGCCGGCTCCAGATTTCTAGCGCGAGGTGCCCGCGATTTGTTCGTCGGGAAGGAGATATTATCGATGACAATGCCCAGAAAGGCAGAAATTTGTGGGTGGTCTGGCTTGGCTCACCCGGGAGGGTGCGATGCCTTTCCAGCACACGATGAGCAGATGAGACGCTTCCGGCGGAATCATGGAGATACTACCGGGGTGGGGATGATTTTTATGATGGGGATGCGACTCTACGTAATGCCGTCTCTCAAGGACTACGGGGGGTCAACCGGTTTTCTGAGAACGGTAGAGCTACCCAGGCTTGTCCCTATGAGGATACCACCCCTGTCTCTTTTCCCCAGGAATTAAGAATATGTCTATCATGCACGGCGGAAGGAGGGTACTGCAATATGAAAGATAGACCGCTCATCATGGTGGTAGATGATGACCCGGATATGCTCAACCTGCTCAAAGACCTGCTCTGGCTGGAAGGGTTCGAGGTTCATGGCACACGTGACAGCCGCGAGGCGATAGCATTACTGGACGAGTGGCACCCGGACCTGGTGCTGCTGGATGTTGTCATGAACGAGCTCGACGGATTTCAGGTCCTCGACCTGATTCGGGAGCGCAGCAATGTCCCGGTTGTCATGGTCACGGGACGGTGCGAAAGTCCCACCCTGCGGAAGGCGCTGAATCTTGGTGCCGATGACTACGTGACCAAGCCTTTCAGTGCGGTTGAGCTTGTTGCCCGGATAAAAGCAAAGCTGAGACGTGCGGAGCAGCAGACTGCGTCCGGCCAGTACAAGGCGGCATGAATCGGTTTTTTAATTGGAAGGCAGCAGCATGATTAAAATCGCCATACGTTTCGAGGATGATATGGTAATGGTATTTGACAACCGCGGCAAGCGGATGCCCAGATACTATGGCCGTTACGAAGACGTAAAGACGAGTATCCTCAATGAAGCCCCGCATAGTACAGTGTTTGCCTATGCTTTTACTGATTCACGCGGTATGAAGAAAGTCCCCAGGGAGGAATGGTAGTGGGCCTGGTACCACTGCCAGGAATTCTTGTTTACATAAGGTATCAGGACTGCCTTACCCGTTCCAGACAGGCATTTAGCACAGTATAGAACTCCAGCCACTGCTGACCGGAGCGGGCTTCCATGAGATGTGCCTCGGACGGGTGGTATAGCTGCTCCTCCCCGCATGGTGTCATCGGCAGCAGCGTGTCGCTGAAGCCGTCCCACTCGTGGTTGATTACAAGGTCTGCCTTGCCCAGGGGCGGGTCAAGGGTGGCGTCCACCAGGACGAGTTTGCCGTCTATATCCACCCGGCAGGCAAGGTGGTGGCTCATGGGCAGTTCCTGGGCCATTTCCCTGACTGGCTCAAGATTACCGACCATCACTTCGGAGCTATCACCCCAGTAGAACGGGTAGACGGCAAACAGGACCATAAGTCCCAGTCTCTGGAACAAGTTGCAGAGCAGGAGATGTTTCGGTGTGCAGGAGCCCTGGCCCAGTGTAAGGACGTCCGCGAACCTGTCAGGATTAATCAACTCAGGGATCACGGCGTATGGGATGTCCCTGACCTTCTCGTAGATACTGATTCTTGCCTGAATGGCGTCCTTCCCTGCCGTCCATTGCCGGAATGTCTCTTCTAACAGTGCGTCCGTGATTGTCGACAACTTACCTGTCTCTACCGGATTATTCTATGAGGTGGTCCGTCTTGGTGATGGTCTCAGTATACTCTTTAGGGTCTGCCACAGGCTGTTGGCGCGGTCTACCTGCCTCTTGTGGGTCTCAATCTCACCGTAGCGGACGTTGACATACAAGTCGGTTATCTCGGTTAGTGGCGCCTGTCCATCCGGTACGAGCTGTTCTAGTCGCCCCCGGTATTCGTAGGGCGTCTCATAACCGCGGCGCCCCATCCCGAAGCGGGAGGCCTGCCACAACAGACGACGGTATATTTCCCGGATACCCATGGAGCCTTCCTCTACCTCCTCCAGATAGCGGTGCGGGACTGCGTGTACCGGGGTGGTTTCTTTTCGCCTGCGCCAGATGCGCTGCCAGATTGAACTCAGGAAGAGTCGAACGTCTGCCACGAAGCCACCCCAGCTCCACAGCGACTCATTGACCTCGGTGACGTCCGCTCTCGTCCGCGAAAGGCGGAAACGTCTTATTGCCCTGGCAAGCAGGTAGATGATGACGATGATAATGATAACGAAGAGTGCCCACTTGATTCCCAGGATGACAACCTCGGAGATTGGCGTACCCTCGGTAGCTTCTGCGGCTTCTTCTAAGAATTCTAAATCGTCCTCCTCGGATTCCTGGATCGGTTGACGCCGTATAAAGAGGTTTATTATAAATAAGCCCACATGGTACATGGCAGTCGCAATGAAACCTAACGGGATGAGTATGTAGCCAATAATCGTGCCGATAAAATTACCAATGGCACCGAGCAGACCTGACAGGAAACTCATAAACTCAGGTGAGAAGACACTGGCGACGCCTATTCCAATAAGGACAATACTACCGACAACCAGTAGCAGGATGGGCAACAAGCGTCGGTTGAAAGATAGCCCCACGTCCTCCGGCATCATTCTCTGACGGATGGATTGCAGGTTGATGAGGGCCAGGGACACCAGAGCGAAGAAGAAAAAGGTAGCTACGTGGGGAGCGACGGTAGAGGCAAGGTCTTCCAGAGAGCCGGCCCCCTGGCTGATACGCCAGGCGATGACCAGAATGACGAAGGAGATGATGCCGATTATGAACGTGCGGTAAATATCGGCGGTGTAAAGAGGCGCCCGACCGCGGCTGATGCCTCGCCACCAGAGGTAGGCACCGGCCGGTAAAGCCACCATTAACGTATGGGCTTGGCTGAAGTCAAGCAGTATCCTCACGGTATGGGCAAACCACTGCATATCAAAGAGTCCGTACCCGGCGTGGTACTCGCTGCGGATTACGGTAAAGACTACTAACAGGCCGCAGAGGATGATGCCCCAGCGGATCCAGTTAAGTGGCCAATCCCGACTGAGCAGGTACCGCGTAGCAACGAAACCGCCACCGAGCAGGAAAATAACTCCCCCAATACTCAACGGAGCACGTGGTTCCGAGAAAAACTCTGCTTTTCCCACCCAGAGGAACCAGGGATACAGCCAGTACACCTCCATGAGCACAACTGCCACGGGGATAAAAATGGTGGATATCCAGTTTACCCTTGACATCTGACGACCTACGACATTCATTGCGCTGTCCCCTGCAGGTTGAGTGTCTCTACCTCACGCCACGGTGTGTTATCGGAGATGTGATATACTGGCAGACCATCCATACGAGGTATCTTGGAGCTACCGATAATTACCAGTGCTACCTGTCGTCCGACCCTCTTCATCCTGAGCAGGGTGGCCAGCAGAGATTCCGTCGGTACAGCGGTTATCAATACTAAGGTGCTTCCCCAGGGCAGGTTGCGGCTTTCCAGGGAGACGAACCGTCCTATCGGCATAGACTCAGACGAGTGAATCTGTGCCAGGGCTTCGAGGATGTACACCAACTGGTCAGTGTGCTGACTGGGTGGTATTCTCACCAGTTCACCAACGGGTTTACGGCGCTGATTGGCGTAAAGGCCTACCCGGTAACCGTTAGACATGGCGTGACTGGCAATCGATGCCGCTGCCATGACACCCAGTTCCAGGCTCTGTGTAACCGCTCCCCAGCCCGGTGGTTGTACGGTGCGGACATCAAGGAAAATCCCCATGTCCACAGATGTAGTCGGCTCAAAGACCTTGGTCTGTAGCTTACCGAGACGGGCAGTGGTCTTCCAGTGAATTCTTTTCAGACTGTCGCCGAAATGGTAGTCACGGACACCCATGGTGAGAATGGGGTCCTGGAAGATATGCCTCTTGGTACGAATATCCCCAACGGGCTGTTTTGAGGGGAT
>Ga0209427_10007591_pt1 | contig 12277 bp, 9 predicted proteins | sample DeeMarSWOR136_30_FD_187465 | JGI IMG/M metagenome (GOLD analysis project Ga0209427, IMG submission 187465) | Marine sediment microbial communities from White Oak River estuary, North Carolina - WOR-1-36_30 (SPAdes) (version 2) | ecosystem: Environmental > Aquatic > Marine > Intertidal zone >... | reverse complement strand
TTTTGAATTGAAAGTACGATCTGATTATAAAGGGCTGCTGGTATATCCTCCCGACCCCTTTAATGGCACCTACATAGTAAGTATCCTGTGCCCCAAGATATCCAGGATGATAGGTCTCTATTTCTCCTTGCGCCTGCTTTTCTTCTTTCGCTTTTCCCAATGCAACAACCTGCGCTTCTGTGAGTAAAATACCTTCCTCAACTGCCCTTTTCTCCAAGAAACTGGCCTCCCGCAAGGTCTGATGTTCAAAAGCCTCCCAGTACTGCATTACTCGATCCTTAAATTGGGGGATCTCTTCAAGTGCTGCTCCCAAAGCTTCGAAGGTTTCATAAGCCTCGGAACTGCCATACTCGTCCGGAATCTGATTTATTCCCATGAAAAAGGGAAGATAGGGAGTATGACACGGCCGATTAAGACTGCACCAAACAGCATTCAACAATTCCGGGTGGCTTCGATCCGTCATACAGATACCTGAACCCCGCGTATCGATACCAAAGCCATGGGTACAAATGTTCTGATCATTCCAGATGTAAGCTCGTTCCGGAATCCCCTCATGATCTCTGCAGAACCGAATCATGAAAGCGACAGTGATATCTCCTTGATATTGCTCCATCAATTCCTGAGCTCTCCTTCCCCTCCGATGCCCCCGTGACAACCTTTCATACTCTCTCATCTTATCGATCAGGGTGTAGTTGCCATAGGCCAAAACCGTATCTTTAAACGGTCCGTAAACCTCGTTGGTCTTCTGATACGTCTCGACCACATAAAGTTCCTTCTGGTCAGCACAGGCGAAAGCAGATCCGTTCCTGCTCTTGCCCTCGGTTTTAACTATGTGTTGAACCTCGGACACCAAGTCTTTGGCTGTAATAGCCGTTTGAAGACCTCTCCGAATAATAGCGCCCGAATTTACTCCCGGATTGTTGGCTTCCCAGCAATAGCGACCAGCGGTGTTGCATATGACCCCTTTGTCATTGATTCCCAGCGTCACCTCCGAGGGATTCTGCACGGTAGACATCCCGAGATAGCTATTCTCCCCTGTAGCCCTCCCCAACACCATTATTTCCGCCGGACCGATGCTTGCGATGTCTCGGTTCTTGGCGATGATCGTACGGCTCTCCGCAGAGGCACGACCTAGAGCAATCAGAATGGTGCATCCTTCTTCAGGCGCTGACTCTAATTGGTAATAGCCAACACTACTAATATTTTTCCCTAATCCGCACATTATTGATTTTCTTATCCCTTGAGATCAGGATTTTGACATCTAAGGCTTGGACAATCCAAGCGGAGTGTCCATCGTCACTACTCAATAACGATCAATTCTTGAATACCCTTTCCTGTTTGGTAAGGTCCAGGTCAGGATCACTATATTTCTTAGCTAACGCACGGATTTCTGGATCATCCAGCGCTGTAATACGACCTTTTTCTATTATCAATCTGTTACCGGCGCTTACTGTTGGTTTCAGTAAGACTGCATGGGTATGCATCGCACTAACAAATTGACCCTTCTCTCCTTGATGGAAAGCGGTTGAACCTACGCCGATATGCATAACACCAGCAAATCTGCTTATCATAGCCATTTTGTTTTTGTCCCAAGGGGGCTGAAGACATTTGTTGATTCGTCCTTTTGGATTGAATCCCCAAGCTATCTGACTGAGTAGATTTGCATTCTCAATGCTAAAGATTCTATCCCTAAAAATTGTCGCTTGAGGCCCTCCTCTTACGTCAGTTATCCAATTATCTTCCACCACCAATTCACACGTTTCCGCACTAGGACCAAAAATTTCTAAGAAATCGACAAAGATGCGCCCGCTTGCCTGCTTGATTTTGGTCGTTCCTGCCGTAGTCGCAGGTATTACAGCATAGGACCCGGGTTTGTTCAGAGGACCTCTAATTCCTGCCCCATGCCAATCAGTAGGTTCAACCCTTGCTTTCAGATTCGTTCCGTTTTCATCTGTTATCGTAATATCATGACCTCCCTTTTGAAGGTCTGCTAGTGTTCTTTTTCCAATTGCAAAAGCGAGGTCAGCTGGGAAACGGGCCCATTCTGAAGCCAATTCTTCTGAGGTATTGGGACCTACATAAGCAAATCTAACTCCATGTTCCTTCAACGCCTTAGCTACGGATTTCGTGGAAAACTGCATCTTAAATACGGAAACTATACTTATTACCACATCTGAAGCATAGAAAGCATTTCGAGCGATCTTTGGGGGATCTATGAGCCCGGTATCCCCTGGATCGTCTAATTCACTTGATACAATTACTACCACTTCTGCCCCAGCTTCCTTTGCTGCACACGCTATAGCTTCTATCACCAGAGCATCACAATTCGTGTCTGCATAAATACAAATATTCTCCCCTTTCTTTACACAAGTATATTCTAAAACCAAATTTCGAGCCCCTTCCACCAAATCCATGAGTCTAAAAGTCTTGTTCATGTCTTATCATCTCCTACATGCAACCAGAATCGACATTTTAATACATTATTATACCACGCCAGAAATATCATACTTCCAAGTTTCCGCCCAATATTTTTTCACTAAACAAAGACGTCCGCCTACACACGCCTATCTCGCAAAAGCTCTTACTAATACTTCTTTCCCTATCCAACGAATACGTTTTGCGTACTTTTGTGCAGTGCCATACGAAGCCAATCTGCAATGTTATTCACAAGATACCATTACAGCTACTCAAAATCGCGCTTGATGTATCACCTTATAATCGAACCTACACTTTCTCGGTGATCATCCCCCAGAGATCAGAAGAGGAGTCTTAAGTTTTCAACTCACATCTTCGCTTCCGGTGGTGATGTAAGTTCCTTGTGTTTGATATTCTTGCTGTTCTAACAGAACGACGTTTTGTCAACTGGGATTGCATAATACTGCCACAGCAGGTGCAAGATGTCAAGAAGAACAGCTTCTTCGGGCGTGCAAAGACCGCCTGCCGGTCGAAGGTAATGGACGACTGAGATCTAAGTTGAGGGGAAAGGTACAGTGCAAAGCTTTCAGTCAGGTTGAAACTGACAATCGTCCAAAAACATGAACCTGCGCTTGGTTCGAAATTGAAGAAACTGGCAGATGTCTTTTTGAAGAATCGTAAGCAATAGCCCCGCAGCGGTTTAGTACGGCCTGGAACATGACGGACTCTCGTAGCACGTTCACGTATCCAACGGTGCAAAATCAAGGTCGTTGGTAGACTCGCGGTGAGTTACTGCGCCAGCCACTGAATGGCGGCGATCAGCCCTCCTGCCAGTTGTTGAGGCATCTCAATGTGTCCGTAATGGGTCATAGGCAGGTCGTACACAAGAACTCTGGTTTCTACCTTTGGGTTCTTATCGCGAAATTGGTTCGCGATTGTGAGTTCCCGAGCGTTGTCGATATCGGTTTTGTGCCAATGACCTTTGTCCCACTTCCCCACGGTCCAGACCATTTTCTCGTAGCCCATCACCGGGGATTGGTTCGTATAGAACAGATCCTTGAAGACCTCCTCCATCTTGATGCGTGCGGCGGCCGCACACAACGTCTCTTTGATCTCAGCCTCAATCTTCTCTTGCAATTCTGAGGCCCCGTGGTGCTCCACATCCTGCAGCACCTGTTTGAAGTTCGGCCGGCGGCGCGCTTCGAGGGAAAGCCAACGTCCGGCAACCTCCACATCGTGCATGCCCGGCCTCCCGCACGGATTCAGCGGACCGATGTATCCAGATTCTACATATTCAGGGCCATTTCTGGGCCGAAGCTCCCACACCGGAGGATAGCCAGATAACTTCTTGACGGTGCTCTCCCACTTCCCCACACTCTGCTCCCACTCTCTGCGAAGATTGGAGGGCCCTCCGCTGCCCCATCCTAGAAACCGTCCCTTAAGCCTATCCGTCATATCGACATCTCCCAGTCCAAGGAAGGCTACGTCTCCTCCCGTAGAGTGGCCCACGAGAAGAACGTCACCCTGGGTTTCGTTCGTCACCAAACGTTTCAATCCCTCAAATACCATCCTCATCGTGTAGACGGCATTCCTAATTTTCACTTCCTCGTCGGAAAGGTCCTGGTCCAACACGTACTGCGGCAGTCTTTCAGAGGGAGGCTGTGCCCATCCTCCATACTTGAAGTTGCCAGGGATCGAACACAACATGACATTTGTGCACTGGGCCAAGTACTGCCCCCATCCTGGTTGATTGACGGGGGTCACAAAGAATTCATAGAGGTTGGCCGACCCCCCGTTGATGACCACGACCCAGGGTATATCACTGGCTTTGGAATGAAGGCTTTCCAATTTGAGTCCGGTGATATCCCACGGCAGTCCGTAATATTCATACCGGAGCGGTACCCATGTGGCCTTATAACCAAGCTTTTCGCCTGAAATCTCTTCAAGATCGCGAGGATCAAACGCACCTCCTGCGGCGTTCTCACTCAATTGCTTGACGCTCTGCCCCTCATCCGGGAGCACAATACCGTCCCCTAAACGTAGAAACAGATCTTCAGAGATCACCGTGTACGGTTGCTGCTTTGCCAATATATTGGCTATCATCGCTTTCCCCTCCAGGTCACCTCGTTCATGAATGTGACCAAACAAACGAATCCTCATCTTGCCGGAGCCCAATCTCAATCACTCGCTCTCACATCTCCTCACATCACTGGTCTTCGTTCCAAAAACTCCCCCCAGCCCCGCTGTCCCACAACTTCTCCGTCACGCATTATTACCTTGCCCCGACAAATGGTCAACACAGGCCACCCTCTTAAAGTCCACCCTTCATAAATCGAGAAATTGGAAGCTGACTTGATAATATCGTTGCTCACCTTTTTTTCCAAGTCAATGTCAACTACCACGACATCAGCATCACTCCCAACAGCCAAGGTCCCCTTGTTCGGATATACATTGAAAATGCGGGCAGCATTATATGAGGTAAGGCGAACAATCCTCTCTATTCCCAGCCCCCGCTTATGCAAGCCCTCACTGATCAGCACCGGTAAAGCCGTGACTGCTTCCCGAGGGGACGTCGTGCGTTTCCAAATGCTTGTCTCCTCGGGATCCACCTTTCTTGTGATTTGGTCAATCCCAATGGTGTCAATGTCCCCACTGATGAGCCCCTGCCAAAGGGCCTCGCTATCGACCTCCGTCCTCAATGGGGGGGTGAATTTGCCAATACGTCCCACATCGTCACTCATATGGTGAGTTAGATAATGGGGACAGGTCTCCACATAGACAGGAGACAATCCTCTGTTGCGATGCTCCTTGATCAGCCTCAGGCCCTCTTGCGTAGTCATATGCACGACGTATATGGGACACTGCGTGAGTTGACTAAAATAGAGGGCCCGACCGATAGCCTCAGCTTCTGAATAGGAAGGACGTGCCTCCGACCACGCCTTGAGGTCATCTCTCCCTTGCCGTTGCAGCTTGTCAGTGCTGTACGCATTAATTTCGCTGTTTTCGGCATGAACGCAGGCCACCGTGCCTTTCAGATCCCGCAGGTTCAAAAAGGCAGAATACATAAGGCCATCGTTCAATGCAAAGAGCCCTTTTTCCCTAGACTCCTCACCCTTATACCCCATGTTGAACTTGAAAGAAGAGACTCCAAATTGCTCAACGTAGCGGGGGATATTGTCTAGATGCATATTTGACATCACCTGAAAATGGAAAGAGAAATCCACGTAGGCTCGTTGACTCGCCGAATTCTTCTCCTCCAAGAATGCTTCGGCATAATCCCTCCCGTCTCGAAAAAACACCATGACAGTCGTCACCCCGCCAATCGCCGCTGAATAGGTCTCAGTGGCATAGTCTTCGGACTCTTTATCTCGGCCAAGGTGGGCATGAGGCTGAATGATTCCAGGAAGGACGTACTTTCCGGTGGCCTCGATTATCTCCTTGGCCTTAAGACAGGAGGAATCCTCGTAGATGCCAACGATTTTCCCGGCCCTGATCGCAAGGGTGGCCTTGCTCACCCGGGCCTCTGGAATCACCACGAACCCATCTTTGACCACCAAATCGGCTTCCATAAGTGTTTTTCTCCCTTCTCGTGTTTCTTCACGTCGGGCCTTGAATCAGGAGTGTTCCTAGCTCCTCGGCCGTATCACATCGCCGGCGCGCTATCTTAAACGACGCTGCATTTACAGCTCAGGGCATCACCAAGCCACCATTCACATGCAGGGTTTGCCCAGTAATGTAGCTACTTGATTCAGATACCAAAAACAAAATCCCCTTGGCTGCATCCTCTGGCTGTCCCACTCTACCCAGAGGAATCTCCCGTGCCCGTGCCAGAATCTGTTCCTCCGTCTGTATACGCCTCCATCGGGGTGTGTCGGTAGGCCCTGGAGCAACAACATTAACATTAATATTGTAGGGAGCCACCTCTACCGCCAAGGACTTGGTGAAGGCAATGAGCCCCGCCTTGGCCGCTGCATAGTGAGCTCTTTCGTAGGCCGGAGTTACACCATAATTCGAAGAAACATTGACAATCCTGCCAAATCTCTGCTGGATCATAGAGAGCAGTACTGCTCTTGTGCAAAGAAAAGGGCCCTTCAAGTTAAAATTTATGATCTCATCCCATTCGGTCTCCTCCATCTCAACCACGGGCTTCTTGACAGAACCTCCAGCATTGTTAACCAAGATGTCGAGCTTTCCGAATGTTTTCAGGCTAACATCCACCATCTCCTCTACTTCTTTCCTCTTGGTCACATCCGCTTGGATTGCCACTGCCTTTCTCCCTATACCCTCTATCTCGGCTGCGACTTCTTCACTCGCTTCCTTACTCTTTCTGTAATTAATGACGACATCAGCCCCTGCTTCGGCTAAATACAGAGCAGTGGCCCGACCGATACCACTGCTCGCCCCGGTAATTAGGGCAACCTTCCCCGCCAATTCCATGTTCCCCTCCTGCTGAACCGGAATACCAGGTTTGTTGTCCGTCATGCTCGTTTCTCTGCGGCAAGACTCGTTCTGCGACAACCCAGGGTCGTGCATGACGATCACCCAGGGGTTCTCTTAGATGCTTCAGTCCTTTCTATTGCCGCTCTATTGCCGCCTTACGCCATGATGCATGAGCTCGGACCATCCGCGTCCGCCTGACACGACATAGCTTTACCCTCGCAGATTCAATCATCGATCGTCAAGCAATTTCTGCGGAGACGTGCCCCTTCCCGGAGTGCCATTGCCATCTTGACATCGGGGATGGGGAGCGTTATAACCGGTCCTCACCGGACAAGTCCTGCGACGTGCTGAACGAGAGGAATCGGGTGGTCTCGACCACCGACTCTCACGCAACAGCATGGTGAACCATCTATGGTGACGATTTTCTACGGCTGGTGGATAGTACTCGCTTCCTTTTCCATCGCTCTCTACGCGGGTGGTGTTTTGATCTTCGGACTCACGGCCTTTTTCAAGCCGATCGTCACGGAGTTCGGCTGGAGCTATACTCAGGTGTCGCTTGCCTTCTCCATTCGCGGTCTCGAAATGGGAATTCTGGCTCCTGTCACGGGAGCGTTCGTTGACCGCCTTGGCCCGAGAAAACTGGTATTCTTGGGTACACTGATAACAGGCTCCGCACTCATTATTCTCTCGCTGACCAATTCTCTCCTGATCTTTTATGGCGCCTTTGTTCTCCTCGCCGTCGGAGCGAGCTGTTGTACCTCAACGGTGCTGATGACGGCCGTCGCCCATTGGTTCCGAAAAAATGTGGGGAAGGCTATGGGGCTTGTCGCCTGCGGGTTCGGTGCGGGCGGCATACTCGTCCCACTCATTGTCTGGCTCATCGATGTCTATCACTGGCGAATGGCTTTCGTTGTCCTCGGATTGGGCATGTGGACGTTGGGGATCCCTCTCTCATTTGTCATTCGCCATAGGCCGGAACAATACGGTTATTCTCCTGACGGAGAGATCCCTGGGGAGCTGAACTCGTCGCCTGGAGATGGGTGTGCGGAGGAAGGCGTATACTTCAGGGAAGCCATTGGAAATCAGGATTTTTGGAAGATATCTGTAGCGGAAGCAATACGGATAAGCGTTACCATGGCAGTCGTCACCCACGTTCTGCCGTACCTCACCAACATAGGTATGTCACGGGGGAGTGCTGCGCTTGTGGCTACAGCTATCCCCCTGCTAAGCATAGTAGGCAGGTTTAGTTTTGGTTGGTTGGGCGATGTCTTTGAAAAACGATACGTCGCGGCCGTGGGTTACGGCCTGTTCAGTATGGGCACGCTCGCCTTCTCCTGGGTTCACGTACCGTGGTTTATTCTGCCCTTTCTCGCCCTCTTCCCTCTCGCATTTGGGGGAACCGTCGCGCTGAGGGGGGCCATACTCAGGGAGTATTTCGGCAGAACCGCCTTTGGGAGGTTAATGGGAATCATGCTTGGCCTGGGAGCAATGGGTGGGTTCATCGGTCCCACCGCTGCCGGGTGGACGTTTGACAACTTGGGACGCTATCAGCCGGTATGGCTTGTCTTTGGTGGAACCAGCGTTCTGGCCACGGCATTGGCACTGCGACTCAGGGCACCGGTGAGGGTAACGCAAGGACAAGAGAGTGCTTAACGACAGGCTTCCAAACAGCGACTGCTTGACCGGAAGGTTACCAAGGCATGGAAGAGCGAGATAACTGAACGGACAACGATTTGTCATGGACTCGGGCGCATCTCACGCAGAGCCTGACGGCTCTGCGATTTTCAAAAATGAAGGAGGTGAGTCAAGATGGCAAAAGATCCAGGGCTAGGGTACAAAGTGATGGCCACGATTACAGGTGTGAAAGGGACATGCAATGCCGGTCATCAGGAAGGGGAGACACTTGAGATCAGTTGCCACAACCCAGGGGGATTGTGCGGATTCTTCTATCACGACATCTTTCCCAATCTGTCTACGTTCCAATTCGGGGGGAACCTCCCCTGGTGGGAGAGTGATACGATTCAAGTACAGTGCCCGGACAGTTACAACCTGGTGACAATGAAATTGGAACGGTTCAAGCGAGCATAACAGGAACCTTCGGGGATACACATCAGCCGAAAGCATCCATCAAAAGAAGGCCCTGGCTAGTACAATCTTTCAATCTCCTCTTGGAACAGTCGGGCCAGCGCCTGCGATGAGCTACGCCCTCACGCACAGGCACAAGCTAAGCATGGAACACACCGGGCCCTTCCCTACAGATGATTCTGCAGGGCCGAGAATACTGATCTCCGCGGTCAGAACAGAAGTATCGTGCCTGCGACCGTGGCCAGACCGGCGAGGATAACACTGAACGTGAACGTCTCTAGTTTGCGATTGAACAGGAAGGAAAAAAAGATGACCAGCATAGGGGTAGTCGATACTAGCGGGGACACAATGCTCACTGGGCTCAGGCTTAGGGCCAGATAACGGCACAGTTGAGACATAGCCACCAAAACCCCAGTGACACAAAACCAGCGCACGGCCCCTCGGTCCATGCTCACCAGACTGGACCGCGTCTCCCTGTTTGACAGCAAGAAACCCAGGACAGCAGACGCACCAATGTAAGAAATCAAGACTCCGGCTACCGGGTGGCCAGAATTACCCAGTCCTAGTTTCACAAACACCGGGCTGGTCCCGTAAAAGAAGCCAGCTCCCAATCCGAAAAGAATCCCCTTCGCCGGTATCCGGGAGGATGAGGAGTCCCCCCCTCTGAGCAGCCTTGGGCGCCACGCGATGAGGCTTATACCGACGGTCACCAACAGTACGCCGCACAATTCTTGCCAGCCCAGGGACTCGTGGAACAAGGAGACACCCCAGATAACAGCCACCACCGGATTCGTTCTCTGCAGGATGGTGCCCATATTGGCTCCAACCAGGCGCACCGCCCTATAGTTGAGGGATCGCCCCATTATGAAGTGCACTATTCCCGCTGCAAGCAAATACAGGTATCCCTGCCAGGAGAACGCAAGAATTTCAGAAAGCCGCCCCCCAATACTTAAGATTAGGAAGTAGAAGGGCAGGGCCAGAAAGACCGTGATGAAGATCCCCGAAGCCGGGTTGGGAATCCTCACAACGGCTCTGCGAGTTGAGAGACTATTGAGAGCGAAAAGGACAGCTGCTAGAAGTGCAAAAATAGAACCACTCACGTGCGTGAGCATAGCCTATCTTCGCCTCCACATCAAGCCTGTATAATCAAACACTGCATGCAAGATTGGAACAGGAAAAATGCGCGATGAGAAGAGCTGCTGTCAGGCAGATGTTCAAAATCGGTGTTCGGGGGTAACCGAATCTGTGAGATCACACACGGTTCAGATTACAACCAGAGGTTTTTCAGATGTTCTCATTTCCCAACATACTCCCCGTCCCTGAACTCACCTGTGGTTTTTCGACCGTCGGGAAAGGTCATGGTTCCTCGTCCGTGAAACTTCCCTGCCTTGAAGAGGCCCTCATATTTGGTACCATCGGGATAGAACCAGGTTCCCTGGCCGTGAAACTTGCCATCCTTTATTTGTCCTACGTATGTGTTCCCGTCAGGATAGACCCACGTCCCCCATCCATCAAATGTGCCATCCTTGAACTGGCCTACATACTTACTGCCATCAGGATAGGTCCAGGTTCCCTGTCCATTAACACAATCCCCCTCTGTGCACTCAGCAAATATGTTCAGTGGAAACAAGAACGCGATGAACACCAGCAACATCAAGAATACTCTCATACAGCTCATCCCCCCACTCCGTTATTTCTGGCATTCTCGCACAGACTTCATTGGGAATCAAATCATCTGCCAGATAAATCTGAGTCCCAGCCACTCCGACATCACCATCGAGCCGATGTCGTCTGCCAACAGGACGGGAGGATTTGCTGGGCAGAGGCCTGTCGAGGGACTCCCTCACCTCACCGAAAACCACTTGACAAAATGTCTGGCCACAGGATAATAGCCTATTTGCACGCCAACATTTGCCGTGAACCTACAATGTAGTAGCGAATAGTTCAAGGAAAAAGGAGGACCCATGCTTACGTACAACGATTTACGAGAGTGGATGGAGCAGGCAGAACAAGCAGGTGAGTTGAGAGTCATAGAGGGGGTCGATCCACATCTGGAGGTGGGCACGATAGTGCAGGTGGATGCCAAGAACCAGGGGCCGGCCCTGTTATTTGACAAGCTCAAGGGGTACCGGGAGGGATTCAGGATCTTGACCAATTCTATGTCGAACATAAGAACTTTCAACCTGACTTTTGGATTGCCGATAGAAAACAGCATTGATGAGACCATTAGCGTGCTAAGGGTGAACGCGGGAGAGTGGGCAGAGACGGCCAAGAATTTCCCGGCCAAAGTAGTTCCCTCCGGCCCAATACTTGAGAATGTGGAGGAGGGTGACAAGGTCGATCTTGGAAAGTTCCCGGTCCCCTTCTGGCATGAGATGGATGGCGGGAAGTTTATCGGCACGGGAGTTGGTGTCATAACACGAGATCCCGATACTGGCGAGGCAAACATAGGCACGTATCGGGTACAGCTGCACGATAGCCAAACCGTTGGATTCTACATTTCGCCGGGAAAACATGGCAGACTCCACCGGGACAAGTACTTTGCGAGAAACCAGCCTTGCCCTGTCGCCATGATCTTTGGCTTTGACCCATTAACTTACGCGCTCTCTGGCAGCGATGTGCCGCCTGGGGTCTTCGAGCTAGACTACTGGGGTGCTATCAAGGGTGAGCCTGTTCCGGTAATTGAAGGCAGCGTTACCGGCTTGCCCATACCAGCAAATGCTGAGATCGTCATCGAAGGATTTGCCGATCCCGACAAAACCATGCTTGAAGGGCCTTTTGGGGAGTGGACCGGTACGTATGCAAGTCAGGCTCGGGAGGAGCCCTTTGTTAGGGTGGAAGCTTTGTACTACCGAAATGATCCCGTCATACTTGGTTCTCCACCGGCAAAGGGTGCATGGGGCGATTATATATTCTTTCGGAGTCTGTGGCGATCCGCGCTCCTTTTCAATGAGATCGCCAAATCAGGCATACCTGATGTGAGAGGCGTCTGGTTGCCTCCCTTTGGTGGGGCGCGTCAGCTCATCATTGTGTCCTTAAAACAGAGCTATCCAGGGCATGCCACCGAGGTCGGTCACGTCGCATCCCAGACAAGAGCCGGTGCATATGCGGGAAGGTGGGTAGTAGTGGTTGACGACGATATAAATCCGTATGACATGGATGATGTGATGTGGGCAATCTGCACGAGGGCAGAACCCGTGGAAATGGACTTCATCAAGAGGGCATGGAGCACTACGCTGGATCCCAGAATTCGGAAACCAACCGATAACTTTCACAATTCCCGCGGCATCATTTACGCAGTCAAGCCGTACGAGTGGTACGGGGAATTTCCCCCGAC
>Ga0209427_10007590_pt1 | contig 12277 bp, 11 predicted proteins | sample DeeMarSWOR136_30_FD_187465 | JGI IMG/M metagenome (GOLD analysis project Ga0209427, IMG submission 187465) | Marine sediment microbial communities from White Oak River estuary, North Carolina - WOR-1-36_30 (SPAdes) (version 2) | ecosystem: Environmental > Aquatic > Marine > Intertidal zone >... | reverse complement strand
CCATTGAAGGGGCCACTGTATATACGAGAATGACCCCTTGCCGGACTTGTGCCATGCTGCTGATTAATTGTGGGATTGAAAAAGTAGTTTGTGAACGTAAATATCAACTTGCTGAAGAGAGTGAACAACTATTAGCGGAAGCCGGTATTGAGTTAGTATACAAATATGACGGCCGGCAAGAGTATTAGTCTATATTACATTTCAACAAAGTCCATTTTGTGCAACCAAAATTAAGGACCGGTGTCAATTATAGCGCATTAATTATCGGGGAGAGTAGTTACCAGGATATCCCATATCTTATTGGCGTCCTGAGACGGGCTACTATCGCGACTGAATCCCATTGTCGCAATTACCATATTCTGTTCCGGTAACACAAAGGCATATTGGCCAAAAGCACCACCGGCATAGAACATACTCTCAGGAGCTTTCGTTACTCTGCGAGTACAATTTAACCACCACAGGTACCCATAAAACGGATTGTTCGCCGAAGGCGTGGTTGCCTCTTTGATGTATTGCACATCTATTAGCTGCTTACCGTCCCAGAAACCTTTATCAAGCCACAATTGACCCAGCCTTGCCATATCACGAACCGATAGCTCTATAGAACCACCTATGCGAATATTGTCGTTACTATCGATACCCTCAGACTGGTACGCAAATTCCTCGACACCCAGGGGGTTGAGGAGGTACCGTGTGATATAGGCATGGCTGCTCATTCCGGAGGCACCCGCTATTACATCGGCCAGATGGTCTGCCGGCACTCCGTCATAGAAAAACAAAGTACCTGGAGTGATTGTCGCGCCGTATCCTTCCGGAGCTCGCTCTTCCGGTTTTGCAGCGTGCACATAGTCGATACCAGCCCCCCGTGGTCGGGTATCCCCCAGTTTACGCGGTAGCTGTGTACTTGGCTTTCTTACCAGTGTTCCTCCGGAGCTCATGGTTAATAGGTGTTTGATGGTTGTCATCGGATGAAGTCCCGATTCTTCCGTTGGATGATATTTACTCACTAAATCATCAACCTTTATCAATCCTCTGGTAACGGCAACGCCTACCATTGAACTCCCCCAGGACTTTCCTGACGAAAAACTGGGGTTACGCTGGGTGGGGATAGGGAGGTGGTATTCGTTACCCCAATACTCTTCATACACGATAACCCCGTCCCGAACGAACACGATGCCCTGGCGACCACTGATCTGTCCTACCGCATTGGCAGCGGCTTCGGTTTTTGCCGCATCCAGCCCGTGTTCTCCAGGAGTACCGGATTCCCAGGGTTTTTTAACAGGTCCCTCAATCATCATAATGTCTCCAAAAGTTATTTGATACCTGAAGTATTGCTGCAACCCAGGGTTTTAGTAACTCGAGCCGAGAGAACGCACGTTTTTATCGACAAGAGTACAGGTTTTTCAAATGAATTTGCGGAAAGTAATAATCAACAATTATTTATTGAGTCTGCAATCCTTAACAATTCTAATGCTTTTCTGTAATCTCCACAAGCCAGGCACAAATAATACTTTGCTCAAAACCCAGTTTAAATAACATGGGATACCCTGCGAGATTTCAGGGAATCCCCTTGGAGGGGTATGGATATTACTGCTCAATCTGTACTAAACTAGTACGGGATAGAATGAGCCATTATCATTTATAAAAACCTGTAACGGGCTATCAGTTCAGTGGGGGAAAACTAAATATCGGAGAATGAAGGATGATAAAAAAACTAAACCACATCGGTATCAGTGTCCTGGACATCGAAAAAACTATGGAGTTATTTACCTCCGTATTCAAAGTAGACTCCCCCGGGATTCGTGAGAGAGAGGACTTGAAATCAAGTTTCCCTTTGATGGGAGATGCCCTTTTGGAGGTTATCGAGCCCAAAACCAGTGAAGGAATAGAAGCATTAGAAAAGCGAGGAGAGGGCATAAGTCATCTTTGCTTTGAGGTGGATAACATAGAAGAAGAAGTAAAATCGTGAGTAGCCAAGGGATTGCACCCGCGCGGCTCTGGAATCAGAAACCGACCGGGGCGAAGAGTCGTTTTTTTCGAACCCGAGGATACGTTCGGTGTCTTGGTTCAATTGGTACAGTTCGAAGAAGACCGCACCGGGTCGCCATATTAGTATAACCGGAATGAAACAGACTGATTACAGAAGGAGAGAGAGGATGTCTAACTCAATTCGCATAGACAGGGATGTCACGATAGAAGTCCGCGATGGTACAAAATTACGTGCCGATATCTATCGTTCAAACGACAGGCAAAAACACCCCGCTATCTTTATCCGAACGCCTTATAACAAGCGAGGGGCCGCAGGGTCTGGTGGGTATCTGGATGTATTGTCGGCCGTCAATGCCGGGTTTGTGGTCATTGTCCAGGATGTGAGAGGCAGGTTCGCCTCGGAGGGTGAATTTCGCCGGCGCGATCTGTCCATTGTAGAAGGAATTGATGGCTATGATTCAGTCGAATGGATAGCAGTCCAGCCCTGGTGTGATGGTAATGTTGGTACATCCGGGGGTTCTTATCTGGCACAACTACAGTGGCAGACAGCCATGGAAAATCCTCCACACCTCAAAGCAATGGCCCCGATGCTAAGCGGAGCTTCAACAAAGCAGGACCAAACCATGCTGGCAGGGACTCTAAACCTGTACCGGCTAGCATCCTGGGTGCCCCAGCAGGGAATGGATGTTCTCAATAAAATGGAAAAACAGGGTACAGATGTCTCCAGGATGAGGAGAATACTGCTGAATGCACTGGCTAATCCGGAGGAAACATATAACTTCCTGCCGCTTAAAGACTCACCCCTAGCTGAATTTGAAGGCATGGGTGAAAATATGTGGAAAGAAGCCCTGGAAAGGGCAAATCAGCAGAATCCACAGCCATATGTGGATTACTGGCTTTACGATAGAATAACAATTCCTGGCTATCACATGGACGGCTGGTATGACCATCACTTATGGGCTACATTCCACAATTTCAGAAGCATGCAGGAAAAAGGAGGCTCGCAACTTGCCAGAACCAGTCAGCACGTGCTTATAGGTCCCTGGTTGCATGGTCAACCCAATGGCGTTGTAGGGCAGTTGAACTTCGGGACAGCGGCCAGTGGTCCCGCCGCATTGAGTAATTATACTATAGCCTTTTTCAACAAGTATTTATGTGGTATGGATGTTAGGCTTCCGGTCATAAGATACTTCATCATGGGTAAAAATGTATGGCAAAACTCAGATGCCTGGCCACCGCACTATACCCAGCTGCAAAGGTTTTTCCTGCACAGCAAAGGTCATGCCAATACTTCAGGTGGTGACGGTCTGCTAAGTCGGGAAGAGCCGCACTCGGAACCACCGGACGAATTCATATATAATCCACTCTACCCGGTACCCACCACTGGCGGTCGGCTGGTAAACCAGACCGGGATGGTCGGTGGTCCAATTGACCAATCCCATATCGAGAAACGCCAGGACATTCTCTGTTACAGAACTCCAGAATTGGACGAAGATACCGAAGTTTCCGGACCTCTGGACCTACACCTGTTTGCTTCTACATCAACGAGAGATACCGACTTTACGGCCAAACTTGTAGACTGCTATCCTGATGGCCGTGTGTTTAATATCGCTGAAGGGATCCTTCGAACCCGCTTCCGTAAATCTGTATTCAAACCAGAGTTTATTAATCCCGGTGAGATATATGAGTACACGATAAATATGGGTAGTACCAGTAATGTCTTTACAAAAGGACACCGTATTGGCATTGACATCTCGAGCAGTAACTTCCCGGCTTCGGATAGAAACATGAATACCGGTAATCCATTAGGGGAGGATACCGAGGGCATCCCGGCAACTCAGAATATCTTTCATCAATCAAATTATGCGTCCTATATTGACCTCCCATTAGCAAAAAATAATAGAATCTAAACGCTATAAGCAGTTTCAAGCTATCTTTTTACATTGCGTTTAGTAGTCCGTTCGAGATTTTAGCTGTTAAGTATGCTATATCCTTTAATTATTTTCACACGCTCCTTTATCGATTACTGGGTAGGCTTTTCATTGACAGTTGAATGTGAGAGAATATAGAGGCTGGCCAAATCAGAATAAAATGAGGGATTACCCATGGCAATCATCAGATGCACAAAGTGTCACATTGTAGTTCTTGATAGTATGGGAAATGTCCAGCAAGATGTAACATGCAATGAATGTGGTTGCCGTTACAGGATAAAAGTTGAAGGTGAAAAAGTAGTCTATTTTGGCAAGATTAACCCGGATGGAGATATTGAAGAAATAACACTGGAACCGGAAACTGCCCAGCTAGGTTCCGTAATTTATCAGAAAGCAGGGAAAATCGCCCGGATTATTTTGAATCGACCTGAACAACAAAACAGGATAAACGCCAATATGCGGGTCGATATCTTAGAATGTATCCAGATGCTGGAGGCAGATGATAATGTTGTCGTGGGCATCATTAAAGGCAATGGCGATGCGCTTTCTGCCGGCAACGAGTCCAATACTGGCGATTCACGGTACGGTCTGTCAACGAGACCGGACGGAAGAGTTCGAAGACCTTCTCAACGAGCCAGGTTATGGGTAGGTAGGGATGAGAGAAGATTCATCAACCGGATAAGTAACTGTTCGAAACCGCTAATCTGTCAGGCCCATGGCTGCTGTTTTGACGACGCTCTGGAAATTTCGATAGCCTGTGATATAACAGTCGCTACTGAAGATTGCCTTTTTGGGCACCCTAATCCCGAACAAAGACACCGTTTCGGCGGAATGATAGGTATGTACGGTATGAGAGAGGTATCCTTAATAGGCGCTAAAAAAGCAAGGGAATTGTTACTACTGGGAAACACGATAGACGGAAAGGAAGCCGAAAGAATCGGGTTAATTAATTATGCCGTGCCCAGGGAACAGCTTGAACCAAGGGTTGAAAAGATGGCTAATGAGATTGCTTCACTGCCCAGAGACGCGATTTTCTTGGGTAAGCAAGGTACTAAAATAGCGTTGAGTATTTCCGAGCCCAGCCCATTACAGAGTGTTGTTATGAAAGCCCTCAGTTCTCAAGCCCGTATCGAGGCAGATGAACAGGAAGGTGCCAGATGACTATTGTCAGGTGTTCAAGATGCCGTATTGTAATATTGGATCACAATGAAGATGGGAGCAGGGAGGTTAAATGCCCTGAATGCGGTGCCGAATTCAGGATAAAGCTCGAAGAGGGTGATGTCGTCGGATTTGAAAGGCTGGATAAGACCGCTAAACACAAGGAGCCTTAGTATGAAAAAGACAATAAAGAAGCTGGATACCGCTATATATGAAAAAGAAGGGAAAATAGCCCGGATAATACTGAACCGCCCCGAAAAATTGAATGCCTTGAATGCCAACCTGAGGTGGGATATCGTTCAGTGTATCGATATGATAGAAGAGGATGATAATGTGCTGGTGGGTATTATTAAGGGCAATGGCAGGGCTTTTTGTTCGGGGGGTGACCTGGGAGGGGTATACTCGAGATATGGTGCCGGGGAAAAAATGCCCGATGGCAGTAACCGCCGACCTTCACAAAGAGCCACGATTTCAGTAGATGAGTCCAACGCTAACTTTGTCGATAGAATTGCCCATTGCTGGAAACCAATGATCTGTCAGGCACATGGATACTGTCTGGGTTGGGGATTGATACTTGCCGACTCTTGCGACCTTACCATTGCTGCCGAGGACTGCCAGTTCGGACACCCCGAGCAAAGGCAGTCTTTCGGTGGGCAGGTTGGTATACGCGATATCCTGATTCTCGGCCTTAAGAAAGCCAGGGAGATGATGTTACTGGGTTATCGAATAGATGGAAAAGAAGCAGAAAGGATTGGCTGGGTTAACAGGGCTGTGCCTGCCGACCAGTTAGAGGCTGAGGTAGAAAAGATAGCACATGATATTTCGCTTCTACCGAGGGACGCTATTGCCATGGGTAGAACAGCAACGATGATGGCTGTAGATACCCTATTGCGTGGTTCAGGGGTTCCTATGCACGCTATCAGCCAGAATATCCGCTTCGAACCGGATGAATTCAATTTCCTCAGAAGCAGGGCGGAACTGGGAACAAAAGAAGCGATTAAGGCCAGAGATTCCCGTTGGGAAGCCCCAAAAAACCAGCGGACAAAAAAGCCTAAAAAGTGAGGACACTATGGACAAGATGTTGAAAGGGATAAGGATTATCGATTTGGGAATGGTCCATGCAGGTGTCGCTTCTGGCTACATGCTAGGTGATCTTGGCGCGGATGTAATCAAGATAGAGGAACCTACAAGAGCTGACAGTGGACGTGGAATGACGGTATTGTTCGGAGCCCAAATGGTCGTTAAGGGCCACCCCGTTCTACCGCAGCTGAGCAACAGGAATAAACGCAGTATTGCGCTTGATTTGAAAAAAGAAGAGGGTAAGCAGGTTTTCTACAGACTTATAGAAAAATCAGATGTATTCGTGACCAATTTCCATCCCTCGGTCCTAGAACGGTTGGGGGCAGATTACGAAGACCTGATTAAGTACAATCCAAAGATTATTTATGCCATTTGTTCTGCATACGGGATCCGGGGCCCCAAAAAGGATATCAGGCGGGGTTATGACCCTATTGGACTGGCATATTCGGGGGCGATGTGGGGAGTAGGTGAGCGGGATAGTAAAGAGCCGCAGTGGATTGTAGGTGGGTGGGGAGACCAGTCGGCGGCTGTTTTTACCGCATACGGGATACTGGCGGCGCTATTTCACCGCGAAAGAACCGGAAAGGGACAGAAACTGGAGACCTCGCTTCTGGGGAGTGCCATAAATATCCAGGCGATGGCGTTCAATGCCGTCGGCCTGGGGGCAGAAGGCTACAAGCGGCAGGCACGAAAACGTGCTATCAATCCCATGGCCAACCACTACCGTTGTGCTGATGATGAATGGATACTGCTCTGTATAAACCAGTCCGATAGATTCTGGCATGAGTTCTGTACGATTATGGGACTGACTGACCTGGAGAATGACCCGTTATACCTGACAGAAAGAAATAGAAGCCAGCATCGTATGGAGCTTATCGAGATTTTAGACAAAACCTTCATAGAAAAAACGCTGGCTGAGTGGCTGGATATTTTTGAAAAAAACAAGGCATCGTTTCCTTACAGTCCCATCAACAGGTGGAATGACCTTCTATCCGACCCTCAGGTTATTAAAAACCAGTATCTCGTTGACTTCAACCACCCGGAAATAGGACCTGTCAAGCTCCCGGGCTTCCCGGTGCTGTTCTCCGAGACTCCGGCTGAAATTGAGAGACAGGCCCCTGAGCATGGTGAGCATACCGAGGAGGTTCTACTGGAACTTTTGGGTTTTTCATGGGAGAAGATTGCCCAGCTGAAAGAAAACGAGGTAATAAATTAGGGCTTTTTGTTTGAAGGAGAATAGCGGTGGCAGAAGAATTTGAGGAATTGAAAGACTCTGCAGAGGGTGCAATCACTCCGGAAGGTTTCGCGGCTTTACAAAAGCGTGTTGAAACAAGTATTAAAATCGCCCATGAACCGCCGTTGCCAGGTAAACCCGACCTTGAAGATATGCCGGGTCACGAGTTTGCCAGCCGGGATGGAATAAGGAACTATGCGGAGGGTCTGGGTGATAGGAATATTTTATACAGGGATGCTGATTATGCAGCGAAAACAAGGTGGAAAGGTTATATCGCCCATCCAACGATGATGCTTTATATGGGAGTACCAGTCTTAACTCGACCATTAACACGCGCAGAAAGGGAGGAGGGAAAAGGCGGTGGTCTTCCCGGCGTACATTCTATTTATGCCAACGAGGAGATTGAATGGTTCCGGCCTATTTATGAGGGAGACCGTCTCACGGTTAAAGGTGGACTGGCCAAAGCCGAACTTAAAACCAGTGATACCGCAGGTGGCGATTCCGTTCACCAGACAACAGAAAGAGTATTCAGAAATCAGCTTGGAGAGCTTGTCGGATTAACCCGGTCTCTGGCAATTAGATATGTTCGTTCAAAAGCCAGAGAACGCGGAAAACACCGTGAGTTTCAAATTCAAACATACACTCCTGAAGATATGAAACGTATCGATGCCGATTATGAAAAAGAAGATATTCGTGGGGCAGAACCGCGGTATTGGGAAGATGTATCCGTTGGAGATGAATTGACTCCGGTGGTTAAAGGCCCGTGGTGTGTTACCTGTTTTATCGTATTTCACGAGGGAACCGGCCATCGGGGACCATTCCACAGGGCGCATTCTCTCGCCTACGAATATCGTAAAAACCATCCCCAGGCTTTCCCCGACAATCAATATGGTTTCCCCGATACAGTGATGAGAGTACACTGGGATCCGGCAATGGCGCAACTTACCGGTCTACCCACCACTTATGATGCCGGGGTTGAGCGCATAGCATGGGTATCGCATTTAGTAACCAACTGGATGGGTGACGATGGTTTTCTGAGGAAGCTATCCGTTAATATGCGCAATTTTGTTTTCACTGGCGATACCGTTTGGATAAAGGGAAAGGTTGCCGATAAATACATTAAAGGTAATGAGCATTTCGTAGAGATTGAAATCAATGGTTTCAATCAGAGGGGGGAAGACACGGCACCTTCTCGGGCGTGGGCCTTGCTTCCCTCACATGCCAGTGGGCCGGTGAAGATACCAACTAAGATACCGGAAAATATATCACCGTACGCTTAGATAGCAGGCCGGTATCTACCAATTTTAATTGTCAATCAGGCACTGGCACAGGGAGTTTAGACTATAAGATGTCTCCAGACTGTGGTTCGGCTATTATTGGTGAACTGAGCTCCTTTATTTCAAAAAGTGGTGATATACAGCTTCCGAATGAGGTAATAACTAAAGCGAAGCATCACATAATAGATACCCTGGCATCCATTGTTTACGGGTCGAGACTCAAACCCGGCTTGGTGGCTCAAAAATTTGCCGAAAATCAAAAGGGGGTAGAAGAGGCTCAGGTCATTGGAACTCCGGTAATCACTTCAGCAATAAATGCCGCAATGGTCAACGGTATCATGGCTCATGCTGACGAGACTGATGATTTCGACCCGAGATACCGAATCCACCCGGGGGCTTCAATTGTACCAGCAGCGCTGGCAATATCTGAACGGGAAGGGACGGATGGAATCAGCTTCCTCAAGGGAGTCGTTGCTGGTTATGAAATAGCCTGCCGCATTATTCAGGCACTCGGACCTGATAGCCTGACGAAAGCAGGGCGTTCAACACATGGTATTGGCAATAATTTTGGCGCAGCTGCTGCGGCTGCTTCGATTCTAAAATTGAATCCTGAACCTGTACGATACGTATTATCTTATACAGCGCAGCAGGTTTCTGGAATGCTATACTGGGCTCGTGACGAAGAGCACATTGAGAAAGGTTTTCTATTTGGCGGTATGCCAGCCCGAAACGGGGTAACCGCTGCTATCTTCGGCCAACTGGGATTCACTGGTATAAGGGACGCTTTCAGTGGAGAAAATAATTTCTTCACCTGTACTTCCCCGGACTCTGAACCGGAATTATTGTTAGAAGGGTTAGGCAACCGGTATGAAATTATGGATGTCTATATTAAAAAGTTCCCGGTAGGAGGCCCGATACAGGCGGCTCTAGATGCCCTTCTACTCTTAATAAAAAAACACGGAATTGCGGCTTGCGATGTCCAGAGTATTAATGTAAATATCCCGAGCAGTCGAGTTGTTGATAACCGGGATATGCCTGATATCAACCTTCAATACCTGTTAGCCACGGTTTTAATAGAAGGAAAGCTCACAGCAGAAACTGCACATTCGTATGAACGTATGAATTTACCAGAAATAACCGAGCTAAAAAAGAGGATAACGCTAACGGATGCCCCTGGCCTGAGCACGCCTGGGGCAATGCGTCAAGCTAAGGTTGAGATTGTCACAATTGAAGGTTTCAGATTCAGTGACCTTGTAACCCAGGTACGCGGCTCGCCACAAAACCCGATGACTACAGAAGAAATAGAAGGAAAAAGCCTGGACTTATTGATTCCGGTATTGGGTGAAGCCCGTTCCTGTGATTTAATTAAACGGGTCTGGAATCTTGAACAAACGCATAACATGCGTGAATTACGACCTTTACTCTCAGTATCTTGATGATGGAGGTGGAACTTGGCAGATGATGTGCTTCTTGTCAACAGGCTTGAAGATATAGCTATAATCACACTCAATCGCCCGGAGAAACTAAATGCACAAAACCGTGCCCTCCAGATAAAATTTGACCAGGCTATTACCGAGTTAGAGCATGATGACAAAGTCAAGGTAATCATCATTACCGGCAGTGGCGATAAAGCTTTTTCCGCTGGTGCCGATATATATGAAATGGTTGAATTTTCTGACCAAGACCAGGAAAAGTATTCCTCATTCATGGCCGACTGGACCTGGCATTTAGCCACGTGTAAGAAGCCAACTATTGCTGCCATTAATGGACTGGCATACGGTGGAGGTGCCCTACTGGCTTCACTCGTTGACATTCGTCTGGGTTGCGAACGTACCAGTTTTCGGTTTCTTGCTTCGTCAGTCGGAAGGGCCAATTCCACCTGGAGTCTACCTCTAATCATTGGCTGGCCAATGGCTAAGGAACTCCTGTTCACCGCCCGTACCGTGGAAGCGGATGAAGCTTTGAAAATCGGATTGCTCAATAAATTATTCGTTTCGTCAGAACTCATGAATGGGGCGATTGAGATGGGGCGGGTTATCGCGGCTAATAATCCAGAAGCAGTTCAGGGAATAAAAAACATAATGATCAGTGATATCGGCATGAGCTGGCGAGAAATGCTGCTCAATGAAAGACAAACGGTAATTGAGACGTTGAAGGTCCCACCTGCACAGGAGAGTTTTAAGGATTTCCTGGAACGTAAAACACAATAGTTTCATTCTGAGAAAGATACACAGTTATTGGATGTTTAGCAACCTCGGAAAAGCTTTTACATACCATTAGGAGGGAAGTAGCATGGCAGGTCCTTTAGATGGTTTAAAAGTGCTGGATTTCACTCATGCATTGGCCGGTTCATATGCCACGATGGTTCTGGGAGATATGGGGGCAGACATTATCAAGGTTGAACCGCCCACCGGTGACCGGGCACGACTGCAGGGACCGAAATTTGACGACATAAGCACCTACTTTTTCAGCATAAACCGGGGTAAAAAAAGTGTCGTTATTGACCTCCGTACTGATGCCGGAAAAGAAATCGCCCTGAAGCTTGTCGAATTAGTGGATGTCGTGGCCGAAAATTTTACTCCCGGGACAATGGATAGACTGGGGCTAGGTTACGATGTTCTGAGAAAACATAATCCAAAAATAATCTATGCGGCTCTTTCCGGGTTTGGGCAGACAGGACCCTATCGCGACAAGCCAGCCTTGGATATTGTCGTTCAGGCAATGGGCGGAATAATGAGTATGACCGGACCCGAAAATGGTGAGCCGGTCAGGGTAGGAGTTTCCATCGGAGATATTTGTGGAGGTTTATTCCTTGTTATCGGAATTCTATCAGCAGTCACAGAGCGCCAGAAAAGTGGAGTCGGGCAGATGCTGGACCTCTCGATGCTGGACTGTCAGGCAGCTATATTGGAGAATGCCTTTATACGATATTTCGCTACTGGCGAAATAGCTCGCCCTATGGGCACCAAGCATCAGGTAGCGGCGATTCATCAAGCATTCCCTACTAAAGATGGACATATTGCCTTTACTGTTGGTGGTCTGGAGCAGTGGACAGTTTTTCTGGAAGTCATTGGACGGCTTGATATTCTTTCGGAGGTGAAGTACCACGACCGCTATTCCAGGGCACAGAATATGAAAGAACTGGAGCCCATTATCATCGAAGCTCTGAGTCACGGTACCACCGATGAATGGATTAAAAAATTTGAAGAGGTCGCTATCCCATGTGCTCGTATTAATAATATCGGACAGGCTGCGACAAACCCGCAATTATTGCACCGTAACATGTTTGTTGACCTTCCCTGTACCGCAGCTAAAGGTGGTTCCCTAACTGTATCAAATTCTCCCATCAAATTATCTCGCACCTCACCGCAGGTAGTGAAAGGCGCTCCAAACTTGGGAGAGCACACTGATGAAGTATTATCCTCAATGCTTGATATGGACCAGGATGCCATTAATTTACTAAAAATAAACCACATCATTACACCTGAGGAGACAATAGCATAAACCATACGTATCGTTGATGATACACAGGGCAATAATAAGCTATTTTACGTGTCTAAATATATCTCTGTTTCGGGATGCTTTTTAACATGGGCAAAATAGCGAAT
>Ga0209427_10007589_pt1 | contig 12278 bp, 12 predicted proteins | sample DeeMarSWOR136_30_FD_187465 | JGI IMG/M metagenome (GOLD analysis project Ga0209427, IMG submission 187465) | Marine sediment microbial communities from White Oak River estuary, North Carolina - WOR-1-36_30 (SPAdes) (version 2) | ecosystem: Environmental > Aquatic > Marine > Intertidal zone >... | reverse complement strand
TCTCCGCATGGTGGAGCTTTCACCTAACTATATGTATAAATACCCGTCTGCTTTAAGTGGGGGGCAACGTCAGCGTGTAGCGATCGCCCGGGCTCTGGCTGTTAACCCCTCCTTTATTGTCCTGGATGAGCCAACCTCAGCTTTAGATGTTTCAGTTCAGGCCAAGATCATCCGTCTCTTGCAGAGGCTTCAAAAAGAGTTCCAGTTGTCATATTTGTTCATCTCCCATGATCTTAGCCTGACGCGAACAATAGCAAGCAGGACTGCTGTGATGTATGTTGGGCGCATTTATGAATTGGCTTCGACAGAAGAGTTATTCATAGAACCACTGCACCCCTATACGAGGACGCTTATTTCAGCTGTGCCTGTAATTTCGAAAGAGGAGCGTCGGATAAGGCCTGTAAAGCAGAGTCGGGGAGGTGAAATCCCCAGTCCTGTTACCCCACCGAAGGGTTGCGCCTTTCATCCACGTTGTAGTCTTGCTGATACAATCTGCTTTCAACAGCTTCCTGACCTTTTGGAAGTTATGCCAGGTCATTTTGTGCGGTGTCATAATGTCTCGGTTAATATAAAATCCGCCAAAGAGCGCGGTAATCAATTTGTCAAGAGTTATAGAGGAAATTAAAAACCAAGAAAAAAGGAGGGTAGAGAATGAGCACAATTGAATCAGATCAGGACATCCTTGATTTTGTAAGGGGATGTACTTTTATGGGTACAGGAGGAGGGGGTAATCCAAAAGATGGGATTTCATGGCTTACTGCTGCGAGAGATGAAGGTTTTAAAATCTCCTGGGTTGATGTTTCTAAAGTTTCAGATGATGATTGGACAGCCTCTCCTTTTCTAATGGGCTCAATAGCTCCGCTCACTGAAGAAGCAGAAAAGAGGATGAAACGTTTAGGATTGGTAAAAGAAGCTTATAAAAGCATACAGGCTGAATCTATCAGTTTGCTTGAGAAATACATGGATGTTAAAATAAAAGTAATCGTACCTATAGAACTGGGTGGTTCAAACACCGCAGGGGCGGTTGTTGCAGCTGCACGCTTAGGGATAACCGCAGTTGATGGAGATTATACCGGGCGTGCGATTCCAGAAGTCCCACAGACGACACCATATCTTGAAGGACTGCCTTTATGGCCAATTAGCAGTGTGGACAAGTATGGTAATCTTTGCATCATAAACGAAAGTGTTGGCTATGAAATGGCAGAACGGATTGGAAAATTTATAGCTGCTGCCTCCTTTGGTCTTGCTGGGCAAGCTGGATTTCTATTTAAAGGAAGGGATATGAAGAGGGTTGTTATACAGGGAACACTATCTCGATGTTTGGAGATTGGTCGCCTGATTCGGACCTCAAGGGACGCTGGACAAGATCCTGTGTTGAAGATAATTAAAGAACTCGACGGTTGGCTGTTAATCGATGGAACAGTGACCAAGAAGGAATGGGAGGACAAAGAAGGTTATTACTGGGGAACGCATATAATACGTGGAGAGAAGAATTTTTCAGGCAAAGAATTAAAGATTTGGTATAAGAATGAGAATCATATCTCCTGGTTGAACGGGAAGCCATATGTAACCAGTCCGGATATGTTGATTGTAGTTGATCGCGAGACCGGAGAACCTTTCATCAACTCTGCCATTGCAGAAGGGAACCATGTAGCGGTTATAGGACTGCGTGCAATTGAACAATTTCGTTCACCAAAGGGAATTGACATTCTTGGACCTCCTCATTTCGGGTTTGAAATTGAATATACCCCAATTGAGAAGCTTGTTAGCTAGGAAAAACACAGGAAATACCATGTCTGTATTGACAATATATGAAAAATATGTAAGATTGCTAATATCGGAAATATAATATAATTATTTAATTTATTCGTAAAAATATAATTTGAATCTTAAATAAAAATATTTGTTATTAAAAATTGTTGACGTATTTATTTGATAGAGTAGAATAATTAATACTTAGAAGCTAGACTATCTTTCTCAAGGTAGAGTGCTGATCATAATATATTTTATAAAAAATCAAAATCTTTTTAAAGGAGGTACAAAGAATGGAGGGGAGAGAAAAAAAAGTTACGAGAAGAAAATTTTTAGGGACTACCCTAAAAATTGGGGCGGGTATGATGGCATATCCAGCCCTTCGACATTTAGTAGGAAGGTCAAACAGCCCATTCCGAGCCTTTGCTGGTGCTGAAAAAAAACCTGAAGTAAAAGAACTGCGTCTCTGGGCATCTGGAACACAGACTATCGAAGAACACTGGATAAAACTGGAAGATCAATTAGGGATTAAAATACTCTTCTCGGATAATGGTAATGCTGTGGGACCTGTGATAAGCAAGATGATTTTTGGTGATGCTGCAGAAATTTATGATGTAAACGGGCTCCAGGGTGGTGCTGAAAAAGAACTTGCCGACCAGGGAGCAATACTACCCTGGGATATGAGCCTTATCCCTAACTGGGATAATGATGTTTGGCCCATGGTGAGGAATATACCCTACCATATGGTGGATGGAAAACGGTACGGCATCCCGTTTACAATCAATGCTGATTCAATGATCTATAATGCAGACAAGGTACCTGTGTGTGACACCTATGCCTATGTGTTCGATAGAACCTTAAAGGGAAAAACCTCAATGGAGGATTATTGGGCAAACGCCGTTATTTTCACTGCAATGTACCTAAAAGAAAATAATGTTGAAGGTATGGGGAGCATTGAAGATCCAGGAAATCTTAAGGTTGATGAGCTTGAGGGAGTTATGGAGTTTCTTATCAAACATAAAAAGGCAGGGCAATTCAGGACCTTCTGGAGTGGATGGGAACAGGGAGTATCCCTCATCACAAGTGGGGAAGTGTGGTGCATGACTGGATGGGAACCAATTGTGTACGCTGCACAGGAAAAAGGAATAAATGCAAAATACGCTGTACCAAAAGAAGGATATGAAGGCTGGTCCAACGATCTGCTCCTTCATAAGGGAGTAAAAAAGACGGGGGTATATGAAACAGCACACGCATTTGTCAACTGGGTTTATTCAGGATACTTTGGAAACCAGATCATGAAGATGAGGGGATACTGTTCACCCACAGATAAGGTTATTAAATATGCAGAAGCTCATCCAGACGAGTTCGATCCCGAATGGATTAAAGGCAAACAGCAACATGTGCTCGATAAGTTTAAAAAGAAAAAGGGTGAAACTTACTGGCAGAATGTTCGTCCAGACAATTTTAAACTATACGAGGATTGGTGGGAAAAGCTGCGAAGAGCGTAACTCAAAATCAAAGCGTATAGAGCTGTGTTAATAAAGCAGTATGTTATTAACCCTCGGTGCGTATTGTGCAAAATAGTGAATGAAAGGTAAAATAGGAAAATCAAAAGGGAGGGGTTTATTCAATTTTGAAGTCATACCTCCAGTATTATTTGTATTCATATTCGGAGTGCTTCCACTGATATCGATAATAATCTGGAGTTTCTTTGAACCAACTGAATACTGGATAAGACCCCATCTCACACTTGCAGCGTATAGCAAATTTTTTACATTGGGAAGGTATATCACTTTTCTTAAAACATTAAGAGTATCAGTTACAGTTACATTTCTGGCTCTCATAATTGGATATCCTATTGCCTATTTTATTCGCAAGATTGTAAGAGAAAGATTCCGAAATATACTGTTATTCATATTCATTATTCCTTTTTTTCTCAGTTATATAGTAAGAGTGTTTTCTTTGCGCCTTATTTTAGGTCGATATGGAGTCATAAATAACATCTTACTTTGGACCGGATTAATTAATTCACCTATAGAAGGCTTATTGTTCAATGAAGTCGCCGTACAAATCGGTCTTTTGTCTTCTTATCTTCCCTTTATGATCTTTCCTATCGTTTTATCAATTGAGAGAGTTGGAGATACAACAGTAGAAGCGAGCCGGGACCTTGGAGCAACCTTTTTTCAAACACTGGTAAGAATTATTATCCCCTTAACGAAACCGGGAATTTTTGCGGGTTGTATTTTTGTATTTGTGAGTTCCCTCGGGTCAACTGTGGAGTGGGATCTTTTAGGTGGTGTCAGTGAATTATCAACCCAACAGATGCTCGAGTCTTTAATGGCTGCTTTGAAGTTTCCTTCAGCTTTTGCAATATCAACCTTGATCCTGGTCATAACAATGGGAGCGTTACTCCTGGGATTCAGATATGCAAAGATGGCTGAGCTTTTTGAAACATTGGAATGACTGAAAAGGAATATTGATGAAGGCAGGAAAGGAATTAATAAAAATTTGTCTCTGGGCTTTTACCATTCTGGCAATCGTATTTATATTTCTACCTTCTTTTTATTTACTGGTAATATCTTTTGAGCCTTCTGAGTTAGAAAGAATACCAAGAAATTTCAGTGAGTTTAGTTTAAAATGGTACATCCGACTATTTCAGAGAGAGCGTTTACCTAGTGCAATCAAACAATCAGTTATGGTGGGTCTTTTAACGGCGTTAATTACGTCTTTTTTATCGCTCCTGTCAGGTCTCTCATATAGAAAATTAAGGAAAAAAAGCTATTTTTTAGGGCTTTTGATTTTTCCGATTTTTGTTCCAGGAATAATTGCTGCTCTTTCCCTGTCGGTTTTTTTCAGATTAATTAATATCCGTTCATCGATGTATACAGTTGTTTTTGGGCATGTTCTGTATTCTCTGCCCTATGCTGCGATAGTTACACTCGTAAGTTTTTCAGGGTTAAGGGAAGGTGTCATTGAAGCAGCGAGGGATCTAGGGGCAAATGGGTTCAGAGCCTTCACGGATATAATTTTCCCTCTGACACGGGGAGGAATATTCGGGGGGGCGCTATTTGGGTTTTTACTCTCCTTAAATGAATTTATAAGAGCCTATTTTTTATCTGGATGGCAGGAAACGTTATCCATGTATATGTTCGGGCAAATGAAAGGAGGGGCTGATCACAGTATATATGCATTAGCGGGATTAATTCTATCAGTCTCTATTCTTCTGGTAATAACTGCCATGATATATTTTGCTTTTATTCGTTATTCTTCCCGTTCAATGAGCTGATTTTTATAATTGTGAGCTGTGTCTTTTAATCAATAAAAATACTTAGCTTTAGAAACAATTTGAAATTGCCGAGCATTAAATCCTGAAGAGCGTAAAGCCATGACAAATAATATTAAAAATAGTAATGAGCCTGATATCTATTTGAGAAATTTAAGTAAAAAATTTGGGGATATTGTTGCAGTTCGCGATCTTACTCTCGAGGTTCATAAAGGGGAGTTTCTAACTCTTTTAGGACCCAGCGGTTCAGGTAAAACAACTACCTTGCGGATGATAGGTGGATTCGAAAAACCCACGGAAGGAGAGGTCTATATTCAGGGGAAATTGGTGAATGACCTGCCTCCTAATAAAAGATCTACAAGAACGGTTTTTCAGGATCTTGCATTATTTCCCCATATGACGGTCGGTGAAAATATTGAGTATGGTCTCTTATTTCAAAGTTACAATAAAATTGATAGAAAAGCCAAGGCGTTAAAAACATTGGAGTTGGTAGACCTAGAGGGTCTATATAATAGAAAGGTGACCACGCTTAGCGGTGGTCAGAAACAGAGGGTCGCTCTGGCAAGGGCTCTGGTAACCCAGCCTCCCATACTTCTTTTGGATGAACCACTGGGTGCTCTTGATGAAAAACTGAGAGAGCGAATGCAGGCAGAGCTTAAGAATCTTCATCAAAAGTTAGGGATTACATTCATTGCGGTGACACATAACCAAGAAGAAGCATTAACCATGAGCGATCGTATAGCAATAATAAATAATGGAAAGTTGGAACAGGTTGCGACACCAAGGGAATTATATGAAAATCCTAAGACAGAGTTTGTTGCAGATTTTATTGGAATCGCAAATATCATTAGGGGACAAATTATTGAAGATAATGCTGGTGTTCAAAAAGTATTATCCAATAGTCTGGAATTTATTATCCCTCCAAATGTGAGGTTTAATAAAGGTGATGCTGTGATATTGGTGATAAGACCAGAAAGGATAGAGATAGGGGAGAAAGCCAAAGGGCATAAGAATTGTTATTCAGTCAAGGTAAATAACATACTTTATAAAGGAGTATGTTCTGAATTATACGTAATCTTTGAGAACAGTCAGGAGATGAGAATAAGGGTGGAGAGCAAGAGCTGTCCGAAGGACAAGCGTCCAGGAGATAAGATTGCTATCGGATGGGATGAGAGAGAGACCGTAATCTTAAAAATAGAATCCAATTATATGAGAAAGTGAGAGATTACGTGGGAATACAAATGAAATGATAATACCTATTTCATTTCTCTCATGTTGGGACAGATAAATTGAATAAAGAAAGAAGCAGCCGCCCTAAAATATAGTGTTAAAATTCAATCTAAAGGAAATGGAAAATCTAAGATGGTCGGTAATAGATACACATTTTCATATCGGGTTAAACAGTATTGCTTCTTTTACAGAAGAATGTCTCATCTATGCATTCAACAATTCAGCAGTAGTCTTTCCTGTACTTGAGAAACTTACAGAAATGCAGGAGAAAACCGGCAGGAAGATGCTGGTAGTTGTCCATGCTGCTGGTGATTCGGTTAACAATACGCCCAAGGCGGTTGCCGACACTGCACAGCATTTTCCAAAAATATTATTCATAATGGCACATTTCTAACCAGCATTGGCAAATGTAGATCCTGGCGGGTAGTATTATAAAGTCCCGCAGTGAGTTCATCGTAATACGTTCTATTTATTACACACGGTTGAAAGAGGTAAAACACGCACCTGATAACGTAGCTTTAACCTGAGGGGGAGAGGTTTTAAAATGGGCTTCCTTCCGTATCCGACGATTATGCTACGGACAATGATACTGAACGCAGTTACCTGACTTAATTACGTTTGGCACTGATTGTGATTTGATAAAGGTCTCCCCTGATATATATCTCGGAAAGAAGAAGAGGGTGGCCAGTTTTATCAAATATTTTCGTTTTAATGAAAAACAGAGGACTGCCGGATTTGCATTTTAATACTTTTGATAATCCTTCATTTGCCGTTATAGCTTGAATTTCCTTATCCCCATACGATATTTTATGTCCGTTGGATTACACTAATTAAAAGAGAGACTTATTCTCAACATCTGCGTCTGATATTTTTTCACCGATCAACGATGACATGTATGTTTCGTTAATCATTATTTATATGTTATCAAGAAATCTCAACCTTTGCAGATAGAAGAGATCTGCGTCTGGATTAAGAGAGAGTTCTCTTGCAACATTCATCGATCGCAGTATTTTTTTCTCCAGTATAAGCGAACGTACCTTTCGCCCCCTGGATACCATTTCCTCATAGAATCCTATTAATTTTTTATGACTCCGAACTATTTTCTTCTTGAGAACAAACGTTCCAATCCCTCTTTCTCTGTAGAGAAGACCCTCATCAGTTATTTCGTCAAAGGCTTTCCGTAAAGTCATTCGGCTTACACCGTAATATTCAACCGGTTCATTTTTCGAGAGTATTTTTTCTCCAACTTTCCATTCTTCATTGTTTATCTTTGACCGGTGTGTATTGTATCGCGTCCTGTGCACTTAGGCGGTGTTCGTTTTAAACGAGAAGGGTAGTCAGTGCACTTCGTTACCCCGGATTGCTGCATGATTTTCAAGATAAGAAACATCCCTCGCTTCCTTGCAGCATAGATAGTTCGTGTCTTTTACGCATGGAGCTAAAGCAAACACTGTACGAACAGGCTCTTTTAAGTTAACACCTGAAAGAGCCACTTTTATATGGATTTCTTGCAAAAAAGTTGAAAGTGAGAGCTTATAAACCGCTTCGCGCATCCTTTTCAGGCTGCTGAACCTTTTCGCCGTTCGCCTCGATGTCCTTCAACGATTCAAGTAACAGCTCTCGGGCAATCTCAATAGTTTATTCTTCCAGGGTCCAGCAATGATCACAGTAGGTATCACCATAGGCAATTTCATGTTCACGTGTAACTCGCAGTTTGGGATGGATCTTTCGAAAGGCTTCAAAATCACTGTCACAATATTTCTGACATACCTCAGGAATCCCATAGTCCTTATAAACCTCATAGTATGGACAGCGATTGAATTTCACCTTGATATGCGTATTCGAATCTTCCACAATAGTAAAAAGTTTATCTCTTCCGGCTTCCGCTTTTAAATCTTCCCTAAATTTTTGAAATCGTTTGTCTATTGGAATATCAAGATATGGTTCTAGCAAATGATCATTGGAGTATTTCTGGTACGCTTTTCCAATAATTTCGAGAGCTTTTTCTTTACCGAGCTCTTCAATCATTTCTTTGGCAAAGTATGCTGCCAATTGGATTTTGCCTTTTGCTCTTTCATATAGATGGTCTTTCATACATTCAGCTCCTTTTTCCGTAATCTATTTCCATAAAGGATAATCCTTGATACGAAGTGCATACACACCTGATTATAATGCAATGATATAAAATAGCAACAGTACCTATGAAGAAGTTCACTTGAAATCTTACACTATTCTCATTTTTTTAGCTATATCTTCAGATGCTGTTTTAATTACTACCTCGTTTGTCCTGTTACCGACTATGCCATCAAGAAAAATACTTATCAATATGTGAGCTTCCTGAAAAATATAAATCTTGTAATCTGACAATTCCAGAAAGTGCTTTTGATTTTTTCAAAGTCAGTTATCAAACTAATATTAGCCATACTATTACATGAACATATTGCTTTTTTAATAATTCCTTGATTTCATATAACAGTGAATGAAGCTCGTTTTGAAGTTGTGTAAAGTAATATATGGAAAGGTAGAATCAATCCTGATTTCCGGATTGATAACAATAATCCGATGCCATAGATGTGAACGCATCCGAAAAATTAGCCATGGTATTTTTTTGGATTTTAACTGTCGGTTATACTACAATTGAAGTAATTAAACGAACTGGAAGGGGAATATATCGCAGAAAAGGGAAGAGGTAGGAGTGTACGAGTGGAATGATGGGAATGTTATCATGTACAGAAATGGACCGCCCGGCGGATTTTCGTTTTGGAGGAATTTTAAATGAAAAAGAGATACAAATATTTACCATGCGTATTATTCATAATATTTTGCTTAGCCAGCTGTGCAACGTATAATATACGAGTTGATTCAAAAAGAGAATGGATTGAAGGTAAACCTTTCCCTGTCCAAATAACAGTGAGCAAAACGGACAAAATTTCAAATTTAGTTTTACATTATTCATTTAACGATACAAGTAAGAAAACCGTTGAAATGAATCAGGATGGGAAATACTTTAACTATACCATACCAGGAGAAGAAGTAGTTCCCGGTGTACTACGCTACAATGTCTCCTATACTTATAAAGATAAGAACAAATCTATCGGCTCAGTGTCTGTGAGAATTCTTACCTTTAAGGAAGCAAAACAAAAATTCACAAAAGAATTAAACGCCCGAATCTCTTTTTCTCCTCCTGCTCAGGTACCAATAAATCGGGATGAACAGTTAATAGTAAATGTCAAATCCCCCAAGCCGAGTACGAAGGTAACTTTTTATTATAAAATCCCGGAACAAGCTTCTTTTCAAGAAACCGAACTGAAAAATGTAAACGGCAACTTCACCGCTGTTATCAGCAGGAATGAATTACAAGCCGGATACAATACATACTATTTTCGAGTAACGGAAGATAATGCCGATGTGGGCGAATTGGAAGTTTTTGTCGGTGAACGCGACAGCACCGATCCATTTCAATTCACAATTCTCTCTCTTGCTGAATTAAAGGAAGTCATAATTAAAGAATTATCCAAAAGTATTTCCCATACAATACCTCAGGATGTATATGCAACAAGGGATTTGGAGCTGAGTCTCGCTGTTAATTATGGCTCGAGTACGTTCATCCGTGAATTCTCCAAAGACTCGGTTTCCATTGAAATATTTTATAAAAGCTCGACCTCTGATTTTAAACACGGTGTTATGTCCGGTGCTAAAAATCAGTTTAAATATGTCGTTTCATCTATGGATTTGAAATCAGGATATAACTCATATTATTTCAAGGTCACGGACGATATTGAAGATATCGGCGCCGTCACTGTCGAATATCCTGCACGCCGCGAACTGTTTTCCTATAAAATCCTCACCATTGAAGAAATCCGGCAGATAAAAACGGGATCCCTTTATCAAAGAATTTCACACACACCGGTTGAAGAAGTCGATGGTATTTCTGATTTATATCTCAAACTCCAAGTTGAAAATGCAGGAGCCAGTACAACAGCTGTTCTCTTTTTCAAAAAACCCACAAGCGACAAATACAAAAGCTTAAACATGACAAAAGACGAAGACATCTTTACAGGGGCAATATCCATAGACGAGCAGCAGAACGGTTATACACAATACTATTTTATGGTGACTGAAGCAGATAACGACCTGGGAATGATTTCAGCAGAATATCCTGAGAACGGTCCTAAAAGCCCTATTCAATACACTGTTTTGGATAAAAACGTTGTAAAAACCAGACTGGAATCAGATTTGCTGGCTCGAATCTCCCATAGGCCTGTAACCTCTGCTGCGGAAGGAGAAGATCTTAAACTTACTATCAATGTTACAAACATTAAAAGTGGTACACTGGTTTACTTCTACCATAGAAAACCCGGTGAGAGCTCATACCGACAGACCAAATTATCAGGGAACGGCCCCCAATTTACCATGGTTATGCCAAAACAGGATATTCGTGCGGGGTATAGCCAGTATTATTTCGAAGTAAAAGAACCGCATAATTATTTCGGTTATATTGAAGCAACCATAGCTACTTCTACTGCACCCTATGAGTTTGAAATTAGCAAATTAAAAGATGCCATATTAGACGGCGTTGACTTCACACCGTTATCTGATGCTGAGTACGGTACTCCTGTCGAGGCTAAAATCACATTAAATAATAATCCGGAAGGTACCAGAGTATATTTAAGATATAGACTGGCTGATGACACCCTCGATTATTTATCTGTAGAAATGAAACAAAAAAATGAAAAAGAATACGTTGCTGTTCTTTCTCCGGCAATTTTACAGGAGAGCAAGCGGATTGATTACTATATTTCTATTATTGCCGATGAGGATGAGTTTACCTACCCGGATGAAAGTATCATCCCACTCTACTTTTACATAAAACAACAGCTTGTAGAAGACAGCGGAGATGAGAGCGTATTCGGAACAACAGGCCGAACAGAAACCAACATGCTGGAAGGGAGGATTTTTCAATTGGAGCCGGGCACAAAAAAACTCCCTCAGAATATGCACAAAGATTATGAATCCTTGGTCGTCCTTTATACCAGAAAACTTGATATACCATCGAGGAATTTTACACAAGGCTTCCCTGGCCTGGAAAATGTTTTTGAATGGTTTGGAATACAATATAGAGGGTCAATAACTATTAAGGAGTCCGGTTTATACAAATTCCGGCTCCTATCCGATGATGGTTCAAAACTTTACATAGACAGTATTCTGATAATTGATAATGACGGAACTCATGCGCCGAAGTCCAAAATAGGAGAAATTTATCTATCGCCCGGTACATACCCTATTCGGGTGGATTACTTCCAGGGACCAAGAATGCAGATAGCCCTTCTACTGTTTGTTCAATTGCCGGGCGAAGACGAAAAGTTATTTGATCTAAAAGATTTTGAATAATACTTAGGAAGAGTTTTTCCAGTTTTTAGGTAATGGGTTATCATGTAGGAAAGAGAGGGGCGTTGGCTCTACCACTAAGGTATGTATGATCAGGCTGTTGTTGCGAAGTAGGTCCTATGGATCGTGCAGGATGAATGGGAGCCGAATCATCACCATGTGGCCATGAGCCGCAACAACCTTTTTATCAACGCTACGGTGAGATGAACCACAGTCGTGATCGGCGATCAAGTAAATTACAAACTCAGGTGGCCTACGGGTGTTGGGCGAAGAGCGGAACGGTGTTGTGTGCAGCGGCAAACATGAACGTCGTCATGCCGTTTTTGCTCTGTGCTTTGATATCAGCTCCGGCTTCCAGCAGCGAGGATATGACTTCTGGGTTCTGATTGACAAAGGCGGCTCACATGAGCGGTGTCAATCCGTCGTTGTCCGGTGTTTTGATGTGGGTACCAGATTCCAGGAGAGTAGAGTCGATCCCGAGGTTCTGATTATAACCGATAGCCATTACACATTAAACCGGAAAAAACAAATCAGTGAAAACCGGAAATAAAACATCGGTCTTAAGAGCAACTTGTGTATAGGGGGGTCGAGCGTTGTTAAAAAACAAATAAGCTGCACAGCCTGG
>Ga0209427_10007588_pt1 | contig 12281 bp, 10 predicted proteins | sample DeeMarSWOR136_30_FD_187465 | JGI IMG/M metagenome (GOLD analysis project Ga0209427, IMG submission 187465) | Marine sediment microbial communities from White Oak River estuary, North Carolina - WOR-1-36_30 (SPAdes) (version 2) | ecosystem: Environmental > Aquatic > Marine > Intertidal zone >... | reverse complement strand
GCCCTCTATTATCAATCCATTTGTTTCTTTTATTCCTACTATTTTATTGTAGTTCAGGAGGAGCTTCGGGATTTCGGGATTTAACATTTCATCAACCATTATACCGACGGTTTTAGCACTTTGGATAATATCTTTGGGCAGGGTTCTATCATGCATTTCTTTTCACCTCTTGCCATTCGACAATATCTTTCCATTATTTCTCCGAATTCTCCGTTAGCTATGACTTTTCCATCCCACATTAGACTAGCATAGTCTGCTATTTCTCCTGTTTCTTCTCTATGAGTTATTATTAGGATAGAAGCTCCAGTTTCTTCCTTTATTTGGTTTAACATGGATGAGAGTTCTCCATATGCTATTATATCGAGACCTGCGTCAGGTTCATCGAGGATAAGGAGCTTTGGGTTCATTGCTACAGCTGCTGCAATCTCGACTCTTTTTCTTTCTCCCCCACTTAGGGTATTATCACATTTTCTATCCAGATATTTATCAGGATCTAAATTTACTAATTTCAAGATTCTTGCTGAATCTTCACGGTTTTTTGCAACTATTTCTAAGTATTCTCTGATGGTTATACCTTCAAACCTTACAGGCTCTTGCCACGCAAGAGTTATACCTATTTTTGCACGTTCTGTAATGGAGATTTTAGTAATGTTTGTTCTATTGAAAAATATATTACCTTGAATGGGTATATAGGGTTTTAATCCCATGATAGCGTAGGCTATTGAGGATTTTCCAGACCCATTGGGTCCGATAAGGGCATGAACTTCCTCTTCTTCTACGGAGAAGGTGACATTTTCTGCAATTCTTTTATCCGAGTTTTCAGCCACTATGGTTATATTGTCAACATTAAGAAGCATAAAGGATCAACTCCTTAATCTAAAAAATAAAGAAGAAAGTTTGTAATAAAAAAATTTTGATTTAAGAATGTTGTTTAATACACCAATTAAAATTCAGTAAGAAAAGTTTTTATATAAATGGTCTTATAAAGGAAGATTTTTCATTCTTTTTTTGTATCGTTAATTGGTATTTTCTTATCTTTATCTTTTAGTATTGATTGCCAAGCTTCAAAAAATTTTTCTCTAACTTTTTGGTCATCTCTTATTTCTAAACATAAAGAGTAACATCTCATTGCTCTTTTAGGATTATCTTGTATCAATAAATCGCCAAACATTTCTAAGGATAGGAATTTCAAATCGTCTAATAATTCTTTACTAATTTCTGTATCCTTTTGTTCTAATAATACACTATACTTGGCGAGAATATCCTCTACTATTTGGTCTTTGAAAGCTTCTTTTTCTTCTTCTTTTCGTTCTTCTATTTCTTTTCTTGCTTCTTCTATTGATTTTTTGAAAAGGTTTGAGAGGCCTCTTTGAAGTTTTTTCTTAAGTTTTTCCGTCATTTCTTCGCCTAATAAGTTGTAGAAGACATCCATTGCTATTGTCACGCTTGTGTGTGTTGCAAGTGTTGATAATATTTCTAGAAGTAGATCTCCTTTTGCACTGATTGTTAACTGAGCTGTTTTACCTGTTGATTGATAAACGATAACTTTCTCTTCTACTTTTTTTTCTACTTCTTTTTCTTCTTTTACTTCTTTAACTTCTCTTTTTCTTGAGTATTCATGGACTAAAGCATCTTCGGTAGGTATTCCTAGTGAGAGAGTTTTTTCGAAACCCATATCTATTAAAATTGTATTGAGGGAATCCATCCAAATTTCTGTGCTTAACTTGTGAATTTCAAATAAATATTGGGCCATACCAACTTCTTTTTCTGGGATTTTTTCTTCACGTTTTTCTTTCTCTTCTTTTTTGCTTGTTTTATTTGAATCTTCTTTATCGCTGATCAAATAATACACCTCAAAATTTTCAAATATAAAACAAAAAATCTATCCCTCTAAGTTTTATATTGTAACTTTGAAGAAAGACAAAAGGGGAGCCTTAAAGAAAAAACAAGCATAATAAACCCCTACTTTGAATAAAAATTGCTTTCATCTTATTTATGTTAATCGTGTTCTCCATAAAAACCTATCTAGTTAATCTATTCCAAGTTAGGATTTGCGGTTTTATTAGTAATGTTTTATATAAATTTGTGTAATTTAGAAAGGAGAAAAGATTTTTTGGGTTTTTTAGTGTATCTTTTTCCTTTTTCCTGTGACCATATATATGGTTCTTCCTGCGATATTACAGGCGTGATCTGCCATCCTCTCCAAATATTTAGACACAAGGATAAGATTTGCGGTAAACTGTACGGATGACGGATCTTCTTTCATCGTTTCAATACCCTCCCCAATTATTTTAACGAAAAGTTCATCAACCTCATCATCAAGGCCACTTAGGGTCTTTGCGAGTTCTGGATCACCTTCAATTAAAGCTTTAAGGGCTATTCTTACTATATTGTCTACTTTTCCGTGCATTAAGAGTATTTTGTCAAGTTCTCTCACTTTTTTTAAATGATGAGTATGAATGGTTACTTGGCAGATGTCTTCTGAATAGTCTGCTAATCTGTCAAGGTCTGCGATTATTTTTATAATAGTTACTAAAGTTCTGAGATCTGATGCTACTGGTTGGTAGAGGGCTAGGAGCTCCATGCACTTGTGTTCTATATTGAACTCTAATAGGTCAATTTCTTCCCCTTTTTTGATGATTTGTAGAGCAAAATTTTCGTCTTGGTTTATTAGGGATCTTACAGAACCCCTGACTACGTCAAGTACTAGTTTTGACATATCTTCCACAGTTTTTTTTAAGCTTTCTAGCTCTTTATGGAAGGGAATTCTTGTTGTTACTTCCAAAAAAATAACGCCCCTTTTTTAGTATTATGTTATTTTTTGCGTTTAACCGAATCTCCCTGTGATATAGTCTTCAGTTTCCCTTTTTTCTGGCGTTTCAAAAAGAACTTCAGTTGCATTATATTCTATTATTACGCCGTTTAGAAGAAAAGCTGTCCATCTAGAAACTCTTGCTGCTTGTTGCATGTTATGGGTTACTATTATTACAGTATATTTCTTACTGAGCTCATATATGAGGTCTTCTATTTTTGCAGTTGCAGCAGGGTCGAGAGCGGAACATGGTTCGTCCATAAGGATTACTTCTGGTTCTACTGCTAAAGCTCTTGCTATGCATAGTCTTTGTTGTTGCCCTCCCGAAAGGTCGAAAGCATAATCATCTAATCTATCGTGTACTTCTTTCCATAAAGCAGCATCTTTCAAACTTTTTTCTAAAACCTCGTCAAGTTTATTTCTATCTCTTAAACCGTGGATTAATGGACCAAAGAGAATGTTTTCACGGATGGTTTTTGGAAAGGGATTTGGTTTTTGAAAGACCATACCTATTCTTTTCCTTATTTTCACCACATCTGTATTATCATCGTAAATGTTTTTACCATCTACTAGTACTTTTCCTGTCATTCTGAATTCTGGGATTATGTCGTTCATTCGGTTTAGGCATCTTAAAAAAGTTGATTTTCCACAGCCTGAAGGGCCGATTATAGCGGTAACTGTTCGGGCTTTAAACTCGAGATTAACGTTTTGTAGGACATGATTGTCCCCGAACCAAGAATTAAGGTCTTTTACCTCAATTTGAGGTGCATCAATTTTTGATTCTTCATCCCCTCTCATGCTTTCTTCTGATGTTAAGTTAATTTTTTCAAAATCTCTTTTTTCGTTAAATATAGCGCTAAAACCTTTTAATTCTGTTTTCTGGCTTGGAATTGGCAATTCTTTTACCACCAACATGATAGGGAAAAAAGCATTCTGTTATATTTTCCTTTTTTGGAAAATAATTTATTTTGCTCTTTACTTTTTGGTTATTTTGAGTAATTTTTAATTATAAGTATTTTATGATATATAGAATATGGAATTCTATATAGAAATATTAGAAAAAAAAACTAATTTCTCATTTTAGATACTTCGCACTTTATTTAGTAGTTTTAATATCTATAATCTTCTTCATGGGGTGTAAATTTTTATAGGACATGATTTTTTCAGGGTTTTGTTGAAAAAAGCTTCTTTGAAAACCTTTTCTTTACCGCCTACTGCTTTTAGGGAGATATCGATCTCTTGATCTTTTATTTGGAGTAGAGAGTAGTAGTTTTCTCTTGCTCCCCTTATTCTCAAACTTCCCACTGTCCCTGTATGGTTAATCACCATCTTTTCAAGCTGCCATACCCATGGAACATGCCTGTGCCCACATAACGAGAGGTTGACGCCTGTTTTTATAAGTATCTCTAAAACATCACCCGAATCTGTAAGTACTGCTTTTTCTCTTCCTGTTTGTGGAACAGGTACTAGGTGATGGTGCGAAGCAAAAATTTTAATTTTTCCATTGCTGTTGGCGAAAGTTTCCTCTATTATAGGATAGTTTTCCCGACCAATATGGCCTTCAGCTAAGTCTGGTGTTGAGGAGTCCATAGCAAGAAGGGTCACATAATTGTCTTCATATTTTATTTTTCTTGGTCCTATGTATTCTTCGAAAAATTTCCATCCCCAAGATTTTGCATCATGATTTCCTGGAATGATGATTTTAGGGCAGATTATTTCGTCTAAAAGCTCTTTTATTTCCAGTATTTGTTGTTCAAGTCCATGATGGGTTGAATCTCCTGTAATGACTAAAAGGTTTGGAGAATAATCGTTTACCTCAGAGATTAATTGCTTGATTTTTTCCTCGTTGTTTATCCATTCTGCTAGGTGTAAATCACTTGCATGGATAAGAAAATATTCCACTTTAATACCCTCCAATTAAGTAATACAACTCAATAACATATTTTTTTATAGATTTTTAAGTTTTAGTGTATTTTTTTTCTTTTTCCTGTGACCATATATATGGTTCTTCCTGCGATATTACAGGCGTGATCTGCCATCCTCTCCAAATATTTAGACACAAGAATTAGGTTTGAGGTAAAATTTACGGATGATGGATCTTCTTTCATCGTTTCAATACCCTCTTCGATAACTTTTACGAAAAGTTTGTCAACGTCATCATCAAGGCCTTCTAGGCTTTCTGCGAGTTTTGCATTGCCTTCAACGAAAGCTTTTAAGGCAGTTCTAACTATGTGGTCTACTTTTTGATGCATAACAGCGATAATACTAAGAGGTTTTACCATTTGTAGTTTATGAGTAGCGAGGGTTACTTGACAGATGTTTACAGCATAGTCTCCTAATCTATCTAAACTTACTATTACTTTAGATATTGTGACTATGTCTCTTAGATCTTTAGCAACAGGTTGCTGTAAGGCTAAAAGTTCATTGCATCTGTTTTCAATTCCTAGTTCTAACCCGTCAATTTCATGGTCATATCTCAATGTTTCTTTAGCCATAAGGGGATTTTGAGTTACAAGAGCCATAACAGATAAATGTACAGCATCAAGGACGACGTCACACATGTTTGAAACTTCTTTTTTCAAATCATTAAGTTCGTGATGGAAAACAATCCTTGGCTTTTTATCCAAATTTTTCACATCACATACAATAATCTTAAATTAATTTAAAGTTTTACGGATTATTATCCTGTTTAACCGATTTTTGAACATATCACATTTCGTTAAAAGAACAACATTTTTCTTTATTATGATGTTTTGATTTATATAAAAGAAATTTTTATGTTTTTTTATTTCTTCTTTTGCTTCTTTTTTTCTTCTTCCTTTACTTCCAATTTTTTAAAGAATTTTTGGAAATAGACGATAACAACTCCACTGCCTAAATAGAATGAAATTCCAGCGATTATACTAACAAATAAAGCAAGGATTATCGAAGGTATAAGGCAAGCCACTGCGATGATTAAAACCGGTAGAGGGATTTTTTCTTTCAACATAAAAAACCCTTCAAAACAACTCTTCGATTTTTTTCGAATTTTATGTTCTTATGGGGTGATTTTAAACAGAGTTTTTATTTGTTGTGGAGAAGGGAAATTTTTGCTATTATATTCTGAATGATGATATAATTTATAGATATGAATAGCTTATCATTATTTTTAAAAGTCAAATTTGGTGTTTTCTAGTAATGTTAATAAAAAGCGTAACGATTTTTGGGGTTTTTTGTAGTGGAAAGAGTTTTAATTATAGAGAATGTTGAGCTTCAAAAACTATTTTCCATCCTTAAGCAGGAGGATAGAAAAGATAGGAAAATAGTAGTTCCAAGAGTTTTGAAAGAGTTTGACGAAAAAGAGATTGAAGATATTATTTGGAAAAGTGATGATAAAAGGGTGCTTAAATCTAATATAGTACAATTTTCGATAGCATGTGAAGAGAATTCTCAAAAGGAAAAACCGCATTATCATAAATATCAGTTAGAGATATATTTTAGTAGATTTCCATTTCAAATTTTTTTAAAAAATGTTGAAGGAAAAGATGAATTTAAGCTTTATAAAGTAAAAAATGGTGGAAAGATATTTATTCCTCCTAACAGGTGTCATTTTATTCAATATGAGGGGGATTTAGAGGTTCTTCAAATAGTTGTTGAAGATATTAGGGGAGAAGAGATTGAAAAGGATAAGTTTTCATGCGATCAATGCCCATTAAGAGAGGGCTGTGAAAAACCGTTTTAGTATCAAAAATTATATTATTTGATGAAATTGTTTTTGAAAGGTTCGTGCTTATTTTTTTAGAAACTTGCCCTATATAGCTTATTTTGTAAAGAAAGTTTTAAATAAGAAGCTTTGTGAAAAATGTTGAATCGATCGATTTGAAATGTGTATAAACAGTCTATTATAGCTTATTAAGGAGGATGTTTTTAGTGGCTATACCAAAAGAAGTTATGGATTTAATAAAACCTGGAGAAGAACAAATGCAGAATATTAAAGTTTTAGCTACAGCTGACGAAAAGGGAGTTCCTCATGCGATAATTATGGGATCTCTCATGGCGATAGATGAGGATACCCTCGCTTTTGCTCTTGTATGGTCTGGAACTACTTATAAAAATCTTGAAACAACTAAAGAAGCAAGTGTAGTCGTGTTTAAACCACCGATGACAGCTTATAGACTTCAATGTTGCTATGAAGAAACTATAACCTCTGGTGGTTTGTTTGATAGATTCGTAGATGAACTTAAGAAATTTAACTTAGAATGTAAAGGAGTCGTAAAACTGAAAGTTGCTGAAGTATATACAGCTGGACCACCAGCTCCAGGTCAAAAAGTAACCTGTTAAAAGAAAGTAAAAATATAATTCTTTCTCTCTTTTTTTTAAGAATATTAAGTTAATAGAGGCTCTAAAGGTCTAAAACTTTTTATTTTGATCATTTTTCTCAATTTTTTAGTGGAATTTACGGTTATTTCCGTTTTTAAGCTTTTTCTATTTTCAAGAATTAGGGGAAATAATTCGCATAAAAAAAAGAATGACACCGCAAAATTTTTAAGCTATTCTGTCAATAAACGCTAAATTTTTTCCTGTTATTTTGGCAGAAACATTTTACATAGAGTTTATACAACTATATAAAATAAGCTAGGGATTTAAGTAAAACTCATGAATCTACAGTAATTGTAGGGTTATGAAAATGAGAGATGACCGCTTAACTATGGCTATTTTCAGGGATCTGTGCCCTTCTTGTGGGGGAGATACTAACAGTTGGTGTTTAAGACAGAAACGTCCGTGTTTAAACTGTCTTCATCCTTTAGAGGATATAAATTCAGATTTAGAGGAGGGAAATTTTGAGGTTTTTGGGGAGTATGGGGATAAAAAGTTGTTAGAAATGGAAACTATAACCTTTAATAAGCTTTTTAACGAGCTTGTAAAGGGTGATTTGTGGAGTGCTCAAAGGGCTTGGTTTAAGAGGGCTTGGTTGGGTAGAAGTTTTGCTATTACTGCACCTACTGGTCTTGGAAAAACTGTTTTTGGTGTTGCTTTGAGCCTTTTTTTAGCTGAGAGAAACGCTAAAACTTACATAATACTTCCCACCACTACTTTAGTTCAACAAGTTGGAGAGAAACTGGAAAAATATCTTGACGGGGAAGAATCTTCGATTAAAGTAGCATGGTTCCATTCAAGCCTTCCTGCCAAGAAAAAACGGACTTTTATTGAGGCTTTAGAGGGGGGTAACTTTGATATTCTTATAACTACTTCAAAGTTCCTTAGTACGCGTCTTAATGATATTAAAAAGACAGTTGATCGTTTTGATTTAGTGATAGTTGATGATGTTGATGCTCTTTTAAAGGCTTCTAAGAACATTGATCGTGTTCTTTTATTGCTTGGATTTAAAGAGGAGATAGTTCTTAAAGCTTGGGAGCTTGTTAAATCGAGGAGGAATGTCTATACTTCTAGAAGTAAAAAGTTGCGAGAGATGGTTGAAGAACTTGAACATGAGATAGATGAGTATAAATCGATACACTCTATTGGGCAACTAATTGTTTCGAGTGCTACAGGGAGGGTTAGAGGAAGGAGGGTTAGATTATTCAGGGAACTCTTAAATTTTGAAATCGGGTCTGTTCGTGATGTTTTTAGAAATGTAGAGGATACTTATATCTTCCCTCAGGAAGGTGATGTTACTTCTGAGGTGGTAAGAGTTGTTAAAAAATTGGGGGAAGGTGGGCTTATTTTTGTTCCTGTGGGAGAAATGGATCTGGCTTATAGGATTGTGGAAGAGCTTAGGAAGGTGAATGTTTCTGCAGAGGCTGTGGTTTCGGAGAAAGGGCGCAAGACAAAAAAGGTTCAGGCTTTTGTTTCCGGTGATGTTGATGTTTTGGTTGGGAGTGCTACGACTTACGGTCTTCTTGTCAGGGGATTGGATTATCCTGAAAGAATTCGTTATGCGGTTTTTGCGGGTGTTCCGAAGTATAAGTATGAGTTAATGGTACCAACGAATCCTTTTCACGCTATTTCTCTTTTGACTACTTTTGAGGAGGTTATTGAATCTGGAGAAAAGAAGAATTGGATAGGCCAACTTATACGGAAAATGAAAAAGAGTTTTAGAGGCACTGGTGGAATGATGGCACGATCTGTTGAGGAATCTTTGATCAAGGGCGAAAGGTATGAAAAGGGTAGGATGGCGTTTTTACAAGGGCTTCTCGAAGAAGCACAGAAGATGATTTCAGAGCTTTTAAGGGATGAAGAGCTTATCAAGAGCTTGAAGAAGTCTAAACATATAGCTTTGTTGGAAGAAAGGGAGAAAAATTATGTTTTAGTTCCTGATGTGAATACTTATATTCAAGGATCCGGGCGTACTTCTAGGCTTTTTCTTGGAGGTGTAACTAAGGGGCTTTCTGTGGTTATAATAGATTATTCAAAGCTTTTTAGGAACTTGATGAGACGAACTGAGTGGCTTTTAGAAAGTAGGTGGCAGAACTTTGATGTGATAGATATTCAAGGCTTATCTTCACGGGTTGATGAGGATAGAAGCCTTGTTTTAGCATCTCAAATAGGAAAATTCGAGGGGGGAGAAGACATGCTTAAAACCTGTCTTTTTATCGTTGAATCTCCAAGCAAAGCAAAAAGTATTGCTTACTATTTCGGAAGACCTTCTAGGAGAATTATAGGATCTGTTTATTGTTATGAAGTACTTGCAGGAAAATACCTTATGACGATTACTGCAACGGTGGGTCATGTTATTGACCTGATAACTGATGGATCTAAAACGGTTTTGAATGAAGATTATGATGGGCAGAAAGTCAAAACTATGATAAAAATTAGGGAGAATAGTGGGAATGGTTCTCTGGAATTTGACGATTTTCTGAGGATAATGATGGATATTGATGGGCATTTCCATGGGGTTAAGGTTTATCCTCATGACAATATTTTTCTGCCTATTTATGCGGGGATAAAGGTTTGTAGGCGTTGTAATTCAAGCTGGACTTCTTCAGATAATGATTGTCCAACTTGTGGTAATTCTTTTTACAATACTAAGCTTGATGTGATAAGGTCTTTACGACAACTTGCTTTAGAAGTGGATGAGGTAGTGATTGGTACAGATCCTGATACAGAGGGGGAAAAGATTGGTTGGGATATAGCGACAGCTATTTATCCCTATGCTAATAGTGTTAAAAGGGCGGAATTTAGGGAAGTCACACGGAGAGCTATCCTTGAAGCTTTAGAGAATCTTAGGGATTTTGATGAAAAACGTGTTCAAGCGCAGATTGTTAGGAGAATTGAGGATAGGTGGTTAGGATTTGAGCTTTCTAGGAAGGTTTGGGAAGAGTTTGGAAGCCAGTATTTATCAGCGGGTAGGGTTCAAACACCTGTTTTAGGATGGATTGTTGAATTAGGGAAGAAGTATTCTAAAAGGATTGAAACTTCTTTGGTAACTTTAGAGAACGATATTAAACTTCAATTGGAGGGTAAAATAGAAGCAGAAGAAGTGTATGTGGAAGAAGTGGAGAATGAGGAGGTTGATGTTTCTCCTCCACCACCTTTCACCACAGATTCCTTGCTTTTAATGGCTTCTAAGGTGCTTAGGTTGACTACCGATCAAACAATGAAGGCTTCCCAAGATCTTTTTGAAGCGGGACTTATAACTTACCATAGGACTGATTCTATAAGGGTTTCGAGTAAAGGCATCAATGTTGCAAAGGAATATATAGAAACAAAGTTTGGAAAGGAAAGGTTTCAGGGTAGGTCTTGGGGTACTGGTGGTGCTCATGAGTGTATTCGCCCGACAAAATCTATGGATTCGGATGAATTAAGCAGATTAATAAGAAATGGTGAACTTGAACTTGTGAAAAGGCTGACTAGTAGGCATTATAGGGTTTATGATTTAGTATCAAGGAGGTTTTTTGCTTCTCAGATGAAGCCTGCAAAGGTTCTTAAACAGGCGGCGAAGCTTAGAATAGGGGATATAGAGGTGGATTATGAGGGAGTTTTAGAGGAGATTGATAAGGGCTGGCTTGAGGTACAGCCTTTTTGGCGTCCTTTTGTACCGAAATTTAGCAAGGGTCAAAGGATTAAGGTTAAGGAGGGAGGAATAGAATTGATAAAGAGGCCAGGAACCCGGATGCCTACTCAAGGCGAGCTTGTTGCCATGATGAAGGAGAAGGGTATAGGGCGTCCTTCGACTTATGCTAACGTAATTAGAAACCTTTTGCGTCGTCGTTATTTTTGGGAAAGTTTAAAATCTCGTAAATTGGTTCCGACAAAGTTGGGGCGTCAGGTTTACGAGTATCTTTCCTCGTTAAATGTTGTTAGGGAATGTATATCCGAGGAGAGGACGAGGTATTTACAGACGAAAATGGACGCTATAGCGGAGGGGAGAATAGATTATATAGAGGTTTTATCTGATCTTTTTGCGGAAGTTCAGAAAATCAAGGGTTTAACACTTAAACAGAGGCTATTTAAATAGGGAGAGTGCCGTTAAAATTAACGGATTTTTAGAAGATTTTGTTCTATTGAGGTTTAAGGGGCTTGTTTTAGTTTGAAGCCTGTAATAGCTTCTAATGTGCCTAGCGAGCTTATAAGAGCTTATGTTAAGAAAGGCTATTGGTTTGTCGGGAAACATTCTGGGTTGAAGCCTTGTAGGTGGCTTAGTGAGAAGATTTGGACGGGTAGGAGATCTTGTTATAAAGAAAGATTTTACGGAATAGGATCTCATCAATGTATCCAGTGTACGCCTGCTCTTTTTTGGTGTACTCAGAGGTGTAGGTTCTGTTGGCGGGTGGAGCCTTCTGATCTTGGGATTTATCAGGATTTATCCACAATGGATAATTTTGACATAGATGATCCGAAAGAGTTGGCTGATAAGCTTATTGAGAAGCAGGAGGAAGTTATCCTTAGAAAATTCAGTTTAAAGAAACTGAGGAAGAATTACGAGCTTATGGTGGATATAGTTGACCTTTTATTGAAAAGAGAGATAACCTTTTATTCTTTAGTGGAACGTTTTGGCGTTAGTGTTAGGAAGGTAAGAAAGGCAATAGTGCTTTTGAATGAGGCTGACGTGATACAGAGAAAGAAGCCGGATAACAGGGTTGTTTTAAGGGAAAGTTTTAGGGAGATGGATAGGGGTGAAGGTGAAAGGATTGTTGAGGAAAATGTGGGATCTTGGAATGATATTGAAAGATGTTTTCTTGAGGCTTTAAAACCGAAACATGCAGCTATATCCTTGGCCGGAGAACCTACTTTGTATCCAGGTATTGGAGGACTTATAGAGGCATTTCATATGAGAGGCTTGTCCACTTTTCTTGTTACTAATGGCACTAATCCTCAAGTGCTTAATAGTTTAGATGAGGAACCAACACAACTTTATTTGACCTTGGCGGCTCCTAATTATGAGACTTATAGGAGGGTTTGTAGACCTGTTATTAAAGATGGATGGGGGAGGCTTCAAGAAACTATTGAAACACTTAAAACACATAGTTGTAGGAAGTGTATCCGAATA
>Ga0209427_10007587_pt1 | contig 12282 bp, 13 predicted proteins | sample DeeMarSWOR136_30_FD_187465 | JGI IMG/M metagenome (GOLD analysis project Ga0209427, IMG submission 187465) | Marine sediment microbial communities from White Oak River estuary, North Carolina - WOR-1-36_30 (SPAdes) (version 2) | ecosystem: Environmental > Aquatic > Marine > Intertidal zone >... | reverse complement strand
CGCCCGCAAGGACGGGTCTCTTGGAGAAACTTTAGACCTGTCTGCGCGTAGCCGCTCCCGCCTACGCGAAGCCCCCGCTTCGGCGGGCGTAGGTAGGTCGGCGAAGGCAGGGCGGTACCTTTTACACGTTAACTCAAGAGGCACCAATGGCAATAACTCCAAAGACATACTACCGAGAAAGGTTGCCCTCCTTCTGACGCTCCGCAATTCTAAAGTTTTGGAAAGAGACTCGTCCTGAAAGGGCGAGGAAAAGACCAGACCAATTTTTTCACAGGTCTGAGGCATTACATTTTTATTCGGCGTCGACTTTGAGAATGGGGTTTTATTCAGGGGGTTCTGATAGATTGTAGAGATTCGTCTTACAGGAATCTCTGAGAAGGGTGAGGGATTCTCTCACCTCATTAAAAGACCTTTTTATCTCCTCATATTTTCTCTCCAGGTCTATGTTTTGGGCCAACATTTCCTCAAGTCTTGCGCGGAGTTCCCTGTTCTCTTCAGCAAAATGAGTGGCCTCTCTCTCCTTCAATTTTCCCTTGATCCAGAGGAGTTCTTTTTCTTCGACTTGGGATTCGAGGTCACGAATCCGACTTGCGCCCTCATCCCTTTCTTGAGTCGTAAATTCAAGAGCTTCTTTCACGCTCCTCAATTGCTGTTGAAGATCCTGGATCCTTTCCAGGGCATCTGCGTTCTCCTCCCTGAGATAGAGGGTTTCTGTCTGGGCCCCTTTTAGCCTTCGGATCTCCTTATTCAAGTCTTCCAATTGGTCCCGCAACCCCTTATTGTCTTCAGCCAGTTGAAAGATCGTCTTCCGATCGGAAGCTAGATCCATTTCAAGGGCTCTCCTTACCTTTCCAAGAGTCAGAAGCTGGGTATGAAGATCTTCGATCAATCGTGAGACATCTACCTTCTTCTCTTTTTCTCTGCTCTGGGGAGGCGAAAGGAAGACTTCCGGCGCTACCTCCCTTTCTTGCAATCTCGCCTCTGAATGTAATTCCTGAGGATCCTCTTTGGGGGGCTGAACTTCTACCTCTGGAGGAGGAGAGAATTCTTCCTGCCTTTTCACCTTGGGCATCTTTTCAGCCACATTTTTATCGAATCCATCGTCTGTGACTGTTTGACCTCTTCCCTTCATTCCGTTCCCTCCCTAGCTCTCGAACGAGCCAATGTGAGAACTTATTTAATGCGCTCTTTCATGTAATCTTCCATCACGCGTAACATTTCAATAATCTTCTCCACCTCTGCCTTGATTCGATTCACTTCATCTAGGATACGATAGGACTTCTTGAGATCATATTCTAAAGCCGATCGAACGGTTAAAGAGGTCCGGAGTTCTGAGTAGAGGGTGTTGATCCGCTCCGTCAAGTCTTCCCGTTTGGGTTCCTCCCCGAGACTTCTGACCGGAGAGACAGCTTTTTGCCCAGTGACATCCCAAGGTCTCTCGACGGGGTCCTTGTTCGAGGTGTTGGGAATCTTTTGCGCGACATGGTTTGAGAACTCATCCGACATCATTCGCTCCTTTCCATCCGAAGATTTCATCGATCAGGCTCTGGATATCCACCGCTCCTTTCGACGATTGGGCAAAAAGAAAGATGGGAGTTCCCTGGCTGGTCGCCTCTGCGATCGTCGTATCCTGACGGATCAACGTCTCCAGGAGGTATTTCGAGTAATGGGTCTCCAACGCCTTTTTTGAACGTCTGCAGATTCTATGGGATTCATTATACCGGTTCAGAAAGATATAGATATGCTCAAAGACAAAAGAAAAATCCTCCTCGATCGTTGATAGGGTTTCAAAAAGGATCTTGAGGCCATGATAAGAAAGGAAATCAGCCAAGACAGGAATGATAAGGTCATTGGAGGCAAGAATGGCATTGAGATTTAACAGGCCAATGCTCGGAGAAGCATCCATGATGATCAGTTGGTAGTTCTTTTCAATGGTGCTAATCAATCGCCTCAGGCGAAACTCTCTTGAATTCATCGAAAAAAGTGAAAGCTCGACAGGGGAGAGGTTAAGGTTGGAAGGGACGATATCTAAGGTAGGGAGGTCGGTTCTGACAATGATTTTCTCGACATCTTCCCTCTCGATCAGAGCATTGAAAAGGGTCTTTGGATAATGCTGATTGTTAAGCCCCAGACATTGGGTGAGGTGGCCCTGGGGATCCAGATCGATCAAAAGGGTCTTCAATCCCATCTGAGCCAGACGGAACCCATAGGAAGCAGAGATGCTGCTCTTTCCCGTTCCCCCCTTAAAATTTAGGAAGAGCTGTTTCCGGATCGATTTGATCGGCGAGGGAAGTCCGAGATAGTTACGGTACTTCACCACATCCTCTGGTTTATAATACCGCTCTTGTTTTGAATTCCTTTTGGCAGGCGGAACGATTCCTTGGGCTTCCTTCTCAAGGAGGTCATGCTTCGGTATACCGAGAAGCCTTGAAAAGGCCAGTGGAGAATAGATCGTATCCCCCATAATCTGAGCCCTTTGAATAAGTGGGAGGGAATGGGTCGTCATAAAAACTTTATCTCCTCAACCTCAGTGTGAGAGGGAAGCTTTGCTTCCTGTCTTCGGCCTTGCTGCCATTCTCTCGAGTGTCTCTCGTGCCCATTTCCGGATGTCCGGGTCTGAATCGGTCATTGCTTCCACGAGTCGATTCTCACTCTCCCCTGGATAAAGTGTGGTGAGAGAAACGAGGGCAGCTCTTCTCACGCCACCGTCTGTATCTTTGCACAACTCCATCAGGATGGGAAAGACACCCTCCGTTTGATTCCATCCCAACAGGGTGGCCAACTTTCGCCTCACCCATGGAGATTCATCGCTTAGAAATTGAAGGAGGATATTTAGATCGATCTTCTCCCCCGTTTGAAACATACCTCTGAGGGCAAGGAGCCTTACGCCTGGTTCCTTATCCTTAAGAGATTTTTTGAGCAAGGGGAAGATATTCAGATTTCGGAATTTGATCAATGAAGAGAGAGCCTGAATTCTGACCTCTGGATCTTTATCAAATAAGACCTCCTGAAGGAGGGGCAGAGCAATGGAGGCGTCTGAATTTTCCAGATATCGTATGGCAAGAATCCTTACTTTGGGATCCGGGTGCTCTAAATCGGCATTCGCCTGTTTCATAATGGTTTGGGTTGAAAAAGTCTCTTGGATACTGAATGCATTCGAAGGAGAGGCATTTCTTGAAGTCTCCCCCTGGGCATAGAACGAAGGAAGTTCATCTCCTTTCGGTTTTTCTAAGTCGGTTGATTTTAAATAGACTAAGCGAAATCGGTCACCCACCCTTAACCCCCCAAATTCTAAGAAGCCCTATTTTTTGAATGGAGTGATAAATTCAAATTGCAGTTGTTCTGAATACTTTTCCAAGAGCATATCCAAAGCCTCTCTTACGTAGACCGCTTGAGGGACTTTGGTCTTTTCGGACAACCTTTTTAAGGCCTCCAGCTGCTCGCCATTAATGTAGACGGTCCTTGCAACCTTGGTCTGGCTCAAGTAAACCTCCTTTGGTTTGATTGCAACACAATATAATACAACACGTATACTTTGTCAACAAAAATTGTCACTTGAATAAAAATTTATCATTTCACATAGTTTCGATTATTATAGACTTCTAAGGATATTTGAAACTTTCTCTTGGAGGGATTTTATTTCGGACTTAATGGATTCAATTCGTTTCTCCAATCTTACTTTCTCATCATAGTAAGGAGATGCGACAGGAACCAATTTGCCAGTCTTCCTGTCTCTATAAGGCATATAATACTGGTAATTTTCTTTTTCATAGTCCTCGATCCACTTCAGTCGTTCTTCCGATAATCGCATCTCCTCTTCCAATTGAGATATCTTTTTCTCAATCCCTTTCTTGGCTTCAATTTTTTTATCAGTCTCATCCAAATAGTCTTTTACTCGATCTGTTCTTTCTCCTGATTCCCCGATTCTTTTATCCTCCTTGCCCCTCTCCTCATTAAGGTTCATACCCTCTGCTTCCCTTCGATACTTTTCAGGGACCTTTGAGGAGTCATCCGTAAAATGAGTTGTTCCCTTATCATCCGTCCACCGATAGATCTCCTCCGAGAATAATTTTGGGGCTCCTAAAAAAAGGCCAAGAACGAGGACCCATCCTAAGATAGGTTTTGACGTCATCTTCCTTCCCCTTTTTCTCATTATGTTTCATTCTTTCCTTTTAGACAATCACTTTCTCGAAAATAATACTTGACTTTTAAAAAAGACCTGATCATAATTTGGAACAGTTGTAAGTTGTAAGGAGTTATTGTTTGGGATCAAAAAAAGAGGTCACAAAAGTGTGGTTAAAACCTTTTGTGGCCTTTTTTAGTAAGGACCAAAGGCGATTACAACTTACAGTCAGCTTCGTAAAGAGAGGAGGTGAGTTGTAGTGGCCAAAGGTCGTGTGAAGTGGTTTAATGAGAAAAAGGGGTATGGGTTCATCTCCAGAGACGATGGGAGTGATGTGTTCGTACACTTCTCAGCGATTAAGAAAGATGGATTCAAAACCCTTTACGAAGGCGATGAGGTCGAGTTCGAGTTATCTCAAGGCCCCAAGGGACTGCAGGCGACAGACGTGACCGTCTTGAGCTAAGCCGGAAACTCATTAGGCTGAAGGAAAAGAGACCCCAGGATAAAACCTGGGGTTTCTTTTTAAAAGTTAGAGACTGAGGGATGCAAACATCATGGAATGAAAGGGCTATGACCTTCACAATTCCTAAACTCCAAAATATTGTGTTAGAATATGGTTGGAGGTGCATGGATGGCAGAAATCAAGTCCACGTTAGAGCTGGCATTGGAACGAACGAAGAAGATGAAGATCTCCGAGGAGGAAAAAGAGGGGATCAGACAGAAAGAACTTATGGAGAAGGCGAAAACCCTTTTCCACCGCTACCGAGATGGTTATGCCCCATTGAATGAGGTTCAAAGAGAGATCGAAAAAATGGATGAGAAGACTTCTACCGCGGTCAGGGATTTCCTTCTTTCCCAATGGATTGACGCGCTCTCGCTCAAGGATGAGGATGAAAGACTCATTAAAGGAATCGAATGGCTGAAGAATGGCCGCATGCAGGACGTCCTAGAGCGATTTCGCCATTCCCTATCGCAATACGGCGAAGAAAAGATGAAGATCCGGCAGGAGGTGAGGACCCAACTCTTAGAAGCGCTCAGACGGGAAGGGATCGATGGAAGCGCCATCGAACCGAATGTGGAAGGAAGTCTCCTATGGAAAGAGGCGCGTGAAAAACTTGATCTCCTCTATGGAAGCAAATTGGAAGAGATCAAAAAGCAGTTAAGTTAAGGAATCTATAAATAAGGGTAAAAATGTTGTCGAATAAATTCGTAGTTCTGAAGAATTCTATCCTTTCCCATCACCAGATCTCCATGGCCAGGAAGTAAGAGCTCCGTATCCAAACGAGAAAGTCTCTCAATACTCTCCATTAAGTGTTTAGAATTTCCTTCAAGAAAATCTGTCCTTCCGATCCCACCCGAAAAGACCACATCACCCGTGAAGAGGACGTTTCTTTCGGGCCAATAGATGGTAAGGGAGCCCGGAGAATGGCCTGGGCTCTGATAAATCTGGAAGATCTCACTGCCCAATCGGAGTTCCCCTTCTTTGAGATAGAAGTCAATTCGGATGTTGGACAAAGGCATTCCCATCATATCAAAGAGAACTTTTCCACTTTCCATAAGGTAGCGCTCTTCTTCCTGTCCCATGGCGATCTTAACCGGTTTATTCAAGAAGGATTCAACACCCTCCATATGATCTGGATGGGAATGGGTAATGAGGACGAGGTCTATCTCCTCTGGGGAGAGCCCATCCTCCTCCATTTGGCTGAAGACTTTCTTAAGATGGCGGGTATGACCCGGATCGATGAGAAGGGTCATCTCCCCATCAATCACATAGGTATTACAATTGTTCTCATAGGGATCCCGCCAGAGGTAGGCATAGAGGCCCTTTTCGAGTTTCATCCTCTTCCCTTTTGATAAACTACGAAAGATTGAGAAAAGAGTAAAATGAAAGACGATATTGTGCAAGAAGGTGAGATGGGGATGACTTGACGCTCAGGCTCATGGGTTTAAAACCTGAGGACTCACGACCTTCCTCCACAATCTCACCCCCCGAATCACTTTCCGAGAAGTTCTCGGGCGATGATCAATTTTTCAATTTCCTTGGTTCCCTCTACAATCTCCACCAGTTTGGCATCTCGATAAAGTCTCTCAACCCCATACTCCCCTAGATAGCCATATCCGCCGTGGATTTGAACAACTTCATCGATCACCTTAACCGCCACCTCTCCGGCAACCCATTTGGCCATAGATACCAGTTTTGGGTCGATCTTTCCTTGGTCCACCATCCAACCTGCCTTATAGCAGAGGGCTCTTGCGGCCTCAATCCAGCTCGCCATCTCTGCCAACTTGAACTGAATTCCTTGAAAGCTACCCAAGGGGTTCCCGAACTGTTTTCTCTGTTTCGAATATTGGATCGCCTTTTCCAATCCACCTTGGGCGATCCCTACCCCCGAGCTCGCCACAGCAACCCGAGTCCTGTTGAAAACAGCCATGAGCTGCGGAAACCCTTCTCCCTCCACGTCTCCTACAAGATTCTCTAAAGGAATCTCTACCTCTGCAAAATGGAGCTCTGCTGTATCGGATGCCCTCATACCCAATTTCCGTTTCAATTTGTTCGCCTCGAATCCTTCCCGATTTGTCTCCACAAGGATGGCACTATGGCGCTTCGTCTTCACCACCTCATTTTCGTTTGTGACGCAGACGATGATGATGAAATCGGCAATGTTACCATTTGTAATGAAGATCTTGCTGCCATTGATCACATAACCCTTCTTCACCCTTCGAGCCAATGTGGAGACGGAGCCCACATCGCTTCCGGCATCTGGCTCCGTAATCGCCATCCCCATGATGGCCTCTCCTCTGGGCAGAAGAGGAAGGTATTTTTTCTTCTGTTCTTCTCTCCCGAACAAAAGAATAAATTCTGATCCTAAAGTTGTATGAATGATGGCCCCGCATCCTGCGTCCACTCGAGAGAACTCCTCGGCAATGAGAGCGTGCTCCAAAAAACCCAGGCCTGGCCCCCCATAGGCCTCGCCAATAAAAACCCCTATAAATCCCAGATGGCAAGCCTTTCTCCACACGTCTCTTGGAAATGTTTCATTGAGGTCACATTCCTCAGCGACTTCGGGAAATGTCTTTTCCGCGAACTCCCGAGCTGCCCTTTTAATATCCCTCTGTTCTTCGGTCAGTTCGAAATTCATATCTATTGCCTCGCTACTATGTCACCTCTCTGCAATCACTCTTTTCCCTCGCCGAAAAGTAACACGATTCAATGCGACTTATGGGTCTGCGGTTCTCTCTCGATGAAACGCATGACGGCCTGGCTTTCTGCGTGGGAGGGTAGTCTATTTTCGTTTGGTGCCTTCACAGGGCTGTAAGAGTGCTTGCTTTCGTCCGATTTTCCCAAACCGTGCTCAGAAGACCTTCATGCCTTCTTGCCCCACCTGGCCATCCACGTGGTCTTTACGTCGGTGTTGACCGCGTATGCAGGGAATTCCCCTTTGAGGGCCTGGACCACCTGGGTCATCGGCCTGCGGTACAAGTCCGCTTCCGAGGTGACCGAATACCAGGCAGTGTGTCCGGTGAGAATGACATTCGTCATGGTGAGAAGCGGATTCTCCGGGGCAATGGGCTCGTCAACCGTAACGTCAATCCCCGCACCGGCAATGAGCCCTTCCCTTAGAGCCCGGATCAGCCCTGCCTGGTCCACGCATCCTCCCCTCGCAGTATTGATAAAATAAGCAGTACGCTTCATCATCTTGAATTGCTCGTAGCCAAACAGGTTGCTTGTTTCGGAAGTCAGAGGGGTGTGGAGGCTGATGAAATCGGATTCTTTAAGAAGCGTTTCAAGGTCAACCGGTGTCACCCCCCGGCTCTCCATGACCGGACGCAGGACGTACGGATCATAGGCGATGACGCGCATCCCTAGTCCCCGGGCTTTCAGGGCAGTCACCGTACCTATTTTACCGAAGCCAACGATCCCGAGTGTTTGATCCCTCATCCGGAACATGGGATTTGCTATTTCATTCAACGCCTTTTTGTCCACCGTAAAAACGATTCGCCGTTCTCGGACTGCCCTATCGATCTGGAGCAACTTGTGGCCCAAGGCCAGCATATAGGTTATCGCAAGCCCTGAGACCTCGTCCAGGCAGTAATCAGGGACGTTGGTAACCGCCATTCCCAGATCAGTGGCTGCCTCCAGGTCTGTCTTTTCGTACCCGATACCGATCCCTGCAATCACTCGGCACCTCGGAAGGGCCGTCAGCAAACGCCGGTTGAAGGGCTGGATGGAGACTCCACCAATGACCGCATCAGCGTCGTGCGCATGAGCGATGATCTCCTCTTCCGTCATCCACATCCCCTTGACGATCGTTGCGGCAAAAGTGTCGAGCAGTTCATCTCCAAAATCTACTTCCGGCAGAGGGAAACAATTTACGACTTTGAAGGCCATCGTCTACCTCCCTTTGAGATCTCAGCCAGATTCTGTTCTTTGTTTTTCAATTTAAGCAGGCCCAGAGGAAGAAAAAAAGATTTGCCCTAAAAGGGACTTCATCTTACAGACTTTGTCAAATTATCTGTCCCAAGAACGACGAAGCCTACAACCCTTTCAATGTGTCAAGCTTGAAAGACCGAGTGCAGCGTGTCCATAAGGTCAAGTCCTGAGTGATAGCCCTTCTTCGATTTCTCGCAGGTCCCTCACACAGTCTAAGCATTTCTTCAGAGATCGAGAGGTTCGCAAATTTTATGAAGGCATCTTTAATGAATTTAGAAACTTGTCTTTATTCCATTTACTTTTTAATATATTTAAGATCCCCCTTAATGACTTTGCCTGCAGGATTCCTGGGTAGCGAATCTAAGAATTCTATGTATTTAGGAACCTTATAATCAGCCAGATGTTCTGAACAAAATTTCTTAATCTCCTCCTCACTTGCAGTTTGACCTGGCCTTAAAGCGATTGCAGCCTTCACTGCCTCCCCCAAGAACTCATCCGTCACACCCACCACGGCTACCTCCAATACTTTTGAATATCTCAAGATAATATTCTCAACTTCAAGAGAGTAGATTTTTTCCCCGCCCCGATTAATCATATCCTTCTTTCGATCCAGGATATACAGATAGCCCTCATCGTCTAGTTTTCCTATGTCCCCTGTGTGTAGCCACCCCTCTACGATCGTCCTCTGAGTCGCCTCAGGGTTGTTCCAGTACCCCTTTGTGATGGTTGCCCCTTTAAGGAGAATCTCACCGATGCTGTGCGGGGGCAATTCTTTTCCTTCCTCGTCTACAATTCTCGCATCCACCAAGGGGAGCATTTTACCTGCCGCCTCAATCTTTCGAATGGCATCTTCATAGGGTGTTGTTGAACACATCCCATGGCTTTCTGTTAAACCATAACCGACGCTGATCTTAAGATGGGGAAGCTTATTCATAATTCCTTTAACCATCTCTACGGTGGCGGGCGATCCACCAAACAATGCTACTTTGTATGAACTGAAATCATAATGGTTGAAATCAGGATGATTAATCATCAACCAAACAATATGAATGACACCAATGCTCTTCGTAATCCTTTCGGAAGACATGATTTCCAAGAAATCTTTGGCCTTAAACGTTCTCACATAGACGCAAGGAATCCCGCTGAAAATATGAGAGAGCATGATCATGCCGAGACCTGTGACATGAAAAAGAGGAACCACACATATGATTCGATCTTCAGGCTCGTAGGCGATAAAATCACTAACCTGCATGGCAGTGGCTATGAAAGCCCGATGACACAGGATGGCCCCTTTGGGCTTCCCTGTCGTGCCAGAGGTATACGTGATGGCCGCCACGTCTGTTTCGTCCAGATCTATTCTTTGAAATGACCCTTCTTTATTCTCTCTCAAATCACTAAAGGGAAGAACCCCTTTGGGAAGTTCTGGCCCATTGAAAAATATTTTTTCGACGGTCCTCAAATCCTTTCGCACTGAATCAATGGACGGCCAATATTCCTGATCAACGATCAAGATTTTGCTTCCTGAATCGTTTATTTCATAGGACAATTCTTCGCCTTTGAATCGGGTATTCAAGGGTACGGCGATGGCACCTAATTTCATTAGTGCAAAGAAACATAAAGGGTATTCCAGGCCATTCCCTAAAAGCAGAGAAACACGATCTCCTTTTGCGACATTACATCTTTTTAACCCCGCTGCAATTTTATTGACGATTTGATCAAATTCTTTAAAGGTCAATTTTTGTTTATCACAGATGAACCCTACGACGTTTGGGTATTTGTCGATTGTGTACTTCAACATTTCAACAAGAGTTTTAGGCCTGTTCTTGAATAGTCTGGCTTTGCTATCAGGCCCTTTCTCTTCAACAATTTCCCAACCCATTTTACTACTTAAGTGTTTCATTTGAGCCTCCACCTAATGTCTGGCCTGAACCCTATCTGAAAAAGACCCTGGATCCATGTTTAACCAAAAGGAAAGCCCTTTAAGTTATATGAATACTTCTAATCTCGTTAAAATATCTCTTCCCAGATGACCTCTATGACCCCCTCTCGCCCTCCTTGAAACCTGAATTTCTTTATGACTTCATATATTCCCTTTTCTCAATTGCCTGTCTTAAGATACCATCTCCCTTCATGAAACACTATCCCCAACCTGATCAGACGCTCTAGGTGTTTCTTCATAAGCGCCCTCTCACCGAACTCATAAAAGGCTTTCGGCTCACGGGGGCGACCATAAACGATCCACGCCTCCACGATCTCGTCCATGGTCCGTGGCTTGGTCAACAACTCAAGCAATTTTCGCTCCCGGGTTTGGATGATATCTAAATAATCATCCCAGAGTTTCCCGGGCTCTTCCAGAAAGAGTCCTTGTTCGTGGCTGGCAAGGAAAGCTTTCGCCGGGATAGTTCTCAGATATTTCACAGAATCGATCGTCTCCTCGATGCTACTGTAAGTGTCGCCGTACCATGGACCAAATGTGGAAAGATCATAATCCCCGATGAAAAGAACCCCAAGTTCCTTGAAATAGAAGGCAAGATGCCCAGGACTGTGTCCGGGGGTTGGGATGACGTCTACCCTGACGACTCCTAAATCAAGAGTCTGCCCTCCCCGGAGATATTGAGCGGGACGCCTTGGTTTGTAGCGAAACTGATCCTTGAGAACTGCTCTCCAATAATTTCGGTAATCGTCATTTTCCATCCCGTACCAGTCAAGAAAGATCTCAACATCGGAAAGCGGCGGTGCGTCCTTCTCCGAAATCCATAAGGGCAGGTGATCAAATAGTTCAAGGTACATGATGTGATCTTCATGCCAATGACTCAGCCAGACCATCTTTACTTTCTGATTCTCACGCAGACGAATAAGCGCTTCCCGGTCCGAAGCTGGATCGATGAGCACCCCTGCCCCTTCAATGTACAAAGAATGGCAAAAAGGATACTTACCTCTATTCTCACCCTGAATGAACCAGACTGGTCCAAAATGCTGCTTTCCCATCATCAAACTTTCATCGCATCAATTGTTATCCTCATCAACTGAAGTCCATTCTGGATGGATATGGAATCTCTGGAATTGCAGCAACCGTCAACCAATATACTAAAATAGCCCCCTTATTCAATTCTTCTTTGAAGGAATGATTGGCAAAAGCAGGTAAGAGGGGTGGTTCTTGTCATGATATATTGTGTGTGCTACGGTTCTGCCCACCGGCAAATGGTTACCACCGATGTATGACGTAGTGTATAAGGGATCCTTAGGAGATTCTGTACTTCTTATCTCTACCTCGATGCGATGTCGTGCTTTGAAAACATTTGCAGTGGGCATAAGCTCTATCGCAAATTCGTAAATCTCTCCCGGCTTGACCGGTTCCGGATTCGTGTGGGGATGGTAAGGCTGCCAGGGCTTCGATTGCTTCTGATCAAGGGCTCTGTGGGAGGCTTTTAAGTATCCCCTGCTCAGGGCTATTCTCTTTCCTGTCAGATCAACATCATTAAACCTTATGAACCAGTTTGTATCATCTTGGTCGATGGACGCATAAAGGTAGAGGGCGATGGGGCCTGTAACCTCCACATCTGTTGACAGTGGGTCAGTTCTGTACGATAGAGAATGGATTGTGGCAGTTGCAGAAACCGGGGGCTGAACAAAACCATCGGGTGGCGCCGTCGTGAGTGGCTCGGATTGCCTTGATAGGCGCCCATGATCTCTCAGATAGAACTTTGTCCATTCAGTTCTTGCGAGG
>Ga0209427_10007586_pt1 | contig 12282 bp, 9 predicted proteins | sample DeeMarSWOR136_30_FD_187465 | JGI IMG/M metagenome (GOLD analysis project Ga0209427, IMG submission 187465) | Marine sediment microbial communities from White Oak River estuary, North Carolina - WOR-1-36_30 (SPAdes) (version 2) | ecosystem: Environmental > Aquatic > Marine > Intertidal zone >... | reverse complement strand
GCAAAAGCTGAAGGAAATCTGGTATTAGCTATGTCAAAGTATAAAGAATTAATTACTATATGCAATATGTTTCAAGATTTTACATATGTAGCGTCATTTAAACAATCTTTAAAGGAACTACAAAAAAAATTAGAAGAAGAAAAAAAAGTTAGACATGAGATTGAGAGTAAAAAGAAATTTGAAATACCAGGTCAAATTAAATTCACAAAACCAGTTACGGTTAAACCACTGCCCCTAGATAAATCTAAAATACGTCCAGAAATAACCCCCAAAATTAGTCAACCAGAAATAGAAAAAGATAAACTAAAAATTAAAGAATCTGAGATAGGAAAATTAACTTTATTTAAACCTTCTAAAGATCAAATAAAGGGAGAAAAAGGAATGTTAAAGCCAGAAGATGTTAAAGTTGAAACGTCAACTACGTCTTCAGAACAAAAAGAGATAATAGAGGAGGAAACTCCTTCTAGAGAGTTCTCAAAGATATTAAAAGAATTAATTGAAAAGAAGGGGAGCACTCTGAGTCTAAAATTATGTGAACATTTAATAAACCAATTACAAACCACTTTGGGAAGAACTTTAACCATAGAGGACGTTGAAACTGCTGCTGAAATTTTTATTAAGCAAGAAAACTTATAAAAAATCTCAAGAGTTTTATAAACAAACTTATTTTTTAGTTCAACAAAAGTTCACAACCTACTTCTTTTAAAACGATTAAATATTCAAAACAGTATAAATAAATTTCTTGATTTATAAAAAGAAGGGTATAATCATGAGTGCAATTAAAGAACTTCGGGAATATTTTGAAGAAATAATGCGATTAAACTATATACAAGCGGCTTTAGGTTGGGATCAAGAAGTTAATATGCAAAATTACAAATCTTTAGAAGGTAGATCTAAACAAGTCTCCTTAATAGAAAAATTAGTTCATAAAAGGTTAACTTCAGAAAAAGTTGGTAAATTAATAAATGAAGCTGAAAAACTTTCTAATCTAAATGAAATTGAAAGCGCAATGCTTAGAGAGATTACTCGAGAATATAATCTTGCAACGAAATTACCTGAAGAATTAGTTGTAGAAATCGCTGAAACTAGTATATTAGCTGCCAAAATCTGGCGAGAAGCTAGAGCTAAAAGCGATTTCTCAATTTTCCAAAATATCCTCGAAAAGAATATCGAATTACAAAAGGAAAAAGCAAGAAGGCTTGAAACTCATCCAGATATGTATTCTACTTTAATTGATTTATATGAACCTGGTGCTACATATGATTGGATTACCAACGTTTTTAATCCGATAAAACCTAAACTAATAGATTTTGTAAAAAGGTTAAATGCATCTTCAGATAAGCCTGATGATTCAATATTAAAGAAAAATTATGATGCAGATACGCAGTTTGAGTTAAGTCGTGAAATTCTAAAAAAATTGGATTTTGATTTCGACCATGGCCGTCAAGATAAATCAACCCACCCGGTTACAACATCACTCGCCTCCTTAGATACAAGAATCACTACAAGGACGACAGAACCTTTTCCAGATTGTATTACTAGTACTATTCACGAATGTGGACATGCTCTTTATGATATGGGTATTAAAGAAGAATTACATGATACAATTCTGTGTGAGGGCACTTCCATGGGAATTCATGAATCTCAATCAAGAATGTGGGAAAATTTAGTAGCTCGTAGTAAGGAATTTTGGATTTATTGGTATCCTATTTTTCAAAAATATTTCCCTCAGAATTTAAAAGATTATCCAATGGAAAAGTTCTACAAAGCTATAAATATTGTTCAGCCATCGTATATAAGAGTGAACGCAGATGAAGTAACCTATGGACTACACATCATTTTACGATTTGAATTAGAGAAAGATCTAATAGATGGAAAAATTCAGGTAAAGGAATTACCAGAGTTATGGAATTCTAAGTTTGAAGACTTATTAGGAATTATCCCACCAAATGACGCTCAAGGGGTTTTACAAGATATTCATTGGTCAATGGGTTATATCGGTTACTTCCCAACCTACTTTTTAGGTAATTTATATGGGGCACAAATATATAATCATGCATTAAAGAACCATCCCTCATTACCGGAAGAATATAAAAAAGGAGAATACTCTACTCTTTTAGGTTATTTAAAAGAAAATATACATCAATACGGAAAAATTTATAGAGCGCCCGAATTAATTAGGAAAATCACTGGAGAAGATTTAAATCCGGATTATTTTATAAAATATATTCAGAATAAATTTCCTCCGATTTATGGAATTTAGTTTTTCTCTAATAAAATTTTTTTTTCTTTATTTAAAACTATTTAAAGCTGCATCTCTAACCATTTTTAAACTTTAAAAAAATTAATCAAATATTAGGAAAGATTACAATGCTATTACAAATAAAAAAGCTTTCTGAAAAACTATTACTTCCATTAGGAAAGAAATTAACCAAAATCCCTGCTAATTACTTTACAACTTTAGGCTTAATTTCCTCGATTATAACGTTTTTTGGTTTTTTATACCAAAATCTCTTGATAGTTATTATTTTCCTTTTTATAACAGAATTTTTTGATCAATTGGATGGGGTTGTTGCCAGACTTCAAGGACCAACCAAATTCGGAGCATTTTTGGATTCAACTCTAGATAGAATTGGAGATTTCTTTATATTTATTGGTATTTATTTTGGTGGATATATTACAATTGAGTTATGTATAATTGTTTTAGTGGGTGCATTTTTGACATCATATACGCGAGCTAAAATAGAAACTTTAGATACCAATGATTTATATGGCGTGGGATTACTAGAACGGACAGATAGGATTCCTATTCTTTTTATCGGAGCCATTTTTCAAATCTGGTTTCATAAGGCAATTTTTTGGACTATGATGATTTTAGCAATAGGGACAATTTTTACAGTAATCCAACGAATAGTTTATGCTTATAATAAATTCTCTGTAAAGAAACAAAAGAAATAATTTGAAAAAAGTTTTAATCTTGCAACAAAACCCCTTAGTTCATTTTTCTAATTATTAAATAATTTTCTTATAGTTGAAAAGAACAAGGATTTAACGAAAATAATTATTTATTTTAATGCTATGATGCTTATTTTCATTTTCAAATAGAGTTAAGTTCTTTTTTTAGCTCAAATTTATATATCCCTCATGTTATAATTTATTAAATTAGATTGGGTTAAAATCATCTTGTAATAAGAATATGATTGTTTCTGAGATAAACATCAAGCTAACTATTTTGGGCTACTGGGGCGTTGGAAAGACTTCTATGACAAATGGATTTATGGATAAAGAGATTCCAAGCATGTATATCCCTACAATCGGCTCTAATATAATAAGAAAGGAATATAAATTAAAAAATCAATATATTAGAGTAAATATTTGGGATATTGGAGGGCAACGGTCATTTAATCCGCTTAATCCTGTGTTTTTTAGTAATATTGATGCTGCTTTTTTGGTTTTTGATTTAACAAACCCAAAAGAAACATTATTAGAACTTAAACAAACTTATCTAGAAAATCTAAGGAATAAATCCCCTGATTGTATAATTTACTTAATTGGAAATAAATCTGATTTAATTAAACTGGAAGATACAGATGTCCTGTTAAACAATATTAGACAAAGTGATATAAAGGAATTACCATTAGTATTTATTTCAGCAAAAACAAAGGTTAATCTTTCAGAGGCGTTTGAATTAATAATTTTTAGATATTTAAAGAAATTGGAAAAAGAAAGTAATAGTGAACAGTTTAAAGGGATTGCAAACGAATTCACTAGTTTGATAAACAAGAATAAAAATGACTTAATCAACCTATTTGTAAATTTAGAAGATGTAGATTCAACTACTTTGGAAAAGAAAATAAATCCTAAAATTGTAAAAAAAATTGTTACTCCTAATGATGAAAGAATAGAAATTGAAAATACAAATATAGTAGATTACTCAGATTTTCAAGCTAATTTAGTAGATTTCGATTTAATTAAAAATAGTATAATTGAAACATTCAAAAATAATTTAAATATAGTTAAAGATTTAATTCTAAGTTTGAAAACTACTCCCATTGATTCCCTAATGGAGAAAATTGAAAAGACTTCTGAAGAATTAAATCATTTAAGAGAAGATTTTGAACTAAAATTAGACAATATTCTAAATCTCAATTCTAATAAGAGAGATTGAAAAAATTTTATTTAAAATAGTAATTATGGTGATGTTAGATCCCTAAAAAAGAGAAATTAGAAGAGATTACTCCAAAAGATTTCCAAAATCTGACAGATCAAGTAAGAAAGATAGAAAATCAAATAAATACATTAAAAACAGTACCTAAATCAATTCAAAATTTAACGGAAAGGATTGAAAAAGTCGAAAATAAACTAAATCCTATGAAAACCCTGCCTAAAGATATTCAAGAAGTAATAGATAAAGCCAATCATTTAGAAAGCGAGGTTAATAATATTAATAAAGAGACTTATTACAATAGGGAGCAAATTGAGGAAAAAATCAAAGTTCAAGAAGAAATTATAATGGATATGATTAAAAAATTTAATGATGAGTTTTTTAAACATAAATCTCAAGTTTCAGAGGGGCTAGGAACTCTTAAAAGTCAACAAGATGTATTAAAAATTTCTTATGCTATAAATGAAAAGAAATTAATTGATAAAATTAAGTTATTAGTTTCAACGGAATTAAAGAATAGGATTCAGGGGCAAGAAAGCGAAATTTTAATGAAAATATGGATAGATGAATTCAAACAAATTGCCAATGATTTTGAAAAATTTAAAAAAATTAAACCAAAAGAATTTAATTTAAGATTAAATGAAATTCTTAACACAATAGAACAATTTAAAGAAAAAATTCATACATTTGAATAAAAAAAGATTAGATACAAGAGAAAAACTAATCTAATTTCTTAATCTTGGGGGAGGAACATAAACTTTTCTCATTCCTTCTTTTAATGAGATTGCATTTTCTGGGCAAAAGTGTACACATACTCCGCATCCTATACACCAATCTGAATTTCTTTCTGCCTTATCATCACCGTTTAATTCAATAGCACCAACAGGACATTTTTCTATACACGTACCACATCCTACGCATGAATCTTTATCGATAATCGAAATAAAATTGGTTGAATTTATCATTGCTGTCGAACCTTTTCTCCACCAATCAAACGTACCACAGCAATCTTCGCAGCAATTACATATGCTTGTTTCATCTTTAGAGATATCAGAATGAGGATGCCACGCTTTATGCACTAACCCATCTTTTTCAGATTCCTTTATTAATTTTAAAGCCTTTTCCTGTGAGATGATCCTTCCAAATCCTTGCTCCGTAACATATCTAGCGGATTTTCCGAATGTAAAACAATTTTCTCTTAATTTAGTTTGTTTACATGGATTTCCCAACAAATCTTGATGGTGTCTACAAAAACAATAGCCTACAGCTATATCTTTGAACTTTTTAATTAAATCTTCCACCTTCTGTGTAGGAATAATTATCTCTTCTGGAACTTCTAATTTTTCGTTAATCTCTATGTTTATTTCTTCACCAGATACATTTTTATCTAAAATAGGTATTGTCCTATCGAATGGTGGCATATTTTGAAATAAGGTTATTACAGTATCATAATTTTCTTGTATAAAATCTGATAATTCGTTAAAAAGTTTAGCAAATAATGCAGCTAATTCTTTATTGTCTTCAGTAAATTCGATTTTTTTCATAAAAGTGTATTCAAATACTCCAACCATTACTAAAGGCATTAGACGATATACCATAACTCCTTTTGAGCTTGGTTGATTGAATATAAAACCTTTTTTAGCTAATTTTTTTACGTGAAATAATATCTCTCCCTCGGACATTTTACTGCTTACTTTTAATTGCTCCATGGTTTGTGAGGGTTTTCTCTTAAATGCCATAATAAAATCTAAATCTTCTTCATCCAATAATATCTTCAAAAGCTCAATCATAGTATCGTTTACGGGAAAAGGTAAAAATCCCGCTTTTACAACGACACGAGCAGCTTTACGGTATTTATCAAGTGACATTTTTGTTCAAATCTCAATTTATATAGTAGTATATAGCTTACAGAGAATAAATTAAAATTAATTATTATTTTTTATTCTATTAAAAAATAAAGATTCCACTAATTATTGGTTAATAGAAATTTTAAAATTAATTTTAAAATAAATTAAAATAATCTAATTTTTCTGAAGTTTGATTGATATGACAAATGTTTTAATGGTTGGGCATGGGGCAAGAGAACATGTAATTGGAGAGGCTTTAGTAGATAGTGGAGTAAATCTATTTGCCTTTATGAGTTTTAGAAATGCTGGATTGGATGAATTAAGTAAAGGAAAAGTTAAAATTCATTCAGAAACAGATTTTAAGGAAATTATTGAATACTGTAAAGAAAAAAAAATTGATTTTGTTGTTATTGGTCCTGAAGCTCCTTTAGTAGTTGGAATAGTAGATGCACTTGAAAAGAGTGGAATTCCCTGTGTAGGTCCTAAAATTGAAGCTGCTCAACTAGAAGGGTCAAAAATATTTACTAGAGGACTATTAGAAAAATATAAAATCCCCTCTAATATTTTAAGTAAAGAATTTTTTTCGATGGACGGAGTTGCTAGTTATATTAAAGATATAGGTAAGGAAAACATTGTAGTTAAGCCAGATGGTTTAACCGGTGGAAAAGGAGTGAAAGTTTATGGTGATCATCTCTTTTCAAAAAATGACATCATTGCTTATTGCCAAGAATTAATCCAGAAAAAAAGCGGATTTTTATTGGAAGAAAAGTGTGAGGGAGAGGAATTTACCCTTCAAACTTTCGTTGATGGGAAAAAGGTTATAGGCACACCGCTTGTTCAGGATCACAAAAGAGCCTATGAAAATGATGAAGGTCCCAATACTGGAGGTATGGGATCATATTCGATGCAAGATCACCTTATGCCCTTTATTGATAAGAATGATGTTGATAAGGCTCTCAAAGATATGACACTAGTGGTAAATGCCGTTAAAAAAGAAACGGGTGTACAATATAAAGGATTCTTATATGGGCAATTCATGAAAACAATTAAAGGTATTAAATTGATTGAGTTTAATGTAAGATTAGGTGATCCTGAAGCTATGAATGTGTTACCCTTATTAGAGAACAATTTTAATGATATTTGTATGGAAATAATTGATAAAAAATTATCATCAGATATTAAATTTAAAAGAATGGCTACGGTTTGCAAGTACTTAGCTCCTGAAGGGTATCCTATATCTCCAAAAAAAGATGAATTGGTAGAAATCAATGAGAAAAAGTTAGCAGACATAGGAGCAAAATTCTATTATGCTTCCGTATATAAGGAGCAGGATAAAATTTATACTACGACTTCAAGGGCAATGGGGATCTTAGGGGTTGCTGATAATTTGGAACAGGCTGAAAAGATTGCTGAACAAGGAGTAGGGTGTATTAGGGGGAATTTATTCCATAGAAAAGATGTGGGCACTTTAAAATTATTACAGAAACGCATTGATCATATGAATTCTCTATTAAATAAATAAAAACCTCTCCTACTTGATTTTTAGTTTCTTGATCACTTATTTGGATTATGAAATATAAAGATTAGATTATAATAACATTTTTACTATTATTATTGTAGTTATGGACTGGCATAAAAAAAATGCTCATTTTAATGCATTGATAAAACAATTATTCCATGATAGGGATCATCATAAAAGAGCAGAAGCTGCGAGGCAATTAGGATTTCTTAGGGATGGGAGAGCTGTAAATTTACTTTGCCGAGCTTTAAAAAATGAATATGATCCTATGGTAATTAATCGGATAATTGAGGCGCTAGGGCAAATTGGAGACGGGAGAGCAACTTTAGGTATTATTGAAAAATTAAAAGAAGAATTAGATAAACCAGAAATAGAAAAAAATAAATTAAAAATCATCTTCATAATTGAAAGCCTTATGAAAATTAAGGATAAAAGAGCTTTAGTTTTTATAGGGCATTTTTTGAATTCAACAGATGATAAATTAAAAATTCTTGCTCAAAAGGCTTTTGATGAAATTGAACCAAATTGGCGCCATATACTAGAAAAAGAGCGGCAAGAAAAGTCACTTCAAGATATTTTCAGAGTGAACCTATAAAATATCTAGGAAAAGCTGAAATGCATTTCAAATTAATATACTTAATTTTTAGAGAACTTGGTATAATACTTCTTTCCTTTATGTATATAATAAAATCTTCTTATGTAATAATATATATAGAAACCTAATACAAATATCCAATATATAATAAAAATTATTAAAAACTGAAACAGAAATGGTAAAAATACCGCTAGCAAGATAGCAACCATTCCTAATATGATTAAAAATTCAAAAGATATCATAGGATCATATTTTTTTTCTGAAACAAAGTGTTTAAAATTTTTCAGTAAACTATTTTCTTTTAAACTTTCATAGCAATCACAGCATAGTAATGGAATATCAATATTATATCTGTCCTTTATATACAACTTTTGAATTATAGTTAAAATACGATGGATTTTATTTCCACATAATTTACATTGAAAATGTCCTCTGCTTCTATCCGTTTCGATCTTATCAATTTCCAATTTTGGAAAGAAACAATCATTTTCTTTATAATGCTGACAAGTTTTACATGTTAATATTTTATCAACGTATTCTTCTTCTAGAGTGGTTTTTTCTGGTTTCATAAAAAAAGGAAATTGATTATGATATTGACAAATTACACGCCCTTTATTATCAATCTCGAAAGAAGGTTCTACAAATGACATTTATTGATAATCAAAAAATCATGATAATATATTTATTTAACGATTAAGTATTAAAATAAATCAGCAAAACAGGGTTTTTATATGAACTAATTTTTACTTTTTTATGAAAAAATTAATTTTTTATTAAACATTTAAGTTCTAAATAATATTTGTTATGACTTTTCAATTACCTCTTGAGGTTTAAATAAAAAATGTCAGCAATTTCAAATAGAAATTACGACCTAATAAAAATCCTCTCTGATAACATTGAGGATTTGATTTACATACTTAATGATTCCTTTGAATGTGAATATTTAAATGAGAAAATTCATCTGGATTCGATTGGTTACTCTTGTTTTTCTGAAAAATTCACAGATTATGTATATAACTCTGATATAAAAAGAGCAGTCGTATTTTTAAAAAAAATATTAAAATCCGGAGAAGCAGTGGAAGAATTTAGAATAATGACTAATAGTAAATATAATTATTATGAAGTTAAAGGAAAAAGGTTTTTTGATAGAGATTATAATGCAAAGATTTTTCTCATTTCAAAAGATATTTCAAAATTTAAAGAACTTGAAGATGAATGGATAGAGGATACTAAAAAGTTGAAAGAAATGACTGAAATTCTACCAGAAATAAGATTTTGGAAGTTTTTACAATCAAGGAGTTCAAAAATAGCTATACAAGAAACGTATGAAATGTTAGATTTAGTAATTGAAAATATTCCACAATTTGTTTTCTGGAAGGACATCGACTTAAATTATTTAGGATGTAATCATAATTACGCTTTAATAAATAATTTAAAAGATCCAAGTCTCATTATTGGGAAGAGAGACACAGAACTACCATGGCCTAAAAATAACGTAACTCATATACAAGAAAGAGAAAGTCATATTATTAAAACTAATAAAATTGAGTATTCGATAGAATCCTGGACTTTACCAGATGGAAATAAAGTGTGGTTTGAAGTGAATAGAATCCCACTTCATGATTTAGAAAGTAATGTAATTGGACTTCTATCTACTTATAACGACATCAGTAATAGAATAATTTCTGAACAAAAATTGAGTCAATCAGAATTAAAGTATCGAAGTATACTCGAGAATATTAAAGAAGGATATTTTGAGGTTGACTTAAGAGGAAATTTCATTTTTATCAATAATTCTTTTTGTGAAATATTTGGATATTATGAAACCGAAATTTTAGGAAGTAGTTACAAAAAATTTGCTGATGAAAAAAACAGGATTAAAGCATTTGAGGCATTCAACCAAGTATATGAAACCGGTACAGGCCAGAAATTTCTCCAATTCGAATTTAAAAAAAAAGATGGAGAAATCATCATCCTAGAGACCTCTGTAGACTTAAAGTACAATTCGGAAGGAAATAAGATTGGATTCTATGGAATAATTCATAATATCACTGATAAATTTCTTTTAGAACAAGAATTAAAAGAATCAGAGAAAAGATATCGGCTTATCTCTGAGAATGCTTATGACCTGATTTCAATAATAAATCAAAATTTAAAATTTGAATATGCCAATGAACAACCGTTTTTTGATATATTAGGATATAAGAAAGAAGAAATAATTGGTACATCAGTATTAAGCCTTGTTTATCCTGATGAGAAAAAAATAGCATTGAATCTTTTGATTGAAGGCCTTAAAAAAGGTGAGGGCGTATCAGAATTTCGAATACGTCATAAAAAAGGTAATTGGGTCTGGATAGAGGTTAAAGGGAGTGCATTTACTGATGTAGATAGTAAGACTAAAGGAATTATTATCGGAAGAGACATAACGGAAAAGAAACTAGCAGAGGAAGAATTAAAAAAATTGAATAAAGAGCTTGAAAAAATTGTTCTAGAAAGAACTAAGGAGTTAAGAGAATCAGAAGAAAAATTTAGGACTATAACTGAACAGTCTTCAATGGGTATAGTAATTCTACAAGATAGATATATTAAATACGGTAACGATGCTATATCTAAAATTACGGGATATATTTCTGAGGAAATAAATAATTGGACTCAAAATGAGTTTTTCCAAAAGATTCATGATGAGGACCAACATCTTGTATTTGAACACCTTACAACAAAATTGAATGAAGGATCTAAATTACCATCTCATTATAATTGTAGAATAATTACAGCTTCAAAAGAAATTAAATGGATAGAGTTGCATTCACAGTTAATAGAATATAAAGGGAAATCTGCTGTGTTAGCTACATTCATAGATATAACAGACAAGAAAATTGCTGAAGAAAAATTAATAGAATCTGAGGAAAAATATAGACATTTATTTGAAAACTCCCCATATGGTATTGCATTATTAGATTTAAATGGTCTAATAATTGATGTCAATACTACAACACCTAAATTATTTGGTTATACTAAAGCAGATTTAATTGGCAAAAATTATCTGCAACTCTTAGATGTTTATCCCTCTGAGACTAAATCGGCATTACGTAGAATTACTAATCTTATTAGTGATGGAGAATTTATGATGCCAAAAATGAAACCTCAAGCCATAAAGATATTTAAGAAAGATGGAACGATTGCATGGGTTGAATCAGAAATTTCAACTATTAAATTGGGTAATAAAATATTTATACAAATTATAATATTGGATATTACTGATAAAAAGATTGCTGAACAGAAGTTAATTGAATCAGAAAGCATATTAAGGGAACAAAATATCGAATTAAGAGAATTAGATAAGTTAAAAACTGATTTCATAAGTATTGCTGCTCATGAACTAAAAACACCCCTAATTTCTGTAGGAGGATATATAGATCTTATCTTTATGAGAGAAAAAGATTTAAAAGAAGAGATTAAAGAGGATTTAGAAAGATCTCTAAGTAATGTCCGTCGACTTGAAGATTACATCAATCGCTTGATGGATGTTATGAAAATAGATGCTAAAAAGATGGATTTAGAATTTACTGAAGAAAAAATTCATGATATTGTAGAAAATTCCCTGTTAGAATTATATTTTCAAATTAATCAAAAAAATTTAAAATTAAAATTAAACCTTGATAAATCTATTAAATTAAATGTGGATTTAATGAGAATTTATCAAGTTTTTTCAAATCTTATTTCCAACGCTATTAAGTTTTCTAATGAAGGTGGTTTAATAGAAATCTCCGCTGAAAAACAAACTAATAATTTTCTATTTAGATTAAAAGATTACGGAAAAGGATTAACTAAAAAGGAGATAGAAAAACTATTTGGAAAATTTGTCTCCATTGGGCAGTATTCTGAAAACCTTTCTGCTTTCGAAAAAGGAAGTGGATTAGGATTATATATTGCTAAGGGGATTATAGAAGCTCACGGTGGAAATATTTGGGTCAAATCTGAAGGTCTAAACAAAGGAACTGAGTTTTTCTTTACTTTACCGTTTAGGGAGAATTAAATTATTAGGTTACAATACCTAAATGGATCTCTGAATGCATCTTCTACTACTAATAATTAAATATAATAATACGGTTCATTTCTTTAAAGTAAAGGAATTTTTCTTTTTAAATAATTAGAA
>Ga0209427_10007585_pt1 | contig 12282 bp, 16 predicted proteins | sample DeeMarSWOR136_30_FD_187465 | JGI IMG/M metagenome (GOLD analysis project Ga0209427, IMG submission 187465) | Marine sediment microbial communities from White Oak River estuary, North Carolina - WOR-1-36_30 (SPAdes) (version 2) | ecosystem: Environmental > Aquatic > Marine > Intertidal zone >... | reverse complement strand
TTTAATTCCTTTAAAGCCTTAGATTCGGTATTTATTGGGTTATTGCTTAGATCTATAAGAATTAGTGAATTTAAACTCTCCATAGATGGAATTTCGGAGATATTGTTATCATATAGCCTTAATTTTTTAAGGTTCTTTAAACTGGTTATTTCTTTGGGTATAATTTTAATATTATTACTGCCGAGATTTAGTTTATTTAATAATTTTAATTTTTTGATAATTCTTGGAAATTCAGTAAGTTGATTGTTTACTAGATTCAACATTTCAAGTCTTTCTAATTCTCCTATTGAGTCCGGAAGCACCTCTAGTTTTTTACCCATAAGATAGAGACTTTTTAAGAATTTTAAATTACCTATTGATGGTAAAGCTTCGCTTACATCTAAGTTAAGGATATCTAAGCCCACTATATGATTATTTTCAATTATGAAATTATTATATTCCCCTGATAATTCCTTTTCTAAATAGAATGTTATATCATTTTTTTTTTCAATTTCAAGTAGAAATTGTACCTCATCCTCGTCTTCCAATATACATTGCAAAAATTCTTCACGGCTAAGAAAATCAGTATATTCTTTTTTCATCAAGAACTCAATAACGGGCCAATATCCACTTTCCAGTCGCTTGGCAATTTCTTCCTTAAAGACTCTTTTAGCGACTGAATCACCAGCTTCGGTTAATTTTTTCAGTAGTGGAAATGCTAAATTGCTATGAATGAGATTAGTATCATAATCAAATTCACTCCAGACCTGAAGATTGCTACAATGTGCCCAGAATTCGACTTCAGAAGGTATTTCCATATTACCCATTTCATTTTCACCCCATGGAAAATATCTTTTTTCCATTTTTTTACTAAGGTTTTCAGCAGCTTCATCCACAGAGTTAATTTCATCAAAAGAACTAATCTTATCAATTGGTATATTTAGTAATAGGAACTTGCACTGCTCAAATAATTCTCCATCTACATATATATTTGTCTTTCCATCTTCAAGCATAAGTGTAATATAATTATTTAATCGAAATTCTTTCATTATTGTTTTAAATCTTTATCTTTATATTAAGATAAAGAATATATAGACTTTTAAATATTCAGCATCAAGTGATTTTGTGATTTATAAGTTATATTGTTGCAGAGAAATATCTTTTAGTGCTACAGGCTGGTCCCAATGCCGTATTAACTGTCTCTACTACGAAAGATGTAAGATTGGGACTAATATTTTTAGATTGTAAACGAACCTGTGAAAAAATCGCCAAGTTAATATAGAACAAGATTTCTTTTTCTATTTTTCTCTTCATTATATCATAAACTTAAGATTGTATCTAAATAATCCCTTTATTATAATTAGACTATTTTAGGGATGTTTAAAATTAAAAATAAAAAAAGCAAATATTTTATTAATATTAAGAATGCTCCTAAATTCATGCAAATGAAAGGATTAGAAACCACAATTCTTACAGGATCACATGGTGAGAAAATGATGATGGCACTCAATGCTACATTACCAGGGCATTCAGTTCCAGCTCATTCTCATAAACATGAACAAATAGGCATGGTATATAGTGGTAAGGCAATACTTAGAATTGGAAATGAAGAACGAACTGTTAGTAAAGGGGATTTTTATTTTATTCCTTCATCCATACCTCATTCTGATACATGCATAGGTGATCAACCATTTATTATGCTCGATATCTTTTATCCCATAAGAAATGATTTTTTAGAACAGCTAAAGAAAGAATTATAAAAACAGATTTAAGAAATCTAATAAATTTATTGAGGATCTAATAAATAGATATCTATAGTTAATATTATTTAAAATATAAAAATTGTAAAAAAAAGAGACTAAATAGTAGTGAATAGTTTGGAGATCCCTATAGATTGGAGTTCTGAAAAATTAATTAGTATTTATAAGAAGATGTTATTAATTCGTGAATTTGAACAAAGAATTACAAAAGATACAGGTAAAATCAAATCACCTTTAGTCCATACATATACAGGTGAAGAAGCTGTTGCTGTCGGTGCATGCGCGGCGATTAATGAGAACGATTATATTACATCCACTCATAGAGGTCATGGTCATTTTATTGCAAAAGGTGGGGATATTAATTCCCTAATGGCAGAAATTTATGGAAAAGAAGGAGGAATATGCAAAGGTCGTGGAGGTTCAATGCATGTTGCTGATTTTTCTAAAAACATGCTTGGGGCAAATGGAATTGTAGGTGCAGGTCCCCCTTTAGCCCTTGGAGTTTCTTTAGCTTCAAAAATGAGAAAAGAAAAGAAAGTAGTTCTTACTTTCTTTGGTGATGGAGCAGCAAACCAAGGTATGTTACATGAATCTATGAATCTAGCAGCTATATGGAAACTTCCTATTGTTTTTGTTTTAGAGAATAACATGTACGGATGGAGCACATCTGTTGAATATGCTACTTTTATTAAAGACCTTTCACTTCGTGCTCAAGGATATGGGATGAAAGGTTTCACTATTGACGGTAATGATGTAATCGAAGTATATAGCACCATTAAAGAAGCGGTTGATTTTGCAAGAAAAGGAGGTGGTCCCACATTAATTGAATGCAAAACTTATAGATGGGATGGTCAAATGACAATGGATGCAGACAAGTACCGCTCGACTGAAGAAAAAGAAGAATGGAAAAAAAAATGTCCTATTGAAATTTATAAAATAAAACTTATCAAGAACGAAGTAATTGATAAAACTATTATTCAAAAAATTGAGGAAGAAACCTTAACAGAAATAGAGTTAAGCGTTAAATTTGCTAAAAAAAGCCAAAAACCAGATAATGGTACCGTCTTGAATGATATATATAAAAATCCAATAAATTTAGGAGGAGATTAACATGGCTGAAGAAACAAAAATTATGAGAGGTTTAGAAGCTATCCGACTAGCTATTGAGGAAGAAATGGAGCGTGATGAATCTGTGTTCATTATAGGAGAAGATATTGGAAAATATGGCGGTTGCTTTTTTGTAACAGAAGGTTTATTAGAGAAATTTGGGCCTGAGAGAGTTCGTGACACCCCAATTAGTGAAAATGCAATACTAGGTTGTGCTGTTGGAGCTGCTATGGTTGGTATGCGTCCTATAGCAGAAATTATGTTCGCAGATTTTTTAACGGTCTGCATGGAGATGATCGTTAATCAAGCAGCAAAAGCAAGATACATGTATGGAGGACAGATTAATGTTCCAGTCACCATTAGAGTTCCATTCGGGACTGGTATTATGGGAGCAGCACAACATTCCCAATCTTTTGAATCATGGTTCATGCATGTCCCAGGTTTAAAAGTTGTTATCCCATCAGAAGCTCGGGATTTTAAAGGATTAATGAAGACTGCGATAAGAGAAAACGACCCAGTGATTTTTTTTGAAAATAAAAGAGCATATTACCTTACTGGGGAAGTTCCATTGGACAAAGATTTCACGATACCATTTGGGCAAGCGAGAAAATTTACTGAAGGTGAGGATATAACAATAGTTGCAACAGGAGCAATGGTACAAGAAAGCCGAATAGCAGCTGCTAAGTTAAAGGAAGAAAGTATTCATTGTGAAGTTATTGATCCAAGAACTCTAGTTCCTATGGATAAAAAAACAATCCTTAATTCTATTGAAAAAACAGGGAAATTAATTATTGTAGATGAGGGTTGTAAAACTTGCTCAGTGAGTGCAGAAATTGCCGCATTTGTAGCAGAAGAGGGATTCCAATATTTAAAAAAAAGAATTATAAGGATAAATACCCCAGATGTTCCGATTCCCTATTCTCCAAATTTAGAAAAAGAGATCATTCCAAATGCGAAATTAATTCAAAACACTGTTAAGAAACTAATTTGATTAACAAAAAGGAGAAAAAATTTGGCAGATCCAAAATTTTTAACGAAGGAAGAGATTGAGAGGTTAATAAAAAATCCATTAAACGAAGAAGAAATATTAATCTGTCGTAACAATCATCTTCTCACTAATGCTAGAGAACATATTATTGTGGGAAGCACCGAACCTGGCTCAATCTATTTTAAAACTCATGATGGTCGTGAAATTTTAGATTGTACATCCCAAGCATGGGTTTATAATTTAGGTCATAATAATCCAGATATAAGTTACGCTCTTAGTCTTCAATCTCAGCAAGTAACCCATTCTTGGTCATACTTTCTTTCTCCCATTAGAATTCGGCTTTTCAATAGAATAGCCGGGATCCTTCCTGGGCAATTGAAAGGAGGGAAGATAAGTGTGAACAATTCTGGAGGAGGAGCGGCACTTGAATGTGCAATACGATTAGCTATGATAAATAATAAAAGAGGAGATCAATTCATTGTATTTAGACGTGGATATCATGGTTCAAATTTAACAATGATGGGTGCTTCTCAACGCCTTCCAATGAGGTTTTCTGGATACGGGAGAGAACATTGGGTAAGAACTCTTTTTCCATATTGCTATCGATGTCCTTGGCATTATAAAAGTGGTCTTGGAGGAGTGCGAGACAAATCCTGCAACATGGAATGTTTGGAGATGGTAAAAGAAAAAATTGAAATGTTTCCAACAGGAACCCCAATTGGTTGTATAATTGAACCAATACAGGGCCCAGGAGGGCAAATACCTGCACCCGTTGAATTCTTAATAGGTTTAAAGAAAATTTGTGAATCAAATAAGATATTGTTAATTTATGACGAAGCTCAAACTGGTTTTGGTCGTACGGGTAAAATGTTTGCTACGGAATGGTACAATTCTAATTATAATATAGACGTTTCTCCTGATATAATGACGCTAACAAAAGGCGCTGCTGCGGGAGTTCCGATTGGAATTACAGTTGCAAAACCAAAACTTAGACCGTTAACTGAATTCGAAGAGCATTCGACATTTTCTTCACCTCCTTTAGCAATGGCGGCTTGCCTTATAAATATTGAAATCTTATTAAAAAAGAAAATACCTGAAAACGCTGATAAACAAGGAAAGAAATTAACTTCTTTTATAAAGGATCTCTCAGAAGAAATCACTGAAATTGGAGATATAAGAGGCCCAGGATTGTTCATTGGAGTAGAATTCGTGAAGGATCCTGAAACCAGAGAACCTTTTAATGAGTTATTAGATAAATTAATTCATATTGGGTGGAAAAACGGAATATTTTTTGGTGAGCAAATGCAAATCATGTCTACAGCCGGTTACTTCATTCAAAATACTCTAAAAATCAAACCTCCATTAATTATCAATGATAATGAGACAGAAAAGATTTGTGAACTCTTTGAACTATCTTTGAAAGAAGCTATAAATTCTTTAAAATAATTTTTTTATACTACTTTCTATAAAACACAAATTCAAATTGGAAATAATAATTAATCAAATTATGAGTAAACAGTACTTTTTTGTGGTGATTAAGCCATATCGTCAAGATTTTATCACCAATCCTAGAAAAGAAGAAGATGAAATTATGTCAGATCATTTTAACTACTTAAAATCATTGTTAAAGCAAAAAAAGTTATTCCTAGCTGGTCCAACGTTAGTTACTAATGATCCATATGGAATTGTAATTTTTGAAACTGAATCTGAGGAAGAAGCGAAAAAATTAATTAAAAATGATCCTTCAGTTAAAGCTGGAATACAGAATGTGACAGATTTAAGGCCAATACGGCTTTCTCTTATGAGAAAGTAAAAAAAATCATCCTTGGACATTAAATATCCATAAAAATGTAATAATGGCATTAAAAAAATAGAGAGAAATTATCCCACATCCTATATACATTATTGACTCAAATGAACCTTTATACACGTTAGGTTTGGTGGCAACAATTTTAATTGCAATTGGCACAGGATTACTACTTTTTGCAGACATACTCAAAAAAATGAAAGATAGAGAAATAGATTTATTATATCTTATTGGTGGAATTTTACCAATCATAGGAATCGTGATATTTTTAGCTGGTAGTGCTGTAGAATATCCAAATTTTTGGGCTGGCTACTATGTAAATATTGCTAGTATCTTACCTTTCTTCGCTGGTGGATTGGGGATATTCGCAGGAATAATGGGATTAATGGAAAAATGCAAATGAACAAGACTATTTTTAATTTCTTAAATGAAAAATTATTTTTTTTTTAATTTTTGAACTTTAAAATTTACATATTTAACAGATTTTCATATTTCCACATAAAAAACCACAAACTATTAATTTTTTAGTTCATTTTATCAATTACTTAACTTTATTAAATTTCATTAGTTTTACGGTAATGTTTAAATGTTCAAACTCTTTACAATCGAAGGAAAAATTGAGATACCACCGTTCCTATTTGACCAAGAGAAAGATGTGAGTGCTAGAATTATTCTTTCGGAAGATTATGAAGGAATTATCACACGCGATTATGGCTTCATTATCGCTGTTGTTGATGTTCTTAATGTAGGAAAAGGAATAATTATACCAGGTAATGCAAATACTTTCCATGAAGTAGAATTCACTATTCTTACATTCAAGCCAACAGTATCAGAAGTGGTCGAAGGTACAGTTGTAGAAATTGTTGATTTTGGTTCGTTTGTTCGTTTAGGTCCATTAGACGGATTGGTTCACGTATCCCAAATTTGCGATGATTACATCTCTTATGAACAAGTTGGAAACCGCTTTATTGGTAAAGAAACGGGGAAAATTCTAGAAGTGAATGATCAAGTGAGAGCTAAGATTATTGCAGTGTCATTGGGTACTGGAAGAAGTGGGAAACTTGGACTAACAATGAGACAGAAATTTCTGGGAAAAGAGGAGTGGATTAAAAATGATCTCGAAGAAATCCTTGATGAAAAGGAAGAAAAAAAACAAAATTAGATGAAGTAAAAGAAAATCCATTATAATCAAAATATGTGAATCAATATGAAAGAAAAAGCTTGTAAAAATTGCCATCTAATAACTAAAAATGAAACTATTTGCCCAAAGTGTAAAACTCATACTTTAAGTGATGATTATACCGGAGAAGTTATTATTATCAACCCTCAAGAATCTAAATTTGCGGAATATTTAAAAATACATTTCCCTGGAAAGTACGCTTTAAGAGTACGTTAAACTTTTAAAATTTCTTAACCTAATATGTTTTATCAAGATTAATTTCTTAGTAAACGTTATATAAAATTGTTTCTTTATAATCTTGATTGAAATGGATTTCAATTTAAGGATTCCTCATGATAAAAGACAGTTGTTCGCAGAACCTCTTGATATATTAATAGCAGGAACACGAGAAGAAACAATTGATCAAATCGTAAACATTTTTGATGACTTTATAAAATTAGAAGGAATTGTAAACTTTTACATAGTCGGAGATATTGTAGCCAAAGATTTTCTCTCTAATCAATTTTTGAAAGACTTTGTAAAAGTGTGTATTATTGATGAGAAAACCCAAAGAAATCATATTTCATTAAATTTTGAGAAATTCTTCGAACAAAGTATTGAGTTTCAAAATCAAGAAGGAACTATTAATAAAGATTGCTGGAATCTATTTCGAAATATCATTAATTCTGGCAAAAGAACGCTAATTAAGATAACTGAAGGTGAAGAAGATTTATTAATACTTCCCCTTATACTTGAAATAAATATCTTAAATGGAGTAAGAAATTTCGCTTTTTATGGTCAACCGCCAATAACAGATTCTAATTTTATTATTCCTGAAGGAATTGTAATTGTTGATGTTGATAAAAACATTCAAGAAAAAGTTAAAAAAGTAATATCAATAATGGAAAGATTCTGATTATTTTTTTCAGATTAATAAATGAGTTTAATTCACATTAATTAAAAAGCAAAATTTTATTTCTTATAGAATCTTTTAAAGTGTATAAATTAAGTAAAATTCTTTATTTAATTGATGATATAAAAAATCGGCACATTGAACATGTCGTTAAATATAGAAATTATAGAAGAGAAGAAAAACCCCCTAATTGATCGAACAGAAATTAAATTCCGCATTGATCATTTCGGAAAGGGGACTCCAAATAGGTTAGAAGTTAAAAAAAAAATTTCAGCAATGCAAGGGAGTAATGAGAAATTGACAATCATCAAAAAACTTAATACGTATTTTGGAGCATCTTATACTATCGGTAAAGCTTGCATTTATAGTAATTCTAAAGACCTCCAATACTTTGAGCCTTTCCATGTCCAAGTACGAAATCTTAACAATGAAAAGAGAACAGAAATTTATCAATTGAAGAAAAGAAAAGAATCTTATAAACATTTATTTGAATATTAAATTAAAATTAGGATTGAAATGAATTCCTCGAATTATTATAAAATTGAAGGAAAAGAATTAGTCAGAACCCATAGATCATGTCCCAAGTGCGGTCCAAGCTTTTTCCTTGCGAATCATTACGATAGAGCGTCCTGTGGACGCTGTGGATACACTGTTTTCAAAAGAAAGGGTGCTCCAAAAGGAAAAGTTGCTCCAAAAAGTAAAACTGCTAGACGTACTCCACGAAAACGTCAAAAGGCATAATAAATATAATATTTAGACTTTAAATCTTTTCTTTATTTGAACAAATTAATTCTCTATAAAGATTTTTGCTCTGCTAGAATTTCTAAAATTGATGGCTTTTCAACGTTTAAACTTGAAAACTGAATAATTAATAACTAAACAAACCTGGTAACAGCGCTAATATCATTGATATGATCATTAAAACGATATATATCACAACACATTTCCAACACCCAGAATTTTGCTTTACGATTATAGGTTGAGCTTGGTAGCGGACTTGTTGTTTTAAAGAATTCACTTCATGCTGTAATGTTTCAATCTGAGAAGTTGGTGGAATCTCGCTTCTCTTTTGGACTTCTGCTATTCTTTCTCCACAATAAGGACAATATGCCTCGATTTTTTCCAGCTTTGCGCCACAATTTCTACAATACGCCATTTGTATTTGCTTTCCAGAGGATTAATAATGCTTAAGTAACATTAATGCAATTTAAATTTTGGGGACTTGCCTTTGCTTTATCTCAATATTTCTATATGCAAATTGGCATTTGTCAAAGGCAATGAAACATTAAGATTATTTACCTTTTTAGAAAAATAGATAAAGCAATGGGTTATAGTAATACATTGTCTAGACTTAAGATTTAATATAATATTTAAATAATCTAGTGAAGTCATTGAATTTATGTCTAGGGATTGAATCAACAGCTCATACTTTTGGTATAGGGGTCGTTACGTTTGAAGGAGACGTTCTTAGTTCTATTAATGCTACTTATTTTCCTGAAGAAGGAGGTTTGCATCCTGTTATGGTTCGAGAATCTCACCTTAATGCATTTTTTGATACAATTAGTAAAGCACTCATTAGAGCTAAAGTGTCAATTAATGATATTAACTTAATCGCTTTTAGTCAAAGTCCTGGAATGGGCCCTGTACTAAAAATTGGTGCGTGGGTTGCACGTCTTTTAAACCAAATCTTAAATATTCCGATTGTGGGGGTTAATCATTGTGTTGCTCATATTGAGATAGGGAGATTATTGTGTCAAATTGAAGACCCACTTGTTTTATATATATCAGGTGGCAATACAATAGTTAGTGCATTTGAATCAGAAAGATATCAAATTTTTGGTGAGACACTTGATTTAGCAATTGGTAATATGATAGACTCATTTGCTCGTGATGCTGGACTACAACATCCCGGTGGCCCAAAAATTGAAAAATTAGCTTTAATGTCAAATAACTATATTCCTTTACCTTATGTTGTAAAAGGTATGGATCTATCATTTTCAGGTCTTTACACAGCCGCTAAGTATCTAATCCAATCTACAGATTATGGTAATAAGTATAATTTAAATGATGTTGCCTATTCTTTGCAAGAGACAGCCTTTGGAATGCTAACGGAAGTTACTGAAAGAGCGTTAGCCCATACAGAAAAGAAAGAAGTACTTCTTACAGGGGGGGTGGCAGCGAATAAAAGATTACAATCTATGATAGAATATATCAGTAAGGAACATGATGCAAGATTCGAGGTTGTACCCTTAAAATTTGCAGGCGATAATGGAGCAATGATTGGTTGGGCAGGAATTTTAAGATATAAAGCAGAAGGAGGTCATACCATTTCTGAAACTATTATAAAACCTAAAGAAAGAATGGATCAGATTACAATCCCTTGGAGGTCTTAAATTAAATTGATTTCGGATATAAAAAAAGAGAAAATCATTAGAAAAGGTGCAGAGGCTAGTCTTTATTATGGGCATTGGTTTGAGAAAGAAGTGATATTTAAATATAGAATTCCTAAGAAGTATCGCATAGAAGAACTGGATAAAAGAATTAGAACAGAAAGAACCTTAAATGAAGCTCGAGCTTTAATAAAAGTGAAAAATTATGGAATTAATGTGCCACCAGTATTTGAAATTGATTCATCTAATTCTACTATTATTATGAAATATATAAAAGGTAATAAGTTGAAAGATGTCTTATCTGAACTAAACAATGATCAGAAGATAAAATATTTCAATAAAATAGGTAAAATTATTGGAACTTTACATAAAAATGGACATATTCATGGTGATATAACTACAAGTAATATTATAATAACTCCTGATGAAAATATTTTTCTTATTGATTTTGGGCTGCATGAATATTCTGATACTATAGAAGATAAAAGCGTTGATCTACATCTCCTTAAAAGAGTTTTACTCTCTTCTCATGGGAAAGATTATGAATATTGTTTTAATTCGTTTCTAAAAGGTTATAAATCAAAAATCAGATCACCCAAATATGAAGAGATCATTAAAAATGTTAATGCAATCGAAACAAGAGGCAGATATGTAAAATCAGATCAAAGATTATAAAATCTAACGTCCTCCTAACCTTAAAGAAGATTTTGTGAATATAATAAAATATTTTCAACTAGACTATTAATTTATAATACCAAACGTTCATCTAAGTAATTAAGCAATCAAAATAATTTTATACCCCAGCAACTTTATTAAGATACATAACTTATAATATTATATTAAAAAAGAGTGAATAGATTAAGGGCAAAGAATATATCTTCTTTCTAATTCACTTTTATCATTAGAAAAAAGAGAATTTAGAGAATAAAATTACGTGAAGTTAGTAAATGGTAGATACTGATAAAACGAAAAAAAAAAAGAAAATGGTTAACATTACCATTAATTTGCCCGATATTTATGATGAAAATATTAAAAAATTAATTGGTATGAAGATTGTTGCATCTCGAAGTGAAGCAATAAGAACGGCTTTACGAGATTTTTTGCATAATGAGTATACCAATCTTAAATTATTAGGTTATTGGGAAGAAAACTAACTAAATTCAATTTGAGTTTTTGTTCGTAATAAAGATTTATATCATTAAATTATTTACTTTTACTTATTATACTATATTAGTTAAAAGAATTTAAGGAAACACAATGCGTTTTTATAGCCTTACCGAGAATGGTGCTTTAAGAAAAGTGACTAAAGTAGATTTTAATGAAAATAAGGTATTTCTTATTGATGATCTAAAAACATTTTATTTATGGTTCGGATCAAAAGCTTCAGCTAAAAAGAAAGATTTAGGTATTAAGCGAGTAGAAAAACTTAAAATTCAAAAAGACATATCAATTGAAATAAAAATAATGAATCAAACTCAAGAATATGGTTCATTTTTAGCAATAATTGACATTTTGAAACAAGGTTTTAAAGTAGATGGCTCTGTGGATAGAAGACCCGAACTAGTAATTGATATTGAAAACACTAAAGAACTTATTGAAGCCGGTATAGATCCCGATTTTGAAGCTGAAATAACGTTAACAGCTTACAAACTTTCACAAGAAAATCACTCCTACGAAAATTTATGCCGAAAACTTGCAAAATTACAATTAGACTTCTTAAAAGGCAAAAAAAAAGTCCTAGAAAAGGAAATCAATGAAAAATGTGAAGAAATATTTAAATCTTCAGCAACATATGAAGAACTTTGCTGGCTAATTTCTGAATTAAGTATAATTTTTAAAAAAAAGCCTTAATTTTAATCAGTTGCTTTACATTTAATTGTTAAAGGAGTTCTGTTATAAAAATTGATGTATTTGTTAAAGAGTTCATTTATAGCTTTAATGTAGCACCCATTTTGCCCTACGGCTATATGATAAGCATTAGTATCTTTTAAAAAGCAAATTGAGATTTCATATTTTCCTCTTATGTTATTGCATTCTATTTTTATATCATAAATGCATAAATCGGGAAATAAATTGAAAAGTAGATTTATTAAAATATTATCAATACAAATAATCATTACCTTTTTATTGTTAATTTTATACCTTATTGAATTTAAATAAGCTTTTGCCTGAAAATAAT
>Ga0209427_10007583_pt1 | contig 12285 bp, 10 predicted proteins | sample DeeMarSWOR136_30_FD_187465 | JGI IMG/M metagenome (GOLD analysis project Ga0209427, IMG submission 187465) | Marine sediment microbial communities from White Oak River estuary, North Carolina - WOR-1-36_30 (SPAdes) (version 2) | ecosystem: Environmental > Aquatic > Marine > Intertidal zone >... | reverse complement strand
TTTGAATTCTCTTGGCTAGGCTTATGAGGTTCGGGATATCTTCAAAATTCAAGCCGTATCCCCACCCAATTCTGTCCTCTAGTAGCTGGGGACCTTCTCTAGACCAAGATTTTAAACTCCATTTATCATCAGAAAAGAGAAAGTAGAATACATCATCTCCATATACATACCCATCTTTCAATAGTCTAAGTGTCAAAACAATATTCCGCATGATTTTGTCGGTTTCAAATCCATGGTCTTTTTCAACCGTAATACACTTCTCTAGGACGTATGTTCTCGGAGAGATGCGTTCACGTAAGATCTTATTTGAAACGGGAAAAAAGCTTGAATCTATGTCTTTTATATCCTCTTTCGAGAAAAGTCTGACTTTCACTCCTTCAACAATCTCTATACCTTCAACAACTTGTCTTTTTCTATCCATGAAAAAGGCAATTTCCTCTTCTCGTGTCATCTCATGAGATCCAATCAGCATATTCCAAGAGATTTGGAAATTAATGAGGGGACAAAGAACCTTATACTTGTTCAAGTCATATCCGACAATATCTTTTCTCTAGCCTAGAAATAAACTAAACGGGTGGTCGCGCGCGCGCGCTTAAAAAAAGGGCTTGCACCTAAAAAAGCATTGGATTCTGTAAATTGCTTTAGATGAGGTGAACGATCTTAGTCGTCATCCACTAGGTTGTTGGAAAACTCGGCGAAAATGGGATAGTGGTCTGAGATTTCAGTTATAAGCGTCATGTTGCTTATTCCATATAAATTATCAAAGTAAAATACCCCCGCAGAACCAACAATATATTCATGATTTAAAGTTGAGTTTAAAACCACAATCCGATCATACGTATAGTCCGTTTTTGTCATAGTATCCATGTCATTGGTAACTAGCCAATTGAACTTTGAGTCCCTAAATGGATTCGAGAAATCATCCTCGTTGAAGTAGTCTCCATCTGCGTTGAAATCTCCCATGACGATGATGTCCTTCTCATTTTGGTTTCTAATCTCAATTGACGAAACTACTGAAGTCAAATTCCCAATTTCAGCGTAAGCGTCATCAGGTTTTGTGTGTATACCAACAACTGTGAAGTCAAAGTTTTCGCTGCGAAAACTAGCTACGTATGGTTCCCTCTCAAAGACATCGTCTACATCATCGTAGACATAATCAGAACCCAAAATAAACTCCACAGTTTCAGTATTATAGAAATAAGCATAGGCCTCTTTACTTGTTGTTCTTCCCAATCGTTCACTTCTAGTAAAATCATATTTTGGGCCTTTCGCTTCATTTATCTTCTGGAGAAAATAAGACGCTGTCTGTTCACTGGAATCTCTTATCTCCTGAACTAAGACCAAATCGAATTCTCTTACAATATCAACAAGTACGGTCATAACAGCTTCTTTCTGTCTTTTACTCCTCCCGAATATCTGAATGTTGAATGCAGACACCTTTACCGTTGTTTCTTCTTCGTCGATTGCAGGCTCAATGAGAATGTAAGATGTTGTCAAGGCCGTGGCGATAAAATACATCAAGCTTAAAGCGACAGCTTTACTTTGGCTCACACCCCACCCTCATGAATAACTATCGAAGAATCTTTATTGCAATTGGGAAGAAGAATGGAGTTTTCAACTGAATCTTTGAAATGTTTTTTCAGCCAATCGAATACTACGAGATAGCAAGTACAGTCTCACATTTGCCACCGAAGGCATCTGATGTCTATTTCCCTTTACTTCCGAAATAGTAACCAATTACGGAACCTACGGGTCCGGACAATGTTGCTGCAACGAGTTCAAGAGTCTGCGTTTTATCGAGTATTATAGGAATAGCTAGCGCAATTGCATATGCAATTATCAAACAGAATGCTAGGATAAACTTATGGTCAGCCTCCGTTGTCGTGGTAATCTTCCGAGTCTTAGTCACGGTAACAGTTGCATCTTTTTCACTCAAATTTTCATCCCTCCAAAAACAGATTCATTACTTATTTTTTGTAGGCCGGTACTTTGACTTTATGGCCATGTGAACAAGTCACAGTAATCTTCTGTTGCGGAACTGGCAGGCTCCTTGGAACGCTTAAAAGAACCTCTCCACACTCCGGACAAGAATAAGTAATCTCTTCAATTTCAGTTTCAACAGGAACGGTTTGTTCCCAAAAACGTTTTCCCAAAATTCTCGCCAAAACGTATGATATCTCAGAGTTTATTTAAAAATTTTTGCATCTATTCTACATACACGTGCCTTGAATGATTGTAGAAACTATGAGTGCGCATGCATATGTCATTGTGTTCTAGTGTTCGTAGTACGTAGAATACCTAGTAATATAGGTGTATTCTGGTGTATTACATTTATTAGGATACACCAATGTTGATGTCTTATTAGAGTGTAATACAAAAGCATGCATGCGCAAGACCTCTCAAAATCACACTTTTTCTAAGAGATGGAAGAACCAGAATTTTTTAGTGTCACTAGAAACTTCGGCAGCCAACCCCTATAGCACTCCACGATTTTCTCCGTTAATTCACTCTCTCTTGTTATGTCAGGGTGGAATAGAAGATGACTCTGACAGTCCAGTTTGCAGTCGGAAGCGCCAAAGCCCAAAACAGGAGTTCTTGCAGCTCCTTGCTCCTTGATGTAGCGATTTATCTCGCACTCGATCTTTCTGGCAGTCTCTCCAATTATTGCAGTGGTCACTGTTGCTTCTTTGTGAGCTAGGAGGAAGTCTATGTGCCATCGTTTCTTTTTGCCCGTCTTCTTCAAGTGCCGCGAAACGCGGTGCTTCAAGCTTGAGATACCAGGTCCAAATGCGGAGCCGGTGTAGGTGTAGTATCCCCTGGGGAATACTTTGACGCCTTGTTGTCCAATCTTCGCGGAAACCGCCTTCGATAGGTGTATGATTAGCGTGTAAGTTCCTTTTTTAGGGATGGCTGTACTCAGGAGCATGTTACTTTCCTTCAGGGAGGAGAATAGAGATGAGGTTGCTAAAGTTCCGTATAAACGTCCAGTTAGTCCCTGAAGGAGTGGAAAAGCCTTAAAACTTTGGCTCAACAACTACTCAGCCACGAGCGGATAGAAATGGGCGATGCTGAAACATCTGAGAGGAAAGACCCCATAAAGATTCACAGAGAGGGGACAGCCTTGTCTGACACGGGGAAACATGAGGAGGCTATCGCGAAGTTCCTTGAGGCATCTGAGCTTTATGAGAAGGCGGGCAACGTCTTCGACGCTTCGTATACGTTGTATAAGGCTGCTGAGGGCAGCTTCGTGCTTAAGGACTACAACACTGCAAGCGAGCGCTTTCTCAAAGCTGCCGAACTGTCATTTGAGAAAGGCTATGACCGCTTCGGAGTGAGCGCACTGGAGTACGCTCTAGACTGCTACAAAGCAGCAGGAGAACAGAAGAAAGTCAAAGCGCTGAAAGCGAAGATCAAGAAGGCAAAAGAAAAACTCTCAGAGTTCTGACGAACCTGGCAAGGGCATCTATACTTTTGGTCATTTCTTAGCAGTACGTTTCGTGCTACCACTCAGAAGGTCTCTTGCCATGAAAATCCTTATGTCCAATGTGCAAGACTAGGTTCTTCAGAATGAGTGAACCGTCCAGCAGTAATCAAATTGAAACGCAGTTTCAAGGTCTAGCTGACTTATGCGAGAAGTTGGAGTCAACGCAGAAGCGCACGATGATGATTAGTCTGGTGGCCGATTTTCTTAAGCGCTTGACTGCAGGTGAGTTGGAACCCGCAGTCTGTATGCTTCTTGGCAGAGGGCTCCCGAAGTGGGACCAGAGATCTCTTGAAGTCAGCTGGAAGACGCTCAGTAGTGTGCTCAAGCGCATAACTCGCGTGAAGTGGAGCGCCTTCAGTGAGGCGTTTGGCAAGACTGGCGACGTAGGAACCGCAACGAAAATTGTCTTCGAAAAAGGTAAGGTGAGCAAGCAGGCTACACTCCTTGAGAAGCCCTTAACCGTCCTCGAGGTGAGGCGAAGTCTTGAAGCAATAGCTGAAGCCACTGGGTACGGCTCGAGGGAACGGAAGGAACGCCTGTTGGAAACGTTGTTGGGGAAAGCCACCCCAGTGGAAGCGAAATACCTAGTCAAGATCATAATTGGAGACATGAGAACCGGTTTTCATGAAGGTCTGATGGAACTCGCCGTTTCCAAAGCCTTCGATGTGCCCCACGAGCAGGTTCGGACAGCAAGCATGCTGACAGGAGATCTAGGAGAGGTCGCCAGCATAGCGAAAGCCAAAGGCGGACGTGGTCTGTCGCGAATCAGTTTTCAGCTTTTCAGACCTATCAAGCCAATGCTAGCGCAGACGGCTGACGATGTGGATGAGGCTCTCAAAGAGCACACCGGGAAGACCGCATTTGAATACAAGCTTGACGGAGCGCGCATCCAGGTTCACAAGGCTGGAGACGCCGTGAGGATCTACAGCCGCAGGCTTACAGACGTCACAGACAGCTTTCCTGAGATAGGGCGGTTGGTCAGAGGAGAAATTGGAGCAGCTGAGGCCATTTTGGAAGGTGAGGTCATAGCTTTGGGCGCTGACGGTAATCCGCTGCCATTTCAACATCTCATGAGGAGATTTCGAAGAGTGCACGATGTCGACGAGATGCTCAAGCGGGTCCCCGTAGAACTCCATCTCTTCGACCTCCTGTATCTCAACGGTCAAAGTTTGACAGGCGACCCTTACATCAACCGAAGAAAGAGACTGGGAGAAGTCGCCGGAGGGATACCTCTCACAAAGCAGGCGATCGTGGACAGCTCTACAGAGGCGGAGAGATTTCTCAACGAGGCAATAGGGCAAGGCCATGAAGGATTAATGGCCAAGAGACTAGTCAGTCCCTACGCTCCTGGAATCCGCGGTAAGCGCTGGCTCAAAATCAAGAAAGCTCTGGACCCTCTTGATCTTGTCATCGTGTCAGCGGAGTGGGGATACGGGCGGAGGCACAACTGGCTTTCAGACTACTACCTTGCAGCGCGCGACTCCGAAACGGGGGAGCTCCTCACCGTTGGTAAGACGTTCAAGGGCCTCACGGATGAAGAAATCATAACGGTGACCAACCAACTGAAGGAACTGGCAATAAAGGAAGAACGCGGGAAAGTCGTGGTCCACCCCAACATAGTGGTTGAGGTAGCCTACAATGAAATCCAGAGAAGCCCGAAATACAAGTGTGGTATGGCACTGCGCTTCGCCAGAATAACTAGAATCCGAGATGACAAAAGCCCAGAGGAAGCTGACACCATACAGAAAGTCAGAGAAATCTACGAGAAGCAATTCGAAAAGAAGGCGAGATATTCTAAACCTCAATGAAATACTCAGACTCAGTCTCTCTGCCTTCGGTATGCATGCAAGTAGGGAAAGAGACTGGTTCAGAGAAGGGTGTCCTGTTGACATGACGTGTCAAGTACGTTTGCATGAATGAATGGAGGCTCAACCGAGCAAACATTCTACTGCATCAGGGCATGTCAAACATTCATTCGGGATTGGAGCGTCTTTAGGGCGTTCTCTCAAATATCCCAAGTAGTGATCACATTTTCCACCGCCCTTCGTCTCTTCTGAATCAACCTTCCCCGGTGAAACTGATTTCTTAATCGGACCTCGTTTGGCAGAGCTTTTTTGCTTCACTGCGGCAAGATCCAATCTGGAAAAGCAATATGGACAGGCCAGGTAGATCCCATCTTGATCCTTCGATAGGTCTGTCAGCTTTAGAGGGTTAGATATAGCTTTGCCGCACTTCGTGTTAGGGCAGAGGGTCTCGCCAGATTTCCGTGAGGTCTCTAAGGAGGCGGAATTCTTCGCTTTGGCAGGTTTCAGCGGAGGATCCACGTCTACCGGTTCAGATTCCTGGGCAAGTTCCGCATTGCCATTACGTCTCAGAAGGCGTTTCAGGAGCTCCTTCATAATCTACACACATTGGTCCATCTATCTGAAGTTGACAAAAACATTGTGAACCAGTGATCAGTATTCACAGCAGTTCTCACGAGAGTGCATGGATGCGCCTTCACGGGTTCTGAAAGACAACCTCCCCGAGTGCTATTCCATGTATATGCCGGAATTTAGTGGACATTGTTGTACACTAAGCTTATAACCCTCCTATTTCAAACCGACTTTTCCATATCACGGAAGTGATGAGGCGTGAAAGAGCAAGAGCTGAGAAAAATTCTTGACAAGGCTGCCGGTCTCGGAGCATCCTACGCTGATGTTCGCTATCAATGCCATGACAGCGAAACGATAACGGTTGAGAACAGAACGTTGAAAAGCTACTCCTCAAGGAGACTGAGCGGCTTCGGCTTCAGAGTCACCACAGAAAGAGCCACAGGCTATGCTTCCACAAGCAATTCGGACTTGGAAAGCCTCGAGAACACCCTGCGCAACGCTATGAAAGCAGCCAAATCCTTCAGAAGCCAAAGAAAACCCTTCACGAAAACAGAGGTGAACAAGACTGAAATCAAACTATCCACAAAAACCGACCCTGTGGCTGTTTCTCCTGAAGAGAAGGTCTCAGTGGCGCTTGACGCAAACAAAGCGGCATGGGTTGGTGACGAGATAAAGAGTACCATCACACGACTCGCACTGTCCTCCGACTCGAGATTGTTCATGTCAACCGAAGGAGCTAAAGTCAGGGTCAAGACGGCACTCGTAGGCCTCGCACATGAAAGCGTGGCCAAAGCCAACGGAGCCATGGAAAAGGTCGGTTACAGCGAATCAATGTGCGCAGGCTTCGAATTCATCAAATCGAAAGACTGGAATTCCTTCGCAGCCGATTTGTCCAGACTTGCAGTTGAAGCTGCACATTCCAGGACGCCAGCGCCCGGCACATATCCAGCTGTAATCCATCCTGAAGTCTTCGGAGTTGTGCTTCACGAAGCATTCGGACACGCATCCGAGGGCGATCTGGTATTCACTGGCGAGTCTGTACTCCACAATAGGGTGGGCGACCGGTTGGCAAGTGAGGCCGTCACGATAATTGACGAAGGCTCGGTCAAAGGAGGATACTTCTGTCCTTTCGATGATGAGGGAACCAAGAAAGGAAGAACAGTCATAGTCAAAGACGGCCTTCTGAAGGGCTATCTGCATGATCGGAATTCAGCCTCAGAATTCAGCGTTGAGTCAACTGGGAATGGGAGAGCTCAGGACTTTGAAAATGTGCCAATAGTCAGGCAGACCAACATCTACTTGCAGCCAAGGCATCACAAGTTTGAGGAGTTGATTGAGGACATAGACTCCGGGATATATGTTATGGGACGGGGTTGGACTGGGGGACAGGTTGAGCCGGGCATGGGCACTTTCACCTTCGGCGTTGGACCATCCAAAGTCATAAGGAAGGGTGAATTAGCCGAGACAGTTAGAGGCGTGGTCATCAGCGGCTCCATTCTTGACACACTGAAAACTGTTGATGCTGTCGGAAACGACTTGAAAATCGTGACCAGCGCCTTTGGGGCTTGCGGCAAGGGGGGCCAAAGGGCCTCCGTCGGCCTGGGAGGTCCCCATGTTCGAGTTCGTGAAATGACGGTTGGAGGACGGTGAAAGAATGCATCTCGCTGAACTAGCTGTGAAAGAAGCGTCCAGGAAGGGCGCGACCGAAGCAGAAGCTTATGTGGAAAAGGCGAAAAGAATTCAAGTCGAGTTTTCCGGGGACATCGAGAGTTTCAAGACAGTGGAATCCCTGGGGATGAACTTGCGCGTTACTCTTGGCAGAAAATCTGCTATGTACGCCACCTCAATATCGGATGAAAATGAAGTTGAAACTGCGGCGGCAAAAGCCATCAATATCGCCAAGGTCGCGCCTGAAGATCCCGATTGGAAACACATGAACAAGAGATTTGGCAAGGCGTCTGCAGAAGGATACTATGACAAAACACTGGAAACCCTCGATTATGCGGAGATCGTCGATGCGTTGACTTCCGCGGCAAACCGCATGGAAAGCTATGACGCAAGAGTCAAACCAACTCGTGGATTCTTCGTGACATCCATCTCAAAAGCTTCTGTAGCAAACAACTACAACGAAAGCGCTCAAAGAAGAGAAACGCACATAGTCATTTGGATGAGAACCAAAGCTGAAGAAGCTGGAATGAAGAGCACCGGAACTGAACATCAAGAGGCGAGGTTCTGGAAGGAAATCGCCTTCGAAGATCTAGCTGTCAAAGCAGCAGAGAAGGCAACAAAGTTCCTGAGAACGAAGCCGATACCTAGCGAAAAGATGCCGGTCATTCTCAGAAACCAAGTCTTCGCAAACGTACTCGGCGTGATGCTAAGCGGACCTCTAAACGCAGATTGGGTTCAGAAAGGCAGATCTCCCCTATCAGACAAACTCGGAATTCAGATAGCCTCTGAAAAGATCGACTTGATTGATGACGGAATCCGGCGGAAGGGCTGGCACACAAAACCCTTTGATGATGAGGGATTTCCGACCCAACGAACACAAGTCATTGTGAAAGGCATTCTCAGGAATTATCTTTACGATTCCTACACTGCACTCAAAGACAATGTGGAATCAACGGGAAATGCCCAGAGACCTTACTACTGGCTGGCCCCTCAACCTGCTCCAAACAACTTAATCCTGAAACCTGGAAGAACGAGCCCGCAGGATCTTATTGGCGAAACAAAGAGGGGAATCTACGTTGAAGACACAATCGGGGAATGGCTGTCAAATCCTGTCAGCGGAAACCTAAACGCCACAGTAACCCATGGATACCTTGTGGAAAATGGTGGACTGACGGACCCGATAAAGGGAGTTGTCATTTCAGGCAATTTCTATGAAATCCTCAGAGATGGAGTGGCAGTCATAGGCGATGATCTGCGAAATAGCTCTCAGAATTACGCGCCCACCGTTGGGCTCTCTCAGTTGACAGTTGTAGGGAAATGAGTGCGACTGATGGTGAGATGACGTTATGAAGCTTGTCGATATCCTGGAGAAGCTTTCAAACGCTCGCGGGGTGGCAGGCAGAGAGGAAGCAGTTGGAGCCCTGATGAAAGAATTACTGACGCCCCATGTTGACGAGATCAGGGAAGACAAACTTGGGAATATCATCGGAATCAAGGCAGGGAAGAAGGAAGCACCCAAGGTGATGCTTGCCGCACACATGGACGAGATCGGGCTCATGGTCAAAAACGTAACAAAAGGCGGCTTCATCCAGTTCACGAAAATTGGGGGAATAGACGATAGAATCTTGATCGCGCAGAATGTCATAATCGAGACCGCCAAGAGGCCGATCGCAGGAGTGATAGGCTCGAAACCGCCCCACATTCTGAAAGACGAAGAGAAGAAGAAGGCAATCGAGGAGAGAGACCTATTCATCGACATTGGAGCAAGCAGCAAAGAAGAAACGAAGGAAATGGGTGTCCGAGTGGGGGACCCCATAAGCTTCGACATCAAATTCGCCAAGGCTGGAGAGGACACCGTTATCGGAAAAGCCTTTGACGACCGGGTTGGATGCGCTGCGCTGGTTGAGATCATGAGAAAGCTCCCGCAGGTGGATGCCACGGTGTATGCTGTAGGGACTATCCAAGAGGAAGTGGGGCTAAGAGGCGCAACCATCGCCGCCTTCCAACTGTGCCCAGACATTGGCATTGCACTAGACGTGACCGTCGCTGGAGATGTTCCTGGAGTGAAAGAAGTTGAAGCGCCTATAAAGCTGAGAAAAGGGCCTTCGCTGACCGTGGCAGACAGGGGCCTCATTACTCATCCGAAGGTGCTGAGGTTGTTCATCGATGCCGCAGAGGAAAGCAAGATTCCCTACCAGCTGGAGACTGGGCTACCTGGCTCTACTGATGCTGCTAGGATATCCTTGACACGGGAAGGCGTGCCCAGCGGTACAATATCAATTCCTACCCGATACATCCACAGTCCCGCTGCCCTCCTGAGCCTTACCGACGTGGAGAATACCATTAACCTCGCTATCGCTGCAACAAAGAACATTCGAAAGTACTTCTGATTCCTATTTTGACTCCAAAAGCCAACTCTGCCAAAGGTCTGTGTGTAGCACGCATGGTGCACACTGATCTGTGCGTGCACGGATCAGACCGGGTCTGGATCCGTGTCTGCGTGTGGGAGTCTCTGAGAACCAGCACGCGATGACCGAAAAGTATTAACTTAGATCGTCCTTTATTGCTTCCTCTAACGAGGAACCTTGAAATGCTGAAATTAACCATGTCCACAGGTATAGTAGTCGTTCTAATCGGGCTCTTCGTAGTAGGCATCGCGGCCACGACCTACTACTACAGCATTCCCCGTCCAACGAGCCTTCGTATCCTGCACACTCACTCAGAGGTGATGGTTGATGAAATAGTGCGTGCCTTTGAAGAGTGGTATCAAGCGCAACCAGGATACGGACACCCCATAAAGGTCACAGCTACTCATACTGATCCAGAGACAGCCTATGAGAAAGCAACAGCCATCTTCAGAACGGCCGAAGCAGAGATATGGTGGGGTGGGCAACTCGCCCTATTCGAAGATGCCTATGACCGATTACTCCCCTACAACTCAACCGGCAAGGATGACAGTGATCTGACGCACTCTTTTTCTCTGAGAGACACAAGCAAGAGCACTCCACGCTGGTACGCAGCCAGTTTGTATGGTCTGGGAGTGATGTACAATGAGCATCGTCTGCAGGAGCTGAATTTGCCGGTGCCACAGACGTGGGCCGATCTGACGACTCACGATTATAAGGGGAACATAACGATGGTTGACCCCTCAGAATCTGAACTAACACTCCCCCTAATCATGCTAGTGCTGCAGCACAAGAACTGGACGAGCGGCTGGGAATACCTCGTCACACTGTCTGCCCTCATCGAAGAATACGCGACAGATGAACTCAACAGCGCTCTGAAGGTCTCCAGCGACTACCTACCGCTGGCTATCGTCCCAGATTTCTATGCATATGAAAGAATGGCCCTCGGGCTCCCAGGACTCCAGTTCACCTATCTTGACGGCACAATCCTACAACCAGATCCAATCGCCATTTTAGAACGCGGCGTACACTTGACGGAGGCCAAGGCATTCGTGAATTACATCCTGACCCCGGAAGCCCAAAACATAATCGGCAAGTACCTCATGCCTATGCACCAGAACGCCACTGTTTTCCCGTCAGAACACAATCCATTCGACCCAGCATTCCCACACATATACGAGTACAACGCCACCCTTCACGGCATCATCGGAGACTACTATAGAACATGGATTGCACGAAAACTTGATGAAATTAAACTCGCATACGAGGAGATACGAGAGGCAAACATAACTAAAGACGCAAACTCGAACGCGACACACTACTTCAATCTAGCTTGGAAGAACTTTACCTATGCGGGACACTACCAAAGCAGCATTGAAATCGAGAATCTGTACAATGCAACAAGCAATTGGACAGAAGGTGTGGCAGCATACATTGGCAAATGGGAAGGCAGCAAATGGGTTGAAGGTCAGTGGGGAATCGCCAGTGCTTTGGCGTACACCAGCGCTCTGACAAACGCCCAAAAATCAAGGCAAGCTGCAGAAGCCGACGCTCCTGCTTCCTGAGATCGCCACTAGGTGTCGAAAGCCGCCGAATTTAATATTCTTCGAATTTCGATGCGTTTCTCGCCGTTTCATTGTGACATAAACAACATTAGCCAACAACACCTATGAGACCTTGCGCTTGTCGGAAAGAGACGAATACCCTCCCTCATGGCTTGTTGACAAAGTCGGCAAGTCGAACAGGGTCGAAACTCCACTCAATTGAAACAAATCACGCAACTTCTTCTCTTCTGGGCGCCTCCGCAACGTTTTCTCCAATGTCCTTCATCTTGTCATTGCTTTGAGACTAGGACAAATGTAACGAAGTCCTATCGAACCTATCTCTAATTCGCGGCACGCCGAGCTCTGCCCAACTTGCCTGATAAGGCTCAGGTGCGTTGGGTAGATTGAGGTCTGCTAACCAACCGATGCTTTCTGAAGCATGGATACCCGAGCCTGAAAGATCTCATTCTCCAAGAACCTGTGTGACTACTGTTCGTTGCCGTGGGTACACGTCTGTTTCGATGAAGAATAAGGATTGCCATGTGCCTAAGGCAACTCGCCCGTCAACTATCGGCAAGGTTCTATCTGGGCAGAGGAACATTGATCTGAGATGGGAATGGGCATTGGAAGGATGCCCATAGGAAGCGCGTTTTGGAATCAGTCTTTCGAGAAGATCCTTGATATCACTGAGCAAGCCTGATTCATACTCGGTCAGAACGATGATTCCTGTGGCGTGAGGGGCAAAGATGTGAACTAGACCGTTCTTGATCCCAGATTCACGGACAACCTTTCTGACCTTGTCTGTCAGA
>Ga0209427_10007580_pt1 | contig 12288 bp, 6 predicted proteins | sample DeeMarSWOR136_30_FD_187465 | JGI IMG/M metagenome (GOLD analysis project Ga0209427, IMG submission 187465) | Marine sediment microbial communities from White Oak River estuary, North Carolina - WOR-1-36_30 (SPAdes) (version 2) | ecosystem: Environmental > Aquatic > Marine > Intertidal zone >... | reverse complement strand
ATCGACCCTGATAATCTTATCAGGAAATCCGGTTTAAACGAGTTTAAAAACCTAATTCAAAAGAGCACGCCAGGACTTAAGTTCTTAATAGATTCACTTCTGGAGGAATGGAGGAAGGATATTCCTGAAGAGAAGACAAAAATTATAAGGAATGCGGTGGATGAAATCGGAAAAATGCCTGACCCTATCGTTCGCAGTGAATATTTGAAGCAAGCAAGCGAATACCTATCTGTCGATGAAGAAGACTTGCGCAGGATAATCCAGCAGAAATCATCAGAGGAGAAAAGCGAGGAGGAAGAAACTATTTTAAACGCCGAAAAAAGACTCCTCCAGATACTTTTAGGAGACAAAAAGAAAAATATAGCATCTTATGTATTTCCAGAACTGAAGGAGGAACATTTTCAGGGCCTGAAGACCGAGCGCATCTTCGCTGCTCTAGCAGAAGATTTCAAGAGCGGGAAAGAGTCAGACTTTAACAAATTAAGGGAGAAAATAGACCCTTCTCTTTCAAGCTCTCTCTCCAAAGCTCTGATGCTGGAGAAAGAACAGACAGCAACCGTCGAGGAAGCCTTTGAATGCCTCAATGCCCTAAAGCAATTCTCGCTTGAGAACCGCAAAAAAGAACTGAAAGCTGAAATCATAAGCCTGGAAAAAAAGGGCGATAAAGAAAAACTTCGTTCCCTCCTCATACAGAGACAAGATATAATTAACCAGTTATCCTCATTGTCGAAACGAAACTATCAAAATTTAAGTTATGATAATCGCAATATTTCTGTGAAGGAGAGGAGTTAACATTGTCTTCAGAGAATAAACATCAAAAAGGCGGAATTAGCCAGCTTATTTCCAAAGGAAAGAGGCAAGGCTTTCTTCTTTTTGAAGAGATAGACAGAACCTTTCACGATGATGATATCGAATCGGAAGGGGACTTTAAAGATTTTCTCGATTCCATGGACGACCATGGGATCAAAATCATTGGCACAAAAAAGAGAGAGACAGCGCCTAAGAGAAGAAAGAGTGACCTGGTTTCTCTTCACGGCTTGGAGCGAACAACAGATCCTGTTAAGCTCTACCTAAGAGAAATGGGGAATATTTCGCTCCTCACCCGAGAGGGAGAGATTGCCATAGCAAGGGAAATAGAGAGAGGTGAAAAATCCATACTTAAGGCCCTCTCTAAAACACGGCTTGTCCTGAATGAAATTCTCTCTCTTGAAGAAAACATAAAAGAGGATGCTTACTTCATCCAAGAAATGTTCGATCTCAGCGAAGATGACCTCGCAGAAGGGAAACTCGAGGCAAAAAAGAAGGAAATAATTACCAAAATCAGGAAGATCGATGATCTTGGCATTCAACTGGATAGCATACCCACAAAAAAGAAAAATATCTTTAAGCGGGGACGCCTGATTGTTGAAATGAGCCGCCTCATCAGGGAGCTCAACATCCGTTCTTCTCTCAGAGAAACAATTATCGAGAATCTTCGTGAAAAGCTAAAAGTCATCAACGAATTAGAAGAAACAAAGGAAGAGTTGAATCTTTCGCTTAAGCGAGCACAAAGCAAAAAACAAGAGGCTCTTCTAAAGGAAAAAATAAAGGAGATCAACAAATTCCTGAGAACATACCAGAAAGAGATCGGCCTTAATACCCAGGCCTTGAGGAAAACACTTCGGGAGATCGCCACAGGAAAGAAAATCAGCGATCAAGCTAAGAAAGAGCTGGTTGCTGCCAATTTAAGACTTGTAGTTTCTATTGCCAAGAAGTATAGCAACCGAGGACTCCAATTTCTTGATCTCATCCAAGAAGGAAATATGGGTTTAATGAAAGCTGTGGATAAATTTGAATACCGAAGAGGTTATAAATTTTCAACTTATGCAACTTGGTGGATAAGACAGGCCATAACGCGAGCAATCGCTGACCAGGCCAGGACGATAAGAATTCCAGTCCATATGATAGAAACCATAAACAAATTGATCAGAGTCTCAAGAAGCCTTGTCCAGGAAATAGGGAGGGAGCCCACCAGCGAAGAGATAGCGAAAAAGATGGACATGTCGGTCCACAAGATAAGAAAAATCATAAAAATTGCCCAGGAGCCTATCTCACTCGAGACTCCTATAGGAGAAGAAGAGGACAGCCATCTGGGTGATTTTATCGAAGACAAGGTAATTCCCTCACCTCCTGAGACGGTCATAAATATCAATTTAAGAGAGCAGATTGGGGAAGCCTTAAAGTCTCTAACAGAAAGAGAAGCAAAGGTTTTGAAGATGAGATTCGGGCTAGGAGATGGCAATGAGCATACCTTGGAAGAAGTTGGTCAGCAATTCAAGGTGACTCGTGAGAGAATCAGGCAGATAGAGGCTAAAGCTTTAAGAAAATTAAAACATCCAAGCCGCAGCCGGAAGCTGAAGTCTTTTACCGACGATAATTAAAATAAAAGATATCATTCATATCCTGGAGGGTTGGTCCGTCAAATCCACATCCGGAAGCATCTTTTTTTCCGTGAAATACCTAGGCTCCTAAAGCCATAAACACTGATCAGGCTGGGTGTTGGAGAAAACCGTGAGCAAGGCTGAGCTGGGGTCAGACTTTATCATGAAGTGATGTTCAGAGATGAAATCTAGCTCGATTCTCAACATGATGTCAAAGTCTGACCCCGAGCGAAGCATGTATCCGAGCGGGATTTCCTCGCTGGGGAAATCCCGCGTGTTTTCGAAACACCCTGCCTGATCGTTTACTCACTATTACGGAAAAAAAGATGCTTTCTCCACATCCCTACAAATTGACTTGATATTTGATATTTGCTATAAAAAACGAAGGGCCTATAGCTCAGCGGTAGAGCCTCCGGCTCATAACCGGCAGGTCCCAGGTTCGAATCCTGGTAGGCCCATTTTCCTCCAGAGGAAAAAATGTGGATATTGAATTTGAAAAACTGATTAACCTTCAGAAGCTTGACAAAGAAATAACGGATATCTCTCTTTTCCTCGAAAATATCCCCTCCAAGATCGAAGAAATCAACAAAAAGTTAGAAACCAGCTCCCAAATTATCACTCTGGCCAAAGAAAAAATGGCCCAGAATCAGAAGAAAAGGAGAGACCTGGAAGCTGAGGTCAAAGATATTAAAGAACAGATATCAAAGTATAATCGCCAGCTCAATCAAGTCAAAACAAACAGGGAATACAGCTCTCTTCTTAAAGAAATAGAAGAAGCCAAACAGAAGGTCAATGATTTGGAAGAAGAGATAATCAGCGAAATGCTCTCAGCTGATGAAATCGAAGATGAAATCAAGGCTGCAAGCCAAAAACACAGTGAGGCAGAGGAGAAGTTCTCGAAGGAAAAAGATGTTCTCCAACAGGAGAAAAAGAAATTCGAAGCAAAGAGGGATAAGTTAAACCAAGAAAAAGAAAGGCTCGTGCCAAAAATCCCTTCTGACCAAGTAAACCTTTATCTGAAAATATATAAAAAAAATAGCGGAATTGCTCTCTCTCCTGTAAACGAAGAGTTTTGTTCTCTGTGTCATATGCGTATCAGACCTCAGGTGATAAATGAGCTGAAAGGAAAAGAGAAGATTATTCTCTGCGAAAATTGTGGCAGGATATTGTATTGCGTTACGTAGTCAGCTTGAATTAAGACTTTTTTCTGGATCCATTTCAATCTTCTCTGTACATAGCATCGATGACGCCTCTGTACTTCTCCTCGACAATATTTCTTTTGATTTTATAGGTTGGGGTCATCTCTCCTTTATCTATCTCAAAATCCCTATCCAGAAGACTAATTTTTTTTATTTTCTCATAAGATGCAAGAGACGGTGTAGCCCGGTCAACTTCTCCTTCCAAAAAATTTAGAACTTTATCATTCTTGATCAAATCACCGAGCGTTTCGTAAGTAATATTGTTAAACTTTGCATACTCTTCCAATTTTTCGAAATTTGGTACAACCAAGGCAGAAACAAACTTTCTTCGATCTCCGATGGCTAACACATTCTCTATATAAGGATTAGTCTTTAAAAGATTTTCAATCGGTTGAGGTGCAACATTCTTACCTCCCGCGGTCACGATGAGATCTTTTTTCCTGTCTGTAATTACCAAAAGGCCATCCTCATCCAAATAGCCTATATCCCCTGTTTTAAACCATTCCCCTTCGAAGACTTCTTTAGTTTCTTCTTCTTTCTTGTAATACCCTTTCATTATGTTTGGACCCTTAGCTAAGATTTCTCCGTCCTCAGCAATCTTTACTTCGACTCCGGGAATTGGAGGTCCTACTGTCCCAAATTTCAACTTATCAAACGTATTCACTGAAATAACGGGAGATGTCTCAGTCAAACCATATCCTTCCATGATGACTATGCCCAGAGCGTAGAAGAATTCGCCGATATCCTTTGATAACGGTGCAGCGCCTGAGACAAAGAACCTGACTCTCCCTCCTGTCTTCGCAATAATCTTGGAATAGACGAGTTTATGAGCAAGCTTTCTTTTAAAGCGGAGCATCCCTGATATCGGCTTATTTTCTAATTCCCTGCTCGCATAATCTCTGCCAACTTTTACTGCCCAGAAGAAGATTTTTTGCTTCAAGGCCGAGCTGGCCTGAACGTTATCTATGACCCTCGAATAAAACTTCTCCAATACCCGTGGTGCAACGGCCATCACGTGAGGCCTTATTTCCTGAAAGTTTTGAGCTACGGTATCAAAACCCTCAGCATAACCAATTGAGCATCCTTTGTAGAGATAGGTGAAGGTAACCATTCTTTCAAAACTATGAGATAAAGGCAAAAGCGATAATCCTGTATCTTTATCTGAAAAGGGAAGAAGAGGTGCACAAGCCTTGACATTGCTGACGAAATTGCTATGAGTGAGTATGACTCCCTTAGGAACCCCGGTCGTCCCGGAAGTGTAGATGATAGTAGCATCATCGTCAGGCTTTATTCCTAAGGCTGTTTTTTCAAAGAGCTCGGGATTTTCCTGATCCACTTTCTTGCCTTTTTCCAGAACCTGGTCAAAAGTTAGGACCCCTTCAGGGCCCTCTGATTCGAAGGTGATGTAATGTGTGACTTTTGTCAGGCCATTCTTTACAGCCTCTACCTTCTCCCAAAGCTCTTGGTTTGAGCATATAACAATTTTAGCGTCAGAATCGTCGATGATATACTTGATCTGTTCTTGAGCTAGAGTGGTATAAATGGGAACGGTGATTCCGCCCAGACATAAATTTGCGAGATCGGAAATGATCCACTTTGGTCTATTCTCAGAAAGGATGATAAGCTTATCCCCTGCCTCAAGCCCCAAATCTTTCAGCCCCAGACAGAAGTATTTAACTCTTTCAGCAAACTCTGCAGTAGAAATGGGCACATACTTTCCTTCTTTTTTAGAAAGCAACAAATCATCTTTTGGATATGACTTTAGCGTATTAAGAAAAAGCTGACTTAGTGTCTCAACCATGACTCCCTCCTTATTTTTTGAGTGAGTCAATTTTAAAGAATAAGAGACACGCCTGTCAAGCATTCTTTATGCAGGGATTGTTCCCGTTTTAATAAATAAATTATTTATAGAATCTTTAAAGGTGGGTTTGATGAATCAAACCCCTACATGAATCAAACCCCTACTTAAATCAAGCCCCTACATGAATCAAGCTCATACAATATGCCGTTGTAGATAAAGCAATCCCGTTTTTATAAATAATTTTTTTATAGAATATTTAGAGGTGGGCTTGATAAATCAAGCCCCTACAATTTAGGTTTCTCTAACTTTGGCCATGGAGACAACTCTGTCGCCTTTTTCAAGATTAATTATTTTTACTCCTTGAGTTGCTCTGCCTGAAGGCCTCACCTGCCCTGTCTTTATCCGAATCACCTTTCCAACCTGTGTAATCAAGAGCAATTCTTCGTCTGAAATCCCTGCCATCCCTATGGCTTTTCCTATTCTGGTGTTAACTATGAGATTGATGACGCCCTTCCCTCCTCTTCGGTGCCGAGGATAGAGGTTGATATCAGTCTTTTTCCCCCGGCCCTTTTCACTTGCAGTGAAGACGTATTCATCCTTATCACCCACAACAATCATTCCAATAATCTCATCTTTAGGTCTCAGGAAGATTGCTTTTACACCGGCGGCTTGACGTCCCATCGGTCTTACTTCGCCCTCTTTGAACCTGATGGCTTTCCCTAGCTTTGTCCCGATTAAAATATCTCTTTGGCCATCGGTTAACTTTGCCGTAAGCAATTCACTTTTGCGGTCGAGACCTATTGCAATAATACCCCCTCGGCGGATGTTTCGAAAGTCGCTCAATTTTGTTTTTTTCATCCGTCCTTTTGAGGTTATCATCACCACATAGCGATCGCCAGAAAAATCTCTCACGGCAACAACAGAACGAACTTTCTCTTCTGGACTTAACTGGAGGAGATTCTTGATGGATTTTCCTCGGCCTGAAACACCCACATCTGGTATTTCCAAAGCTTTCAACCAGTAGAGGCGCCCTTTGTTGGTGAAAAATAAAAGATAGCTGTGGGTAGAGGAAATAAAGAGGTCCTGGACCACATCTTCAGGCTTCATACTGATACCTCTTTTCCCCTTCCCTCCTCGACTCTGGAAATGGTAGTAGCTCAGAGAAGTGCGCTTAACATAGCCGGATGAGGTGTAAGTGATGGCGACATCTTCCTCTTTGATTAAATCTTCTGGCCTGAGCTCTGAGATCACCTCCTCCTTGATCTCTGTTTTCCTCTCATCATGATATTCCTCTTTTATCTGTTTCAGCTCTTCCACGATGATATCCAGAATAAGCTCTTCACTACCTAAAATTTTCTTCAATTTTGAGATTGTTTTTTTCAATTCCTTGTATTCCCTTTGAATCTTTTCTCTTTCCAGTCGAGTCAATTTTTGCAACTGTAAATCCAGGATGGCCTGAGCTTGAATCTTGGTCAGATGAAAATTGGTGATGAGACCGTTCCTTGCCGCATCGACCGTTCGAGAAGAACGGATAAGGCTTATGACCTTATCCAGATGATCCAGGGCAATAGTTAGCCCCTCCAGAATATGAGCCCTTAATTCTGCCTTCTTCAATTCAAAGCGTGTGCGGCGTCGAACCACATCCTGCCGATGGGAAACAAAGTAGCGCATCGCCTCGAGAAGAGTGAGCATCTTCGGCTGTTTCTCGACAATCGCCAGCATAATAATACCGTAAGAAGTTTGAAGAGATGTGCGCTTGTAGAGGTTATTCAGAATAATCTCGGGAAGTTCTCCTTTTTTGATTTCGATCACGACTCGCATGCCTTCCCTATCCGATTCGTCCCTTATATCTGCAATCCCCTCGATTTTCTTATCATTCACAAGGTCGGCAATGTTTTCCAGAAGCCTTGACTTGTTCACTTGATAAGGAATTTCATTTATGACGATTCTGTCTCGCTCATTCTTCCTGCCCCTCTCAATCATGGCTCTTGCCCTTAAACAAATGATTCCCCTTCCTGTCTTGTAAGCATCCTTTATTCCTTCCAGACCGAAGATATATCCTCCAGTCGGGAAATCCGGGCCAGGAATAAACTGCATGATCTCTTCCAAGCTGGCTTTGGGATTTCGGACAAAATGAATTATGCCCTCCACAACCTCATTCAGATTATGGGGAGGGATGTTTGTGGCCATGCCGACAGCAATCCCTGAGCCTCCGTTAACCAGAAGGTTGGGAAATTTGGCAGGAAGAACTTCAGGCATCTGGAGACTTCCATCATAGTTGGGGACGAAGTTGACTGTATTCTTTTCAATATCTGCCAGAAGTTCCTGGGTAATTTTTTTCATTCTGACTTCTGTATACCTCATGGCTGCAGGAGGATCTCCATCTATGGAACCAAAATTGCCCTGGCCATCTACTAAGGGATAGCGAAGACTAAAATCCTGAGCCATGCGGACCAGGGTATCATAGACAGCCCCCTCACCATGAGGATGGAACTTTCCGATGACATCTCCAACAATGCGGGCAGACTTTTTGTATGACTTGTTCCAGGCGGTTCCGGTCTCATGCATGGAATAAAGGGTGCGGCGGTGAACAGGCTTAAGCCCATCCTTTATATCTGGGATGGCTCGACCTATGATCACGCTCATGGCATAATCAAGGTACGACCGCTTCATCTCCATTTCGAGGCTGACTTCAGTAGACTTATTATTCATCCCTTATCCTTTTTAAATAGTGAAAATGCTCCCGAATTTTTCTCTAAATATCCAGGTTCTGAGCCTCAAGAGCATTCTTTTCGATGAAATTCCTCCGCGACTCAACCTCTTCTCCCATGAGGATAGTAAAAACTTCCTCTGCCTCGACAGCATCCTGTATTGAGACTTTGAGCAGATATCTTTCCTCTGGGTCCATGGTTGTCTCCCACAGCTGTTGGGGAGTCATCTCGCCCAATCCTTTGTATCTCTGGATAACAACACCCTTTTTTCCCTTCTGTAAGAGGAAATCGAGAAGCTTTGCTTCGTTTTCGACCTTTACCTTTTCGCTATCGCTTAAAACATGAAAAGGCGTTCTGAAGCTTTCTAATTCTTTGTGTATTTTGCAGAGGCTTCGGTATTCAGCTGATGTGATTAAATCAGAGTTAACCTTGCAAGAAACATTCATACCGTTGATTTGAAAATTGACTGCTAATTCATAGAGCCCATACTCCTCATCCATGCTTAAAACTGAGGTTATGCCTTTCTCGGTGAGAAGGCTTTTGATTTTCTCCAGTTGACTCTTCTTGCGCAAAAAGTCTGTATCTTCGACTCCGCTGCTGAGAAGAATATCAATTAGGAAGAACGGATAGTTTTTTCTCTCCAGCAGCTGGATATAACTCTTTTTGGCTATTATTCTGTGGAGGAATTTTCTGAACTTCTCACCGCTTATGTACTCTTTTTGTCTGCTTACCTTGACTTTGAATTCCTCTGAAATTTTCTTAATTATGTATTGTTCATAAGACCGTTCATCTCTTAAGTAATGAACTGATTTTCCTTTCGTTATCTTATACAAGGGAGGTCGGGCAATATAGAGATGGCCTTTTTCAATAAGTTGAGGCATCTGTCGGTAAAAGAAAGTCATAAGAAGAGTTCTTATATGGGAGCCATCCACATCAGCATCTGTCATAATAATGACTTTATGATAGCGCAGTTTTTCCAGGTTGAAATCTGCCTGCTCAACCCCGGTTCCCAGAGCTGAAATAATTACCCCTATCTCTTCACTCTTAAGAATTTTGTCAAACTTGGCTTTCTCCACATTGAGAATTTTCCCCTTAAGAGGCAAGATAGCCTGATGGCGGCGATCCCGGGCCTGCTTGGCTGAACCGCCTGCCGAATCTCCTTCTACGATGAAGATCTCGCTGAGAGCAGGATCTTTTTCCTGGCAATCAGCCAGTTTCCCGGGAAGCGAAGTCGACTCTAAAACTCCTTTGCGACGCGCCAGGTCCCTGGCCTTTCGAGCAGCCTCCCTTGCTCTTGCCGCTTCTAAAATCTTCAGGATAACTTTCTTGGCTACAGCTGGATTCTCCTCAAAATATGTCGATAGCTGCTCGTTTACTATGGATTCTACTATTCCTTTCACTTCGCTGTTTCCCAGTTTTGTCTTTGTCTGGCCTTCAAACTGAGGGTTTTTAATCTTCAAGCTTAAAACCGCACATAACCCCTCTCTCGTGTCATCTCCGGATAAATTCTGAGTTAAATCCTTAACCAGATTATTAGCATTAGCATAATTGTTTATGGACCGGGTCAAGGCTGCCTTAAATCCGATTAAATGGGTGCCGCCCTCGGTCGTATTGATATTGTTTACAAAGGAGAAAATAGTCTCAGAATAGCTTGCGTTATACTGAAGGGCCATCTCCACAATAACATTATCTTTTTTATACTCGAAGTATATAGGCTTCGGGTTGAGTATGGTTTTATTTTGATTGAGGTACTGCACAAATTCCTTAATTCCACCTTTATACTGAAATTCATTCATCTTGTCGCTTCGTTCATCAACAAGAGTTATCTTCAGCCCGTTATTCAAGAAAGATAGTTCTCTTAATCTCTGGCTTAAAATCTCAAATTGAAATTCTACGGAGTCGAAAATTGCTTTATCAGGCTCAAACGTAACCTTTGTTCCAGTCTTCTTTGTTTTGCCTATCTGTTTTAATTTTGTTACGGGCTTGCCCCTTGCATAACTCTGGTTGTAGACGCCACCATTTCTTTTTATCTCCAGATCGAGCTTGCTTGAGAGAGCATTGACAACAGAGACGCCGACTCCGTGAAGACCGCCGGAGACCTGGTATGATTTGGAGTCAAACTTCCCACCAGCATGCAAGGTTGTCATAACGACTTCTGGAGCCGGCCTTTTCTCCTTCTTGTGCATCCCGACTGGAATACCGCGGCCATTATCGATGACAGTAACACTGCAATCCACATGAATAATCACATCAATCTCTGAACAATATCCAGCTAAAACCTCGTCGATGCTGTTGTCAACAACTTCATAGACCAGATGATGCAAACCTTCAGAACCTGTGCTCCCAATATACATGGCTGGTCGCTTGCGAACTGCTTCCAGCCCCTTGAGTACTTTTATGCTTTCGGCTGTATATTTTTTGTCCTTCATTTTCTTCTGATTTGAGAGCGAAGAAGGGCTAGGTAGGTAGGAATTTTACTTAACCCATTGGGCATAATTTTCGCCTATAATTATACCAAAAAATGGGCAATTTAGTAAAGAAAAATAACCTCTTTTTTATGACTAAAAATGTGGATTTGATGAGTCAAAAAACAAGACCTGACCCCAAAATAAGGTAATAATGCATTTTGAAAATAAGATTACGATTTATTATAATTTAGATAAAAGAGGTCCTGATGCCGGCAAATTTACCGCCTCAATATTTCGAGACAGAAAGGAAGCTCAAAACTGCCAAAACGCTGCAAGAAAAAAGAATCATTTTAGAGGAGCTTCTTTCTTTAGTTCCTAAACATAAAGGCACAGAAAAGCTTCAGGCTCTGCTCAAAACGAAGATTGCTAAACTAAAAGCCGCCGCTCAAAAAAAACCGGCGATCGCCAGACATTCTCTCGCGTTCCACTTCGACAAAACAGGAGCAGGTCAAATTGTTTTAATCGGACCCCCCAATGCAGGCAAATCCATGCTGGTAAAATCTTTATCCAACGCGAATCCTGAAATCGCCGATTATCCTTTCACTACCCGCACTCCCTACCCGGCAATGATGGAATATGAAAACATCCAGATCCAACTCATAGACACGCCGCCTATCACGCCTGAATACATGGAAGTATGGCACTCTGAACTGATCAAAGAAGCAGATGGAATTTTGTTTCTTCTGGATTTATCCAGCCACAGTCCAGTTGATATCATACAGACTATTTTGGAAAGGTTAAAAGAAAAGAAAATAGAGCTAATTGCCGAAGACCAGGAAATTCCCGCTGGGATTCCACTCTTTTATAAAAAAACTTTAATCGTGGCCAATAAAATAGACCTTACTCCTGCAAAAGAAAATTATGATGTGTTAAAAAAAGCCTTAGAACCCAAGTTTAGCCCCATTCCTGTCTCTGCTCGTAACGGAGATGGTCTTGAATATTTGAAAAAAAGAATATTCTCCATGCTTAATGTCATCAGAGTTTACAGTAAAATTCCTGGTAAGAAAGCTGACTTTAATGATCCTTATACTCTCAAAAAAGGCTCTTCGGTAATGACCATGGCTAAAGCCGTGCATAAGGATTTTGCCCAAAACCTGAAGTATGCCCGAATATGGAGCAAAAACAAATACCAAGGTCAAAAAGTCAACCGTAACCACATCCTCGAAGATGAAGACGTTATTGAACTTCACATATAAATCTCAACCTTTTGAATCCATTCCTGTTGAATCCATTCCTGCCGTACTTTACTTCTTCTAAAAAATTCGGCATCATAGAAAAAGTAAAAAAAGAGTAAGTAAAGTGGGCTGGCAAATAAATGAAGAAAAGGGGGCTGCCTCCTATTTCTGTTTGAATCTTTTCCTACTGCACTTCTCTTCTTCTTAAAAAAAAGGGATTATTGTGCAACCTAAATAATAATGTTACTATTCACGGATGTCCCCCCTTCCCTCCTGACATTGGCCACACCTTTGTTGGTTGCCGTCTTTAATAAAAATTTAGGCCCAAATAGAAGAGTGGTCAATACTTTTTGCGAAAATGTCGCTTTTTGTCGCTTCTTGTCGCATCTTTTAGATATTTTTTCGCTCCTTTGTCGCTTTTTGTCGCTTTTTGTCGTGTCTTCTCACTTTCTCCAAATTACCGATTCCGAACTATTATTTTAAAGATTCATTTTAAAAAAAGGAAAAAAGAGGA
>Ga0209427_10007579_pt1 | contig 12288 bp, 5 predicted proteins | sample DeeMarSWOR136_30_FD_187465 | JGI IMG/M metagenome (GOLD analysis project Ga0209427, IMG submission 187465) | Marine sediment microbial communities from White Oak River estuary, North Carolina - WOR-1-36_30 (SPAdes) (version 2) | ecosystem: Environmental > Aquatic > Marine > Intertidal zone >... | reverse complement strand
TATTCCTATATGATGGAATGTGCACCCCCTTATGACAAAATCGTGCGGCTCGCTGCCGTCCCCTGTACTTCCGGAACCGATCGGGTATTCGGCAAAGCCTATCCCGTTCCTCGCGTAAGCTATGTCGCAGTTGATGAATTCGTTATAGGCGTTGTTGTTCCTGAAAAGAAAGTGGGAATGCTCCCCGTACCAGATGGTGCAGTTCTCCCATCTCATATGGGTTACAAAAGGATAAGGCGGGTCACCATAATTGTCAATCCACCTGTATATCGAATAAAACTTCAGGTTCAGCCAGGTAATATAGTGATCATCACCGACAATGAGATGATACCCGAGCCTGTTGGCCGCGATCCTTCCTGCCGGATCCTGGCCGTCAGAGGTATGAACATAAAGCTTTGACCCGGCAGAATAATCATCACTGTAAAAAGAACCCGGCGTTGCTGCGCATTCGCTAAGGCTCTGTGCTTGCTTGAGAAATGTCCAAGTATCCTCGTTAATGTCCTCGAAATACCACATGGGGTTCGGGGTTCCTACCGCTGTAATGCTGTAAACGCCGACTCCTTCATCAATCCATGCCTCATGTGCCATTATTCCCGCGCCCCAGATTATCCCCTGATCTCCCGGACAGTCGCCTCTGATGGTAATCCTTGAATTATCTGCACCTGATATTTGTGGGGAGAAAACCTCCCACGCCGAACCACCTGTCCTAGTTCTTAGGTGGAACCCACAAACATAAAGATTATCCCCGGCTTGGACGCCTCCAGTTCCCCATACCACATTGTTTAAACCGTCCCAGGCGTTCGCATAGTTTGAACCATCCTCGTTACCGTAGCTCCCTCCGTAAGGTCTTACGTACCATGTGTTTCCTGTCCCCGGGTGTTCGTAAGCTCCGATATCCGGGCCTGAGCCTTCGTAAACGAGACTAACTCCCTGCCCGGCTGACCAGGTTAAAGAGGTGTTCACCGTTAGTATATTGTTGTTGTAATCAACATTGGTTATCCTGGCTGTTGTTGTTTGACTTTCCAGCTGTATCTCATCCCCTTCGATCAGACCCCACCCATCCATGAAGTAGCGGGCATCTTGGACGGGAATGTTCGTACCGCTTCCTGAACTTGTTGTTGTGGTAAGCCAGTCTCCGTTATCAATCATTTGCGAGCCTTCCTGCAAGCGTAGATTCCTACCCGCCTCACTAACAAACTGCGGATTTTCTTCCCTGTTATCATGCCATAGGCTTGGATAGTTTGTTTCCAGATAAGAGAGACTTGTTGTGCCCGGGGGGTAGACGTCTATCCCTGAACCAAGGATGTCATTGTTTATGTAGTAATCATCAGTCGAGGTGCCTGCAACTGTCCTGCGGATCTCCAAAATGCTGTTGTTGTAGGCGATGTTGTTCTTGAATACGTTGTCATACATATCGGATTGCGTATTGCTGTACAATCCGTAATAGTTCTGGTTCATGGTGTTGTGGTATATGCGGTTATTGGAGGATAGGGACTCCGCGCTGGTATGCAAGTCTATGGAAAGGCCGTTGTTGATAAGAACGTTGTTCCTTATTATGGAATTCGAGGTGCCGAGCTGTATACCCGGATGCCAGGGCCTTGCCAAAGACCGGTCTCCTGAACTCCCGCACGTATTCGCACTACAACCGTTATCGTCGCAGACCTCGCCTGAATCCACTATGATGTTCCCTTCCACGAGGTTCTCATCCGCGTTGGCGTAAACGTTTATCCCCGTGTGCAGGTGGTTCCGGACGTAGTTGTTCCTTATAATATTATGCGAATTTTCAGTGCCTCTCCCGATTAACACTATGCCTCCGTGTGCCCCCCCTAGCAGTGTATTGTTCTCGACCAGATTGTAATTCGCCCCCTGCCACATTTTTATCAAATCGTTCGGGTAGCAGTCTGTTCTTAGCGTGTTGTTTATTATGCGGTTGTGGTGTGCGTTTCCGTAGCCAAAATACATCCCGTTGAACTCGGGTGTGGTTATGTTAAAAAAATCACAATTTCTGATTATGTTATAAGAACAATTCGTACTTCTGCAATGAACCCAGTACGAACGGGTATTACGGATCTTAAACCCGTCAATAATCAGATAATGCTTGTCTATCAGAACAACCCCGTTAACCATGCCTTCCAGATTAACCTCTTCTCCGTTATAGTTCGTATAGGTTATGTAGTTTCCTTGCGTTCCTGTCGAATCCGGCCATATGGTGTTTGAATTGCCCGTGTATGTTCCTTCCCTTATATAAACCCTATCCCCTGGCTGGACCACGGAATTAGCCTGACCTATCGTGCAGAAGGGTTGCGTTAGCGTTCCCAGGTTCGAGTCAGAGCAGGTCCCTCCAATTGATTGGGTGTCAACGTAATAGTCAACAGCAGATACAGAAACGGGTAATAAAAGGAGAAACAAGACAACCCCGAAAAAAACACCCTTCATATTTAACATTTTTGTATTTTTTCTAATAAATCAAAAACTATCCCCCGCAGCTACCGCTTCCGAAATCCCTTGCAACGATAACGAGATCGAATATGTCGATCTCTCCGTCGCTGTTCAGATCAACATTCGGGTTGAATCCCGAGGTCTTCCCGAAGTCCATGGCAACTGCGGCCAGATCAAGGATATCGATGCACCCGTCCCCGTTAATGTCACCCTCGCACTGCGAATCCGCTCCGTTGCAGTCTTCATCTATCCCGTTCCAGCATATCTCCTGTTGGGGCGAAGGACAGCCCCCCCAGCTGCCGACAGTGCAGGTTTCATTCCCGACCGCGCATATCCCCTGGTGATTAATAGAACAAAACCGGGTCAGCGGATTTGCTGTGTCTATAATGTTGTCCGTCCCTCCGTCACAGTCGTTGTCTAACCCATCGCAAATTTCAGGGGAAGGTCCCACACCTCCTATGCAGGTTCCCCACTGGTTGCCGGAGCAGGTCTGGTTTCCTGGTTGGCACTCTCCTATCGAGCTCCCGCAGGACTTTATTTCCCCGTTTATGCAAATTTCGATGTTAATTGTCCCGTTATTCAGGTTGAATGGCTGTATTGAGTTGCTGTCTATATCGGACAGCTTAACATCCAGAAGCCTTACCTGGGTTGAGGTCGGGATCGTTGTCAGGCTGGGGTTGATTGTGAATCTTATCTGTGCAAGATTTCCCGAACCGTCAATACCCGCCAGGGCTGCCTGCCTGCTGCATGCCGCATCATTGATCAGGCCGGGGGTTGTCAGGTTTGGGGATATCCAGTAGGTGGTTTCGCCATCGCTTCCGAGGAAGGCTTCTTCTGAAATGCTGCTCAACTGCAGAACATTCGGGTTGTAAGTCGCATCAAACTGGAATCCATACAGGTCATTAACGTCATCAATTCGTATGTTGACTGTTATGGTTGGATTGGAGTAATGACTTACTGTCTGGCTTGAAGGCGAAACGCTCACAGCGGTCTGCTGTGCCCTTACAGGTATAACCGGTGTTAGAAAAAAAAGTGAAAGGCAAAATAAAATAATAAAATATACTACATAAAGATTCCCGGTTACTTTCTCGCGTATCATGCTATCCAATTTGCTATGAAACAGTTACCTGGCCGTTCTCCCCGGTTGTCGCTATCTGTTCAGGCTTTGAATTAACGAACTTTATGTTGGACATCTTTATATCACTCGTTCCCGCACCCACTGCAATGAATGTTATCTTTTCCAACGTCCCGTCACCGTTCAGACCTCCTACAGGCCCAAGTCTTGAGAGAACTATGTTTTCGAGGAGGCCCGGTGAAACCTGTGGGTTAATGGGATAGGTCTGATCCGCTCCATTCCTGCTCAGGAAAGTTCCCTGCTCAATGCTTTTGTATTCAAGGACATCCGGATCGTACTCTATGTTGAACTGGAATCCGTACAGATCGTTCGCGTTAGATACCTTGATCTCAACAATAACCGTATCCCCCACATTTACGGTCTGCGCTGCGGGACTCACGCTGATTTTCTGCGCCCCTGCCGGCTGTGGTTTGGGGCAATCCGCAGGACAGTTATCATAATTTTCCTCTGCATCACACACGCCGTTACCGCAGGTCTCCGAGATCCTACTTAAAAATCCGAGCTCAAATTCAGTAAAAGTCACGATGTAGTAAACTGTAGCCCCTATTATCAGAACTATAATTATGAGTCCGATAATGAAAGCGTTTCTGTGTCCCTTCTCCAGTTTAGATCCCGTTTTCTTCTCCTCTTTTTTATAAGTTGGTTTCTCCTTTGGCTTTCCGACCTTCTGAACCGCGCTTATCGCCTGATTCACCTCACCCTCCGGCCAGCCCTGACCTAGCAGCTCTTTTCTTACCGCATCAATAGATTTTCCTGATTTCACAGCAGAATTAACGTAATCAGTCAACTTCTGATCAACCATATTTAGAATTGGAATTTCCCCTTAATAAATGTTCAACTGAACCTGCTCCCCACGAACACGACATCATAGATATTTATTATTCCGTCACGGAAAGCATCAGTTTTTCTTTCCTAAGCCTGATGGGGTTCTGTTTGGCCGAAATGAGAAATGATAAAAATCAAATCCTGAATTTAAATCCTGAATTTTATACTTTATAATAAATTAACATCTTCCGCCCTTTCCAAAAGCCAAGGCAGCTATGACAAGGTCCATTATATCGATTTTCCCGTCGATGTTTAAATCAGCCCTTTGGTCAAAACCGGATTCCAGGCCGAAATTCAAGGCGATCAGAGAGATATCGTCTATATCCACGCAGCCGTCCTTGTTAAGGTCTGCCGTGTAATAATATTCCTCTTCCTCTTCTTCCTCCTCTTCCTCCGGTGAAGGAGGAATTGTAATGGACGGACCGCTTGGCGGGCCTCCGTTACCCCCGTTACCTGGAGTAACAACGCAGCTTCCCCACTGATTGCCTGAACCGCACGTCATCGTCCCCTGGTCACCGCCCGAAATACAGCCTTTGGTTTCTCCCTGCAGGCATTCGTAAACAGTGGCGTTCCCGTTTTCCGAGGAGTTGTCCAGGGGCTGGCTGTTTGAATCCGAGATCTTCAGGTTGGAGAGGATGAAATCGCTTGTTGATGGGAATGTAGTTAGCGTTTTCAGATTCAGCCTCACCTTCGCAAGAACACCGCTTCCGCTGACACTTCCCGGTCCTGTCCGGGAACAAGCGAAATTGTCTATCAGGCCGGGGGTCGATGTGTTCGCGCTTATACAGTAATCCTCATCCTGCCCGTTCCTGTTGAGAAACGTCCCCTTGGTTACGGTGGGCGACTCGAAAATGCCCGGATCATAGTTCAGATCGAACTGGAAGCCGTAAACGTTGTTGACCCCGCTTATCGTGACGTTGAAATCAACATAGGGGTCGGAATATATACTCAGATCCTGGGATTCGGGATATATCTCCACAAGCGCGCCTGCGGGGACGGACAGAAGAAAGAAAACGGCCAAAACAGTGAGAAAGATCTTATACATAATTTAATTTTAGATTGATCTAGTATTTAACCTTCCATATAGGTAAAATTAGCGCAGGCCGGATCGGGTTCCATCCCTTCAATACCGTCCACGTAATTCCATATGCATATTTGTTCTTCCTGCCCGTCAACACACCCACTGCAGGTCACCAGGAAATAAATAACCGCAACACTCCCCACGCTGTCTGCCGGGACGTAGTCTCCGAACCCTGCGAATCCCCCTGCCCTCACCTGACCAGGACCAATCTCGTTCCCGTCCACCGCGAACCAGTCTCCTGTCAGGTCCCCCCTGCTCACGTTCTGATACCTCAACACGACTGCGCTGTAATTCATATCCAGACCGAAGGCTGCCATTTCCTCCGTATTCCCGTTGATTAATACGGGAAGGCCCACAACGGTATTGTTACCACCTGAAGGAGGGATGAGATCAATGGATATGCTTGAATAGTTGAACGATTTCCTGTAGGTAAAGGTGGTGCAAGCGGTTTCAGGATACATCCCCTCAATATCGTCCACATAATTTCCTATACAAATTTCACCCTGTTGCCCGTCAGCGCAATCAGTGCAGTTTACCACGAATTGAACAACTGCGATGCTACCGTTGCTACCATTTTGAATACCATTCCCCGAACCCGTAAACCCTCCAATCTTCAAGTAACCAGGACTAATCTCGTTCCCGTCCACCGCGAACCAGTCCCCTGTCAGGTTTCCACTGCTCACGCCCTTGAAATCGAGCATCCCTCCGCTGTAATTCATATCCAGACCGAAGGCGTCTATTTCCTGCGAATTACCCTGTATTGAGATGGGAACGCCCACATTGATGCCGGTGTCTCCTGAGGACGGGTATGAATGGAGCGAGATGTTCGTATGGGTAACAGTGGTAAGGGTAATGAATGAGGAGGTAGATCCTTCCCTGTAGGTAAAGATGGTGCACGCGGGTTCCGGGGGAATCCCTGAAAGGCCATCCACATAATTGTCAATACAAATCTGAACTTGCTGCCCGTTCATGCACCCACTGCAGGTCACCATCAAATTGAACACCTCAATGCTACCAACACTTCTTTTTTTGATTGGAGGATCCGCAGGTCCTGCGAACCCCCCACTCCTTACATTCCCAGGACTTATTTCATTCCCGTCCACAACATACCACTCCTCTGTCAGGCTCCCCTTGGTTACATTCAGATACTGTAACATATTGCTGTCAAAGGTAAAGTTGTATATCCCAAAGGCGGTTATCTCTTCCTCATTCCCTTCAATTGATACGGGAACGCTTACAATCGTACCCGTGCCTCCCGAAGTAGGACTGCACGAAATCGATATGTGAAGATAGGTAAGCCTGCTCGCAACGTAGACCAGGTCATATATGTCGATTTCATTGCTTGAAATGACATCAGCTGTTGCGTTCCACCCGGAATGGATGTTCCTTTTCCCGAAATAAATGGCTATGATCGAAAGATCAGAAATATCCACGTATTTATCGCTGTTCAGGTCGCCGGGTAATACGCCCAGGCCGCCCGGGTATTCGAACGCCCCCCTGTCAGGGGCGGAACCCCTATAGAAAAATGCAACCCCTTCTCCCTGATTCCAGTAGATGGACCGATCAACCGTAATTGTGTTGGTGATGTAATCCACGCCCGTTACAATAAGGTATTGGGAATCCCCCTCCAGTTCAATCAGCGACCCCATTGTGAGACCTAATCCGTCATGGAACCATTTCGCATCACCGACCGTAAAGGTGGTTCCGCTTCCGGAGGAAGAGGTGATCGTGGTCAGCCACCCACCCGTATCGATGGCCGGTGACCCGTCCCGAGGGAAATAATTGTTACCAAGATTCGGATTGGCAATGGAGCTCTGTAACTCTTGATTCCAGTTGGTCCTCCATTCGCTTAGAGTCCGGCTGCCAATCCCATCGCGGAAGTAATCCCCTGCAACCGGATCCCTGCCGGGTATGTAAAACAGATTGTAATCAAAATCGCTGTTTGTGTTTGAAGGGCTTTGCCCGGAAGTATAGTATATCATGGCGGCAGGCTGGTTGGTTACTTCGGATGTAAATATGTTGTTCCGGGCCTGCAGATTGTCAGGCAGCTCTCCCAGAGGGCTTTTCAGGCGATCAACATAGAGCGGTTCGGTATTCCCATTCGTTCCGTAAACAAACACGTTGTTAGCCAAATAAATATCATCGGTATCGTCAGCAATGCGGAGAAGCTGGAGAACAGGGTTGTCTACAATTGTTCCTGAGATTACGACATGATTGGCGTCTGTGATGTGAATGGCTCCTCCGTTCTCGTCATGATCGTAATGATCATCTATAAATAAATTCTGCACGCCATTGGCAACCGAGATCCCCGCGCTATCACTCCCGTATCCTTCGTTATCCCTCAAAATAATGTCCGTCCCGGATGAAATATCGAAGGAATCCTCATTACAATTGTAGGCAGTATTGTTGTACAAAAAATGGTTCGGTCCAATATCATAAGTTCCCGTGGGGTCTTGATGAAATGCTATACCATCATTCACGTCATAGATAATATTGTTTACCATGACCCCATTTGTTACAGGGTTCTCTCCCGTTACCGATGCCGTTATCCCTATTCCCGCATTCTGGCAGCTGTGTAATTCGGAATTTTTAATTGTGTAGGTGTCAACCTCTTCAAGTAGAATGCATGATGCGCCCGTGTTGTAAATCTCGCATCCGGATATGATAATGTCCGTCTTGTTTCCCGTCTTGAATACTATCCCGCTGCCACCACCGTTTGTCGCATCCCGGACGGTTATGTTTTCTATAATTATGTAAGCTATTGAGGCATAGGATTTTATCGCGCCCTCGCCCTGATCGAAACTCGCTGCATTAAACACCGGTCTGGATCCACTCCCGTACGCCCCAAATGTGATGTATCCGAAAGCGTAAGAACCACTGCAGGTGATATCCAAGCTCTCGCTTCCTCCGAATGTTCTCCCCCTTCTGAAGAGAATGCTGTCCCCTGCTTTGAAGTTCCCCATCTCGCTGTTGACTTTCGAGATGGTACTCCAGGCGGTCGAAGTGGAATTACCGTTATTCCCGTCGTTTCCACCCGTGGAATCAACGTAATATGTAGTTGCGGATACAGAAATGGGCAACATAAACAAAACAGCCAAAATCAGGATTATCCTCATGATTAAATTTTTGGTTTTAAACTTAAAAATTTAAGTGTACATCCTCCACCTGGCAGGGATAGGCAATATCTAACCTATATAGGTAAAATTAGCGCAGGCCGGATCGGGTTTCATGCCCGAAATATGGTCAATGTAATCTTTGATGCAGACCTGAACTTGCTGCCCGTTAACGCACCCGCTGCAGGTCACCCTCAGATTGAACACCTCAAGTGACCCAACACTTCCTACCGGGACGGGTTCCGCAGCTCCTGCAAAGCCCCCGCTTATCACAGCCCCCGGGCTGACCTCATTCCCGTCCACCATAGCCCAGTCCGCTGTCAAATCTCCCTTGCTCACATTTATGTATTGTAACATATTGCTGTCAAAGGTAAAGTTGTATATCCCAAAGGCGGTTATATTTTGCAGATTCCCCCTGATTGAAACAGGGACTTTCACAATATCATTTGTGATCCCGGAAGAGGGTTTAAATGAAATCCCTATTATATTTGTGGAGTTAAACCTGCTTGCCACAAAAACCAGATCGTACACATCAATCTCATAGTTTCCAACCACATCCGCTGTCGCATTCCATGAAGGATAGGTGTTTCTCCTCCCGAAGTGAATTGCTATGATTCCCAGGTCCAGGATGTCGATAAGTCCGTCCCTGTTCAGGTCCCCGGGGATCCCCTGGCCACTCAGATATTCGAACGCCCCTATATCAAATCCAATACCCTGAGGTATTGGATTCCCCTCGTAATCTTTCGTTAGCCCCACATTAACCCCTGAGTCTATCGCTGGGGAATCCGCCTGCAAATGAAAATTCCCGTTTTGGGCGTTTACAACCAGCGGGTCCAACGTTAATGAATGGGGGTCGAAAGTACAACCAGTTTTCGAAATCGACTGCCAGCCCGTGAAGTTTGTTTGGTTCGTTCCTTCATTATCAATCAGATAAAACATATCCCCTGAAACCGGATAGAAAAGGTTGTAATCGGAGTCTGTCGTGTAATTTATTCCTGGAACAGCTCCATTGGCATTAACATATATCATCCAGGTTCCAATGTTCAGGAGAATATTGTTTCTGAGTTTTATGGAGGATCTGAATCCTCCTGTGCCTGCCGTCAGGACCCCCACGTCAAAGTTATAAAAGACATTGTTAAAAACATCTGCAGGGTCCGACCACTTCCAGTAAAGGCCTCTGCCCCCTGCCCTTTGATTGCCCATTACTATATTGTTATAAATTTTGTTTCCTGTATGGTCAGCATCGTACGAATTTGTATCGCCGCTAAAGCTCATTCCGAAGGCATTCCCCTGGTCATTCAAGTCATGTATGTAGTTATACCGGACGGTGTTGTTATAGGAATCCATTGTTTCATCAAGGTAGAAAACTATCCCTTCGTTACATTTTGATATATCGTTATATTCAATCATCCAGTCATGCCCTCCCTGTATTCCCAGACCGTGATTGTCACCTCCAGGTCCGTGCTGATCCGTCCCCTGTTCGGTAATTGTGCAATTCCTGACAGTCCCGTAGGAAGGAGCATAATTCGTGTTGCTGTGTGTATAGATCGCTGTCTGGCTGTATTCGAACGTACATCTCTCCCAGGTTAAATTGTGATTGTTATCGTATATTGCGAATATTTCAGATACGGTGGATATGTGGAATAAACAGTCCTCCCACCTCCAGCGCATATTGCTGTTGTTTATGGGGAGAATGAACCTGTTAATTCCATACCATTTCAGATCCCTGAAATATATATCAGTAGAGTTTGCCAGGGGCCATAATTGGTAACCCCATGAAGTGAAGGCTATCCTTCCTGCAGGATCCCCTCCGTCCGAGGCATGCACATAAAAAACTCCACCAGCATGGCTCCAGTCCGTGGAGTAATAAGACCCGGGGTTGTCCATAACCTCCTGTACGCTATTCCTCTGGATTAATTTGGTATGGCCTGTCCCGTTTATATCCTCCAGAATGTATTTGGAACTCATTCCTGCCTGTGTGTTTGTCGAATACGTATTGTTCCCTTCGTTTGTCCATGTTCTCGAATTATCGATCCAGTGCCCCCATACAACCCCTTCGTCTCCTGCGCAGTCACCACTTATGGTAACGGGATTGCCCATGGAACCTGATGTGTTTATTAGAATATCATGTTTAGTTTCTGTTATCCCACCTGATTCATTAACTAGGTGAGTCCCGCATATGTAAAGCGTATCCCCGGCCTGTACCTGGTTCCAGCCTATATTCTCCATCCCGTCCCAGGCATTCGCGTACGAACTCCCGTTTTCCGTTCCGTAGTTCCCTCCTGCTGGCCTTACGTACCAGTCAGTGGCTGAGGCCAGGCTGGGAAGAATGAAAAGGCACAGCAAAAACAGGATAAAAATATTTTTCATAATTTAATTTTATGGTTTTTCTCTTAATAACTTAACTAAACAACACTTTCGTAACCCCGCGTATCTTTTCCGATAGCGAGAAGCGTATGACGCATACACAATATGCGTCTATCGAAAGTTTCAAAAGCTACGCCTGCCAAAAGGTCAAGAACTAATTACTTTCGTAACCCCGTCCATTTCCTTGTCCCTCTCGAGCCTGTAGATCGATCCTGTTATATAATCCGATAAACGCTCCTCGTGTGTGATCAGGAAGACTTGGTCTATTATGTTCTCCATCCTGTCACGGAGAACCCTTCCAAAGTGTTCGATCGCGTTAACATCGAGATTGTGTGTGGGCTCGTCCAGGATCAGCCAGCGGAGGTTCGGGGTGAACGCTAGGGAAAAAGCGACCCGTAACGCCAACGAAGCCAGCGATCTTTCGCCTCCGGAGACCAGATCAACATTAACCCATCCCCTTCTCCCTTTCAACTGCAGAACGTAATCCTTTTCGACCAGGATCCTTATCTCCGAGAAATCCCCGTAGGGGTAAAGCTCGCTCCAGATATGGTTCATGATGTAGTTCACGGTCTTCAGAAACTCATCCCTGAGCTGATCCTGGGTTGACCGCAAAACAGAAACAAAGGATTCCATGGACTCAATTATCCTTTCGTACGTCTTCGTTTCCTCCACGTATTTCAGGAAGACCTCCCTCTCCTTCTCAATTTCCTCAAGCATGTCTTTCTTGTCCTGTATTATTTCCCTTAGGGATTCCAGTTTCGTTTTAAGCTCCCTCTCCTTCGCCACGATTTCCTGCAAACCCTTTCTCAGTTCCTTCTCCTCTGCCTCTTTCTTCCTTATTATCCCGACGAATTTCTCAACCTCCTTTCTAGCAAGTCTTATCTCCTTCTCGTTTTTGCTCACCCCTTTGCTTTCATCCTCCATCCTCCTGCTTTCGCTCTCCATCCCCCTGAGCAATTCGATCTTTTCCCTGGTTTCGTTCAATTCGTTTTCCCTTTTCGAAATAGTCTTGGATAAAGTCTCCATTTGCCTCCCGATCTCTTCAATATGCCTTGTTTTGTGGTCTATGAGATCGCCTTTCTTTTCCTTGGTTATGCTCGATTCGCACACAGGACATTTGTCTTTCGTGGCCTTTAACTCCTCAAGACCTTTTATCACCTCCGATTTCAGGGCCTCCAGGGAATAGAATTCCTTCTTTCCCCTTTCCAGTTCTTTCTCCCTGCTTTTCAGCAAATCCTCTGGTTTCTCTCCCAGGGATTTTTTGATCTCGCTGATTTTCTCTTTCACCTTCACCTTCTCCTCGACCCTTTCCTTTATCTCTTTGTTCT
>Ga0209427_10007578_pt1 | contig 12289 bp, 12 predicted proteins | sample DeeMarSWOR136_30_FD_187465 | JGI IMG/M metagenome (GOLD analysis project Ga0209427, IMG submission 187465) | Marine sediment microbial communities from White Oak River estuary, North Carolina - WOR-1-36_30 (SPAdes) (version 2) | ecosystem: Environmental > Aquatic > Marine > Intertidal zone >... | reverse complement strand
AGCTCTTCTTATTGCAGCAGTTATTGCATGTTGTGCAGCAATTTCAGGAGATGTTTTACAGTCGATGACTGCAGGTCAAATGATAGGGGCAACTCCTTATAAACAGCAGCTTGCAGAACTTGTCGGAATCCTTTCTGCAGCACCAGTTCTTGCAATTGTAGTATCTGCACTTCACAAAGCATATACAATCGGAAGCACGAATCTACCTGCTCCTCAAGCATTTCTAATGAGTGGAGTTGTACGAGGAGTTCTAGGTGGTGAAATGGTATGGCCTTTTGTTCTTGCAGGAATGGTACTTGCATTTATTCTAATTCTTATCAATATACCTGTGCTGCCTGTGGCAATTGGCATTTATCTACCATTTACACTTGCAACTCCTATTTTTTGTGGTGGAGTTATTAGGTATATTACTAATAGAAAGATAATAAAAGAATTTGGATCTAAAAAAGATGAACAAGCTAGTGAATGGGAACTAGCAATTAAACAAACCGAGGTAAAACCCAAAGACCGCATTATTCGAACGGGTCTTTTGTTTACAGCCGGACTTATTGCAGGAGAAGCATTAACCGGGGTTATTGTTGCATTTATTATAATTTCAGGACTAAATATTGTAATGTTTGAATTTCCACCTGTTATTCCTGGACTAATATTATGGTTGTTTATTGCTCTTCTTATATTCTATATTCCCTTAAGAGAGGTGTTTAATAAATAAGTATAATAAAAATTGATTTCTTTTTTTATTTTAAGTTAATGTTTTTTTTCCAATATAAACAAGAAAAAGATTTACTAGTAAAATGTTTATTTTTTGTATTAAATATGTCAAATATAATATCATTGTTACAAATAAAATATAACATGAAACATTTAAATATCCCAAAATTGATGATAATATTGAGGGAGGTAAATTAAAGAATGGCATATAAGGGTAACCTGTTAAGTAAAACCTTGGTTATAGGAATCATAATATTGTTTATTGGAATGAGTATTGTTACATCTACTGGTAATATTGTAGAAGATATTTCATCTAATACTCAAGTTCTGGATTTAGTTGATAATTCAGAGGATTTATTGTTACATAGAAAGATTGCCTGTGCTTATATCGCGGACCCTGGAAGTAGTGGACATCCTGAAGGTCCATGTTACTTTGCTTTAGATGATCCTGGTAATATAACCTCACTTAAATCCACTAGTTCAGACAACATCTTAACTGGAGGTACTTGGGGAACTGATGTGAAATGGCGTGGTTGTGAATATAACTCTGGTTGTTTATGGGAAATTGACCATGAGACTGGTGACATGTGGTCTATTGGCGGTGGTGGTACGAGCTGTTATGGTCTTGCATGGGACCTAGTATATACTAGATTATATGCTACTGATGGATCAAATCTTATTGAATATAATATAGAAACTGGTGAGCAAGAGTTAATTGGTAGTCATGGTCAATCTGGTAAAACAATGGTTGGTCTTGCAATCAATAAACAAGGTGTATGTTACGCTTGGAATGTCCTTTTTAGTGGCACGTCTACGCTTTTTATAATTGACCTTAACAGTGGTGAGGCTGATGAGGTTGGTAGTATGGGAGAACCCCTGGTTAGTGCAGGGTATGGTGCATTTGACTGGCACACTGGTATACTATATATATCTGCATCAGGTAAATTGATGAAATGTAATTTGGAAACAGGTGGATTAACAATGGTTGGTGATTTTGAGGGAGGTGCTGAGCTTACTGCTCTTGCTATTCCATATATGAGATTTCCTCAGGCAAATTTCATCTGGACTCCAATACATCCAAATCCAGGGGAGATGATTCTCTTCAATGCTTCAACTAGTTATGATCAAGATGGATATATCACATTGTATAGTTGGGATTGGGACGATGATGGAGTATTTGATGTAAATCATACCAGCCCTACATCCACACATACATTCGATGAAGTGGGATATTATCCAGTTACTTTAAGAGTTAAGGATAATGATAATAGGACGGTTGATAAAACAAAAACAGTTAGAGTTGGGAATCAGCCACCTGAAACTCCAGTAATTGATGGTCCAAATAGTGGTATACCAGACGTTGAATATGAATTTTGTATTATTGCATCTGACCTTGATAATGATACTCTATTTGTTTTATGGAATTGGGTTGATGGAACAGGTAGTGACTGGATTGGTCCACTTGAATCTGGAATGGAAGTTTGTGATTCTCATATCTGGAATGAAACAGGAACGTACAATATATCTGTAACAGTAAGAGATGAGCATGGGGCGAGTGCGACAGTATACAAAGAAGTCACAATACCAAGAATTAGAGTATCTTATAGTTCAGTGTTCCTAAGGTTTTTAGATAGGTTCCCATTGTTGGAGGTGTTTTTACGGACAATGAACCTGCTAAGATAATCTTGGTATTGGGAATCATCTTTTTGTTTATCTGTACAGTTATTACTCCATCAATTGCTGTTGATACTGTAAAGAAACCTTCTATACCCATTTCTAGAGGTAACACTTTGTATGTTGGAGGTTCAGGTCCTGGGAACTATACAAAGATTCAGGATGCTATAGATAATGCATCTGATTGGGATACTGTTATTGTTTACAATGGGATTTATTATGAAAATATTATTGTGGATAAATCTATTAATTTGGTAGGTGAGGATAAGAATAGTACAATTATTGATGCTGCAGGTAATGGAGACGTTATTCTTGTTTCTGCAGATAGGGTGAATATAAGTGGATTTAAGATTAAAAATGCTAACGTAACAATTAATGCAGGGATAAGTATTCTATCTGATAATAATATAATAATGCGCAATAGTATTGTAAATAACTCTTGTGGGATATATCTACAATATTCATCACATAATTTAATCTGGAAGAACAACATTGAAAACAATTTTATTGGTATTGTAACATGGTTTTCTTGTTGTGACTATAATATTTTTATCGAAAACGAATTATTATACAACCAAGTTGGTATTTGTCTAACAGAATCTACACATTGTCAAATAATAGATAATATAATAAAAGGTGACAATACAACTCCTATATCTAGAGGTATAATACTCCAAGAGTTTTCTACCAACAATGAGATTATTAGAAATCATATATCTAATTATGAATCAGGTATTATGATGTGTTCATCTATAAATACAATAATCCAGAGTAACAATATATTTACTAATAGTAGGTTTGGATTGTATCTTCAACACTGCTGTATAAATAACAATATCACTCATAACAATTTTATCAACAATGGCTATGAAAAATCCTTTAAAATAAGAGGTAATGCTTATTTTATTGACTCTGAGTTTACTCCTTATTTTAATAAATGGAATGAAAATTATTGGGATAACTGGATTGGATTAAAATTTAAATTGTTTACATTTTTACCATGTCGAATACCTGGAAGATGGGGAATTATTCAAGGAATCGGAATATTGTTTCCAACATCAGATTTTGATTGGAATCCAGCAAAAGAACCATACGAGATTTAAAAAAAATATTTAAAAAAAAAGCTTGATTTGTCTTATTCTATTTAAAAGAATCCTTAATCCTCTTTATTGCTAAATCAATATTTTCAAGTGTATTTGCATAAGAAAAGCGAAGATAGCCCTCACCATATGGGCCAAAAGCAGTTCCCGGTAAACAGGCTACTCCAGCATTATGAAGTAAATGATCTGCACATTCTTTTGATGTTAAACCAGTATCCTTTATGTTTGGAAAAGCATAAAATGCTCCTCTAGGAGAAAGGCAGCTAAATCCCGGAATTGAATTAAGACCTTTTACTATCCTATCTCGTTTTTGTTTAAATCTTTTCATCATCTCAGAAATAAAACTTTGATCTCCAGTAAGTGCTTCAACACCCGCCCATTGAGTAAAATCTGCAGTACATGATACAGCACTTACAAGAAAATCCTGAAGTCTTTCAGCCATTAAAACAGGTGCAACCATAAATCCTAGTCTCCAACCAGTCATAGCAAAATATTTAGAAAAACCATCAAGAAGAACTGTTCTTTTTTTTGCCTCGTCTCTTTTAGTTGGAGTGTAGTGATCTATTTCATAGGTCATCTTGGAATAAATCTCATCTGAAATAATAAATATATCATGATCCTCTGCAAGTTCAGCTATTTCTTCAAGTTCTGCTTTTGTAATAACAGAGCCTGTTGGATTTTGAGGAGAGTTTACTATTATTAATTTGGTTTTATCAGTAATTCTAGATTTAATATCATCAGGATTCATACGAAACTCGTTTTCCTCTAAAAGAGGGACAAGTACTCCTTTAGCGCCCAAAAACGATGTAACTGATCCATAGGTTGGATAGCCAGGATCCTGATATATAACCTCATCACCTGGATTTACAATTGCAAGCATTGAAAAAAATATTCCTGGTTTTAAACCAGGAGTAATAACAACTTGTTCAAGTGCGGGTCTATACCCTCTAGTTTTTTCAACCTCATCCTGAACAGCTAATCTAAGCTCTAAAATACCATTCGAGGGAGTGTAATGGGTTTTTTTATCCTTGATTGCTTTAATTCCTGCTTTAGCAATGTTTTCTGGAGTTTCCATGTCAGGTTCGCCGATCTCAAAATGAATTATGTTTTTACCCTGCCGCTCCAGTTCTTGGGCCTTTCCAAGTACCTCAAATGCTGCTTCCCCATAGATTCTACTTGATGCCTTGCTTAGTTCTGCCATTAAATAATCACCATTTTTATGAATATTTTTCAATACCAAGTTCCTTTAACTTTTCAGAGGTCGGAATTCCTTTTTTGCTCCAGCCACGAAGAGAATAATACTCCAGAAGACTTTTTAAAAATTCATCCTGTTTGAGCAGTATTCCTTTAGCAGGACCCTTGGTGAATGGATCTTTGAATAATCTAACTGGTAGTTTATCATCAGATGGATTATGTCCCTCTCTAAGATTAAACAACCTTATAAGATTCCAAATCCTCTCACCACACTGTAGATAGCTTTCAACTGAGTGATCAAAACCAGTGGCAAGATTCCACATATCAACACAATTCTCCTCAGAAATCGGAGCAAAATCACACAAAACCAGTGAAAAAAATGCAGCCCGCTCATCTTGAATGTCCTTTACAATTTGTGCTTTATCCTTAAAACTAAATCTTTCAAGGTCAGGTAAATAAAGCTCAGCTTTAACAGTCCAAGCTCTTTGATGACATGCACCTCTATCAGATGTAGCATAGGCAAGACCCATACCAAAGGTACCTCTAGGATCATAACCAGGAATTTCTAGACCGTTAACATGAACAGCAAAGTTTTCAGATCCATTCCCAAGCCTTTCAGCTGCAATTTTACTTCCTTCAGCTAAGATATCTGCAACTTTTCCTTTACGATAAGCAATATCTTCCATTAATTTTACGAGCCCCTTTGGCTCTCCCCATTCGATTTTATTATTATCAAGATCCTTAATTGTAATAATTCCTTTTTCAAATGCCTCTATGGCAAAGCCTAAAACCCCACCAAGTGAGATAGTATCCATCCCAAGCTCATTACACCTATAACAAAGATAAGCAACATCCTCAATCGACTTCATACCAAGATTCGAACCCATAAGTGCTATAGTTTCATATTCAGGTCCAATCAATGTTACACCCTTAAAGGGACCTGATTTAATTGAAGATTTGTTCCAACAAGCAATAACACAATTAAAACATGCACCACCCCCGTCGACAATTCTTTCTTGCATAGTCTCTGCATTAATATCATCAGCGTATTCAAAGTTACCTTCCTGATAATTCTTAGTTGGAATGAAACCTTCCTTGTTTATTATCTTAACCCAATAAGGAGTTCCATATTTTCTTCTTTTTGGTACAAAGTCATTTTCCTGGATTTGTTTAAGAACTTCTTTTGCCTTTTTTTTAAATTTTTCCTCATCATATACTGAGATTTTATTACTACCAGATAATACAATGCCCTTAAGGTTTTTAGAACCCATCACAGCTCCGGTTCCTCCTCTACCTGCATGTCGATGACCATCAACAGTTATAGCAGAAAACTTAACAAGATTTTCACCAGCAGGACCAATAACTGCGGTTTTAATTTTTCCTTCTTTTTTTTGAAGTATGTTATGGGTTTCTAGGCATTCATTTCCCCAAAGAAATGAAGCATCCTTAAACTCAACTTTTTCATCTTTTATAAGAATGTAAAGTGGATTATCAGCACAACCGTTTACAATTATAGTATCCCAACCTGCCCGTTTCATCTCTGCAGCAAAAACACCGCCAAAATGTGAGTCAACAAAAAGACCTGTTTGTGGAGATTTTGTAACAACAGTTCCACGGCCAGAAGTCTGAGCAAGGGTACCTGTGAGAGGTCCGGTTGTAAAAATCAAAATATTGTCGGGTGATAAAGGGTCAGTTCCCTTTGGAAGTCTATCAAATAATAACCTTGCTCCAAGACCCTTTGCACCAATAAAACTCTTTGCATCCTTAAGATTTGTATTTTCAACACTGGTAGATTGTTTTTTCAAGTCAATATTAAGCATTTTTCCAGTGTACCCACCACCCATAACATCAACCTCTGCTTACAATCTATTATTAATTTCTAATAAATCAATAAGAAGGGCAAAACCTGTTTCACGACGGCCAGCACCAGGTCCAACAATAGTCACAGGACCTAACTCATCAGTAAAATATGTCAGTGCATTTGTAGCCTCAGATACTCCTGCCAGAGGATCATTTAGGGGAAGTTTTTGTGGCCAGACCTTTGCTTTCACAGATCCATCTGGTTGAACTTCAGCACTTCCAATTAGTTTCCACCTTTTACCTTCTGATTTTGCTTTATCAATATCCTTTTTTGTAATTTGAGTAATTCCCTTTCTTTCGACATCCTGCCAAGTTATTTTTTTTCCTAAAACAACGTTTGATAGAATTACAACTTTTCCAAGAGCATCCAGACCCTCAACATCACCAGTTGGATCAGCTTCAGCATATCCAAGCTCTTGAGCCTTCTTTAATGCATCATCATAGGACATTCCTTCTTCCATACGAGTGAGAATATAGTTTGTGGTTCCATTTAAAATACCCTTAAAGCCAGTAATATAATTTCCAGCAAGAGTGAATTTTGCAAGATTTATTGCAGGAGTTCCAGACAGGACAACTCCCTCAAAACCATAAAAAACATTTTTAGACTTTGCTAATTCTAAAAGATCAGTAGCTTGCTTAACTACTGGCCCTTTGTTTGTGGATATAACATTTTTTCCAGAATTAAGTGCAGTTTTTATATGAGTAAGAGCAGGCTCTCCAGTTTTTACATCAGTAAATGTAACCTCAATTATAGTATCAGCACATGTTTTTGTAATAGTATCAATACTGTTCATTCCTTTGACTCCAGAGGGGTACCCGTCTAGCTTTTTTTTGGTTTTTACTAGTTCTAAAATCTTCTTCATATCAAGACCATTTTCATCGTAAACTGATCCTTTCATAATATCAGATATTGCTACAATACTCCAATGAAAATTAAAAATTTTTTCAAGCATATCTTTTTTTTCTAAAAGAATCTCAGTAAGACCTTGTCCTACAGTTCCAAATCCAATAAAAGCTAACTTAAAATGCATAAATTAATTCCCTCTATGGTGAAGATTAGGTGCAGCAATAAATGATAAACCTTTTTCAGTAAGAGCACGAGCTGTATTGTTAATAGCTTCATGTTTGTCTAGATAATTCCGAATCATGAAATTCATCTCACCTTTTTCTTCGATTTCTTTTCTGGGTCTAAAATAATCAAGAATATCTGTAGGATGTTCTCTTTTTGAATCTACATCAATTTCCCCTCCTTCATGTTTGGCGCTGATGTTTTTTATTTTGGGTGCAATTTTTAAAAGTTCATCTCTTCTATCATAAGGTTGAACTACGATACTTTTCCATGTTTCTAAAATATGATGCTCAAATCTTACATAACTTTCAAGACCTAATGCTTTTCTAATTTCATCACTTAATTCTATAGTCCAATTGTTAACTGAGTTTGAGAAATTAAAACCTATTAATGAGGTTGAACCATCATCTCTACAAAATAATCTGGCAGCCATTAGAGTCCAAAAAATTGCATAAGGATTATCATTACCCATATAAACTGAAATCTTAAATTCTATATCAATTCCAATTTTGTGAAGAAGATAACCTAAAAAAATCGTTCCTGGATTAATGTTTAGAACCTGTTTAACACCATAATTTGTATAATAATAAAGAAATTCATCCACCCATTTAATTGGGTAATCATTTGGTTGACCTACTCCACCAAAATATCCAGTTATGGTTTCAGGTCCACCAAGATGAATATTTGAGCCATCAGTTCCCTTTGTATCAAGTGTTTCACACCAACTAGCTCCCAATATTTGCATCGCTGCTGTCATTGCAAGTAAATCATCGTCTTCCTCTTGTTCCTTCATACAACGAACTCTAATAAAACGACCAGGCATCAACTCCCCATGCTCTAAAGCCTGACGTGTTTGAGCCATAAAAGCATCAAAATATTGACATGCACTGATCTCCAAAGTTACTGCGTAATCCTCATTAAAATCTATATCTTTGACTTTATCTCCTAATATATTTTTCCGATACTCATCAACAGTTATAAAAGCACCTTTATCTCGTTGTTTAATTAACCATTCTAAATCCTTAATATATGATGAGTTTTTTTCCCTTAATCTTCTCAGAAGGTTATCTAATTTTCCGGCATCTCTTGCTTTTTGATTTATTTCTTCAGGACCACCATATTTTTCAACAATAGTTAAAAGATCATTAACAAGTTTATTGTTTGGATCAGTCAAGAAATCATTGACCTCTCTTAATCTAACATCTTCTATTGCAAATTTATTTCGCATATCAATAGACATATACAATTCCTCTCCCATGTGACCACTAAGAAAGTGGTGTACAGCAAAATGGTTAAACATTTTAATAATGTTTGGTTTTAAAAAAAAATAAATAAGATAGAAGAATTGTAATAATTGAGGAGATAAATATGATTATATCACAACTTAGTATAGCACCTGTTGGAGAAGGCACAAGTCTGAGTAAATATGTAAAAATTGTACTAAATGTTCTTTTGGAAAACAATATAAAATTTGAAACAAACGATATGGCAACAATAATTGAAACTGAAAATCTAGAAACATTATTTAAAGTTGTCAAGGACGCTCATAACGCTGTAATAAGAGCTGGAGCAAAACGTATTATTACTGAATTAAAAATTGATGATAGAAAAGATAAAAATGTGATAATAGGAACAAAAGTAAAATCTGTTCAATAACTTCTCTTTTTATTCAAAACAGTTATATGCAACATTTTCATTCCCAGATTCGGGAGTTAATTGTTGTGACATCTAAGAGTTTAGTTGAAATCGTTTTTCATGGACGAGGTGGTCAGGGTGCAGTAACCGCAGCGAATTTACTTGTGGCAGCTGCCTTAAATGATGGAAACAAAGGTGTTCAGGCATTTCCCTTTTTTGGAGCTGAAAGACGTGGTGCACCCGTTAGAGCTTTTGCACGAATTTCTGAGAAGGAAATACACCTTAGAAGTGAGATTTACAATCCTGATATTGTTATTGTTCTAGATGAAAGTATTATGGACATCGTTGATGTAATAAAAGGACTAAAAAAAGATGGTAAAATATTAATTAATACAAGAAAAAATCCAAAAGATTTTGATTTTTCAAAAAATTTTGATGTTGCTACAGTTGATGCAACAGGTATAGCACTTAAACATGAGATATTAGTAGGTGGAATTCCAGTAGTAAATACCCCTATTCTTGGTTCAATTCCTAAAATACTAGATAGGGTCACCCTTAAATCGATACAACAAACTATAAAAGGAAAATGGAAAGGAGAACTTTCTGAGAAAAATGTAAAAGCAACTCAAGATGCATATAACCAAGTTGAGGTGAACTCTTGAAGAAGTATAAGGTCACCACAACAATATCTTATCCAGTAAAGGGTGCCATGGGAAAAACTGGGAATTGGAGAGTATTTAAACCAATTTTGGACAAAGATAAATGTGTTAAATGTTTACGATGTTGGATTTTTTGTCCAGAAGCTACAATTATTCGAAATAAGGATGATACTGTTGATATTGATTACGAATACTGTAAGGGTTGTGGAATTTGTGCAAATGTTTGCAAAGTAAAAGCAATTATCATGGAACGGGAGGGAAAGTAAAAATGACCTCTGTAATGATTGATACTGGTAATTATATAGCAGCAAAGGCTGCAGTAATGGCTCGTCCCGATGTAGTTGCAGCGTATCCAATTACTCCTCAGACCACCCTTGTTGAAGGTATTGCTAAATATCTTGACACTGGTGAATTTCAGGGTGAATACATATGTGTGGAAAGTGAGCATTCAGCTATGGTTGCTTGTATTGGTGCTAGCGCAACAGGAGTTAGAACGTTTACAGGAACCTCTTCGCATGGCTTGTTATTGATGCATGAAATGCTTCACTGGGCAGCTCTTGCACGCCTTCCAGTTATTATGTGTAATATTAATCGAGTAGTTGGACCTGGATGGAATATTTGGGCTGATGAAAATGACTCAATATCTCAACGTGATACAGGTTGGATCCAATTTTATTGCAGCAGTAACCAGGAGATTTTTGATACAGTAATTCAAGCCTTCAAATTAGGGGAACATGAAAAAGTATCATTACCAGTAATGATTAGCTATAATGCATTTATATTATCTCATACTTCTATGCCTGTTTTTGTTCCTGAACAAAAAGAAATTGATGATTTTCTACCAAAGCGTAATCCAAAATGGAAACTTGAAGTTGAAAATCCAATCACTTTTGGAAATATCATACTTCCCCATGAATACGAAAAAGTAAGAAAAGAAATGCAAGAGGCACAAGGCAATGCAAAGAAGCTAATTCCTGAGATTGCTAAGGAGTGGAAAAAGAAATTTGGAAGATATCACGGAGATTTCTTTGAATATTATAAGTGTGATAATGCAGATTATATACTTCTTTCTATGGGAGCTATTGGTGCAGAAAGTAAGGTAGCTATTGATAATCTCCAAAAAAATGGTCAAAATGTAGGTCTTGCTAGAGCGCGAACTTTACGTCCATTTCCAACAGATGAGGTATTAAAACTAAGTAAACAAGCTGATTTGATAGTAATTGATAGAAATATATCTGTTGGTAATGAAGGTGTCTTGTTTAACGAAGTTAAAGGTGCGCTTTATGGGAAATCTGATTCAAAAATTCATGGTTTTATTGCAGGTCTTGGCGGAAAAGATGTTACATTTGGAGACATTGAAAAAATGTGTAACAAAGCAATAGAGGGTAAAGCATATGATCATCAGATATGGTATGGACTCGAGGAGATGTAATTTATGGCAATAAAAGATTTACCTATCGAAGAATGTTATATACCTGGGAGTGCTGCATGTCCTGGTTGTCCAGCAACAATGGCTATGCGAACTGTTTTTAAGGCAATTGGAAAAAAAATGATTATGGTTGTTCCTGCTTGTTGTACAGCAGTAATTGAAAGCCTTCATCCCAAGACTTCATTTGATATTCCTACAATGAACATAGCATTTGAAGCTGCAGCTGCGGGGGCAAGTGGTGTCGAAGCAGGTTTACGTAAACAAGGTAAAACTGATATTACAGTTGTAGCATGGGCTGGTGATGGAGGTACCTATGACATAGGTATTCAAGCACTCTCTGGTGCACTTGAGCGACAAACCAATTTCATTTATATATGTTATAATAATGAAATATATTCTAATACAGGTATTCAGCGAAGTGGAGCAACACCCTATGCTGCTTGGACAACAACTACTGTTGGGGGTAAAACTGAATTTAGAAAGGAGATGGGAGAAATAATTATGTCTCATCATATACCATATGCTGCACAAACATGTGTTAGTTATCCCGAGGATCTTTATAATAAGGTAAAGAAAGCTAAAAGCATCAAAGGGCCAAAATACATTGAAATAATGGCACCATGTCCACCTGGTTGGCGTTTTGGAATGGAAAGAACAGTTGAAATGGGGACTATGGCAGTTGAAACAGGTGCTTGGGCTCTATATGAATATGAAAATGAAAAGATGATGTTTAATGGTAAAAGCAAACTTATTTTGGAAGGGAAAATTGAACGTAAACCTATAGAAGAATGGATTAAGTATCAGGGTAGATTCAGACATCTTTTTATACCAAAAAAGGATGTTAATAGAATAAAAGCTATTGAAGAACATATAGATCAAAAGTGGGAACGATATAGATCATGTTACCTATAGACCAGGAGTGTGATTATAGAATGGAGGTTGCCAGAAATGTATGCAA
>Ga0209427_10007576_pt1 | contig 12289 bp, 14 predicted proteins | sample DeeMarSWOR136_30_FD_187465 | JGI IMG/M metagenome (GOLD analysis project Ga0209427, IMG submission 187465) | Marine sediment microbial communities from White Oak River estuary, North Carolina - WOR-1-36_30 (SPAdes) (version 2) | ecosystem: Environmental > Aquatic > Marine > Intertidal zone >... | reverse complement strand
AAACACGGTAATCAAGATACATTTATAGCGCAACCACCCAACACATTTTGGCTGAAATCAAAAGCCCTAAACCCATTTTCTGCTATTTCCTACGGTTCAGTAGTGCGCCATATTGACGACGAAATTAAACGAGAAATTGGCAAAGAACTCACTCCAGATGAAATGCTGAGATTAATAGAATTTATCGTTCCAACTTCTCAAGATAACGCGATTATCGCCTCAGGAATAGAACGATTCTCCCAACAAAAAGGAAAATTTTTAAAAGATAAAATTACTGAAAAAAAGAAAAACTTGTCTAAAACTCTTGCAAGAAAAGTCGATGAGGAGTTTACTAAGAAGCACCCTCAAAGAAAAAATTTATTCATCTAAACTTTGCTTTTTAACGCTTGAATATCGTCTTGTGATTTAACTATCGGAAGGGAGCTCGAGTAACTGCCCGCGTTGTTTATTAATTCTTGAATTATTACTCTTATTTTCTCCTCTCCAGATCTATCTTTAATTGTTTCGCTAAATCCTTTTATTTTAATGACATTTAAATCTTCTACGTAATGGCTCAAACCCTTCTCAACTTCTTCCATAAGAAACTGAAAGGAGAGTTCCGCTGCCATTTCGCGCGTTTCTAATTCCTTTTCATCAAACATAAAAGATATTTCTCTCCATCTTTTTCCTTCGGGATCTACTGGAATTAGACCGTAAATATAATCGCTTGTATAAATCAGAAACGGTGTACCATTATCGAACGAAGAATCCAGAAGTCCAACCATTTCTCCAGACAAGTTTTTATCGCCTTATAATTGAACTGATGATTATTTGTTTAACGGAATTCAATTAATTAACTATCAAATCTTTACTTTTTAAATATTTGGAACACAGTATAACTAATTAAGGCTATTTATAACAAAACCATTAAATAGTTCTACATTATTAGAAATAAGGCAATGTAAAAGAATTTTGTGATTTTTATGAGAACGCTCGACATCAAAAAAGTTATTGAGGATATTCAAGATTGGATTAAATCGTATCTTAAAAGTGCGAACGCAAAGGGTATTATTGTGTGCGTTAGCGGGGGGATTGATAGCGCTGTTACCTTGGGATTGTGCGTAGGTGCGATAGGCAAAGAAAATATCACGACATTAATTTTACCTTGTGAAAGTAATCTAATTGACGAAGAAGACGCTAAATTAGTGATTAATCATTTTAATGTTAAATCTTATCGCTTTGATCTTACATCCGTGTACCGAGAATTATTAAAAATATTTAAAACGCAAATTAAAGGAAATAATCTCTCAAGAGCAAACATAAAGCCTAGATTGAGAATGGTTTCTGCATATTTCTCCGGCCAATCGTTAAAGAATCATTTAGTAGTTGGTACGGGGAATAGAACAGAAGATGCAATTGGTTATTTCACTAAATACGGCGATGGTGGAGCTGATTTTCTTCCCATTGGCGATTTGTATAAATGTGAAGTTAGAGCAATTGGAAAAGAATTGGGCATCCCCGAAAAAATCATCACTAAGGCACCATCTGCAGGTTTATGGGAAGGTCAAACAGATGAGGGGGAAATTGGAATGACTTACGAAGAAATGGACGAAATAATTTATCGTATTGATTATAACCAGGATTTAACCAATTTGGAAAAAAATCAAGTAGAAGAAGTACAAAGACTAATAAGGGTTAACAAACATAAGCTCGAGCCAGTTCCAAAATACTCGATTAAAAAATAGATTACAAATCTTGAATTATTTTCCTAATTTCGTTGATACTTGAAGTAATCTCGCCGAATTGAGCTTTAACCTTATCCATCTCTTCTTGGAATTCCATCTCGTCCAATTGACCCTTCTCTAATCTGTTTTCAAGATTTTTCTGAGTTTTTTCTATTGAATATCTCCTTCCTTCAAGCGCAATCAACTCCTGATAAAGTTTGTCTTTATCTTTAGGAAGCATATCTGGCGTTAATACCAAATTTCCTTCTGAAATACTGGAAGAAATTGGTTTTTCGATTGGCGGTACGCTCACTGCTGCAGCACCAGGTGCTTCTCCTCTCTTTCTTGTCCTCTTTTCTTGTCCTACTTCTTCTTCATTGCCTGCTGCTCCCGAAAATACATTGAATAGTTTCGTCGCTGATGATACTTTATCTAATTTTTCTTGGTCGCTTTCCTTCTTTCTAGCTGTAGCGGCTTCTAGATTGGCTGGTATTGCTGCAAGTTCCTCATCTGAGGAGGGACTCTCTTCAGAAACAATCGGAGTAATTTTGGGTTTTTGGTCAGATACTGGCGTAATTTTCGGTTTTTCTTCGATAATTGGTGTAATTTTAGGTTTTTTGTCAGACACTGGCGTAATTTTCGGCTTTTCTTCGGTAACTGGTGTAATTTTAGGTTTTTTATCAGACACTGGCGTAATTTTCGGCTTTTCCTCGGCAGCTGGAGTGATTATAGGTTTTTTATCGGACACTGGGGTGATTATGGGTATTTCGCTTTTAACTGGTGCAATTTTCGGTTTTGTTTCTTGTACTTTAGAAATACTAATAACCTTGTCTGGAAGTGGTGTTAACTTTTTGTCTTTATCCGGAGGTTTTGGAAGTTCAATTTGTAGTGGTTTGATTTCTACCGTTTTTACTGATTCTGGTTTTTTTCTTTCTTTAGGTTTTTTTTCAGCGCCAATTTGGGGGATAACAATTTTCGGAGGTTCCAATCTGGATTTGGTTTTAGTTGTAGGTCTTTTTGGTGCAGGCGCCGGAAAAGTTTTCTTTTTTGCTGTTTCTAAAGACTCGTCCTTTTCTTTTAATTTCGTTTCAAGCTCAGTTATGTGATCCTTTAGTTTCGAAATCTCTCCCTTGAATTCTTCCGAAACCTGAGTAACTATTTGTTTAATGTCAAGATCGGCTGGAACCTTAACCTCTTCCCCTTTTTGTTCGACACCTTCGGCTTCTTCTTTTCTAACTTTTGTATCCTCGGTTAAAGCGAGAATTTTTTCGATATTTTCGTGCAAGCCTTCAACTTCTTTAAACCATAAATCGAGCGTATCCCAATTCTTAACTGTTTCCAAGGTATTACTAATTAAATCTTGACTATTTTCAAAACCCGAAATATTATCTAATAAATCTGTTAATAAATTAACGAGCTTCTCTTTAGATTCAATCTCCTCGTCGGGTGTGGGCTCTTCATAGAATAAATTAATGTAAATTACTCTTATTTTCTTTAGAACCTCGATAAAGGCTTCGTTATCCACAGGATCAACTCGCTATTCTTTCGATTTCGATGATTTCTTTTAGCTTAAATTCTTTGTATTTTCTATGTAAAGTAATGAAAATTGTAATATTTATTTTTTTATCTTTTCTGGCTTATTTTAATAAGGATACTCGTAAGGTTATTAAAACTTATTACAGTTCCCTAATAAAAATCATAAAATTAAAAAAATTTGAGAATTTATAATACTCATAAAAATAAAATATGAATAACTATGGCTAAAAAAGTTAGCGACGAAAAATGGGCCATCGCACACATCCTAAGCTCTTATAATAATACAATTATTACTGCTACTGATCTTTCGGGAGCAGAAACCTTTGCCAAATGTTCTGGTGGAATGGTCGTGAAAGCTTCGCGGGAAGAAAGCAGTCCATACAGCGCAATGCAAAGCGGTTTTCGTGTTGCAGGCGAGTTAAAAGACAAAGGAATTATTGGTGTTCACATAAAAGTAAGAGGACCAGGGGGCCACAAGTCAGGCACTCCGGGACCAGGAGCTCAAGCGGCTATTCGAGCTTTAGCACGCTCGGGATTAAGGATTGGTAGAATAGAGGAAGTTACGCCTAAAAGCCATGATGGTTCACGTCGTAAAGGCGGGCACCGTGGTAGGCGAGTATAAAACCTATTTTTAAACCTATCTAGTACGCCTTTAAAAATAAGATATATTTTTATGTATTTAAATGAAGAGAAATTTAGTTAACAAAAGATAACATAATTTTAAACTTCTTTTTCAGCAATTAATTCGGCTTCTTTTCCATGGAATGGACTTGATTCAACGAATTGAATTGACTCTTCTTCCTCTTTCAAAACTAAGTGTGAAGGTGAATCTACTTTCTTTCCACCCACTGAGATGTGTCCGTGGACTATTAATTGCCTCGCGTGATAAACCGAGTTCGCCAAGCCTTTTTTGTAGACTAGAGTTTGTAATCGCCTATTTAAGATATCGTCAACTTCAATGAGTAAAATATCTTCGAACTCAGCGCCCTCTTCCAAAATCCCCAATCTTATTAACTTCTGCATCAAAATCTCTAATTCTTGCTGCTGTCTTTCAGCTGGTAATGTCCTAATATGTCTAGCCTGTCTTCTGAAGTTACCTATTTGAGTCCTATGTTTCCAAAATTCGCGCTTGTTTCGAAGTCCATATTCCCCAAGATATTTTAGTTCCTCTTCAATCCGCTTTTTCTGGAACGGATGACTTGGTTTTTTATATTTCTTTTTTAATCTCCTTGGATCTCCCATTTGAACGCACCTATTATATCTTTTTCTTTTGAAGTTGTTGTCTTTGTTTCTTTCTAATGACTCCGACAACTAATCCCCGCCTTCCTGTGGATCGAGTTCTTTGCCCTCTAACTTTCAATCTGAATCCATGCCTGTACCCTTTCCACGATTTAATCCTTCTCATTCTTTCGACGTCTCGTTTCACTACCAAGTCTAAGCGGGGTCCTGTTATGTGCGTATATTCGCCCGTTCTCAAGTCTTTTTGTCTGTTGACCATCCAATTTGGAATACCGTGTCCTAACGGGTCCTCAATTATCTCTTCGATTTTTTTCAACTCTTTTTCGCTAAGTAGTCCCATTCTCGTCGTAGGATCAATTCCCGCTACTTTAACTAGCGCTTGCGCGAAACGAGCACCGACGCCTTTCACTTGAGCTAATCCGTATTGGGCGAGCAGCGTTCCGTCGATGTTGGTTTTGAGCAATCGAACGATTTCCTTGAACGAGCCTTTCTTAAAAATATCGTCTACTGCCATCGTACTGAAGTTGAATAATGAAACAGATAATTATTAATTTTTGGATTCTAAATATATTATTAAAATTTTTGTTTTGGCTTAAAATTTAATTAGACGCGAAAATTCAATAATTTAGATAGATATTTAGTCAAAGAAAAATGCTCGATATAGAAATTTTTCGTAAAAATCCAAAAGTAATACGGGAATCCGAACAAAAACGCTTTAAGGATACTGTCCTAGTGGACAAAGTAATTGAATTCGACAAGCGGTGGCGAGAAAAAGAGCAAGAAAGAAACGAGTTGAGGCGCCAAAGAAACGAGATATCGAAACAAATTTCTGAGAAACTTAAAAGCGGCGCGTCGAAGGATGCGGTGGCTAAATTAAAGAGCGAAGCGAAAAAACTGGGGGAATTAATTCCGAAGGCTGACGACGAGGCAAGCAAATTACTCGAAAAAAGGGACGAATTTCGGTACAAAATTGGCAATCTTCTTCACGATACGGTTCCTGTGGCCGAAGAAGAAGAGGGAAACGAAATTGTGAGATCAGTTGGTGATATACCCAAATTTTCGTTTAAACCAATGTCTCATGTGGATTTGATCGAAATAATTGACGGTGCGGACGTCAAGCGCGCTTCAGAAATCTCGGGGAAGCGGTTCTACTATTTAAAAAACGACATTGCCCTTTTAAACTTAGCGCTCATGCACTTTGCATTAGATTTCTTAATTGCGAAAGACTTCACTCCAATGTGGACTCCTTTCTTTATAAAGTACGAATCGATAAAAGCTGCGTCAGAGCTCGCAGATTTCGAAGACCAATTGTATAAAATACAAGATCAAGATTTGTATTTAATCGCGACATCAGAACAAACGCTCGCAGCGTATCACCAAAACGAGGTGTTAGAAATCGATAGTCTTCCTTTAAAATACGCAGGAATTTCTTCTTGCTTTAGGAGAGAGGCTGGCGCCCACGGGAAAGACACATTGGGAATATTTCGAATTCACCAATTCGAAAAAGTTGAACAATTCGTTTACTGTAAACCAGAAGATTCGTGGATCCTCCACGAGGAACTAATTCAAAACGCAGAAGATCTCTATAAACAACTAGAGATCCCTTATAGAATCTCAAACATCGCTTCTGGTGAAATGAACGATAACGCGGCGAAAAAATACGATCTCGAGGCATGGTTTCCCGCATCGGGAGTATACAGAGAACTCGTATCTTGTAGTAATTGCACGGATTACCAAGCTAGGAAACTGAATGTTCGATTTGGAAAACTTGGAGACCCTGAAGGTTATCAAATCGTGCACACATTAAATTCAACGGCTATTGCCACTGAAAGAACAATTTGTTCCATATTAGAAAATTATCAGAACGAAGATCGTTCGATATCCATTCCTAAAGTCCTTCAAAAATATATGAACGGAAAAAAATTAATCAAGCCAATCGATGGTGACAAGTAGAAATTTCAGAAATTAACATTGAAGATTTTGAGAATTGGTACAAGGAACAACTTGATGCGCTCTTCTTTAAGATCAAACGCAGATCTCAAAAAACTATCGACGAGATCAGGGATGGTTTGATAGACCTAAAAAAGTGTATCGACAGAATGGTAGAATCTGACCATCGAGAAAATCTAAACCCAAAAGCGTTAAAATCGTTAGAGTATTTTTCCGATAGAATTCGAAAAGAAATCGAAGTAATTTCAGTTCCCGACGAAATTACTTACGAAAATTTATCGAATTTGCTGAAGGCAATGAAAAAATTGTTCGAACAAATAAACGATTTGAGTAGAAAATCGTTTCCAAAATTTCAGAGGGACTTACAATCTGAAATAAAGGAGCTCCACTATTTCGTTCGTAAACTGGGTCAAAAGGGCGGCGCATTAGACAAATTTTTGAGGGATAAATATAAAGATGTGAGGGAAGCGGAAAACCTTCTTAATAAGCTTCCGAAGTTGGTCTCACTAAAGTCTAATATTGAAAACGCTAAAGTTTCCTCTGATAATTTAGAAAAGGAAACAGAAGAAGTAAGCGAACAATTGGAAAATCTAAAAGAAGAACTCTACAAACTTGAAGCCGATCCTCTGTTTAAAGAGCAATCAGATTTAAATAATCAAATATTTCAACTGAAAATTGATATTAACGACCACTTGAAATTTAAAAAAGCGCTTAAAAAGCTAAGCGTTGAAGTAGAACGAGGAAATATAAAGCTGCGAAACATCGCTCTAAACGATGTTAAATCGTTTTTAAAAAACCCTATCGTTAAATTGTGCGAAGATACAAAAGATTTAAGAAATTTATCGAATTTACTCGTACAATTAAGACTTTCTTTAGAGTCAAACGATTTAAGCTTAAAGTCCGCAACGCGAGATACGACAATTGAGCAGATTAACGACATACTTACAGGGGATAAATTGAAAGAGGACATAGAAGAATACAAAGAATTACAGCAAAATTTAAAAGTCTTAAAGAAAAAAATAAACGATTCGGGACTTTCGAAAAAATTACAAAAGGTGAAAGACAAGATCTCAACCATAAGTACGAAGAAGGAGCACCTTGAAAACGATTATAAAAAAAAGAACGACGATTATTTAGCTTATCTCAGAAAATTGAAAGAAGAACGCGAGAGCTTCACCAAATTAATAGAAAGTATTCTCAACGAGAAAGTTAAAATTCAAATAACGTTTACTTTTTAGGTACCACTAATCAACTCTATTTTAATAGTGTTTTTAAATGGTTTTGCATAAACTTATAAGTCTCTGAATCGGTTAAATTGAATATTTTCAAAAACTCGTAGCCTAATTTAAGATGCTCTTTTAAATCAACATCAAATCCGGCTCTAAACGAGTCGTACAACGCGATTTTTTTGAGATCGTTCTTTTTAGCCAGTTGTATTTGAGCAATCAGCGAGGATCCATCTGAAGGCGAAAAACAAGTATCGATTACATCTGGGGGATTTCTCCCAATAATTGAGATACCTAACGAATGGACCGAAGGACAAATAACTAATTGGTTTTTTTCAAGTAGATTTTTAATCTCTATGAGGTTTCTTGGAGATATTAAGATTAAATCTACAAACGAGATAACTACATTTTCTGGATTGAACTTATTAAGAATTATATTGTTCATTTGAGTGATTACATCGTTAAAATTGTCTGATTTTTGTCCCGCTTCTTCTCTTATGGGACAAAAACCATATTCTTCGGATAATTCTAAAACTTGAGGCGTGTAGCAATACACGATTTTCTCCGAAAAACAATTTAAATCCAAAGTTTTTTTGCAGAAATCTTTAACCATCGCTAAGGTTAGTTCCTCCAACTGCTTGTTGGATAAAACTTTAGCCAATCTCCTTTTTGTGTGGGAGAGTGGAGATACCGGGACTGCTAATACGCTCATGTTTTTTGAAAACAATTAAGTGAAGTATGAAAAAAGAATAGTCTCAAAATTATTTAACTTTCTCCATAATTTTGTCAGAAATGTAGCTGAAAATTAGATCCACATTGCTGTTCTCTTTAGCAGACGCCTCAAAATATGGTACACTGTATTTCGCTGCTATTTGCTCTCCTAACTCTTTTGGGACTTCCCTTGCTTTAACTAGGTCAGTTTTATTTCCCACAATTACAAACGGAATATCTCCTGAAAGACTTTTAATCGTGTTTATCCAAAAGTCGATATTATCAAACGTTTGTTTTTTTGTGAGGTCAAAAACAATAATTGCAGCAGCGGCACCCTGAAAGTAGTATTCCGTCACAAGAAGTTTGTCAATTTGTCCGCATATATCCCAGACAAATAATTTAAGACTATCTTCCGTGTTTTGAAGTCTTTGCGAGTCAATTTCTTTAATATAGAAATTCGCACCAATAGTTTGATGGTACTCGTCTGAGAACGCATCGTCGCAATATCTTACTATCAGAGAAGTTTTTCCTACTGAATAAGATCCCGCCATTATTACCTTAGCTTTAAATGAGCTCAAAGTTCCTTTACCTCCACCATTTTGCCTAACTCATCTTTCGTCTTTTTTATGATCATTCCTTTCTTACACTCTGAACTTATGAAATGGTTAAATAAATGCATATATCCAATAATTTGCCCTTTACTTCCACCTTCTAACCATAACCCGGTATTATACTCCGGTAATTCTTCTGGATGGTCTAAAGTGGTTAATAAAAACTCGTTATCCGCTATAAGCAATCCAAAGGGTACTATTTTCGAATCGATGATTTTATAAATTTCTATCCCAAGTTTTAATAACCTTTTAAGTTCACTTAAGACATCTGGAAACACGCTTAACGCGATCACGATGTTTACTTTCTCGTCTTTAAATCTTTTGAGATAAAGCTCTTCCGTTAACCATTTGTAACCTTCGTCCCCCATAACAAGATCAGGGGTAATTATAAAATTTATCCGCTCTTTTGCCTTGTCAATCAGGTCCACAATCTTATTTCTTATATTATCTTTCGATTCGATACTCCAAACTCGCGACTCTCCTTTCTCTTCTGGTGGTTTTAACTTTTTTATTTTCTCTTCCAAATCGTTAGTAATATGTACTTTATTTTTTAGTTCTTCTCGGATAATTGAAAACACTTTTGAAGGTGGTTTCGCTTTGTATCCCGCGCCTCTCTTGATTGGTTCTTTCTGTACAAAATTTTTCTCAACTAAGCGATTTAACGAATCATAAACTCTGGCACGATCAACAGACGAATATTTCGAGATGTCTGCTGGATTTAAAAATCCATAATTAACTAAAGTTAAATATACTTTTGCATCGTTCCTAGTAAAGTATCCCAACTTTTCTAGGTTTTTTACGATTTTTTCTATATTTGAATTGGTTTTATCGGTATTTTCGGTAATTATGCATCATTTCCTATCTTATAGCCTACATTATATTATACTACTTTTTATTATAAAATTTTATTTTTTTCATAAATGAAGACGATCAAATTGAAACGTTTATTATTAAAATGAAAAATAAAATTAGATTTTTTAATACTTGAAATCAAATTACTTAATATTTGTTGGAACAAATTTACCCATTAATTCTTCTCAAATGTTTTGTTATTAATGTTTTAATTATTCATCGATATAATTTGATTTCAAAAATTAAGTCTTTTTTTTTTATTTTTTTTGATATTTTGTCGGTTAATGTACCTATCAATTTTTTTTACAACGCTTCAAAAATATATCACGAGATTGAAGCTCTATTTGAATAATTACACAATATTTAAATATTAGAAAGTTATAGGATATATTAACTAAAACTAATTTTTTATAAAAAAAACCTTTTAGTGGAGGAAGTTAATTATGGCTAAAAAGAAAGCACCCGCAAAAAAGGCTGCTAAAAGAGATTCTTATGTCGCAAAGGCCCCAATTCGACGCTTAATGAAAGCTGAAGGGGCTGACCTAGTCGCTGCAGAGGCATTAGATAAATTGATCGACTTTTTAGAAAAAGCTGCTGCTGATGCAACTAAAGAAGCAATTAAACTAACTAAAGCGGCTAAAAGAAAAAGAATTACTGCAGCCGACATCAGGAACGCAACTCGATAAACGCGGTCCAATAAAGTCTATATAAAATTTTATATTTTTTTTTCCTTTATCATTTATATTCCTTAAAAAAATCGTTGTTAACATAATCGCTAATTCTTTCTTTAAGTCGCTTCATAATAGAATCCAAACCTTCAATTACTACGCGCGTTTCAGACATAATATCAATAAATCCTAGTTCATTGGGATATCTGGGAACTAAATGATAATGTAAATGGTCTATGCTCGCGCCAGAATTCGGTCCTTCATTTATCCCAATATTAAATCCCTTCGAATTAAGTACATCCTCCATTAAATTTTGAACTCCTTGTATTAACCTCGTAATGTGGAGAGCTTCTTTCTTGTCTAATTCGCGAAACGACTTGATATGTCTATGTGGTACTATTAGTAAGTGTCCTGGATTATACGGGTACAAATTTAAACAAATAAAAGCGATGTCATCTTGATAAATTTTTAAATTTTTTATGTTCTTATCGTCGTCTCTTACAGAACACAAGATACAATCGACATTAGGCCTGTTGTTTTTTCTCACATAACCCAATTTGTCAAGAGCTTGAATCCACCGTTCAAAAATAGCTTAATCACGCCCGTCTTATGAATTACGAATATAATGAAAAACTAGGTCCAGACGCTGTTTCCTTTTCCCGTTCGAGAAAAGACTTATCGAGTTTTCCGGAACAGATTTCGCTTAATAAGATGTTAGAATATAGACAGATATTAAAAACATTTTTTATGCTTTTAAACAAATCGTTCTTAGAAATTTTGTTGTCTTCAATAAATATTTGATCAGTGATCATGTACCGATTGTTCTTAATATCAATATTATACATTAGATTGCGCAACAATAGCGATTTCCTCAATTCCACAAAAAATAATATTTTTTTTTCTTCTGGTAGCGAGTTTAATGCGTCCACATGAGGTTTTGAAATCTGCGTGGCAATCTGAATTATGATGAAATCTTTATCATTTTTTGCATCTGTAGCAGCCTTAATCTTGCCGACAGCTTCTTCAAGTGGAATTATATTCTTACCTGCCAAATGCCCACATCTTTTGGGGCTTACCTGATCCTCCATATGAATTCCAGCCACCCCGGCGGCTTCATAATCTTCTACAGTTTTTATCACATTAATTGCATTTCCAAAACCAGTATCTGCATCTGATATTACAGGAATATTCACAGCCCTAGCGATATTTTTTGCATTGGTTACCATTTCGGTTTCTGTTATCAACCCAACATCAGTAAGGCCTAAAATGGTTAAAGAAGTGCCATATCCCGTCATATATACGTAATCAAACCCAACCTTCTCTACGACCATCGCTTGCATCGGATTTGCTACACCCGGGGTGACAAGGTACTCTTTTTCCTCTAATAAGCTTCTCATTTTCTTGCGCATATTCATCTTCCACCTCTCAAAAGTTTACGTTACTTAGACATTCACTAAGAAATTTTTCCTGCCTATAATGAAAAAATAAGCTTGTAAAGACATCAATTTGTTGCTCTTGAACGGAAACTTTGTTAGTAATCGCTCAATGTGTGGACAGTGCCCGGGCGATCGAATATCAGGCGGGTTGTCACACCCATCTCATTGAGCTTTCTTTTCAAAGGCTCCAGGCGTACCTGCTCTCTTGTGTATTGTATAACGGGGAATAAGACTTTGATTTTTAAATCACGCACAATACGTGCTCCATTCTCAGCCGCTTCCTCTGCCGTAGAGTCTACGTGCATTCTGCCTTGAAGCGGGATCATACCAATGTCTATTTGAAATTTTTGACCAATG
>Ga0209427_10007573_pt1 | contig 12293 bp, 11 predicted proteins | sample DeeMarSWOR136_30_FD_187465 | JGI IMG/M metagenome (GOLD analysis project Ga0209427, IMG submission 187465) | Marine sediment microbial communities from White Oak River estuary, North Carolina - WOR-1-36_30 (SPAdes) (version 2) | ecosystem: Environmental > Aquatic > Marine > Intertidal zone >... | reverse complement strand
CCTCAAACACGATAAACGGCAAACCCATCATCTACTGGGTCAACGAGCAAGACAAAACTGTGCCATCCAACGCCGCATACGTAGCCCTCGTAAACTGCACAAACATAACCGTCCAAAACCTAGTTCTCACAAACAACAGCCAAGGCATACTTTTAGTTGCCACAAACTACTCTCACATAACAAAAAACCACCTAACAAACAACAACTATGGCATCGTTCTCTTTGCACCATACGAACAATGCATCGGCAACACCATAGCAGAAAACACCATAACAGCAAACATCAAGGACGGCATCAATTCATGGAACTCTGAAAACACAATAGTTACTGGAAACAGCATAACAAACAACCAAGAGAACGGCATTAATTTCTTTGATTCTCGAGGAGCCGTCATCTCCGAGAACACAATATCAGGAAACAAAGGGAGCGATATCAAGGTCTGGGGATATGATTCAAGCAATAACACCGTCTCTGACAACAACGATAACAGTCAAGGCAACATAATTCCAGAATTTCCATCATGGATTATCCTACCACTACTCCTTATAGCAACCTTGCTGATCATAATTTGCAAACAAAAACTACCCAAAACACCAAACAAGTAACAACAAAAGACCCTACATATTAAGAGACTAATAACAGCGCATTGTTGAAAACAGTGTTTTCTAGGAGTGGATGCCACCAAAACATCAACTAACGGCAAGTCTAGGAGACTTAGAACAGAATATTTTGCAAGCCAAATCTGGCTAATATAGTACTTGCTGAGTGTCAAGTTGGCCTCTCAGGCGATGGGAACTGAGATAGATTTGCTGAGATTCCGGCACTTACAATTGAAGAAAAAAAGTCTCCAAACTGTCGCTAAAACTGCCGGTTACATTTTATCTCCTATGCGGAACCTTTTCAGTCCCCTTCCTTCAAATGTTTTACTCCCCATAAAAAAAGGGAGGGAAATGGCTGGTTTATTTTCGTTTTCTTAGCATCCAGAAGGCAACAATGCCTACGACTGCGACTACAACGACAGCTATGATTATGGCCATTTCTGTGGTGATGAATGGCGCTTCTGCTGGCTCTGTTGGCTCAGGCTCAGTTGGTTCCGGTTCAGTTGGTGCAGGCTCTGTTGGTACTGGTTCTGTAGGCACAGGTTCAGTTGGCACCGGCTCTGTTGGCGCAGGTTCTGTAGGCTCGGGTTCAATTGGCTGTGCCGGTGATGGCGCTTCATCTACAACCAGATAGGTTGAATCTGATGAGCTTCCATAAGATTTGGAGCCCTCAAATTCGGCCATGATTATGTATTCGCCTGGAACTGGTGGTACCCAAGTCTTGCCGAAGTTGCCCCATACGTCGGTTGTAACTTCGCCAATATTCTGGAAGTTACCGTTGGGGTCAATAGACGTCAATTTCACTGTGACACCTTGTACGTCTTTAGGTTTAGCCTGCTGCATGTACAGATACTCCATCCACGCGGTCATATCTTCATCAGATATTGCGGGAGTATCCTTTGCTCCTGTAGACTGATCAGTCACTGATCCTTCAATTAGAACGCTTGATCCAAGGGATACCGCAGTCTTTGGTCCGGTTACAGTTGTGGCGCTTGGCCCTCTACCGTAGCAGTATATCCGATTGTCATATGCGTTAAGTGATACGATGTAGCCGTCTGCAATCTGAACGCCTGCACCGGGACCCTGTGTGCTATGTCCCGAACCCAGTGTCCAGTGATTTATGCTCCATATTTCCTCTCCGTCGGTGGCGTTGACGCAGCGTATCCTTGAACCGCGCCATAGGGGCTGAGTGGGTGAGTGCTCACCCGAAGTGAGGTAGAGTTTTCCGTCAGCAATGCAGGATATGTCGATTGGATAACTGCCATATGGAGATTCAAAGCCTTCTTGTGCAGCTTTGTAGATCCACAAGACTTCGCCAGTAGTAATGTTGTATGCTATTACTTCTCCGCTGTAGCCAGTTGAGATGAGTTTGCCTTGGTAAATATTGGCGGGACCATACGTGCTATAATAGTTCATTTGTCCTTCGGGTTCACTTTCCCATAGTTGTTGCCCTGTTTCTAAGTCGTAACCCCACCATTTCCTCGTCATTCCTTCCACAAAGAGGAAGACGCCATCTTCTGGATCCACAGCTCTTAATTGCATTGTTCCCCCGGCAAAAAAGCCGCCGCTGATTATATCTGGTACTACTGAATATGGCGGTGTAAATGTTCTGTTCCACAGCAGTGTCCCTTCTTGCCCTTTTACTAGACTCAAACACCACAGATTGCCCGGAACAAGCCCATCTTGGTTGTTTTTGCCTGCAGTTCCACCGATTATGAATTCACCCTCACGAACCGCTTGGATGCTGCCTGATACAGCTGGTATTGACACGTTCAATGAGTATCCGTTGTTACCGTCATAGGTCATATTTAGGACGGGTCTCCACATCCAGTATTCGTTGGCGAAGAAAACATCCTCGTACCAGATTGCTCGGCTTGTGTTCCACACCTGCAAATAAAAGGGAGCCACGTCTGGGAAGAACGGACCCATTGGGTTCGGTGTACCTTTCAGGATGTATTGTAGTAAGCTTCCGTCTTTGCCGTAGACAGCTGTTCCTGCCGCAGCCGCGCCGAACATTCCAAATGACATAGGGACGTTGTTTATGCTGCAAATGTATTTTCCTGAGAACGCACCGAACATCATCCATGTGCTAGAATCGGTTGGATGATAGGTGCTCCACAAGTATGGCAGGCCTCCGTGCTGGTTAGGTGATTCATAGTTGTATATCTGACCAAAAGACAGCATCTCCCCTTGAATCGTTCCTGAGTAGTCAAATCCACCTCCAATGTTTGCTACGGGGCCACTGGTATTGTGGTAAAACAGATATTCACCAGTATACAGATCCCTGCAATGCCAACCCATTTGTGGATGTGCACCATTTGGAGTATTATAGTAGATTCTTCCGTTGAGGATAATCGGCGGATCGAAGTCAATACCTTCGTAGTGCGCTGTTTGGTAGCCAATATCACCAAACCGAGCGTCCATGATACCCCCATCCCATATGGGAGTAGCCCACAATATGTGAGCAGTTTCCGGGGCTCTACCATAGGCAAACTTAGTAGTTGGACCGTTTTGTTGAGCGGCACCACCCAGCCAGTTTCCTGCAAGTTGCCACCAGTCTCGGTTCATGCTGTTTATTGGACGCTCCCAGTAATCGGTTGTAACCGGAGTCTCTTTCCATGCCTCTACTTGGTCCTCCTGTACAGTGAGGATCACAGGGTCGCTAGTATCTCCTATATAAGTGTCGTTGAGACTGCTATATCCAAAGGAAGCAGGTCCCCACCCGGGGGCCAAAGGCTCTCCGGTTATTACGTGATCATCCATTATAGCCACTAAAGAATACTCGCCCACTTGATCAGGTGTGTATAGAGCCCATCCACCTCCCACTGGATCGGACGTGAACGGTCCCAAGGTTACTTTGGAGTTATCAGGTTTTGTGATTTCTATTGTCCAGGTCCACCGGTCACCATAAGCACCGCTAGCTGTAGGCGGGTAAGAGTTAGGCCAAAAGAGAATCAACACTTGCTGACCGACGCCTATAATGTCGTTTCTGAGAGCGATGAAGGCCCAGGTTGGAACATCCCATGGAGGATCATGTGCAGATACGATCGGTAAAGCAAAAAAAGTAGCAGATATTGTTAAGACTAGAACTAAAGCGATAGCAGATATTTTGGATTTGCTTTTGCATTTTTTCAATTTTTTCATCTCTATTTTTTATTTTCCATGGTCAAGAGCGCCTCAGCAGCAATGACAATCACGGTTAAACCTGAAGTAAGAAGCAGTGAAGTCAATGAACTCGGGCATTAACGAAAAAGTGCGGTGACCACAAGGCAAGCTTTGAATCGATTTTTCCCCCTTTATAGATGCAGTTTTGTTAGGCTGAGGATGGCTGCTATTGGCGATCTTCTCAACCATGAAGACATATTTTGTTATCCATAAGAATATAAATTTTGGTGAACGTCCATAAAACAACCTCTTCAGCTGAGTAGCGGCTGGAAATCTTAAGAGTAAAGCCTCCCTTAACTTCTTTATTAATTCGATAAATGGTTGAGCAGGTATGGTTGGTTCTGAAGAACAAAAAGTGGACATCGAAACCTCCCTGAAGAAGTGGTTTTCAGGAGCGCAGAAAGTAGTTATAGCAGGCATAGGAAACCCATTTCGAAGAGACGATTTTGTCGGCGTTGAGATAGTGAGGAAACTGCAGAACCGCGTCTCTCAGTCCGTCTACCTGATAGAAGCCGAAACTGTTCCCGAAAGCTTCATAGCCCCAATAACCAAGTTTAAACCCACCCACATACTAATCATTGACGCAGGCGTACTGAACCTGAAACCCGGCGCCTCAAAGCTTCTAAACCCCACTCAACTGATGAGAAAATCCGCCATTTCAACCCATCTGCTGCCCCTCAGAATCTTCTGCGACTACCTTACGGAGACCACTGGTGCCAAAATCTCTCTTCTTGTGGTTCAGCCAAAAGACACCCGTTTCGGGGAGGGACTAACACCAAAACTCAGGGAAACGGCAACAAACCTAACAAAACTTCTGCTGAATATTCTTCCCTAAAAACCATTATAACCAAATATTGTTTTATTCGAGTTGTTCCCCACGTTCTGTCTTAGCCAGCAGAAACTGGTAAAGCCGCGGGAATCTACAAGTTAATTTTCTTGTTGGAATAGCAAGTTTATGCATGGCAATACTTCCTACACCCTTCACGTTGTAACCTCTTTTCTTGAAATCTTCAACTGTCCATTTGCTAACATGGGCTTGGAACGGATTATTTTTAACACGGCTTTTAGGTTGCTGGAAATAGACAGAGGGCGTTGACACTATTACCGTGTCAGCAATTCTGTGAAGTTCCTCCAGAAGTTTTTCACCGCAATTTTTCGGCAAATGTTCTATCGTTTCTATACATGTGGCAACAGTAAATTCATTGTCTTGGAACGGCAGTGGTGTTTTTCTTAGGTCTAGACGATGAAGCTCATCATAGATGTTGAACTTTTTGCAGAAATCGATGTAATCCTGGAAAATGTCAACTCCAACCAATCTTTTAGGATTTCTGTAAATACGTGTCATAGCCCCCACAATTCCTCTGCCACAACCTACATCAATCAACGAATTCACGTCTTTAGGTATCTCTTCTAGCAGTTCATGAAGAAAGGGGCGAGTCCAACTGGCAATTTCTGATTTCATTTTATCCTATCCCGATGTCTTTTGAATGTTTTTCTCAATAGTCAGTATAATAGAAATAAAAAGAATTGCCCTTAAAGCCGTAAAAACTACAGAAAAACCCCAAACTGGAGCCAAAATGATTATTGAAAAAAAAGTTAAAGCTGGAGCCGATAAAGACCCCAACATCTTACAAGACATAAACTACCCTAGCACGAACAACCGTTGAAGGGAAACCTTCGTCACCGACTTTCCGTACTATTCCTCGCTCTTCAGGGCTTCTTGGAACAGCTTCTTTACAGCAGTTATCCTAGCTTTTTGCGAGATAATATCCTTTGTTGTGAAGTCTAGAGCCTCTTCGGGACACCATTCTACGCATTTAGGTTCACCATCACAGAGGTCACAGGTGAAGACTACCTTTGTTTCAGGATGCAGTTGAATGGCACCATAATCGCAGGCTTCGACACACCAGCCACAACCGTTGCACTTATCTTCGTCAACCAAGATGATGCCAGTCTCCTCTGATTGTGACAGTGCATCTCTGGGGCACGCGGCAACGCATGGAGGGTCTTCACAAAGCCTGCAGGCAACCGCTAGGTTTACGAAAGGATTCAGGCGGACAGCTCGAATTCTAGATTTGGTTGGGTTGAAGGTTTTTTCGTGCTCCATTGAACATGCGTATTCGCAGACGCAGCAGCCAATACATTTAGATGGGTCTCCAGAGACAAACTTCTTTTCATGAATTGTAGGCATGTTATTTTTCCTCCTCATTTTCCTCAGTTCTTCGCACCAATTTTTTTCTTTACAATGCTGACGAGATCGTCTAATCCTAATTCCTTGAGTTTCTCCGGTGTAGGGATTCCTTCCTTTGTCCATCCGCGTACACTGTAGTAGTCATCTAGTCCAATGTCAAACTCTTTCTGATTTACAACAGCTCCCTTTGCAACTCCCTCGTCAGGCACCGGCACATTCATTATTTTCCATGGCAGAGTATCGTATTCCCTTGTTCCTTTGCCCTCTCGGATGTTCAGAACCCTCGCAAGATTGTTTATTCTCTCACCAGCTTTTATGAGCTCCTCCGGGGTCATCTCGAATCCTGTAGATAGAGTGTAGTATTTGGCCATGTCTTTGAGTCCATCATACATAACGCCTCTTGAGAACTTGCACAATATCAGAGAGTCAACAACATTGTAGAGATCTTCGCCGTCCATAACTATCTTGCCTCGTCCCTTCTCTATCTTGAAGCGGTCAACCTTTCCCTTCACGTCAGGCGAGTAAGCTCCAGATCTGAGGTGACATGCTCCACGGTACGAGACGGAAAAGCCTAAGGCGGCGGTCTTCAGTGTTCTAAGATCGTAACCTGGCAACTCCATTCCTTTGATGTGATTAGCATATTTCTCTGCACCTTTGTCGATCTTTTCTGCTGCTCTCATGCTTCCTTCCGCAAGTATGTCTCCTAACCATCCCTTGCGAGTACCCATTCTTTTCACCGTCTCTACTAGGGCTTCGTGGTTACCAAAGCTGAGATCCAAACCATCAGTCTCCTTCTTGGTTATGATTCCATTCTCGTAGAGGTCCATGGCGAAAGCTACTATAACACCAGTTGATATGCCGTCCATGCCGTAATAGTCACATAAACGGATAGCCTCAATGATTGCATCTAGCCTGTCAACACCGCAAAGAGGTCCCAATGCCCATAGACACTCAAATTCCACTCTCGAAGTAGATCCTTTGTATTCTCCTTCTGGAACTAAGGCAATGTGGTCGCAACGCATGCCACATGTTGCACATCCGATTATCTTCTTGATATAACGCTCATTCAAGTACTCTCCGCTGACTTTTTCGGCGCCTTCAAAAGTAGCTTGAGAAAAGTTTCGCGTGGGTAAGGCTGCTATAGCATTTAGAACGAGAACGTTCTCAGGTGTCCCCAAAGTTCTGTATTTTCTTGTAGCAGGTCCTTTCATACGTTCGTGAATAGTTCTCACAAATTCCGTGAATTCTTCAAGGTTGGCCACGTTTACGTCGTTTGTTCCGCGAACAGCGACTGCTTTCAGGTTCTTAGATCCCATAACAGCGCCCATGCCGCCCCTTCCGATGGCTCTGAATTCATCGTTTATGATGCATGCGACACGAACAAGCTTTTCTCCAGCTTCTCCAATGGCTGACACGCGAATGTAGAAATCACCCAGTTCTTCTCTTATTGTTTCTTCTGTATCTTGGGGTGACTTTCCCATCAAGTGTTGGGCGTCAATTAGTTGGACCGAGTTATCATCGATCCATGCGTAAACCAATTTTTCAGATTTGCCTGTGAAGATAACAGCGTCGTATCCTGCACGTTTTAGTTCAGCTCCGAAGAAACCGTGGGCTTTTGATTCATTGATTCCTTCAGTTAATGGTGATTTTGAAACAACGGCATAGCTGTTTCCTGCTGAGGGCGCCATAGTGCCAGTGAGTGGTCCTGTGATGAAAACCATGGGGTTTTCTGGGCTTAATGGGTCGACGCCTGGCTTGGAGTTGTCGAGAAATAGGCGCATTCCAAGTCCTATGCCTCCTATGTATTTTTTCGCCAGCTCGTCTTTCAAGGGTTTTGTTTCGGTTTTTCCGGTTGTTAAGTCTACGTAAAGAATTCGTTTGGCGTAACTCAATCTTAATCCTCCATTGATCACTTTTGGAGAGAAATATGTGATATGGATAGATAAATATTAATCTTTATCTTTTAACTTCACAAACATTATCATAATCATTTTTTGGGATAAGTTTATTTATTTTTTCGATGTTATTCGCAATGCATAACGCAGCATAATAGACTCACTTCTTCTTTCAATCCTGTTGATGATGCATGGGCACACATAACCGATAAATAAGATTCTATCCAGATTATTTTAATGACAATATACTGATCATTTATGTTGCGGTAATGGTTGATTGGGTGTTGGTGAGGAGGATTGAAGGTTAAGGTTCAATACTTCGGTTACATTAAAAATATGGTGAATAAGAAAGAGGAACATTTCGAGCTGGAAGAGGGAGCATCCCTATCTGACCTGCTTAACAAATTAGCTGGGGTTCACGGCGCAGCCTTCAGAAAAGAAGTTTACGCACCGGGACTTAAGGATGTCAAAATGGGCTTTTCCGTTACAGTCAACGGCGAATTGATGGGTCAACTTGGCGGAGTGGACGCCAAACTAGCTGATGGCGACAACGTTATCCTGATGTCGCTTATGAGTGGAGGCTAACGGCTCTAGATTTCTAGATTGGTCTCCATCTTCGTCAGGTTGCTGTATCCAGACTTCGTCACTTCTATGATGTCCTCTAATCTTACCCCGCCTATGTCAGGGTCATAGAGACCTGGTTCAACTGTCACAATATTATGTTCCCTTAGGGGAAAAGTGGATAGTTCATTTATTCTGGGGCTTTCATGTATCTGCAAGCCTACTCCATGCCCGAGACTGTGGGGCATTCCTTTCGTTATCTTTTTTCCTCCTCTCGTAGTTTCGTAACCCGCCTTCTCCAGCACATCACAGCATACATCGTAGACGTGGCTTCCCACCGCTCCAGCTTGGATTGCGTCTAGAGAAGCATTTTTTGCCTCAAAAACTGTATCGAACATCTTCTTGAGTTTGTCTGATGCTTTTCCTTTTACTATAGTTCGGGTCATGTCAGTCCAGTAGCGTTTCTGGATGCTTCGGGGATAGATGTCAAGTATTATTGGTTGATTGGCTTTGAGTTTGTCTTCTGGTTCGCCTACGTAATGGGGATCCGATGCTTTTGGACCACATGCGACTATGATGTCTTCTTCGGGTAGGCATCCTTTTTCTAGGAATTTGGTTCCAAACAATGATTTTATTTTGCTGACCGTTAAGGGTTCTCTGTTCATTAGTAAGTTTCCGTTGCTGCCCACGTCTGAGTTAGCTATCAATTCTATTGCTTCTGTGGTGACTTCTTCAATGACTGCCTGAACAGCTTTAATCTCTTCTACTTCGTTGATATCTTTGGTTTCTCTGGCTTTCTCGACGACATCAAACATGGGAGTAATTGTTAAGCCTTCATTCCTCAGCACATCAGCCGCAATTGCCGGAAAGTTGGGGGGCACACAAATCTTGGTTCCTACGCCAAGCTCTTTTTCTGCCACCTTTGCGATGAACTTGATGGCGCCTAGTTGGGGCTCTGTTGCAGATTTTAGGGCTTTGAGGTAGTTGTAGTCGAGGTAGGACTTCACGGTCTTGATTATGGATTGTTTTTGGGCTCGCGGGTATTCCATATGGTTGACTACGATTACTGGGTCAGCGTCAACTCTTTTGAGGAAGATGAAGGGGTCTGGAGCCAGAAATCTTGTGAGATAGTACATGTTAGCGTCTCTGAAACTGTCCGAGTAGAGAAGCAAAGCCTCTGCTCCTTTCTCAGTTAGGATACTGTTAAGGTCTTCTCTCAACCTGTTCCACTCTCTAAGAAAGAATTACATTAGATGAGTAAATCTTTTGCCACAAAATACTCTGCTGAGCAAGTTGGAAGCATCTAAGTAACGCTCTGTGATTCTAGCTTTGTTTCCTCTGTTTCCATATGTTGACAAGCCAAGGTAAAGCCAATACAATTCCTATCGGAGTTGTCCCCAATGCTATGTTTCGAACTTTTTCTCCGGGTGCTACGGTACTCGTTAATATCACCGCATAATCCACTGTTGCATCATCCAAACCTGGATTGTGGAAGACAAGGGTGGCATTCATGACTTTCGTTGGAGTATAATAATGATCGAAATTCCCATTTTCCAATTTATACTCCCATATGATCAGATCCGGATTTGCATCCAAAAATTCTTGCAGCTCTGTGGCATTATCGAAGAGCATACTTACTCCGGGGTATGGCTCTTCAGAGCCCACCTCTAACAAGTAGACATTGATGGCGCCTTCAACTGTAACCTCCACCTGAAATCCTTGTTGCGGCGTAAGAGCTCGATAACTAATTGTGTAGACTTGGTCTGAAGCAACAGGCATAACCCCTACGGAAGCTGCTAGATTGATTTGAGGAATAATTGAAACTAGGAGCAAAGCTAAACTTATGGCTATGAGAACTGTGCCTCCCCGTCCTAGAATAGTTGTCCAGCGCTTCATAGGTTAAGTCTCCTGCTGAAGTATGTGTATCCTAGAAAGAATACAATCGCCACAATCACGTAGCTGACTCCCGTGTAAATTAGCACTTCTGAGAAAGCCGGTATCCAAAATTCAAAAGTCCCTCCATAGTATTGCTGTAAAGCAAGGCTTGGGTTGATCATGGATATGATTTGAAGACCTAACGGAGACTCTGAAGCCCAAGCAAAAACCGTTGCTATGCTCGAGATTATACTCATAGCAAAATAGAGAACTAGACCAGCAATAAGCGATATGCCGCCTCTTCTAAGTTTCAGTGTCAATAGGAGCATTATACCCGCTATAAGAAGGGGATAGCTCAAGTTTGCGGCATAAGTCAGAATCACCGTACCTAACTGAGGCAAAACAATGTCTGGAGCCAAAATATAAAGCCCCGAAAGCTGAATGCCAAGAAAGAGGATCAGGGCAATACCTAGAGCCGAAAGAAGTTTTGCTGTTAATATTCCCCGTCTCCTGAGGGGATACGAAAAGTATGTTTGGATTATTCCTTTTTCAAGGTCGCTTCCCAAACCATAGGCGATGTTTTTGAAGACGAGTATGATAAAGATGAAGAGAGGTAGGCTGAGAGTCGAGCTAACTGCCCCATATGCTATGATTTCGTTTGTGGTGCCTTGAGCAGTGCCTTGAGTTCCGATGGTGACCCCGAAACTGGCAAACACGAATGTCCCTATGGCATACAGGAACGCAAAGAGCTCAAGAAACGGGAATCGATAGTCCTCGTGGATCGCAGAGGACATAACTTCTAGAAACGGTTTACCTTTTCCCATATCAGTCACTTCCTCTCCTTTCCGCTAATCGCTAATCTATATAATTCTTGCAGAGAGGCGCTTCCAGTTTCTATCCCCAAAATTTTTGCTTTGATCTTCTTTGCCAGTTTGAGAACGTCTTCATAAAGTTCATCTTCCTTTCCCTCAGCTACTCTAACCGAGACTCCCCTGATGTCACTCTCCAACTCTTTTACGTAATTTAGCTTCTTGATTTCAGACTCCAACGCATAAGAACTGTCAGTGGAGATTCTAATAATCCCAACAGCATACTTCTCATAAAGCTCAGTCAATTTTCCAAACGCCCAAACCTTGCCTCGATTAATAATCGCCACCGAATCACACACCATACTCAACTCTGGAAGAATGTGAGAAGAGAGAAGAAACGTCACTTTTTCGTCCTTATGAAGTCGCAAAACCAAGTCTAGAAGCTCACTTCTAGCTTGAGGGTCAAGGTTGGCCGTCATCTCATCCGCAACAATCAGCTTAGGCTTATGAACCAAAGCATGTGCGATAGCAAACTTCTGCAGCATCCCCGCTGAAAGAGCTTTTATCTGCCGGTCACTTGCCTCCTGCAAGTCCACTAGTTCCAAAACTTCCATAGCCCGGGACTCAGGCACGCCAAAGACTCTGCAAACCCTCTGCAGATACTCCAACGTTTTCTGGTGAGCAGGAAAAAAGGCTTTCTCATAAACTACCCCAATCATCGACCGGATAGCTGTGTTGTCCCAAGGGTCTTGACCAAAAACCTTCACCCAGCCTTTATCAGGCTTCAGCAAACCGAGAACCATCTTGATTGTGGTGGTTTTTCCAGCACCGTTAGGTCCTATCAAACCCGTGACAGAACCCTCATCAAGCGACAAGCTTAGACCGTCAACAGCAACTACTCTGCCATAACTTTTCGCTAGGTCTTCGGCAACAATTAATGACATGATCTGATTTAACCTCTGTTTCAATATATATGATTAATGCCATCCGCCAATTATAACTGAATAATGACCATTTTTGGTGGGCCCGGCCGGACTTGAACCGGCGACCACCAGGTTATGAGCCTGGCGCTCTAACCAAACTGAGCTACGGGCCCCCGTAACTTGTCTCATTAACCGATTGTCAAGTTAAGATTTAAGGATTTTCTGTTTTAATCCTGCCGTTGAAAGAGTGGCTGGCGTATGCTTCCTTTTTGTTC
>Ga0209427_10007572_pt1 | contig 12294 bp, 10 predicted proteins | sample DeeMarSWOR136_30_FD_187465 | JGI IMG/M metagenome (GOLD analysis project Ga0209427, IMG submission 187465) | Marine sediment microbial communities from White Oak River estuary, North Carolina - WOR-1-36_30 (SPAdes) (version 2) | ecosystem: Environmental > Aquatic > Marine > Intertidal zone >... | reverse complement strand
CAAAACTCTGCACGAAATGTAGTATAGACTTCTGTGCCAAAAGCCTTCCACAGGCCTGACACATGAAAAACAGCTTCATAACTGGCGAACTTCGGTTAGCTCAAGGGTCAAATTGTATGAATCGATCATCCTGTCCAGAACGCTTAGCTTTTGAAAGGCGTGGTCTCTCTGGTATTGCTTTCACCTGGACCAATATCTTAGTCAACCGGGCTATTACGGTCAAACCAAAATAGTAGCGAAGTCGGGGGCCAAGAGTCTGTATCTGGCTCTATCTATCGGGCCTTCGGTCATTTATTAAGGACCAGACTTTATTCAAACTTGATACTGCCATTTTGGCTAAGTTTGACGGCGCCGTCATGAATCCGAACGCCTCTTGTCTCGTCCCCATTGCTGAAAAGTCGCGTGTTCAACGAGCTCGAGCCGTAGAATCGGATAGAGCCACCGGTACTGCTTGTACATGTTACCGTAACACGGCGGAGGAACTGCAAGTTCTGGCCGCTCTCAAATGTCGCGCTATTGCCTGTCGTGTCCCTATCGAAATACCGGTAGGGCAATGATGTGTCACGACTATATGTACCCGATAGCGAAGCGCCCAAAGCCGGAGCTGGATATATATCTTCCAGCATGTACTCATTAGACGGATCGCCGCCGAGCAGGTCATCCAGAGTATACCACGCATCCGCACCGGTGCCGTACCAGCCGTAGTTCATATGATATTGTCTCGTTAGGACTCCCCCGATATATATCTCTTGCCACCCGTCGCCGGCAATCGAGTGGCCGGGTATCTTGTATTGCACAGGGCGGTTGGCATTGAACTGGGTTTTCATCCGCTCGAACCAAGCCACGTCGGTATAGTCACTCCTATCGTGCTTCTGGCAGTCGAGCGAGTAGCGGTAATGGTCTTCATACACGTGCTCCATATAAGCGGTGTTGGCAGATGAAGCGCAGCCGGATGAGCAGTAGAACATATTAACTGCGATTCCAACCTCGTGGCATAGCTCAGCTACGGCATCGATCTGGGCCGGCGATGAGCCGCTTGTCAGCGTGTTCGGCATATTGGGCCAGTCGTAATCGTCGGTGTAGGGGCTTCCACCATCGCCGTATGGGGGCCAGCGCCAGTGCCGCATTATCTGAACGCCGGCAGTCGCAACGCAGCCCACCGTACAGTGATCCGCGCTACAGCTACTACCAGGTGGCGGAACAGGACACTGCCGGTTGAAAGGGTCAGTTTGATGCCAGTCCGTAGTTAGTATGACCTGTCCTTCTTGGTAGTCTAAGGTCTCTGCGTCCGCCTCCGCGTATTCGCCGCTCTTGGAGGTTGTCTTAATCACACCGGATTCCAGGTTTCGTTTGAAGCTTTCTACGTCCACTTCCAGCTCCCGCCAGGCGTCACGGTAGTTGACTCTGAGTATTTTGCCTGTCTCTTCGGCTCCTGCCGGCCTGATCGATGTCACTTGCCGTTCTATCGTGTCGAGCATCCGCTCCATTTTGCCCTTTATCAAGTCAGCTAGGCCTTCCTCCGACTCAGGATCCAGATCACTTCTCGCCGAGTACGCCTTGATGGGGGCCAGCTCCTTGCGCAGAGACACTATGATAAAGCCTCTCGGTTCTACATCACAAAAATAGCCTATGACCCGCTCGCCGCGCTTAAATTCATGGATGCTTGTCACCTCGGGGGTATCGGAGCCGCCCCAGCTGTCCTTTTTCTCCATGATCAAGCTAATCCAGTTCGCGGCCACCGTAAAGGCTTCGTCTGCAGTTGCCATTTCAGCTCGCACCGGTATTGTCGCTGCTGTCACGACGAGACAAGATGCCAGCATTGTAATCGCTAAGTTTTTCATGGTATTCAGCTCCCATCTATTGCAGGGTTACAAGCACCAATATCTGTCCCTTCTTGCCTTTTTCTAATTTTTCCATCGCTTTTCCGAGGATTGCCCCTTGAGCACGCCTATAATCCACGGCTTTCATCGCATAGCCCGGCGTGCCCGATGTTGTGAGCAGGTCACCCGGTTCTATACGTGCTTCTGTAGCATCCACGTTGCAGTAAACCCGGCCGGCCAGAGCTACGTCACAATCGAATTGGCCCGCCCCAAGACGCACGCCGGAGCCCTGGTTTTGGGCACCGGCCACTACGCCAGCTACCCTGCTGTCGTATGCCTTGCTGCCTACAGTCAACTTGCCGGCATTGGCCGCGTCTATAATCAGAACCGTGCCCGGTCCAACGGAGGCCTTATCCGACACGTCAAAACCCTCGGCATAGTCCAGCCCTTCCCCCAGCTCCATAACGGTATTTCCCGTACTCTCACTTTGTATCAGTATATTCCCTCTAACGGTCAGCTTTTCGGATGGACTCATTGTCCCAATGCCGACGTTCCCTATAGGGATTGAATACATATTGTTCCCAGAGATCATCCAGTCACTATCAGGACCGCCACCACCGCTGGGAGTCTGCCAGATCGCGAGACCGCCGGCATCCGATGTCAGAACTTTACCTATTCCTGGTGAGCCGCCCCTAATTCTAACTTGGCCATCTACATCCAACTTCGTTGTGGGGGTTGTTGTGCCGATGCCGATATCCCCTGAAGGAATTGAGTACATATTGCTCCCAGAGATCATCCAGTCGCTATCGGTACCGCCACCACCGCTGGGCGTTTGCCAGCTTCCAAGACCGGTCGCATCGGAAGTAAGAACCTTGCCTGCTCCAGGGGAGCCGCCCCTGACTCTGACCTGACCATTCACATCCAATCTTGCGCCCGGAACCGATGTGCCGATGCCGACGTAGCCGGCATTGTAATACGTCCTCGTACCGCTTATCTGCCAGTGCGAATCACCGGGCGGCCCCGGAGGTCCGGTATCGCCTGTGTCACCTTTTGGCCCAGTAGCTCCCATTGGTCCGGTATCACCTGTATCACCTTTTGGCCCTTCAGGTCCTGGTGGTCCAGGGTCGCCCTTATCGCCTTTCTCACCGCGTGGTCCTGGTGTGGCAGATGCCGCATACAGCGCATAGGGAGCCGGTTTGAGTTGTTGTCGCGGCGATAGAATTGTGTATGCGTTCTGCTCGCCAAATTCCCCCAGCCGCACGCCAATCTCCAGCCAGACGGCATTACCATCGAATATGCCTCTGCCAAAATCTAATTCCACCGTGAAGTAGCCGTCTATGACATCAAGCGTATTTATATCAATAGTACCTCCGAGCTGATTGCCGGCAACGACGTTCGGATCATCGTACAGCTTGAACCGGAGATCATAAAGCCCGTCCGCCGGACTGTTCGCATCGAGCAGCCGTCCCTGATATGTAAACGCTGTGCCCATCGGTGGGCGTATGACAATGGGTGCGAAGTTTGCCTGAAGTGTGTAGTCTGCATCAACGGTAACTGTCGTGCTTACAGCACCTGGGTCCGCAACCTTGCCGGCGTCCACCGCTGTGCCCGTCCAGCTTACAAAGCTGTGAGTGGGCTCGGCCGTTGCGCTTATTGATACAACCTCGCCTTGACCATATTCGAAAGTCCCTTCGCCCGGACCGGTTACTGTGCCGCCGCTCGTCGAAGATATATCCAACATAACGCGAAATACTATCTCCGACCACGGAATCAGCCCGCGACCGAACGCGGCGATGCCGGTTGTGCTGGCAGCTAAACGGCAGCAGACAGGCCCGGACGCCATTGCGTGTATCTTTACGATGGCTACACGCACCGATTCCGGCTCTGTTCCGAGCGCCGCCAGAGACGAGCCGCCCAGCTCATCAACTCCGCAGGCCAAAACTGTACCTGATTCAAAGACAGTAAAGATGCCGCCATGCTCGACCGACTGGATAGATATCCCGCCGCATGGATCGAAATTGAGATCCACGTATACCGATGTCAGTCCCGTATTGGTGGTGCCTACATCGCTGACCCAGATCTCAACGTAGTAATCCTCGCCTTCTGACAGCGACGGTACTGAGCTCGGCAGTGTGTTCGTTGTGTCAGAAGCCGACGGCAATGCCAGAGTCACACAACGTACCTCGACATCCGCCGCCAAAGACTCAGACGCTAAAATCACAGTCAAGCCAAACACCACCGACATCCAAACCAGTGTTGCCAGCATTTTTATGCTCTTCATCCTCTTTCCCTTTCAAAAACTGTTGATATTTCAAAGCCTGCGCTTGGCACGCCCATCTCTGCTCACAAAATCTGGCCGTTTTGAGCTAATAAACGGCATAGGCTCCTCCTTTTGGTGCATTAAAGCTCGGAGGCACAACACAATTATACGCATCTCCATGTGAAAACTCAAGCCTGAAGTGCCAGTTCCTCGCACATATTTGCGACTTTGTTTTGCAGCGTCACCACAGCCCGGACAAAAACAAGCTCTCATACGCTTTCTGCTTGCTTCGTTCACCATGGCACGCAGCGCGTAAGAAAAAAAGGCAAGTCAGGTGACTTGCCCCTTTACACTGCACGCTCCCTGCGGCGACATCTTGGCCGCCCGAGCCAGACTACTACTCTGGTCTGGGACAATTGCCAGCAAGATCCGGGTCGGTCTTCTTCCAATTGGCAATCACAATGCCCAAATCGTTGCTCATCACGCGATACTTCTGGAAGCCCTGTGGCTTGTGGTCGATGTCGGCGCAAGGATTAAGCGTAGCATCGTCAATAAGCTTTTTCCAGTTGGCGGACACAATGCCCAAGTCATTGCTCATTACCCGGTATTTCTGGAAGCCCTGGGTAGCACCATCCGCGTCACCATCACACTGGTACGGTGTACACCAGCAGTCCGGCTTACCCAGGGTGATCCAGTCATTGTAGGTTGAGTAGGTCGAGGGCAGGCACTCGACAGGTCCGCCTGGCCAGAAGCCGCCAAGCAGCTCATACTTTCCGCCCGCGCACCAGTCGGCATCCGGTTGACCGATTGTGCCAGTGAGTACGTACGGCCCGCCGGTGCTCGTACCACCTCCGCCGTCAATCGTATACCAGGTGATCTCATACGGCCCCGCGCCTTGAGCCGTAGCGACGATGGCTACCAGCAGCCACATCGCCAACAATCTCCCAAAACCGGTACCTCTAAACGTTGTCAGATTAATTCTCATTGTAAAGTTCCTTTACAGCGAGCTTGGTAATCGTTGTTTCTATCTGCTCAAGTCGAGTGTTCAAGTGAGTGATTTGCGCCTCCAGTTTCGTGATCTTGACGTCTTTTTCCACCAGCTTCTTGTCGCGCTCATTGGCTTCTTCTTTAAGCGCTTTGACGGCTTCGACAAGAAGGGGCGTTAGCTTGCTATAGTCCATACCGGTGGCGTCTACGCCGTTTTCTTCGTAGTTGACTATCTCGGGTAGGACCTGGCCGACCTCTTCGGCCACCATGCCCATATCGTGATGCCCCCCGTGCTCGGCATCCCAATTGAAGTACACGCCTCGCAGATTCACAACCTTCTCCAGCGGCTGATCGATGGCCCGAATATGGTTTTTCCACCGGATGGAAGATGAAGCGCCGTAATTTGTACCAGGGCCTGCCGCATAGAAGTCGTAGTCGCCGCCGTAGCCGCGGACGCCCTGCCCAGAAGCTCCCGAGGCCTTACCGTAGACGCCCCTGCCAGAACTGCCGTCTGCCACAAAGTAGCCGCCGTAGTTCGTTACATTCCCTGCGTTGCTGGCTCTGCCGGATACGGCGTGGGCGGAACCGCCCGAAGCCTCGGCATAGGCCCCCCGGCCTGAGGTGCCTTCGCTCAGAAAATAGCCGCCGTAGTTCGTGCCACTTGCCGTACTACTGGCCTGGCCGTAGACGGCCCGCCCATATGTGCCTGCCGCCTCAAAGTAGCCGCCATAGTTTGTTGCAGCTGCCATCTTGGCGGCCTTACCGTAGACGGCGCGGCCGGTGTTGCCCCAGGCCACGGCGTAAACCCCCCGGCCCGAGGTGCCTTCAACTTCAAAGTATCCGCCGTAGTTCGTTACACTGCCTGTATTCGTGGCGTAACCGTAGACGGCGCGGCCGGAGCTGCCCGAGGCCCTGCAATGGACGCCCTCGCCTGTGCTGCCTTTGGCCTCGAAGTAACCGCCCCTGTTGGTAGCAATTCCGCTATAACTGGCCAAGCCGTAGACGGCCTGGGCGGCGGCGCCCGGGACCTCGGCGTAGACGCCGCGGCCTGTGGAGCTTTCGGCCAGAAAGTAGCCGCCGTAGTTCGTTCCGCCTGCCGTACTACTGGCCCAGCCGTAGACACCTGTGCCGCCAGCGGTCTTACTCCAGCCATACACACCATAAGTGGTACCCGAGGTAGCGAGAGCAGCACCATAGACACCCGTGCCGCTGCTGCTGCTGCTCTGGCCGTAAACACCATAATTCTGGCCCGAGGTTGCCTTGGCCCAGCCTCGCACACCGGTGCCGATGCCGCTTTCGCTCTCGCCCAGAACGCCGTACGTAGCGCCCGAACCGGCGGATGCAAGCCCGGACACGCCCATCGCCCCCGCTGAATTTGAGTTAGTTACGCCCCGTACACCGGGCTGAGTGCCGGTAGAGCGAGCGTGGTAGCCATAGACACCAGTACCAGCGGAGCTGTTGCTTTCGCCCCAAACCCCAAAGGTGACGCCGGATGTACCAGTTGTCTCTCCCACGACGCCCTTCGACAAATCTGCGGTAGAGGAGTTGGAGCCTTTGATGGTCCCCACGACGGTAAGCTCCTCATCGGGACTCGTCGTTCCGATGCCAACATCGCCTAAGTTATAAAGTGTTCTTGCGCCAGCGTCACCAGCGGGACGCCCTCCGGAACTGGCCAATCCTAACGAATCATAGATTCCTAAGGTTGGCCCTGCGGGTCCAGTTGGTCCGGTGTCGCCGGTATCGCCTTTAGGTCCTGCCGGCCCTTGAATCCCTTGTTCGCCTTGTGGACCTTGAGGGCCTTCAGGCCCCTGTGGGCCCGTGTCACCAGTATCGCCTTTGTCACCTTTTGGCCCGGTATCACCAGTGTCGCCTTTAGGGCCTGGTGGTCCTTGAATCCCTTGTTCGCCCTGAGGGCCCGCATCGCCGGTGTCACCTTTTGGGCCGGTATCACCGGTATCACCTTTGTCGCCCTTTGGCCCCTGGAGCCCCGTTGGGTCACCAATCCACTGGCCTAAAGTACTGATAACTGGAGTACCGCTGACAGCAATGTCCCCGGCAACATCTAATTGCGCAACGGGGCCAGCTGTCCCGATCCCGACCTTGCCGTCTTCTTGAACTCTCAACAGTTCCGTCCCCGCAGGGCCGTCTTTCCATACGCTAAAAGTCTGATCCGTCTGATTATCATCTCTATCAACAATTATGCGAATGCTTTCCCGATCTCTAATATCACTGTTACCCATTATTATGTTTCTGACTTTTATATCTCCATCAACCTCCAGCTTCTCACTCGGTTCCGTTGTGCCGATACCAACTTTGCCGTCGCTATCCACATACACGGCAGCAGCCGCAGAGCCATCTGCTGCACCAAGTGACTCGGCGACCCCTGCGGTCTTTGCATAAATCGCATACGGTGTGGGTGTTACCTCTTGCCGCGGCAACAGAATCGTATATTCGTTGGGGTCGTTAAGCTCGCCCGGCCGGACACCAATTTCCAACCAGCGAGCAGGCCCGTTAAATACATTAGGTTCATCATGGGCAAAGTCCAGCACGACCGCAAAGTAACCATCGATGACATCTAATTCACTCACATCAATTGTACGTCCGACCTGATTGCCGAGAATGATGTTGGGATCATCGTAGACTTTGAACCTGAGGTCATAGATGCCGTCCGCCGGGCTCTCGGCGTCGAGTAGACGGCCCTGGTAGGTAAAGGCCGTGCCCATTGGAGCTGCGGTGCCCGACTCAGGCAGGCAGGCTATCAGGCCGAAAGCGACCACCAAAATTGCTAACATCTTTGCATTTTTCATTTTTCTACCCTTTCACAGTCTGTCCCTGTCCCACATCAAGCCTGCTCCTGGTAAGCTCAGGAGCGCGGGATAAACTCCAGCAGGGAACTGTTAATATTTCACCCCGTCAGAAAACTCTGGTGTCGTTGCGGGACGTCTGTTTCCCCTCGCTTTTCGGGAAATTTGACTTTTCAGTCCCCTATTATTTCTCGTTATACAGTCTCTAAGGGGGTTCACCGCGCCCCCCGTGCGTCCCCCTTTTCTGCCTGCGATATTGCACACGACTGACCTAGTAGTAAGCGCAGCTCCTCTTCTATACTCCTCGCTGAGCCTGTGCCTAAACTATCTCACTTGCCAAACTCTGTCTATCGTGGAAACTACGGGATTTTGCAAAAAATGTCAAGTTTTTTTTTGGGCAACGTCCTATAAAAACGGCCATGTAAGCCCCAAGACAAAGGCCAACCAAACAAGACTCCCATTTGGCCGGTCCCCAGCCGACGCAGACCTACCGCACACGATACGCACCGGGAAATCAGAATTCGCACTCCCTCCGCCACGACAAACGAGCAGCGAGCCAGAGAATCTCACCGGCCCACGCATCCACTCATTCCCTCATCAAACACCCACCCATTTTCGCATTTGCACAGCTTGGTCCTTCCTGTATCCTCCGAGACCAAAACCTGCTGCGTTTTTGATTGAGCGATATCCCGCCTTACTGCTCAGAAACCGACATGCTCTGCCCGAGACACCTGCCCAGAATCCTATTTGCTGCCCAAAACCAAGTCGATTTCAGCCCCAAAGTGCTGCGAATTTGACTAATTTTCTCGCCTAAAGCTGGCCTTTCAGCTTCTCAGCCTCCTGAAGCAATTCCTCTGGGCTTATCGGCCTTTTAGGGCTCAGTTCAAACGTCCATTCGTATGAATCCACTATTCTTTCGGGCGTGGCTATCTGTGCGAAGAAATCGAACGGAAAGTGGTCGTACCAAGGCCCTTTCAGCTCGAGGTGCGTATCTAACGTCTCGTAGCCTTGTTTGCTTATTCTGACCCAGTAATCGCCGTACCAGTTAAAATTGACTGTAACTGGCGACTCACCTATCTCCTCGTCATTCAAGATAACTAACGCACCCTGCGGCTCGGTATTGATTGTGAGCCTGCGCTCGACACAGCCGCCCAACAGGAGACTTGCACTTAGGCTAACCGCCAACAGAATTAGTGAGTTGTGTCTAACCATACGAGTCTTCTCTACTTTGCTCAGAATGACAGATACCGTGCACGTTTATTTTGTCAATACTTCCGAAAGTAATCAATGATCGATCCTCAATCAGTCCTTTTGGGCCCTACGAGTTCGATAATATTGCCATCGGGGTCCTTCACGAGAGTCAGATACATATTGCCGCCTAATTGATACGGCTGTTTCACAGGAGCGGCCCCAGCTTTTTTGGCTCGCTCTACGGCCGCGGCTGTATCAGAGACAAATATCGTCAGATAGCTAAATCCCAAGCTCGAGCTGATAAACCGATTATCGACCTTCTTGCCGGGCGCATCAGGGAATTGCATGAGTTTGATTTTCGTAGCGGTCGGCTCGTTGCCCAGCACGAACACGCGGACATGAAAAGGCTTAAAATCGCTGAGGCCCGAATCGCCTGCCATCTGGGCTGAGACATCAAAGCCCTGCACCTCGCTAAATCCCAGCGCACTTTTGTAAAACTCGGCTGCCTTTTCCACATCGCTTACCACGATGCCCAAGTCGATCGTTGTCCTGGAGAAGTTACTCTTTGCGACGCCTATCGCTGCATAGCCGGCAAGAACCAGACTTACAATTAACACAACAACCAGCGCAATCACCAGATTACGTTTTCCCATAAGAGGTCTCCTTAAACTGTTTACTCTGGGTTATCTGCTCCATTATAAATGGAAGGCAAAAAGATGAAAGCTAAATTAGACGGTCAGACATCTTTCATGCCGCCCGGTTGCTAACTGCGCTCACTTATTTGCCGTTCTGCCTTTGCCAGCCATTTTGAGTTGACGGTCACGCCCCAGCCCGGGCCGTCCGGGATAGCAACTTTGCCATCTTGCACCCTTAATTGCGGATGATACAGGTCTTCGGTCCAGTTGGTGGGCTCGATAGAGAACTCCAAATGTGGTCCGGCGTTGCGTATCGCGCCCATCATATGCAGCGTGAAAACCATTACCATTGCCAGATTGGCCGAGTGAGGTACGCAAGGCATGTTTGCCTCGGTGGCCATCTGTGCTACGCGCAATGCGCGCGTGAGGCCACCGACATAACAGATGTCCGGCTGGACAATATCGACGGCACGCATGCGTATCATGCGGCGCCACTGGGCCAGGTCGTTGTCCTGCTCTCCGCCGGCCACAGGGACCTTCAAGGCTGCCGTCACCTTAGCGGTCCATTCCAGCTCCCAGTAAGGGCAGGGTTCTTCAAAGTGGCAGACGTTATTATCTTCCAAGACCTTGCCGACCTCAATGGCTTTGGGCGGCGTGTAACAACTGTTGCCATCTACAAGCAACGAGACGTCATCGCCAATGGCTTTGCGTACTGTGGGGACTAGCGACTCGGTTCGTCCGGGCCATTGGTCCTGGTCGTGCCCGCATACCTTGCCGATGCGAATCTTGAATGCACGAAAGCCCTTGGTGTCCCTTAGGGCTGCGAGTCTCTTTGCTTCGTCAGCCGGTGTGATGTCCCGCCGCATGCTTGAGCCGTATGCGGTTATGGGCCGAGGCTTACCGCCTAAGAGCTCGCAGACGGTCCTTTCTTCACGCTTGGCCAATAGGTCCCATATCGCGGTATCCAGCCCAGCCAAAGCCCGACAGACAAACGACCAGGGGTACTTGTAATTGGCTTCGATGCAGCGGTCCACGATGTCGTCAATTTCTGCAGGGTCCTTGCCGAGTGCGTGTCGAGCGATCTTGCGATGCATAATTATCGCGGAGATGTCGGCATCGTACGTGGATATCTGGCCGAGGCCCTCTGCTCCATCGTCGGTCCGAAGGCGGACCATGCTCACCGGACCATTGGTGAATGTTTCGGTGCTCTTAATCGTCAAGCCGGTCTTATGGAGTTTCGCTAGCTGCCTTGTATTGTCACCTCTCGTACTTGCATCAGACGTTGTTTTGGTGCCAACGGCTTTCTCAGGTTTCGTTAGTTGACTTAATGCTGTGCCCAACACAGCAGCTTTAAGGAAGTCACGGCGACCGTCGTTCATCTGCTATTCTCCTATCCTGAGTACCTGCTTTTTCCGCAAATATGGTTCCTTTTGGCGTATTCGCCAGCGCCAGTCTAAGAACCATTAGATGTGAAATATATTTGTGTGCTCGCTGCAAATCAAACAAAACATCTTTTGTGAGTGGATGGGGGTTGCCTAACCGGCGAATATTCGCTGGCGCTGGAATGTCGTAAGTTCTATTGACGGCCGCCTCAAGGAAGTGTATAATTATTATGTACGAGATAACGAGAGGTCCGAGGGTGACGGAAAAACGGAGTATTACCGCCCAGGTCCACGAATTCATTGCGCCGATATGGGTGCGTACGGGATACGCCGTGAACCGCGTTAGAAATTCTATCATGAGAAATGGTAGGAGACAAAGAAGGGTAACCTTTAACCGGGTGAAATATGAACAGTTCTTTGCTTGCGGAGGGACAGGCTCTGAAAGGAGAAAGAAATATGAAAAGTAGAACAATACTAACAATTGTGGTTTTGGTGCTGGGTTTGGTCGGTAGCGCGGCCGCTGAGCTACCGCTGGGGTGGCGTAGTGCGGATGTTGGTGCTCCCTGGCCGGCAGGCAGCGCTTCGTATAATCAGACTACCGGCGTATGGACGGTTACAGGTGATGGCCTCGACATCGTGTGGTTCCAGGACGATTTTCACTACGTCTACAAGCGTATAAGGCGTGACGGCCAGATGACCGCGCGCGTGGTGAGCCTCACAGGGCCCGGCCTGCACGAGTGGGCCAAGGCAGGCGTTATGATTCGCGAGGACCTGCAGCCGGGCTCGAAATTCTGGTATGTGATGATCTCGGGCAACAACGGATGCAGATGCCAGGAGCGCAGCGCCACCAACGCTGCCGCTATCAGTGACACTTCGGTGGCAACGAGCGAGCAAAAGGCCATCCATGCGCCATACTGGATAAAACTGGTGCGCCAGGGCAACGAGTTTAGGGCCTATTATTCAAGCAATCCAGCGACTGACCCCTGGCACGAGTTGGTATGGAGTCCGCGGACGGTCGAGATGGCCGAGAACGTCTATATCGGCCTGGCAGTCACGTCGCACAATGAGGGCGTGCTGTGCACAGCCAAGTTCGACAATATAACTGTCGAAGGTGAGACAGCGATGTCTACAGCCTTTACATATCAGGGCCGGCTGCTGGATGGTGCTAGCGTTGCGGATGGGCTTTATGACTTTCAGTTCAAGCTCTATGGCGAT
>Ga0209427_10007571_pt1 | contig 12294 bp, 12 predicted proteins | sample DeeMarSWOR136_30_FD_187465 | JGI IMG/M metagenome (GOLD analysis project Ga0209427, IMG submission 187465) | Marine sediment microbial communities from White Oak River estuary, North Carolina - WOR-1-36_30 (SPAdes) (version 2) | ecosystem: Environmental > Aquatic > Marine > Intertidal zone >... | reverse complement strand
ATCTGCTGGTCAGGAGCTGGATGCCTCCACAGCTTCAGCCGAGAAGATCAAGCCTAAGATGGAGGCCTTCTTGGAGAACCTGTGCGAATTTGTCGAGACCTTAAAGAAAGAGAATGTCGAAGATTTACTAAGCAAGCCCCATAAATAAAAACCTCTAATCTAAATTTCCCACTTATTTTAGCAAACAAGCGTAGTACTAGAAAGAAAAAATCAAACGGAAGTGAAAATCTATCCGCACATGTAAAAAACCATGGATACAAACGCATGACGGGTTCGGTTAATGTAATGTTTTATGGCTGTTAAACCCTCATTGATTTTTAAAGAGATAAGAGGCTACCCAAATAATTGTCGCTATGCACCAACATGCCGCAGGAATAATTCTTCGTAATATAGCTCCGTCTGCGATCACGTTTGCGGCGCTAGTTACTGCATTTACTAGAAAAATCAATAATGTCACAATGAAGAGAGTTCTGGAAATATTACTATCCTGCATTTTTATTCTCCCTGCCATGCTCTGGATATGTTATATCTTCTTTTCATAGAAGCAGCTCTCGTTGTGGGTGGCGACGAGCTTGTAGCCGAGGGATTCGTAGAGTTGTCGGGCGGCGGTGTTGAAATCCACCGAGTGCAGGCCGATTGAGTTCAACCCCTGCTTCCTGGTCCATTCCTGGGCCTCTGACAGCAGCTGTCTCGCCAACCCCATGCGCCTGTATCTCGGCATTATGTGGAGGTTGTAGATCCAGACATGTCTTTCCTTGAAGACGTAGAACGGCTCCCTCCTCGCTAGCCAGATAAGACCGGCAAGCTTTCCCTCATCGTCTTCCGCGAAGAATACCTGGTGATCTGGTCCCCAGGGGTCCACCGGGTCTGATTCCTCGAACTCGATGAACCTCTCCTTGGCCTCCTCCTCCGATACGTCCTGGTCCCTAAGCATAGTGAGCCTGAAGGACTCGAAATCCAGCCTGTCGAAGAACAGCACGTCCTCCTCGGTCTCCCTCGTCCTGATCCTGAATTTCATCTCCACCGACTCGGTACATTATTACAGCGTGCCAACCTATGCGCTCACCTGTATCTCCCCATCAGCCTGTCCAGCAACGACTCCCATCCGCTCTGGAATCGCTCGGCCTCACGCCTCACCAAGCCTCTCAACCACACGAGTAGTACTATCAGAACTAGGGCGATGGCAACGAGGTAGTAGTACCAGACCTCTGTGAGGTTGCCAGCGCTTATACCGAACCGTACGAATGCCACCAAGCCGAGATACGCTGAGAAGGTACCTATGACCAGTAATCCGAACCACCAGTTGGACCACGTGATGAACCCTTCACCCCTCGGGATCCTGGCCTCGCCGAGGTAGCTCTCGTAGCCGTTTTCAAGTTCATCGGTCATAGAGCCGAGGACTGCCAGGGCCCTCTTGCCAAGGGGGGTAAGGTGATACCTCCTATCCCCATTCCTCTCGACCAGCCCCTCAAGCTGCCTGAGGTGGTAGTTCATCCTCCCAGTGTTCAGGCCCAGCTCCCCCAGGATGTCGCTGTAAACGGCCCCCTCGGGGGCTAGGCTGATGATCTTCAGTATGTTTCGTCGCTCCCTATGACCAAGGCCCTGTATGATCAGTTCCTCCACCTCCTCCCTCCTGTTCTCCATCTGCCTTTTCACCGCTTGTACAGGTCATAAGGGTGAAATTAACCCTTTTTGAAAAGAAAAGTTTGGTAAAAAATATTTTCAACCCTCTTGTTAAACTCCACCTATAAGATTATTTGAGAATGTGCGATGTCAGAATGAATCAACATAATGCATTAAGGCTTGTGTAACAACGACCTCGTCTGATTGGTGTGCCCTAGTGAGCTTGATTACTCTATAAGGTCTTTCTGACCTCGTATCGTACTACCTCAGGCTCTTCCCCGATCGCCTCGAATTGCACCCTGTCCACAGGGTAAGACACGTGACCGATATTGAAGTCAAGTATCCTGAATCCCTCCTCAATGGCGTAATTGACGGAGAATCTGTAGAGCCCTCTTATCAGCTCAGGATCATTAGGATCCTCCAACTCGAATGCCCTGAGCCAGATGAGATGGGAGAGAGGCTTGTGGGTACAGGGTCTCATCCTCACCAAGGCTCTCAGCCCCCCCTCGTCGATTGCTGACCAGACAAGGTCGGTCCTGAAATACCTGTTGGACATCAGCCTCCTCGCTGTGTCCCTTGTTTGGCCACGTCTCGCCATTAAGTGCTGAAGAAGAGCCTCTCCGTGTTTATTCTCGTCGAACCTTACGAGACAGGGCGGTTCAGGATATCCAGAGAGGTCTATCAATGAGGTATCCCTCGCCACTGAGTAGACCCAGTCCTCCGTCCTTGTGAACCCCCATTTCTCGGGGAAGCCCTGGAGGTTGTCCCACTCGGAGCCCATGTTGGAGACTATCTGAGTCACGCCCCTCTCCTCGAAGACCTTTAATGCGATTCTAAAGAGCTCATCCTGTGCCTCCTCCTCCCAGTATCTCACTATTGGCATGTACATGTCCGCGACCTTCCCCCCAGAATCGCCTTCCTTGATGGAACTCGTAATGAAACCAACCATCTCACCTCTTCTAAACGCATAGAAGTTCATCGATGGGTCGAAACCTGCCTGCGAATGTATCTCCAAGAGTTCTTCAGGCGACGGTCTAATGAAATGGGCCCAGGGCTTCTCCCTATAAATCTCCGATTGTGCGTCTTCGAAGCCCTTCCTGTACGTTTTAATTATGTATTGGGACACCGATACCATTATTTCTCATAAAAGGAAAAGAAGGCCACAGATATATGGCGAGTGTTCGCGCATCATATTTTGCGCTGTGCTTGCAGCATGTGAATTTTCTCCAACGTGACTCTAGGGCATAGTGCCCATTCGAACGCTGTCTTTAAACGAAAAAAAGAGGTGAGGTGTGCTACTTGGGTATCGCTAAGCCTTTAGCGTTCCTCCCGCTCTGCTTGGCCTCGGGTAACCATTTCTCAACCATTCGGGCGACTTGGACGGCCTGGATGCCCATATTGACGCCCTCCTCCCGGCTGGTGGGTATACCGTGGGACCTCAGGGCTGAGTTCCCGGCCTTCAGGTGAACTGGAGCCGCTATCCGGACTATCTCGGGCGCCTCGTAGGTCCTTACGAAGCCCCCGGTAGACTTTGGATTATCTGTGTGGACGTCTAATGGAACCTCTACGGCCTGCCTGAGAACGGAGATCATCGGGAGGGTGAGGTCCCTGGCGGGGTTTATCGAGTCGGCTCCCAGTTGCTCCAGCAGCCTAAAGGAGAGGGGGTTCCCGTGACCGCAGTGGGCGGAGAGCTTGAACCGGACGTCGCCGGGGATCTCTCCGTCCTTCCTCATCTCGTTCATCAGCCAGAGGTGGCCCTCGTCGTAGATCAGGAGCCCCCTTATGCCCAGCTCTATAGCCCGCTTCGCGTCCTCCACAGCCCTGACGACCTGATCCATACCCCTGAGCCTGTAAGCTATCCTGTTCCCCTCCGGGGTCCCCGTTGCCCTCTGGGCACTCGTGTCATAGGTCGCCCGGGGCCCTATGGAGAAGTTGACCTCGCACCCGTACTCCTTACCGATGGAGGCGAACTCTATGATGGTCTCGTCCGTATGCCTCATGATTCCGAAGGTCTCGTCTATCCTGTTAACCGTCACGTTATGAGCCTCCGTGGTCTCCATAATAGCCCTGAAGGTCACAGCGGAGTTGCATGTCGGGACCTCGATCCTGAAGCTAGCCCCGTCCGGGAACCTCGCATCGGAGGTAGGAAGATCGTACCTGTCCCCATCCGGGAGACCCCTCCCTCTCAGATATTTCTTGGTCTTGTCAAACAAGCCTGAAACACCGTTGAACTATAGTTATTCACTGCATTAATGCCTGACGTGGCGCCCGCGGATAATGAGCTTATGGCGTGCTCCTAGAATGATGTGGGATGGGTAAAAACCGTATCTCGTGGCAAAGGTTAGTATGTGATCTTCTCATAATCGTTGCTGCACGGCGGGCCGTGGCACACGTAGACATGCCTTTCTCCGAGGTAGGCTATCCATGACCAGATTGTGCTGAACAAGGCTCCCTCGTACTCGCTGTGGTCACATACTCCTTCCTCGTGGCTGCTAAGTACATGCTTTAAATCGTCTAGACCAATCGACTCCGTTCTCTTGTACCAGTCTGTTACCCTGTTGTACCGTTGAGAGGTGTTGCTGAAATCGAACTCCGGGTTCTCCAGTTTTTTCATCTCGGGGTCGTGATAGTGATTGGTTGTAACGAGCAGCTCCTCCGAGTAGTGCACACATGTGTACTCTGGACTGGTCTCGACGCGTGCGAACTTGCCCTTCCGGTCGGCGAGCATGTAGTTGTGCGCCCACTGGTGGGGTACCTCCCTGAGCCACTCCGCGGCATCCTCCGTCGATTTGAGATGGTCAAGCATCCATCTTATCGCGATATTCATCCTGATCCCCGGCCTCGGCGTCCCTGTGTAAGCTGGTATGGCTGTTATAGCTGTTGCGAGGCCCTTCTCGTTTACACCACCGTACCTGCCCACCATGTGGTCGGTGAAGGATAGGCTCGTCAAGCCGTTGTCCGGCTGTGTGCGTAAGCACGTGAAGTAGTTCTTGAAGCTCTCATCCCAGTCATAGTTCCTCGCCATGACCGGGACACCCAGGGTGTTCCTCTTTTCTGGGACAGCGAACACGGTGCACCCTGGCTCCAGCCCAAGCGTGAGTATGAAGCATCTCATGAGCGTCTCGTCCACCTCGGCGGCCTCGCAAAGCCCAGCGATCTCGTCCAGGATACCAGGCGTGAACTGCTCAACGTACTCCAGACATTTCTCGGTGAATTCTTTTTTCTTCGCTGAGGCGGGCGGGGGCTGGAAGAACCCTTTCAGTACCCTACCGAACTGTCTACCAATCTCGGTGGGAGAGCCTTTGAGCTCTGTGACATTCATGGTTGTTGCTCTCCTGGTCGTTTTTTAAGCATTATCAATTCCCTGGGGGGATGGGTGACTGAAAGTAGACATACCTCAAGCGAAGCCCCGTGCCCATGTCTTGGCGTGCACACCTTTTACTCTTTTTGACATGAGGGGCAGAAGTACACTGATCCGCCAAGGTATTGTTTCTTAATGATAGGAGTTCCGCATACTTGACAGGGTTGATCAACCATCTTACTGTGAAGTATCCGCTGGTAACCTCCAAGTTGGTTATATAGGTCGTGTTCGCTATCCCTGCCACCGAGTTCAACCATTTCCCTAAGTGTCCTCACGATCGCATCGTAGAGTGTACGCTTTTCGGAGTCCGACAGACCCATCATCTGACGTCTAGGGTGAATTTTAGCATTGTACAGTATATCCTGCAGACAGCCGTTGCCCACTCCCCAGATGCCTGGTTCACTGATGATGAAGTATTTGGCACTCACCCGTTTGTCCTCAGGTAAACTTTCGAACAAACCGTTGAAATAATCAAAGGTGAACTCCTCGCTAAGCGGGGACACCGCATCCCTCTTGAGGTGAGGGTGATTTGGTACATCCGACTGCTCGAGCAATCTCACCTCCCCCCATCCAGAGACGGTTACGCTCAGATAGGTACCGTCTCTGAAAGATAACAGGAGCTGGTGTTTCTTCGGCAGGGTCTCCTCGCTTCGATGATACAGGATCCTCTCCCCACCGCAGCCCAAGCTGAGAACATAATCGGGCTCTAGGCCAGTTAGAATCAGCGAACCGTTGGCATGTGCTGCCCCCATCGTCTTATCCTTGACGATAGAGGAAAACTCCTCATCAGAGTAGTTACCAGTAAATGCAAACCTATGAGGCGAACTATTTCGAACACCAGAGATAATGTGCTTGTTCTTGAGTTCTTGACTTATCTGACGGGCCAGGGTAATCGCTTCAGGTAATTCAATCAAAGGAGAACCTCACACGTTTCTCATATCGACCACATATGTGCATGCCTATATGGATTTTCTATAAACTTACAATAGCAAGTGTCCTATCACATGCTGTGTATAAAAGTTCAGGAAGGAAAAAATTTTGTGCGCCATCGAACTAGAATGACATATGCTTTATTCTAGCCTTGAGGCGAGTATCTGGCTCGAGATCAGTACTAGGGGAAGCCCGATGCCCGGATGCGTGTAATGCCCAGTGTAGTAGAGGTTTTGCACCTTCCGGCTCCGGTGGCCAGGTCTGAATATCGCGCTCTGCCTCAACGTGTGTACTAGCCCCAAGCTGGTTCCCTTGAATGCGTTGTACTCAGATATGAATTCCCTGGGACCGAACATCCTCTTTACCACCTCATGGCCCAGGATTGGCTCCCCCACAAGCCCCTCTAGGTGCCCCACGATCCTCTGGTACCAGTCTTCCCTAGCCTTATCCGTGTCCTCCACTTCGAAGGGAAGGGGAATGAGGATGAAAAGCGTCTCCCCTCCCTCGGGGGCCACAGTGACGTCAGTCACACTGGTTACATTCACGTAGTAGGAGACACCGTCAGGCCACCCAGGTACCTCGGGGTCGTATAGCACGTCGAAGCCCAGGCTCCAGTTCCCAGCCAGGTAGAGGTTATGGTGAAGCAGCCCAGGTAGGCGTTTGTCGAGGCCTATATAGATGACGAGGGCCGAGGGCGCGAAAACACGGGATTCCCAGTAGCCTGAATTATAGCTCCTGTAACTCCCCTCAAGGAGCTCAAGCTCGGTGTGCGCGTAGTCCGCATTCACTATCACCGTTTCAGAGGGATACCTACCTCTCTCCGTCACCACAGCCCTAGCCTCGCCATCTTCAACATCGATCCCCTTCACAGGCTCATCGAACCTGAACTCCACGTTATAACGGAGGCAGATCTCGTAGAGCCCCTCGATGACCTTCCAGATGCCCCCTTCCGGATACCATACCCCTAGGTTGAAGTCAACATGGTTCATTATGTAGTATAGGGCCGGAGTGTTCTTGGGACTCCCACCGACGAAACCTATGCTGTACTCTAGGATCCTCCTCGCCTTGTCGCTGATGAAGATGTCACCGATGAAGTCATCTATGTTCCCAAATAGAGGTAGCCTAAGGCCGTCCAGCAGAAGCCTACCATCCACAAGGTTCAGTAGCCTGCTATAGTCCCTGTACAGGAGATCCTTCTTTGCTATCCTGTAATGCTCCTCCGCCCTCTCCAGGTACCTCTTCAGTTTCTTGCCTCCCCCGCTCTCGAGGCCGTCGAAGAGTTCCAAGTTCCCATCTACATCCGCCGAGATGTCCGTCACAGTCCTGTCTTGGAAGAAGATCCTGTAGCTGGGGTCGATCCGCCTCAGCGTGTAGAGATCCCCTGGCTCCTCTCCCAGCTCTCTGAAAAAGTCCTCGAATACATCGGGCATCAAATACCAGCTAGGCCCCATGTCAAAACTGTAGCCAGCCTCTCTGTAGACCCTAGCACGCCCCCCAGGGCTACCATTCTTCTCGATGACGAGAACCCTTCGCCCTTTCTTCGCAAGCAGAGCCGCAATGGATAGTCCTCCAATCCCAGCGCCTACGACCACCGTGGACATAAACTTCCCGGTATTAGTTTAAATTCAGTCACGTAAAAACCCTCACAGGTGCCCTCACTGACCGATTACGAAGTCATCGTGGTGGGCGGCGGGATAGCCGGCTCCGTCGCCGCCAGATACACGGCTGAAGGCGGTCTGAGGACCCTACTACTTGAGAGGGAAGCTATACCCAGAAACAAGCCTTGCAGCGGGGTTCAGCTGCCCTACATGGAGAAGCTTGTGGGCGCCAAGATCCCACAAGACTGCCTATGCTCCAACGAGCTTAGAAGGGTTTGCATCACGACACCAAGAGGACGGGAGTTGAATGGCGGCCTTCGGATGCTCAACTACTGGCGAAACACCTTTGACGCCTGGCTAAACAGGGTCGCCGTGGAGCACGGCGCCGACTTCAGAGACGAGGCAAACGTATCTGGATTCACCCAGGAAGATAACGGGGTGACTGTCACCGTCAATGGGGATAACCTCCGCTGTAATTACCTTGTGGGGGCTGACGGGCTGTCCCCGAGATCAACTATCCGGAGGCAGTTAAGGCCCACGGACTTCGCTTCACTGGTAACGGGAACAGCCATAAACTACTACTTCGAGGGGAATTCAAAAGTGGAGCACGACACCCTCCACATCTTCTACAGGAAGGAGTTCAGCAACCTCATGTTCAGCTGGCTCTACTATAAGGACGACAAGCTCGTCGTGGGCACCAGCAGCGACATGGAGCCGGCGAGGCACGCAGAAAACTTCTACAAGTATGTAAAAGAAAAGTTCGGCCTCGACGGCGAGGTAAGGCGGAGGGAAGGCTACGTCACGCACCACATTGGTGGCGCCTGTTTGGGGGAGGATAACGTCATCCTAGCGGGGGACGCCGCCGGGTTCTTGGACCTATACCGTGGAGTCGGCATGGACACCGCCGCCCTGAGTGGCAGGTTATCCGCCCAGGCTATTTTAAAAGCGGAGGAAGGGAGCTCAGCTTTTATCCATTATAAGAAACTTTCAAAGAGGCTCGTGAACCTCGTTGAGGATAACGCTGAGAGGCAGAGGCGACGCTACGAGTCTGACGACGCCCTAGAGAGGAGCTTATCACGGCTCAATGTAATCAGGAGCCAGATGTACATGACATATGCAATGCTCATAAATCGACTTCGAGCCCCTGAGAGTATAATATTATTGCCAACATGAAGGAGAGCCTCATCTCTGCTCAAGCTAAAACTCTTAACCGAAGTATACATGAGATGAATTACCTCATTAGATCTCGTGATATTTTTTTAATTAGGACCAAAATAAAAAGGCAGTTTACACATGTAATTTAAACAGTTCATACGAAGCTCTTATCCGAACCTCGAACTTCAGGCAATTATTAAGGTGTCCCGTATGTATGAGGCCTTCCTCAACTTTGGTACTGGTCTGAGCTTCCTCGGCTTCCTCCCTCAGGCCTATAGGACCATCGCGAACAGAGATACCCTCAAGGATATCTCCCTCGCATCCCAGGCCATTTACGCCGTCTGCCTCGCATCATTCACTACCTACGCCTACCTCAATTCCATCTGGCTCACAGCCGCCATCGATCTTATACAACTCGTTTACTCCCTTACTACCATCGTCCTCATCTTCAGGGCGGACAGGTTGAGGAAGAAGGGGGGCGACCCAGGATGAATTCCCACATATCTTGCTTTACCTAGTACGACAGCTCTCACGCGCGCTCGTTAGGTAAATGGATTTAAGTACGTGAGCGGGACTCAAAATGTCATGTCAAAATTCTCCGAGAAGTTCGAGATCTCCCACGAGGAGTTCACCCGCAGCTGCTTCAGTGAGCTCGTCCAAGCCATCAAGATGCTACAGGAAAGGTTCGGGGAGGAGGAGGTCCTCAAGACCCTGAGGGAGGGGCGTAGCGAAGCTATTACAGCCTGGGTGGCCCGGGACCTGAAGAGCCGAGGGCCTATCGAAGGCCTCAGGGACTTCAGCTCCCACATACTAGAGGCCCTATGCAGGAACGAGAGGAATCACCAGACCTACATAATCGAGGAGGACACGGATAACAGGTTCAGGTACACGATAACGGAGTGCATCTGGGCGAGGGCTTTCAAGGACCTCGACGCTACCGACATAGGCCACGAATGGCTCTGCCACGCCGACTACGCCTACGCGAAAGCCTACCATCCCAGGATAAGCCTCTCCCGGGAGAAGACGCTGATGCAGGGAGACGACATCTGCGACATGGATTACAGGTGGTTGTGACTGCGCGCGCCGCAAAGAGCCTCTTGGAGTACTACGACAGACACGGATCCCTTAGGCTCATCGCCGAGTACTCAGGCACCTACTACCACGGTGAGTTCATCAGGGGGTTCAGGTGGATCGCCTCCAGGGAGCCGTGCAGGGGATGCAGACTAGGTGGTGGTTGGTCTTGGTCTTCCGACTGCGCACGCGCAACTGCCTCACCGAGAAGGGCCTCAACCTCTGATACCAGTGCGACGACTTCCCTTGCGATGGCCTCCGGACCCCACCCCTCTTGGAGCGCAATAGGAGGACTATCGAAGCCAACGAGCAGATCCGGAAGATAGGCCTCGACAGATGAGTTATTAAGATCAGAGAACGCCAGACCCCCTCCTCCGGCTAGCGCCCCTGCGTAAATGGCCATAAGGACAGGTACGCGCCCGATGTTCAAGGAAGGACATGAGTTCGCTATGAACATAGACGATGAGAGACCTAATGGCTTCTGTTGGTGGGTTTAGAGAGATGCGCGCGTACCCTTAATTACACCCTCACCCAAAAGGATCGCTGACATTTATGACCTCAGAGTACCTCGCTGGACATCTTACACCCTCGGAGATACGGGAGAGGATCGAGGGCTACCCGTCCTGGTTCGAGATAAGCCTCGACAACCTTTCCCACAACCTCCGGGAGATTAGGAGGCACGTTGGTGTCGAGATCATGGCGGTGGTCAAGAACAATGCCTACGGTCATGGTCTCCTCCCCATCGCCTCCAACCTCTCAGAGAACGGTGTCAGCTGGTTTATGGTAGCCAAGACCCATGAAGCCAGGGCAATCAGGAATGCAGGGATACTCGGTCATATCGTAAATATGGACGTCGTCTTCACCGAGAGGCAGTACAACGCTATTGTCGAGAACGGTATAACCCAGGTGATCTACACGGAGGTGGCGGCTAGGAGGCTGAGCACCGCTGCATCGAGGGTAGGGAGAGACGCGGAGGTCTTCGTCAAGGTGGACACTGGGCTGCGTCGCGTTGGCGTGGACCACTCCAAGGCAGCTGACTTCATTGAGGGTATCCGAGCCCTTCCCGGTTTAGATGTGAAGGGTATGTTCTCCACATTCATGCAGAGCCCAGATCAGGACAGGGAGATGCTGAGCAGGCTCCTCAGAGTGGACAGGGAGCTCCAAGAGAAGGGTATCCAATTAGAGGTAAAGAGCATAGCGAGCAGCGACGCCGTCTTCCACAACCCTGATGGCTGGTTGGACATGGTCCGCCCCGGAATGAGCCTCTACGGCGTCTTCCCCGAGGCGAAGGATAAAGCGTCAGGCCTAGACCTCAGGCAGGCCCTCGCCTTCAAGGCCCGCATTGAGCACGTAAAGTGGGTCGAGAAGGGCGATTCCGTAACCTACTGGGGGAGGTTCATAGCCCCTCGGAAGATGAGGGTCGGCACACTCCACGTCGGCTTCTATGATGGTATACCAAGGGAGATGGCGAACAAGGGCATGATCAAGGTGGGGGCCGAGTACAGAAGGAGCTTGGGTTCGGTCTCCTTGAACCACTACCTCCTGGATCTCACATCGGTCGATGCCTCTGCTGGGGATGTCGTCGAAGTGATAGGGAGAGATGGCGAGAACACTCTCGTAAAGATCGCGGAGGCCTCCGGGTGGATGGTCTACAGCCTCATGAACCACCTCAACCCCTTCACACCCAGGGTCTACCTGCAGAAGGGGAAGCCAGTGGCATTACTTGATCTATCCTAGAGAATACCCATGTACATGTAGTTGCGAGGTAAAGATTTCAAACAATACCTAATTATGCGCGCGCGGACTGGCTTCTGGTGCACAGGTACGTGACGCGTCCCGGCAGGGGAATTTACAGGATCACGGGTAAGGGCCGATCCTTCCTTAAGGTGCTGGACTCCTCCTGAACTAGTTTATGATCCTGTGACTATCTGCGCGCGCAGTGAGACTGTATCCAGTCCATAGACATTGACCTATGTGTGTTGTATAATTTTCAATTTGGTTTGGTTTGGGGTGTAAAATTTTATCCCCACACACACACACATGTCCGAGATTTTTAATATTCTAAGTGTTGATTGAAAATAGGAAGGGTTTCTCAGTGAGCACTACCATCGAGGAGGTTCTGGGCGAAGCCACCATACTCGAGAAGGAATACGAATGGCTGCAAGCCTCGGAGCTCTACGAGCAAGCCCTGAATATGGTAAATGAAGGGGATTACTTCAGGAGGGGTGAGGTCCAGGAGAAAATAGGATATTCGCTACACAGGGCTACATTCCAGGCGGAGAGCCGGGAAGAGTTCCTGGAGAGGCTGCGGAGGGCCGTGGAGGCCTATAAGAAGGCACATGGATTCTACGACAAGTTAGAGGATGAGAAGAAAGTCGCATGGATGCTACGCTGCGATGCTATCTCGAGGTACCTGGAGCACTGGATGGATCTTGACTCCTCTGAGAAGAGAAGGCTCCTCGGAGAGTGCCTAGAGCTGGAAGGAGGATCCCTGGAATCATTCTGGGATCATGGTGAAAAGCTGGAATACGTTAGGACCTATAACAAGTTCTTGTT
>Ga0209427_10007568_pt1 | contig 12299 bp, 8 predicted proteins | sample DeeMarSWOR136_30_FD_187465 | JGI IMG/M metagenome (GOLD analysis project Ga0209427, IMG submission 187465) | Marine sediment microbial communities from White Oak River estuary, North Carolina - WOR-1-36_30 (SPAdes) (version 2) | ecosystem: Environmental > Aquatic > Marine > Intertidal zone >... | reverse complement strand
GAGCGACAGGAGCCGGCGCCGGAGGAGCGGGGGCGGCTGATGCGTCTGTGGACCGAGACTTTCCACCAGCAGTTGGAGGTGCCGGAAGAGGAACTGTTCGCGGTGCAGCATGTGCAGATCGAGGTGCCGGCCTACGCCCCCATCTTTGCCTCGGTGCGCTGCGCCGTCTGCGGGGAGAATGTATTGGAAATGCGGGCGCGGGTGAAGGACGGCCAACCGATCTGCATCGCCTGCGCCTCTGCAGAGCACGGCCAACTGGATAGGGCGGACATCTCGACGGCCAGTTGGGGGGGCGGGTTGACGGCATGAAATGTCGCTTTGTCGCCTACCTCGCGACCCTGTGGACGGTGCTGACCCTGAATTTCTTCCTGCCCCGGCTGTTGCCTGGCGACCCGCTGGCGGCGCTGCTCGATCCTGAGAGTTCGGAGTACGTCTTTGACGCCGAAGTGCGCGCAGCGCTAGAGGCCTACTATGGGCTAGACCGCCCCTTGCTTCAGCAGTACGCCGCCTACCTGAAGGGTGCAGTCACCGGCGACCTGGGTCGCTCCATCCGGCTGAACGAGCCAGTCAGCGAGTTGATCGGCTCGCACCTGCCGTGGACGCTGCTGCTCACCGGGACGGCGCTGGGCCTGGCCTCGCTGATCGGCATCCTGGGCGGGGCCGAGGCAGCCTGGAAATGCGGCTCGCTCGCCGATCGTTTGCTGACCGCTGCCAGCGTGGTGGCCAGCAACATCCCTGTCTATTTCGTGGGCATGATGCTGCTCATCCTCCTTGGCGCGGAACTGCAGTGGCTGCCTCTGGCCGGGGGGCGCACGCCCTTTGCCCGATATGACAGCCCGCTGGCCGCCGCAGCCGACATTGGGAAACATCTGATCCTGCCAGCCTTCACCCTCACCTTCGCCCTTCTGGGCAGCAAGTTCCTCCTGGTGCGGAACAACATGGTCGGCGTCCTGGGCGAGGATTTTATGCTCGTCGCCCGCGCCAAGGGGCTGCCGCCGCTACGACTGAAGTGGGGGCACGCCCTGCGCAATGCTCTCCTGCCCTTTGTAGCCCACCTGGCGGCCCACGCTGGCATGGCCATCACTGGGGCTGTGTTTATCGAGACGCTGTTCAACTATCCGGGCATGGGGCGGCTGATCTTTGAGGCTGTGGGCGCCCGCGACTATCCCGTGATCCAGGGTGTCTTTCTGATCGTCGCAACCGTGGTGCTCAGCGCCAACCTGCTGGCCGACTGGCTCAACGCGCGCCTGGACCCGCGCCTGGAGGAGAGGGTAGGCTAATGCGCGCCATGCCACGCCCTGCACAACGTGCTGGGGTTACGCCGCTCCGGCTCGCATCGGCCCTGGGGACTGATGCGTTCTTGGGCTCAATCGTTCTCGCCCTCTTTGTCCTAGTGGCCCTCTTTGCGCCGCTCTTGGCTCCCTACGACCCTCACCAGTTCGTCGGGCAGCCGCTGGAACGCCCTGGGCCGGATCATCGGTTGGGCGCCAACGACGCTGGGCAGGACATCCTCAGTGAGTTGATCTATGGCACGCGCATCTCGCTGCCCGTTGGCCTGGGCGCGGCGGTGGGCACCATGGCCCTGGGGATGCTGGTGGGCAGCGTGGCGGGCTATGCCGGCGGCTGGCTCGACGACTTGTTGATGCGCATCGTGGACGTGATGATGACCCTGCCCCGCTTGCCGCTGCTGATCCTATTGGCTGCTTACCTGGGCTCGGGCCTAATCCAGACGATGGTCATCATCTCGCTGCTCTTCTGGCCGGCTACCGCCCGCGTTATCCGCGCCCAGGTACAGAGTCTGCGCCAACGTGGTTACGTCAAAATGGCCCGCAACTTTGGCGGCAGTCCCGGCTATGTCCTGGCCCGGCACATCCTGCCGCAGATCGGCCCACTGATCGCCTTCGGATTGGTCACGGCCGCTGGACGGGCCGTGGCCATGGAGGCTGGGCTCGCCTTCCTTGGCCTCGGCGATCCGACGGCCAAGAGCTGGGGGCTGATGATGCGCTTTGCGCTGGACCTGCCGGGCTTGCTGCTGACCGACCGCTGGCTGTGGTGGCTGCTACCGCCCGGCCTGTGCATCACCCTGCTCATCCTGGCCCTGACCTTCGTTGGCATGGGGCTGGAAAGGCATCTGCAACCCAGGTTGAAACGACGATGAATGAGCCTTTGCTTTCTGTCCATGACCTCTACGTCCACTTCCCGTCTTCAGACGGGGAGACCGGCGCGGTGGTCCGCGCGGTGGATGGCATTTCGTTCGACCTGGCGGCGGACGAGGCGCTGGCCATCGTCGGAGAGACCGGTTCGGGCAAGACGACCATCGGGCGGGCGCTGCTGGGACTGCATCCGCCAGACAGCGTGCGGGGCAGCATCCGCCTGGCGGGTCGGGAACTGGCCGACCTGGCAGAGGAGGAATGGCGCCCCCTGCGCTGGCGGCGCGTGGCCATGGCCGTGCAGGGCGTCGGGACCGCCTTTGATCCGGTCTACCGCATTGGCGACCAGATCGCTGAGCCGATGCGTGAGCACCTGGGGTTCTCGCCCGACGAGGCGAGGGCCAAGGCAGAGGCGCTGGCCCAGCGCGTAGGTCTGGAGGCGCGTCACCTGTGCGCCTACCCCCATCAGCTCAGCGATGGCGAGAAGCAGCGGGCAATGCTGGCCATGGCCCTCAGTTGCGCCCCCGAGATCTTGATCGCGGACGAACCGACCAGTGGGCAGGACGTCCTTTCTCGCGCCCGGCTCATCGCGCTGCTGCGCCAGGTACGCCAGGAGACCGGTCTGAGCCTGATCCTGATCTCCCACGACCTGGCCGCCGCTGCCCAACTGGCCGAGCGGGTGGCCGTCTTGTACAACGGCAAGCTGGTCGAAGTCGGTGCTGCAAAAGACGTGCTGCAAAGGCCGCGTCACCCTTACACCTGGGGGCTGCTCAACGCCTATCCCAACATGACGACGGCGCGCGATCTGCGCGGCATCCGCGGCCGATCGCCAGACTCTTCCGACCCACCGTCGGGCTGCCGCTTCCACCCCCGTTGCACCCAGGCGGTTGAGCTGTGCCACCAGGTCGAGCCGCCGCTGGCAGAGGTGGAGGGCCGCCTCATCGCTTGTCATCTGGGTGGCTTGCAGATCCTCCTCCAGGCGCATGACCTGCGCAAGACGTTTTCAACCAACGGGTATACGCTTCGGAGAGTCGTGCAGCCCGACAAGTATTGGCGCCGCCAGGAGGAGCAGGCTGTGGAGGCCGTGCGGGACGCCAGCCTGGAAATATACGAAGGCGAAGTCGTGGCCGTCGTCGGCGAGACCGGCAGCGGCAAGACGACTCTGGGCCGCCTGCTGGTCGGACTGCTCGAGGCCGATGGTGGCCGCGTCGTCTTTGAGGGCCGAGGCCTCGCGGCGGTGAACGGGCGACAGCGGAAGGAGTTGCGCCGGCGCATCCAGTTCATTGCCCAGGACCCCTTTGACGCCATCAGCCCGCGTCTGACCGTAGCCGAGATCGTGCGCGAGCCGCTGGACGTGCAGGGCATCGGCACGGCTGAGGAGCGGCAGGCGTGGGTGCAGGAAGCGCTGAGTGCTGTGAGCTTGCCGACCAACGCCGGGTTCCTGGGCCGGCGCTCGCACGAGTTGAGTGGTGGCCAGTTGCAGCGCGTGGCCATTGCCCGTGCCCTGGTGCTCGATCCGAAGCTGATTGTGGCCGATGAGCCAGTCTCGATGCTCGACGCCAGCGAACAGGCTAAGGTCATCAATTTGCTGAAGGAGATTCAGAACGAGCGCGGGATGGGCCTGCTGCTGATCTCCCACGACCTGGCACTGGTGCGCAAGGTCGCTGACCGCATCCTGGTGATGCGTCAGGGGGAGATCGTGGAGGGCGGGCCGGCCAGCTACATCGTGGCCCAGCCGCAGCACGAATATACCCGCTCCCTCGTGCAGGCTGCCCCTTCGTTTAGTTGGGAGCAAGCGGTGAACCGACAGCCTTCAACCTGTCGCAGTGACTGAAGTTAGGTCGCCTGTGAGGCCCCAAAATCATTCAGGCAAGTCAAGGAGGAAAACGATGTCACAACGATGTTCGATGCAAAGGAGCTGGCTCGGAATCTCGCTGATAGCTGTCCTGTTACTGGCCGCCTGCGGCGGCGAGCCTACGCCAGCCCCGGCGACCAGCACTCCCGCCACCGTCGCCACCGACGAACCGGCCACCCCCCAAGCGACGGTGGAGCCCAAGGGAGAAGCGCCCCACGTGGAAACGCTGCGCCTGCCGGGCGGTGGGTATTGGGGGCATCCCTCGCCCTTTGGCTTCAACCGGGGGCCGGGCTACATGCGCGCCTCGCTGGTCTTTGACACCCTGGTCTGGCGCGACGCCAGCGGCGAGACGATCCCCTGGCTGGCCACCGACTGGGCCCTCTCCGACGACGGGTTGACCTGGACCTTTACCCTGCGTGACGGGGTGTATTGGCACACTGGCGAGCTGCTCACGGTGGATGACGTCGTCTTTTCCATCGAGTACTACAAGGAACATCCCGGCACGGCGTGGTTCATGTCCCAGGTGCAAGAGATCGAAACCGTTACTCGGGTTTCCGAGAACCAGGTGGCGCTCAAACTAGCCCGTCCCTTTGCGCCGTTCTTGCAGACCACGGCTGAGTCCATGTTCATCTTTCCCCGGCACATTTGGGAGAAGATCGAGGATCCCCAGGTCTACAGGGAATCAACAGCATTCGTCGGCAGCGGGGCGTACCGGCTGGTCGAGTACAGCCAGGAGGAGGGGACCTATCTGTTCGAGGCCAACCCCGATTTCTTCTTGGGCGCTCCCTATGTGCGGCGCATCGAGTTCATCCCGACCAGCGACAACATCCTGGCCCTGTCCAACGGCGACGTGGCCGCATTCGACAAGTTTGGCGGCGTGACCGAGGAGATGTTGGCACCCTTCCGCCAGGAGCCGTTCGTGATTGAGGAGGCGCCGGGCGAGTGGGGTATGTTCCTCTACTTCAATCTGGACAAGGAGACGCTCTTGCAGGACGTGCGCGTTCGCCAGGCCATCGCCCACGCCGTGGACCGGCAGGCGATGGTGGACCGTGTCCTGTTCGGCTTTGGCGATGCCGGCAACCCCGGCTTCCTGCCGCCGGCGAACCCCTACTACAACTCGGATGTGGCCAGGTATCCCTACGATCTGGACAAGGCCCGTGCTCTGCTCGAGGAGACGGGGTACGACGGCACGCCGATCCAGTTGGCTTACTCCCCGGACTGGATCATGGCCTCGACCCGGGTGGTAGAGGTCATCGAGGCTGGCTTGCAGGAGATTGGCATCCCTCTGGAGCACGTAGCGATGGACCAGGCCACGATCGACGCGGCGGCGAGCGAGGGCAGCTACGAGATGCTGCTCACCGGCTTTGGCGGGCTGGGGAGCGACCCGGATCAACTGCGGCGCAACTTTGCCAGCACCAGCCAGACGCGCGGTTTCTCCCGTGCCCTGGGCTACCGCAACCCCGACTTTGACGCGCTGGCCGAGGCCCAGGTCTCGATGACCGACGCGGCCAAGCGGCGGGAGGCAGTGGGCGAGATGCAGGCCATCCTGGCCCAAGACCTGCCGGCGCTGGCGCTGTACTATACGGCCCGTGTGGTGGTCTACAACAGCCAGGTGTTCGACAACTGGTATTTTACCCCGGGCGGTTTCGGCGGCGGCATCCCCATGCCCTACAACAAGCACCAGTTCATTGTCGGCGTGCCGGAGGGGCTGGCGATCCGGGGGACCGAGTAACGGGCTACTTTTTTCTTTCCTGGCCCTCGTCCTGTCGTAGGACGGCGGCCAGGACAGGGAGTTATCAATCCGTGAGCGACCTACGCGCCTACTTTGAAGCTTTGGCCGAGCGCTGGGATGCCTTGCAGCCACCGGATCGCCAGGAGGTTTTGCACCGACTCGTTGCGCCCTTTGACACTCTGCTGGGCGCGTCCAAAGCCATCCTGGAAGTGGGTACCGGCACTGGGGCGCTGATCCTCCCATTGAAGGAGCGCGCCCCCACTGCCAGCCTGGCCTCTATCGACCTGGCAGGCGCGATGTTGGAGCGAGCCCGGCAGCGAGAGGTAGATGCGCTACTGGTTCAGGCAGACGTGCACCGCCTGCCTTTTGCCCCGGCGGTTGCCGCCGGGGCTGGATTCGACCTCGTCGTCTGCCACAACAGTTTCCCTCACTTTGCCGACAAACCTGTTGCCTTGCTCGACCTGGCGCGCGTCCTGCGACCCGGTGGCCATCTGCTCATCCTGCACGATCTGAACCGGGAAAGGGTGAACGCCATCCACAGCAGGGCGGGCGGGCCGATTCGGAACGATCTACTGCCGCCGGGTGCGGAAACCCGGCAGTTGTTGATTGAGGCCGGGTTCACCAACGTGCAGGTGGAGGACACGGAGGAACACTATGTGGCCGTTGGACAGTTGCTCCGTCCACTTTGAACCGTCCGAAAGCCCTATGCAGGGTAGAGTGTTGAGGATCACGGCTCCAAACTGGCACCCCTGGCCCATACCCGCATCACGCTGCTGGCCGCGCTACACTCGTTTGCTGCTCGTGCGGTCTTTGAGTATAATGCGCTGGTACGATTTGAGTTAGACCGTGCCTTTCGCTACCCGCTCCTCGGCTCGTTGAATGATGGTGCCAAGTTTGGCCAGGGCGGCCTCGTCCAACGGCGGTGGCTGGTGGTCCTCCAGTATGTCTTGGACCTGAGCACTGGCCCGGTCGCCAAGAGAGAGGCGTCCACCCGCCTCCCAGCCTTCCCGGCTTTTTCGGTCCAGCAGTTTGGGATACCAGTTCTCCCGAAAGTGATGCAAAGTGTGGTCCTCAGCCAAAAAGTGCCCGCCGGGGCCGACCTTGTCGATCACGTCTATCGCCAGGGTCTCTTTGGTGACCTCGACGCCTTCCATAAAGCGCCTGGTCAAACCAACGAACTCGTTCATGCTGACCAGCATCTCGTACGAGGTGGTCAGTCCCGACTCGATGTAGCCCACATCGTGGATCAGATTGCCGCCACTCTGGGCCGCGAGCAGCACCCACAGCGCGCCCTCGGCTGCAGCTTGCTGATCGAACGTCTTGGCGTCGGACACGCCGGCAAAGCCAAAGATGGGCAGGCGGTAATAGTGGCCCATCTCGCTCAGAGCGCACCAATCGAGCATGAACTCTGGCGCGCCATAGGCAGCCAGCATGGTGGACATGTCCATGGTCATCATGCCACTGCCGCCGGCCACCACCGGCGTACCCTCCCGGATCGATTGACAGATCAAGAGTCCGCTGAGCAACTCGGCGTTGGCCTGCATCACCGCGCCTGCCCTCGTCACCGGTGATGATGCGCCGGTGATCAGACCCGGTGTATAGACCACCGGCAATCCCTTGCCACAGATGTAAAGCAGCTTCTCACAGCTCTCCTTACCGTGGACGAGCGGTGCCATAGGCTCACTGTACAGGGCGCAGAACGGATTGCGCTGCAGCGCTTCGGCTCCACCAGCCACAGCCTCGGCCATGTCGATGATGTCCTTTAGATTTTGGCGGCTCCAGGCCGTGTAGACGATGGGCTTGGCCGTGTTGCTGACCATCGCCTGGAAGTGATACAGATCAGAGATCGATTCAGTCACGTCGGAGGCGATGCCCATACACATGAGGAAGCTGATGTAGGGCAGGGCGTCCACCAGGCGCGCGACATTGGCCACGTCGGCCAAAACGGCCTGACGCCGCTCGCCACTGTAAGCGTCAATGACAAAGGGCGTGTCGGAGCCCGTACCATAGTAGCTGTTGTAGCCTTCCAGGAACATGGCCGGGTTGCCATCGCGATGGCACATCACCACTCGCTTGGGAGCCGCACGGATCGCCCACTCGATCAGGTGGGGCGGGATGCGCACGCGCTTGTCGTCGATCCAGCAGCCAGCTTTGGCCAAAAGCTCTCGCACCTCGGGGTCGAGCACCCGTACCCCGGTTCGGCGCAAGAGTTCCAGTGTGGCCTGATGGATGTGGGCCTTTTGATCATCGCCGAGCACTCGCAGGCCAGGGGTGACTTGGGCAACATAGTGACCTCTGATCATGAAAATCTCTCCTTCCTGAAAAAAAAGTCGAAAAGATGATACCACAACTGAGAAGAGAAAGCAACCTCACGCCGCTTTGGGCTGTGTTCATCATTTTGACGGGTTGTGGTATAATGATAGGCTGACCACGATTGAGCCTGAAATAGATGGGAGGAGCCATGTCACCGCGAAAGAAACGTCTGATCACAGCCGAGGACCTGTATCGCTTTCAACTGATCACTGATTGCCGCATCTCGCCGGATGGGAAACATGTCGTCTTTGCCGTCCAGCGGGTGGACAAAAAGGCCGAGAAAAAGTACTCGAACTTGTGGGTCGTGCCCACGGACGGGGGACGCCCTCGCCAGTTCACCTACGGCGACCAGGTAGACGGCCAACCCCGCTGGTCGCCCGATGGCCGTGAGATCGCCTTTCTGTCCAACCGGGGCGATGAGAAGCAGCCACAGATGTACGTCATTCCCTTTTATGGCGGGGAGGCGTGGCCGCTCACCGATTTGAAGGGCACGTTTGCTGGTTTTGAGTGGTCGCCAGATGGCAGGCAGATCGTTTGCCAGTTTCGCAAAAAAGACCAGGAGGCCATCGAGCGGGAGGAGGACGAGCGAAAGAAGGAATTGGGCATCGTGTCTCGCCACATCACTCGCGTGTTCTACAAGCTGGATGGCACTGGCTATCTGCCTCAGGAGCGCTGGCACATGTGGACGATTGATGCCCGCAACGGCAGTGCCAAACAACTGACGGATAGCGGCGTTTACGACGAGTTGGAGCCGCGCTGGTCGCCGGACGGCGGACAGATCGTCTTTTGTTCCAACCGGAGCAAGGATCCCGATTTCGACCCCGACGCGATAGACCTGTATGTCATATCAGCCGCGGGCAGCGAGATGCGCAAGATTGAGACGCCCTACGGCCCAAAAGAGTTACCCAGTTTCTCGCCCGATGGCCGCTGGATCGCCTACGTGGGCCACGAAGGACGGGGCGCTTGGTGGAAGAACGATGACCTGTGGGCCGTGCCCGCCGACGGCCAGGGCCAGGCGCGGAACCTCACGGGGCGATACGACATTCACGTATCCTGCGATACGATCAACGACATGGGCTCCCCGGCCATGATGCCGCCCACCTGGTCGAAGGACGGGCAAAGGCTCTATTTCCAGATGGCGCACCACGGCAATACGCCGCTCAAGTCTATCTCGTTGGACGGCGACGATATGCAGACCGTCATCGGCGGTGAGGGGGTCGTGGGGGCGTTCACCTTTGACCAGGAAGGGACGAAACTGGGCTATTTCTACGGCGAGATGAAAAACCCGGGCCAGGTGTGGGTGCGCGACGTGGCCACCGGACGCTCCCGCAAGCTGACGCGGGTCAACGAGAACTTGTTGGGCGGGATAGAGCTGGGCGAGATCGAGGAGGTGTGGTTCAAAGGCGCGGCAGATAACGATCTGCAGGGCTGGATCCTCAAACCACCCGGTTTCGACCCGTCGAAGAAATACCCTTCGATCCTGGAGATTCATGGCGGTCCCCTGGTGCAGTACGGCAACTTTTTCATGCACGAGTTCTACTACCTGGCAGCGCAGGGCTACGTCGTCTGGTTCTCCAACCCGCGGGGCGGGCGAGGGTACGGCGAGGAGCACGCCAAGGCTATCTGGGGTGCCCACGGCACAGCCGATTACGCGGACCTGATGGCCTGGGCCGATTACGTGGCCGGGCAGCCGTACATTGACCGCGATTGCATGGGCGTCACCGGTGGCAGCTATGGCGGCTATATGACCAATTGGATCATCGGCCACACCGATCGGTTCAAGGCCGCCGTCACACAGCGGAGCATCAGCAACCGGATCAGCGGCTGGGGGTCCAAGGACTTTAACTGGACGTATGAAGAGATGTTTGCCAACCAGCCGCCCTGGGAGGCCCTGGACAGGTACTGGGACGTTTCGCCGATAAAGTACATCGGAAACGCCAAGACGCCCACCCTCGTCATCCACAGCCAGCAGGATCAGCGCTGTCCTATCGAGCAGGGCGAGCAGGTCTTTGTGGCGCTCAGAAGGCTGGGCGTGGAGGCCGAATTTGTCGTCTTTCCCGACGAGCCTCACGGCCTGTCGCGCGTGGGCCGCACCGACCGGCGCATCGAGCGATTGAACCACATCCGGCGCTGGTTCGACCGCTTTCTGAAGGGGGACGACGGCCAGTGATGGCCCTTATGTTCAAGGATTGTGATATAATATTCGTAGGGACAGGTGTAACACGACATTGAGAGCGTCCTGACCAGGTGACGGATCGCCCTCGTCTGCCCAGCAGAAAGCGGTGAAAGAGAGAAACGGTCTATGCGCCAAGTCAACCAAATCCGCGTCTTGCCACCCGAACTAGCGAACCGCCTTGCTGCCGGGGAGGTGGTGGAGCGACCGGCGTCAGTGGTCAAGGAACTGATCGAGAACAGCCTGGACGCTGGCGCGCGCAGGATCAGCGTCGAGATTCAAGGCGGGGGCCTGGCGCAGGTCCGCGTGTCAGACGACGGCCATGGCATCGCCCGCGCCGACGTTCCCCTGGCAGTCGAACACTTTGCCACCAGCAAGCTGCGCGCGCCGCAAGACCTGGAGGCCGTCCGCACCCTGGGCTTCCGGGGCGAGGCCCTTGCCAGCATCGCCGCTGTGGCACTGTTAGACATCCTCACTCGCGCCGAGGGCGAGTTGGAAGGCACCCGTCTGAACGCAGGAGAGGGCCAGGTGCAGGTCGTTCCGGCGGCCAGCCCGGTGGGGGCCAGCGTGACAGTGCGCGATCTGTTCCACAACACGCCATCGCGGCGTGGGTTCCTCAAGAGCCCCATGCGCGAAGGCGAGCTCGTCCGCAAGATCGTCGTTCGCTACGCCCTGGCCTGGCCAGGAGTTGCCTTCCGACTGAGGACCGACGACAAGGAGACGCTCGTCGCGCTGGGTGGGACGCTGTTAGAACGGTTGGGTGCCCTCCTGGGGCAGGAGATCGCTGTCGAGATGATCGAGGCTGTCTGGGAGACGGATGACCTGCAGGTGATGGGGTACATCAGCCGGCCCACCGTGGGTCGAAGCAATCGCGAAGGGCAGTATTTTGTCCTCAACGGGCGGCCCATCCGCAGTGGACTGCTGGCAGTCATGTTGGAGCGACCCTATGCCGGGCGGCTGCTGCCGGGTCGCTACCCCCTGGCTGTCGTGCGGATCGAAATAGACCCGCGCCAGGTAGACGTGAACGTCCACCCGCGCAAGGCGGAGGTGCGCTTGGCCCAGGAGCGAGCCGTGTACCAGGCGCTCCTGTGGGCCGTGGAAGCGGCGCTGTCGCCCTTCCCGCAGCTGGAACAGTATCCCATCCTGGATTGGCCCTTCCCCGACGAGCCCGTCGCGTCGGGGAAGACCGTTCGAGAATCGAGGCCGGAGCACATAGCTGGCGGCGGATTGCGGGTCATGGGGCAGGTGCGGGACAGTTTCATCATCGCCCAAGGAAGCAAGGGCTTGGTGGTGATCGATCAGCACGCCGCCCACGAGCAGGTGCTTTTCGAGACGCTGTTTCATGGCGGCCAACGAGCAACCCTTGAGCCGCATGCCCAGCTGGAGCTCCTCCCTCGCCAGGCAGAGCGGCTGATCGGCAGCCTGAACCTCCTGGCCGACCTGGGCCTGGAGATCGAGCCCTTTGGCAAGCAAGATTTTTTGTTGCACGCGCTGCCGCCAGCGCTGATCCACGTCTCGCCGATGGACCTGGTGACAGCCCTGCTGGATGAGCTGGAGCGTGACTGGCATCTGGACGAGGAACGCCTCCGAGAGCGGATCGTCGCCAGGCTCGCTTGCACTGCGGCTGTCAAGGCTGGCGAGCCTCTGGCGATGGAGACGATGCAAGACCTGGTGGACGACCTGGTGGCGGTTTGGTCGCCGGCTATCTGCCCACACGGGCGGCCAGCTTTTGTCACCCTCAGCGTCGAAGAGTTGGAGCGCCGCTTCCTGCGGCGATGAGAAGATATGATGCCTGACGAACGGCCCAGTGAGGCCGCCCTGCAAATAAACGACGAGCTAAGCATCCCCCTGGCTGAACTGCGCTTTCGATTCACGCCCAGCAGCGGGCCGGGTGGCCAGCACGCTAACCGATCTGCCACGCGGGTGGAGTTGCTCTTTGACGTGGCCGGTTCGCCCGGCCTGAGTGACGCGCAGCGTGAGCGGGTCATGGCTGCCCTCAAGACGTACATTGACCGTGAGGGTGAGCTGCGACTGGTCTCGCAGGCGAGTCGCAGCCAGGCGCGGAACCGCGAGGAG
>Ga0209427_10007567_pt1 | contig 12302 bp, 8 predicted proteins | sample DeeMarSWOR136_30_FD_187465 | JGI IMG/M metagenome (GOLD analysis project Ga0209427, IMG submission 187465) | Marine sediment microbial communities from White Oak River estuary, North Carolina - WOR-1-36_30 (SPAdes) (version 2) | ecosystem: Environmental > Aquatic > Marine > Intertidal zone >... | reverse complement strand
TATGGCGGCGGGAAAATGGTGGCCAATCTCCTGAAGGAGAATGATGTTATTCTCAATATGAATATTCTTCCCCATGAACCTCTGAGAAATGTCACCAACCCGGACGGTATTCGCATCGGCGTGCAGGAGATGACGAGGGTCGGTATGAAGGAACCCGAGATGGAGGTGATCGCGCACCTCATCGCCGAATGTATCAGGAACAGTAAGGAGGTTCGTGAAGAGGTTAACCGATTCCGTGGAAACTTCACTGCTGTTCAGTACTCCTTTGATGAGATGCTCGGCGATCTGGCATCACCCAATAAGATCGAGTCGCGGATTCAGGTTCCCGAAAGCGATGGTTTGTGAGAGCTATGAAAACTGTACTCATATCAAATGATGACGGTATAGAGAGCAGGGGCATCTGGGCCCTCAAGGAGCAGTTCGAAGAACATTTTCGGGTGTTCGTGGTGGCCCCTGACCGGGAGCGGAGTGCCACCGGTCACTCCATATCCCTGCACGATCCCATTCGCCTGAAGGTCATCGAGGAAGGACGTGTGTTCGCGGTGAACGGGACCCCCGTGGACGCTGTTCACCTCGCCCTGCTCGGCGTCATCGAGGAGCCCATCGATGTGGTGGTCACGGGAATAAACAACGGTCTGAACCTGGGTTCCGATGTATTCTACTCCGGCACGGTTGCCGGCGCTTTTCAGGCAACGAACCGGAACATACCCGGACTTGCTGTGTCTATCGATGTCTCGAGCAGACCTGTGCATTACGAGACAGCAGCCTATTTTGCGCGCAGGGTGGTCGAAAAAATTGGTGAGAAACAAATCGACAGTGATATAATTCTGAATGTGAATGTTCCCAACCTGGAAATCGAAAAGATCAGGGGGGTGGAAGTCACGCGGCTCGGAAAACGGTGCTACAGGGACCGCCTCATCGAGCGTGAGGACCCAAAGCGAAACAAATACTACTGGATCGAGGGCGCCCATACTCACGATGTTCTCGAGGAGGGAACGGATGTGCATGCGATTCACGAGGGCAGGGTATCCATTACACCTCTCCGCTTCGACATCACTGCCGATGATTATATAGAGAAACTGAAGGGGTGGCATTTCTGCAACCTGTAAGGGCATGAAGAAGCAGGAAAAGATAGAAAAGCACATCGATGAAGGAAAGCGCTCCTACGAGAAGCGGAGCTATGAGCCGGCGCTCAAGCACTTCCTCGACGCGCTCGAACTGGACAAGAACAACCCAGAAACGCACTACTACCTGGGAATCGTCTATGCCCGCACGGGGCAATACGAAAGGGCAGCCGAATACCTGCGGAAGGTGCTCGACTCCGAGCTTGCCTACATCAACAAGATCCACACTGAGATGATACTTGGGTACATCTACACCATACAGGAGCGGTATGAAGAGGCACTGCTGCTCTTCAGGGGGATCCTGGACATGGGACTCGAAAGTGCCCAGGCCTATGCCGCAATCGGCTACATCATGGATCGGAGGGGTCAGTTCAAGGATGCGATTATGAACCTTTACCGGGCCATCGAGATCGATCCAAACAATGCAAATGCACATAACTCGCTGGGATATATCTTTGCAGAATCAAGTCTTAACCTCGATGAGGCCCTGAAGGAGTGCAAGAAGGCGGTCTCCCTGGACCGTGAAAATCCCGCCTACCTCGACAGCCTCGGCTGGGTCTTATACAAGCTCGGTGAGAAATCAAAGGCAAGGAGTTATTTGAAAAAGGCCCTGAAAAAGGCTCCTTCCAACGAGGAGATCATGAATCACTTTAAAATCGCCATGGAAGACTAGGTGTCTTGCGTGTACGTTACTCAACCCTACCCTGAATGATGGCCCCTGGTTTCACGAAGTAGATGACAGCGGGCAGTATGAAGATGACGCCGATAAAGCAGCCGAGCATGGTAACCGATATGAGAAGGCCAAAGTAGAGGATTGGCTTGAAACTCGAGAAGAGCAGTACACAGAACCCTGCAATGAGGGTGAAGGAGGTAAAAAAGATCGGTGTACCCGTTATGCCGAGTGCCTGCTTCAGCCTCTCTTTCAGGGAAAGGCTGTGCTCCGTTCTGGTGAAGCGAATAAGGTAGTGAATACTGTTGTCCACACCGAGACCCACGGCAATGCTGGCAATCATGGAAGTGATGAAATCCAGGGAGACGTTGAAGTAGCTCATGGTGCCGAAGTTGAGAAACAGCCCGAAGAATATGGGAATGAGGCCGAAGAAGCCGAAAATGAAGGATTTGAAGGTGATGGTAATAATAATGAACACGATGATGATGCTGAGCAATACACTGATGAGCTGCGATCGTACAAGGTAGTCGACCATGGAGACGTAGATCAGATCGATACCTGCTATGCTGACGGTGATTCCCTCATAGGGATGTGCAGCTATGAATTCTTTCAAGTCCCTGACAAAGGCCTTCAGCTCGGCAGCAGTTATGTCCTCCTCGTTAGCCCCTGCCGTGCGGACGACGATGTTTGCATGGTGAAAATCCTCGGTGATCACATTGCTCAGGCTTTCCATGAACTTCGACATCTTGAACATGAGAAGGATCTGAAGCAGGTCCGCGTCGGTTTTGGGGAGCCTGTACTCCGCTGCGTCATTGCCATGTAAGAGCTGGTTCGCACGTTTCACATAGCCCACCAGAGAGTTGGTGGGTCCGAGGAGTTCCTGATCCCGTATCCACTGCTCGACTTCATCGATGTATCGCAGGGTGGACAGAATTCTGAAATCCGAATTCGATTCCTCTTCGGTGCTAAAGCTCACGTTGATCGTCGAGGCTCCGCCGAAGTTGGATTTTATAAAACGCTGACTCTCCAGGATGCTTGAGTTCTTTTTGAAGAATCTCTTCCAGCTCGTGTCCACATGGATATACGGAATACCCACAATAGCCCACAGTGCGATGAGGACGGCACCGATGATGATGAATCTCCATCTTTTAAGGATCATGTCGCCGAGAAGCAGGAAGAGACGGTGCATCCTGCTCCCCTCAACCGATGCCCTCCTGATTGTGCGCGGTTTTTTAGACAGACAGAGAATACCCGGCAGGAAGGTGAGACTCAACATCATCGAGATAAAGACGCCGATCAAAACGAAGACGCCGAGTTCCATCATCGGCCTGATGCGATTGACCGTGAGGGCTGCAAATCCTGCAATGGTGGTAAGGGCCGCAAGTATGATGGTCTTACCGATGTTGACGACCGAGCCTTCGATGCACGTGCATTTATCCGAATCGGCATATATGTCCTTGTAGTACTGGTTGAGAAAATGGATGCTGTAGGAACTGGAGATGACGAGGATCAGGGTCGGAAGCATGACACCGACCATGGTGATGGTTCTGCCGAGAACGCCCATGATACCCAGCGTCCAGATGATGCTCCCGATCATGATCGACAGGGGAAGGATGATCCCGCTGATGGATCTGAAGTTCGTGAATAGCACCACAATCACAAGCATGATGATGGGAAGGGCGAGACGTACCGAATCCCTGCTGATGTACTCCTTGACCCAGCTCTCAATGATCGGGGCACCCGCGATGTAGAACTCCTCGGGCCCGCGGTACGGCTCTATTATTTGCTCGAGCTTCATACGGAGGTCTTGCAGGTCCTGGTCGTGTTTCAGTTTGATGTATATGGCAAGAGATTCGCCGCTTTCAGATACCACGATGTTCTTCAGAATGGGCTCGGAGAGCATCTCTTCACGGAGTTTCTCGATCTTTTCGGGGGATTCGGGTATCTCACCACCCGGAAAACTGGTCTTCACTACGACCATACCGAACAGATACTTGAAAACTTTGGCACTCAGGGGGTCGATGATCTCCTCGACCTCTGGCAGCTTTCGTATCCTTTCTGCGATGTTCTTGATTTTTGTGAGGGTGGAGAGCGAGTAGGCATCCTCGGCTTTCACGCTGATCATGACAAAGGTCGATGATCCGAATTTATCCAGCGTTCTCCGGAGGGCAACCAGTTCCGGGTTATCCTGGGGTGCCAGGTCGATCAGATTGGAGGAGAGCCGCACATTGCGCGCAAAGTATCCAAGGGCGATGGTGATGAGTACAACCACGACGATGATCGGAATCTTGAACCGAACGACGAAGCGCGCAAATTGCTGTATCATCTAGCTGAAGATCCTCGATTTTCTCCCAAATATACAGGATGCGGATGTGCGTGTCAATCTGCACTCGACACTGACTGTGAATTTTACTACCTTTGTGAAGACAAATTTGTGTGACGGTTTACTCATGAATCACGAAATCATTCTACGATGCCGCAACTGCGGAACCAAGAACAGGGTCAGGCTCGAGAAGCTCTCCTCTCTCCCACGCTGCGGGCGGTGCAAGAATCAGATCCATATACCCCGGAGGGTGATCAGTATCAACGAGACTGAGCTTGCGCATGAGGTCCTTCAGGAGACCATTCCCACTGCCGTTGATTTCTGGGCGCCCTGGTGCGGGCCGTGCAGGATGATGGGGCCTATACTCGATGATATTGCTGCAAAGTACGCGGGACGGGTCAAGGTGGTGAAGGTCAATTCCGATGAAAGCCCCAACCTCTCGATGCGGTACGGCATTCAGGGAATACCCACTCTCATCCTCTTCAGGGACGGAAAAGAGGTCGACCGGCTGGTCGGCGCTGCTCCCCGGGAAAACATCCTCCGTTTTCTGCGCCTCTAGACCCCTTCCGTATCGGAGCTGAGATATCCTCAACCCTGGTCATCTTGGGATGATCTCATGGGCGCCCAGGTCCGTGGAGGTCACCGAGCGCTCGACGTAGAACCAGTCGAATCTGGCCTGCTGCAGTTCCGCAGGACTGAGCAGGTTGCTCAGGTTGTACCCGTTGTCCGCGATTTTCCAGGGGTTTGTGGATTTCATGAAATCCACGATGAAGAGCGCGTTGAAGGAATCGATGAATTCCACCTCTCCGTAGGAGCCATCGTCGAGGGGTGGCAAAGCGTTATACTCGTTGTTTCCAGCGGGCCTTCGCCCGGGGTTGTAGAGGGTTTCGAGATCGTTGATGGTTTTCAGGTCCTGGGCCGGCACCTCCCCCCTCAGATAGCTGGTCTGACACATGTCTTTACCGAAGGCGTTGTAATAGATGAGGAGATCGTTTATCGAGGAGTTGAGCTCACTCAGCACGATGCCGTGCTGCAGCACACCCTCACCACCCATGAGTATGTTGTTGATGACGTTGGAGCGTGTGGTTTTCCCGTACAGTGCTGCCGTGAGCACTGCTCCGGGCGCGCCCTGCCCGTCAATGGTGTTGTTGACGATGTCGGCATCGCTGTTCAGGATGAAGATGCCGTAGCAGGAGTTGCTCGGGTCAGTCGTGCTCCTGCCGCCAAGCACGAAGTTGTTGAAAACATTGCAGTTGCCCGATCCGCTCAACATGATACCAGCATGAACGTTGGGTGCGCCGACGCCGATGTCCTCACCGCCGATGATGGTGTTTCGATAGATGTTCGCCACAGCCCCGTTTTCCACCCATAGGCCGTAAGTGTCCCGGTCAAAGGTCTGTCCGCCGTTTATCTCCTGATTGTCCTGGATGAGAGCGGAGGCGTTTCCGCTCATGTAGACTGCGAAGGCCGGTCCCGCTCCCGTGGCGATGGCGCCTTCGATGTAGAGGTTTTTCTGCACCGTGATGTTCTGCGCATCGGCACCGATGAGGATTCCGTGCGGCTTACCCTCCCATCCCCCGGTGATCTTTTCGTTTTTTTCGATGAGCACATCACTCGAAGACCCATAGATGTCGATGGCGGTGTTGCTCATGGCTGCGCCGCCTCCCTCGATGTCTCTGTTGTCGTGAATGTGGATGGCGCGGGCCCCCTCGATGGAGATACCGCATCCATGATTCGTTCCAGTGTTATTCGAACCGAATATATACGAAGATCGAATTTCAATATTCCGGCTGCCGCCGGTGATGCGCATGCCACGCCCCTCTTCCGCTGCATTCGACCCGGTAAGAGCGCATCGGTCTATCAGGATGCCCGAACCCCCCGCATTGATGAGCAGGGCGCCGTTTATGTCAGGCACTGCGGTATCAGGGCCCTGTATTGCGATGCCCTGGAGGGTGAAGCCGGTCACTCCGGACAGGGTGAGGGTGTAGCCGCTTGCCGCCGCCTGTACGGTGGCCGGGAACATGAGGGGATCAGGATCATAGGCGCTGAAATCGGCATTCCACCCCGCCTGAACTCTGAAGTTGTTGAAGGTCGGGTTATCGAACACCAGGTTCTCGGCGTAGGTTCCCTGCGCCACTTTGAGGTGGGTGAACCCGTATGCAAGGGCCCTGATGATGCCTGTGGCCATGTCCTGCACGGGCACGCTGCGGTGAAATCCCTCATTCATGTTGTTTCCGCTCGCGCTCACGTAGATGGCATTGTCGATGGTCTCCAGGGAGAAAGGAGGGGAAAGGGGTGAGCCCGGATTCAGGGTGTTGCCTGCGATATCCCTGGCGGAGATTCCGTTGCCGTTCAGATATACCATGTAGGTCTTGTTGGGCATGAGCTGTTCAGCGGGCACAAAGGTCGCACGCTCTGTGCCTGCCGTCGGTTCGGACCATTCAAAATGGCCGTGATCGAAGGTTCGAACATCCTGAAAGTCGCTTGACATGAGGAGAAAGGAACCCTCAACCGTGCTCCTGAGCATCTTCTTGTCGAAGTCGATCGAGATCCTGGTGTCCGTCTTCTGCAGTCCGAGGGGAAGGGTCGTGTAGGACCCGCCCGCACCTGTTATGTTGAACAGGGTACCGGGATCCGCTGCCGCCCCGGTGGTGAAACGCCACTCGAAGCCGTGCCTCATACGAAGCCCGTCTGTGGCCTGCGCTGGGTCCATCCGGACGGTCACCCCAGCGTTTCCCGGAAATTCGAATGGGGGATCGGGCTCGAACACCGCGAGACGCCCGCTCGTGTCCCAGTGGAACGTGCCGTTCGACGCATAATAGGTCTGCCCGCTGCAGGAGAAGCGAAAGCTCTGCTCAACGGATGACCGGTCCATGGGCCTGGAGAAGAGCATGCCGATCAATGCATCCACGGGCACATCGGCAAGGCCGTCTGCAGGATCGGACACAATGATGGACGGGACTTCAGAGGAATGGATGGAGGCCAGATCGTAGAGGGACTCCCGGTTCATGCAGCCGCTCATCAGTACCGCGCTCAGCAAAGACACGAGTATACCCTTTTTCATGGATCCGTCTTTGTGCCGCTTCCCTCTCTATTGAGTATAGCGCTATATCAACCAATAACAACAGTTACACCCATTTTATCGGTTAAAAGGGAGGATTGTTAACCGAAAGACGAAACCACAGGCGCCATGCTCACAACAACGATATTCAGAACACCATTTCGGTCGGCTGGCGATTGTTTTTCTTACAGTATTCGGCGTACAGTTCCATATAGTTCTTTGAAGTGCCTTCCTCGAGGGAGAGGTGCAGTTTTTCGCAGAGTCCTGAAATACGGCCCTTCTTACCTTCGATTTCGAGGTACTTTCCAATCGGGGTCTCGTCGAAGCAGACGAGTACCCCACCCGTGGCGTAGATTTCCCTGTTTTTCTGATAGCGGAACACCTTCCTGTATCCAAGGCATGAGATGATCTTCTCCGCCCGCTCGAAATCGGACACTTCGACCTCATGCTCCTCCATGACCTTGAAACGTGCCCCCTGTTTCGACCCCCGGCCGGCTTTCTGAACTGGACTCTTGAAGGTGAGCGTCGTCCGGTCGCTCTTCCTGAGGCGGAGGAGTTTGTGTTCTCTGCGAAGGGAACCCTCATCGTCGTCGAAAACGATGTTGTCCTCGAAGAATGATGATCTTCTCTCTGCGTGGAGTTTTTCGAGTACAACCCTGTAGGTCATGAAGTCGCTCACGGGGAATTTGATCTCAGTCTCGATCATGTACGTATATGTCCATGGTCTCTGTCAGAAAAAAGCAGAGATTGCAGGAGTGGCATTATACCCGCGGTGCCGTTAATTTTCAACAAAGATTTTCGAGGGGGGTCACGGAGTTCATGTGCATGTATCGGTGCACCCTTGCTATTTTTTCGTGTTTCGTTAAGATAGAGGCATAGTGTGAAAGGGGGAGGGTGAAATGTCCCAGCTCATTCGCTTTGGCGTTTCCATGGAGAGCGATCTCCTCGAATCATTCGACCTTTTCATAGCGAAGCATGGTTTTCATAACAGGAGTGAGGCCATTCGTGATCTCATCAGAGAGAAACTTTCCCTTGAAAAGGGGGTCAAAACGGACAGGGTTATGGGAACCATCACGATAATATACAACCATCACATTCGAAACCTTTCCGAAGAGCTCACGGACATACAGCATCACTTTCAGAGGTACATTCTTTTCTCAAATCATGTACACATAACCCATGAGAACTGTCTCGAGGTCATCGTGGTGCAGGGCGAGGAGAGAACGCTCCGTGAGCTGGCTAACCGCATCGGCGGTCAGAAGGGCGTGTCCATGGCCCTTCCATCTTTCTTCAACCTGAGCGTCAAGTAATCCCGTTGGGGACACGCAACAAGATTCTCTTCTAGCATAGAGGTGTGGGTATATGGAAGCGAAGGATGAAGAGCTGCAGAGATTGAAGCAGGAACTGGAGAAGTACAGGAGAGAGGTCGAACGGCTCGTCAAGGACCGCAGTGAATATCTCCGGGTCAGCTCCCATCAGATGAAATCTCCTATCGCAAACATCCTTTTCAGCGTCGAAACCCTCCTCGGTAACTATGCAGGGCCCCTCAACAGCAAGCAGCTCCGCATCGTTGAGGCCATACGGAACGGAAGCAGGGAACTCCAGGCGCTGATCATGGACATACTCGAGCTCGAGCGGTTTCGTTCGGGGGAGATCGAGCTCGAGAAGGTTGACTTCGCTGAGCTCTGCATGCAGGCCATCGAGGAACTCAAGGAGAAGATCCATGCTAGAAACATCCAATTCCTATCCGATGTTCCGAGGAAGAAGCTCATGACGACAGGGCACCGTGTGGGACTGAAACATGCGGTGTACAACCTCATCGAGAACGCCATCAAGTATTCGGAACACGGAGGCCTCGTGCGGTTTACCGTCATGTTCGACGAGGGAAAGGGTGTGATTGAGACTTCGGTCGAGGACAAAGGCATAGGTATACCAGAGGAGGATCGGGAAAAGATATTCGAGGAGTTCTACCGGGCACCCAATGCCCGCCTCTTCGACAAGCACGGGACCGGTTTCGGTATGACCCTGGTGAAACAGATCATCGACATGTGCGGCGGTACCATCTCTCTAAGCAGCAGGGAGAACGAGGGCACGACCATCTTCTTCAGCCTGCCGCTGCTCGAGGCGCAGGACCCGGATACGGCCGGCGAGGGAGACAAAACTTTTCAGAAACGGATCGTGGTCGTGGGCGGCGTGGCGGCGGGACCAAAGGCAGCAGCCCGTGCGAGGCGGCTCGACCCAGCGGCAAAGATAACGGTATTCGAGATGGGCAACTTCCTTGCCTATGCGGGATGCGCCCTTCCCTTCTACGTGTCGGGGCAGCTGAAGCGTCAACGTGAGCTCTTCAAGTCATACTCGGGGCTCGAGAGCGCCACAGAGTTCTTCAGAAACGTGAAGGGGATCGAGATCAAGAACCTATCCCAGGTAACACGCATCGACCGGGAACACAATCTGATCGAATACCGGGAGGTGCTCACCGAACGCACTTTGACCGAACCATACGATGTGCTCGTGCTGACCACGGGGAGCATACCACATATTCCCGACATACCGGGACGGGAAAAGAAGAACATCTTTGTTCTGCACGGCATCACGGATTCTGAGAACATCAAACATGCTCTCGCCAATGACCTGGCCAAGGAGATCGTGATCGTAGGAGGCGGGAAGATCGGAGTGGAGACAGCAGAAGCTCTTACCGTATCCGGTGCGCGGGTTACCATTGTGGAAAAGGAAGGGGAGATCCTGCCCTTTCTCGATGTTGAAATGGCAGCCCTGGTTCGAAAGTATCTGGAGCAGAAGGGAATACGGGTTATCACAGAGGCGGTGGTCAGGGAATTCACGGGCAAGGATCGGGTCGAGGCGGTACGTCTGGCAGAACTTGCTATTCCTGCCGACGTGGTCATCATCGCCACGGGTTTCAGACCCAACGTCGAACTTGCACGCGGAGCGGGGCTGCGTATAGGCCCAACCGGGGCCATCGCAGTCAATGAGTATCTGCAGACCAGCGATCCCCAGATCTATGCAGCCGGTGACTGCGCCGAGACGATCAACGCCGTGGCCAAGAAGCCCTTCTATCTCCCCCTCGGGTCGATTGCCAACCGGCAGGGGCGGGTTGCCGGTTCCAATGCGGCAGGAAGGCGCCAGCGGTTTCGCCCTGTTACAGGCACCACCATCATCAAGGTGTTTGACTACCACTTCGCAAAGACGGGCCTGAGCGAGCGGCAGGCCCGGGAGAACGATTTCGATCCGGTAACCGTGTATGTCCCAGATTACGACCGCGATTCCTTCATGCCCGGTGCCGAGATGATCAACGTCAAGTTGATCGCGGACCGAAGTTCGCGCAAGCTTTTAGGTGTGCAGATCGTGGGAAAGGGCGATGTGGCAAAACGAATCGATGTTGCCTCAACGGTCATAGCCCACGAGGGAGGGGTTGAGGATATCATTTCCCTGGATCTCGGATACGCACCTGCCTGCTCCCAGGCCATGGACACTATCCTCGTGGCTGCCCATGTCATGGAGAACAAGCTCGATGCCCTCTTCAGCGGCGTGACCGCACTGGATGCGCAGACAGTCATCGACGCAAAGAAGAACTGCACCTGCGTGGATGTGCGCTCACCCAGAGAGTACGAGGAAGAACGTATACCGGGTGTTGAGTCGATCCCGCTCGAGAGCCTGCGCAGGAGGATCGATGAGATACCCCGGGACCGGGGCGTCATCCTGGTCGACAACACGGGCAGGGAGGCCTATGAGGCCTCCCTCATCCTCAGGGCGAACGGATTCGAGAGGGTGGGCATACTCGAAGGGGGACTGAAGATGTGGCCCTTCAGGATTGCCCGGGAATGAGGGTGTAACACTCCTGCCTGTGGTCACAATCTTATTGACTTGCATTTGGGATAGGGTGTATTGTGGAAGGCGGGCCGTATTCCATGGTATGGATGAGGGTCCGATTTGCAGGATTTTGAGGTGAAGAACAAAGGGAGGAGGAATGCACATGAAAACAAAGTCAAAGCTGCTGGTTGCCATGCTTACTGCCGTCATACTCATGGTGAGCTTCATGGCAATGCCCTGGATGACCATGGCCGCCCTCAAGGGGAAAGTCGCCGTGGTACTCGATGTGGGGGGAAGAGGAGACCTTTCATTCAACGACATGGGTTTCATGGGTACTGACAAGGCGGCGAAGGATTTCGATTTGAAAATGGTCGAGATCCAGAGCGCCAGTGCTGCGGACTACCTGCCGAATGTCCGCACCGCAGCGCGGTCGGGACAGTTTGATCTCATCATTGCCGTCGGATTTCTACTCACCGATGCAGTTGCCACGACTGCCAAGGAGTTCCCAAAGCAGAATTTCATGATCATCGATTCCGTGGTCGACTTGCCGAACGTCATGTCCGTTGTGTTCAATGAAAATGAGGGCTCTGCGCTGGTCGGCGCAGTGGCTGCTATGGTGGCCGCCTATTACAACTACCCCTATGTGGGTGCGGTCCTGGGAATCGAGATCCCCGTGCTCTACCACTTCGAAGCAGGGTACCGATTCGGCATCGACTGGGGAAACAAAAAATACCAGGAGGTGCAGGGCAGGAAACCTAACATTGGGCTTCTCTACACCTATACGGGGACTTTCAGTGACATCGCCAAGGGCAAGGAAGCGACCGATGCGATGCTCGCACAGGGCTCAGGACTGGTTTACAACGTAGCGGGGCCCCTTGGCATCGGCGATCTGCAGGCAATCACCGAGTACCTCAACAGGAAGGGAAAGAAAGCCGGGCCGCCCTTCATGATCGGTGTTGACGCAAACCAGGACTGGATGGGTGACGGGCATCGGGTATTCGTCAGCATGCTGAAGAGGGTTGACAACGGCTGCTACAACGCGGTGAAGGCAGTGGTTGACGGCAACTTCAAGGGGGGTCTCGTCGTCATGGGACTGGATTCAAAAGGCGTGGCGATGAGCAAGGAATCAGACCTGGCAACCTTCATGGAGTTCGGCATTGGTTCAGGTAAGATCACCACAAAGGACAAGAGCACCATCACAACGAACTGGAAGGCGATGCGGGGACGGATACCGGACTGGATCTGGGAAGCCGTTGACGGGCTCGAGCAGGACATCATCTCTGGGAAGGTAACCGT
>Ga0209427_10007566_pt1 | contig 12302 bp, 7 predicted proteins | sample DeeMarSWOR136_30_FD_187465 | JGI IMG/M metagenome (GOLD analysis project Ga0209427, IMG submission 187465) | Marine sediment microbial communities from White Oak River estuary, North Carolina - WOR-1-36_30 (SPAdes) (version 2) | ecosystem: Environmental > Aquatic > Marine > Intertidal zone >... | reverse complement strand
GTCTTGGGGGCGTCGGCCTGACTCAGTATATGATCTGGATCTTCTTCGGTCTTGGCCTATCCACCTTTGGAGCCGCTTATCTTGGCCTGGGACAGATCATAAGAGCCATTTCTCCAAGTACTTTTTTCTACTTCCTTCTTTTCTATCTCCTGGGATATTTCCTTTATGCTACATTGTATGCCGGAGTGGGGGCCATCTGTTCCACAGAGCAGGATGCCCAACAGGTCCAGTTTCCCATCATTTTCCTACTCATGTTGCCCCTCATGCTTTCGGCCCCAATCATCAAAAATCCGGACAGTGGTTTGGCCATAGTTCTCTCCCTGATTCCCTTTTTCTCTCCTATGCTGATGTTTCTGCGCATGAATCTGGTCACGCCTCCTCTGGGCCAGATTCTGGCATCCATATTCTTATTGTCGCTGAGTATCTTCCTGATGATCTGGTTGGTAGCCAAGATTTTTCGGGTGGGCTTGCTGATATACGGGAAAAGAGCCACCCTTCCGGAAATCGTTCGGTGGATAAAGGCGAGCTGACCTTTTGGTGAAAGGGAACAGGGCAATCAAATCGTATCGGCTCGCTCCACAGGCAGAGGCCTGACAAGCATCGGTTTCTCTCTTTTCGCCGTTACATTTGCTCGTTCTCCCTCGGCATCCTGCCTTTGGGCGGTTTCTTTTTTCCTGAACAAAAATGTCCGATTCTACTACCAAATGCGCGTTTGTCTATATACCCAAAAAGGCGTCGGAGTTCTTGACACTCATAAGCCGCTCAGATATAGGCGATTTCAGCCTGAAGGCCAAGATGTGTCGAGAGACCAGACACTTTCGGTCTTTGAGCAGCTGTTTGCGGTCAGGAGAAAACTTCTCTAACAACTTGTGTAAAAAAATGTTATGATGATGCCATCCCTGGTCCTGCCCTTGGTATGGTTCTTGCCCTAAATAAAATGGGGATATTGGGCATATTCTATCTTATTAGAAAACAGGGCCTTATTCACTTTCTGGGAGGCTTGAAACCGTGTCTATCCTGCGATGGCCCCTGCCAATCTCAAACAATGAGCCTCTTCTTAAAAAATTGCTTCTGGCCTTGATCCTGCTGAACATCGGCGACATGGTCTTCACCCTTTGGGGCGTGAGAACAGGCATCTTCGTGGAGGTCAATCCCCTTATGCGCTGGTGCCTGAACCAGGGAATGTCCTTTTTCGTGCTGGTCAAAACAGGCCTCTGTTTCCAGTTCGTTCTGGGATCAATTCTCATGGCCAAAAAGGTCCGTTATTTCGCTCTCTTAACTTCCTTTATAGTATTAATTTACTCGGTCGTAGTGATTCGATCCGTCGGTCTGCTTATCTAATCCCCCGAACTTCTCCCATCCTGCTCACGTTTTCCCGCGCGATTACCAGATAAGCCCTCCACCCTCTCCTTTCTTGCGTGGTATTACATCTTTTTTTTCCCCAACATAAGTCGCAAATCTTTTCTGGGGCTCTTTCAGACCATCTTCCTCGATTTTTGACCGCTCGGGCAAAAAAACCCTTGACTACTGAACAGAATTACAGTATAATAAAGATAAGACAACTTCTCTCTATTGTCGAAGCTCGGTTGTCGGTGTCGAAGCTCGTATCGTGGATCGTTGATCGTTAATCGAGATTCGAGACTCGAGATTCGTGAAAAACATAGTGTCAATGGCAGTAGCAATGGCAATAGAAGTAAGCAGTAGGCAGTAGGCAGTAGGCACCAGGCTGCAGCCATGAAGTAGCAAACAGGTTCTTTACGAGTCTCGAGTCTCGAGTTTCTGATTTTCACGAATATCGAGTCTCCAGTCTCGAGTCTCTAGTCTCGATTTTTCGTGAAAGGATGTAAACAGCGCGTCGACCAACGAGCTTCGAATATCCACTGACGTAACGCACCTCGACGCCGACAACCGACCAACGACAGCCGGAAGCGGTGAAAAGGAGGGCACACCATGAGACCGAGACTGACCGCCAGACAGAGGCAGATTCTCGATTTCATCTTAGAACAGATCGACTCCCGGGGGTTCCCCCCAACCATGCGGGAGATCGGAGCACAATTTGGCATCTCCTCTCCCAACGGGGTCCGAGATCACCTGGTCGCCCTGCAGCGAAAGGAGTACCTGAAGAGAATCCCCGAGAAATCCCGCTCCCTGGAGGTGGCGGAGGATCTCAGGAGAGATCAGGGAAAGCCCATTCTGGGCAATATCGCCGCCGGCAAGCCCATCTTGGCGGAGGAGAATTTCCAGGGACTTCTCAACCTCAACACCCTCTTCGGACGCGATGCCGCCATCTTCGCCCTGCGCGTGGAGGGAGACAGCATGATCCAGGCGGGCATCTTCCATGGCGATTTCGTCATCGTCAAACACCAGCCAGAGATTGCCCATGGAGAGATCGGCGTGGTCTACATCGAGGACGAGGCCACGGTGAAGAAAATTTTCGTGGAGGGGGATCAACTCCTTCTGCAGCCCGAAAACGACGCCATGAGTCCCGTGGTCATCGCCCGGGATGACGACCGACTCCGGGTTGGAGGGAAGGTGATTGGTGTGGTGAGGAAGATGTGACCTGCCGTGTTCGTTGGAAAGAGGATCCAAGGATTCCCCTTCCCCCCATCTCTACTACCCCAGGATTCCAGGGTTCAAGGGGAGAATCGAAAATCAAACCTCTTATGCCATAGGGGGCGGGGTGGCACTTGAATCCTAGAATCCTTGAATCCTTGAATCCTCTTACTTATTGAATCCTCGAATCCCTGAACCCTTTAGACTCTCGAGAAACAATAATGAATCGCCATATCCTCCACTTAGACCTCGACGCCTTCTTCGTCTCTGTAGAACGGGTCTTCAACCCACAGCTGCGCGGCAAGCCGGTTATTGTGGGAGGCGATCCCCGGGGGCGTGGTGTGGTGGCCTCCGCCTCCTACGAGGCCAGAACATATGGGATCCGCTCGGCCATGCCCCTGGCCCAGGCCAAGAAACTCTGTTCCCACGCCGTCTTTATTATCGCTCGCCATGCCCGCTACCAGGAATTCTCCGAGAAAGTCCTGAACATGCTCAGGAGATATGCCCCCGTGGTCGAGGCGGCCTCGGTGGACGAGTTCTACCTGGATATGACCGGATGTGATCACCTGTACGGCAGCATCTTCGCCGTGGCCACCCAGATCAAAGCAGACCTCAGGAAAAAGCTGGGTTTGCCGGCATCCATTGGCCTGGGTTCCAACAAGCTCATCGCCAAGATCGCTGCCGCCCTGAGCAAGCCCGAGGGCCTCCTATGGGTCTTCCCCGGCGAAGAGGCCTCCATCCTAGCACCCCTCCCCGTGGCCTATCTTCCGGGCATCGGCCTTCATACCCAGAGCAGACTCCAAGAGCTGGGCATCCGCACCATCGGAGAACTGGCCCAGTTTCCCCAACCTCTTTTGCTGACCGCCTTCGGCAAACACGGCCAACAGATGAACAACCGGGCTCGCGGCCTCTGCTCTCGCCCGGTCACAGAACACAGAGAGCCGAAAAGCCTGAGCCGGGAGGTGACCTTCAACACGGACACCATCGATCCGAGGACCCTGGAGATGGTTCTCTGCCGTCTGGCCGAGGGGGTGGGGTATGGGATACGACGGCTGGGGATGGCGGCTGGCACAGTGACCATCAAACTGCGCTACTCCGACTTTCAGACCATCTCCCGTTCCCAAAGCGTCCCTCCCACTGATGACGACGTAGAGATCTTCCAGACGGCCCAGGCCCTGTTCAAAAAGGCCTTTTCCCGGCGAGTGCGCATCCGTCTTCTGGGCGTCAAGTTATCCAACTTGCTTGCCAAGAATCCCCAGGGCGCCCTTTTCGTTCCCCCGGAGGAAATCAAAAAGGAGCAACTCCACCAAAGCACGGACAGCATTCGAGAGAGATTCGGGATGGAAGCCCTTCATCTGGGGAGGGCATTAGGGTAGAAAAGAATAGGATTCGAGGATTTGTTAAAGACAGGATTCAAGGATTCCCCTTCCCCCCATCCTTACTACCCCAGGATTCCAGGGTTCAAGGGGAGAACCGAAAATCAAACCTCTTGTGCCATAGGGGGCGGGGTGGCACTTGAATCCTAGAATCCTTGGATCCTTGAATCCTTGCTTTTTCGGATTCTTGATTCTCTCATTGTGGCACTCTTACACCCTACACCCGGGGAGCAGTCGGGCGGGGCAGGGTACCCTATTCATTTCCAACTTCAGCCAAATTCCAACATGTTCACCCATCTCCACGTCCACAGCAATTTCACCTTTCTGTCCGGGGCAAACACCATCGAAGATCTGTTGCAACGCGCCCAAGAACTGGGCATGAAGGCTCTGGCCCTGACGGACAGAAACGGCCTGTACGGAGCCATCCCTTTCTACAAGGCGGCTAAAGAACTGGGTATACAGCCCATACTGGGGACCGAGCTGAACGACCCGCAGGACTCGGAGATGCGGGCCGTGCTGCTGGCCGAAAGTCGAGAGGGGCTCTCCCACATCTGTCGCCTGATCACCCGGAGGAAGCTCCAGCAGGAATTTCATCTCATGGAGGCATTAGAGGAGGCTTCTCAGGGCGTGATCGTCCTCACTGCCAACCCAGCCCTGTTGGCGCGACTCTCCTCCACTTTCAAACCCGGTGTCCTGTACGGTGAGTTGATCCCCGCCGTGGACAAAAAGAGTCGCAAACGAGCCAGCCAGGTCATCGGCCTGGCCAAAAGGAGGGGCATCCCCCTGGTGGCCACCAACGACGTGCACTTTCTCCTTCCTGCCGATCACCTCCGACACCGCCTCCTGCGGGCCATCGACGCCAACGGGACCCTGTTCTCCCTCAACGGGGAGGACCAGGCTTCTCCCCAGAGCTACCTGGCCTCTTTTGCCCAGATGAGCCGCGCTTGGGCGGAGATCCCAGAGGCCATCGAAAACACAGAGGCCATCAGGGAACGCTGCCACCTGGACCTGAAGCTGGGCACTTACAGGTTCCCGAACTTCCCTCTGCCTCCGGGCGAAACCCCCTTCTCCTACCTCTGGAAGGTCTCCTTCGAGGGACTGAAGAGACGCTATCAGCCCCTGACCGAGAGGGCCATCGAACGGTTGAAATACGAGTTGGAGATCATCGAAAACTTGGGATTCAGCACCTACTTCCTGGTGGTCTGGGACATCGCGCAGCGGGCCAAGGCGCTGCGAATCCCGACCATTGGACGAGGTTCGGCAGCCAACTCCATCGTCTCCTACTGCCTGGAGATCACCCACGTGGATCCCTTGGCCCACAACCTGTATTTCGAGCGCTTCCTCAACCCTCAGAGGCGATCCCCTCCAGACATCGATCTGGACTTCTGCTGGAAACGCAGAGACCAGATCCTCCAGTATGTCTACAAGGCCTACGGCGAAGATCACGTAGCCATGATCTCCACCACCGTCACCCTGAAGGCCCGAGCCGCCATGCGAGAGGTGGCCAAGGTTCTGGGGCTGGAGGCCGAGGAGATCCGGAGAATCACCTCTCGGATACCCCACTGGGGCGTGCACGATCTGCGAACCGTCCGGGAAGAGTTCCCCGAGTGCCGAAATCTGCCCCTGGATCGGGAGCCCTACCGCACGGTGGTGGCCGTCGCCCAGAAGATCATGGGTTTCCCCCGCCACCTCTCGGTCCATCCCGGGGGCATGGTGATCTCCCCGGTGCCCCTCACCGACGACCTCCCCCTGGAGATGGCCCCCAAGGGTCTGGTCATCACCCAGTACGACATGTTCGCCGTGGAGGACCTTGGTCTGGTGAAGATCGACCTGCTGGGGCAGCGCTCCCTAGGGGTGCTTCAGGATACAGTGGAGGCCGTGGAGAGACACCAGCGCCGTGGGCCGGAAGTGGAGAGCCTGCCCATGATCTTCAGAGACGAATCCACCCGGCGGCTCATTCGAGAAGGCCAGACCATGGGCTGTTTCTACATCGAGTCGCCAGCCATGAGGGCTCTGTTGAAGAAGCTGGGCACGGATACCTTTGAGGGGCTCACCGCCGCCAGCTCCGTGATCCGCCCGGGGGTGGCCGAGAGCGGCATGATGGATCAGTACATCCAGCGACACCACGACCCCACCAAAGCCCACTATCTCCATCCCAAGCTGAGGGAGCTGCTGGGAGAAACATATGGGGTCATGGTTTACCAGGAGGACGTCATCAAGGTGGCCCATCACTTGGCCGGAATGAGCCTGGGAGAGGCCGATCTGTTGCGCCGAGCCATGAGCGGCAAGCTCAGATCGGAGGAGGCCATGACCCGGCTCCGGGATAGCTTCGTGGTTGCCTGCCGACGTCAGGGGGTGCGGAAAGAGGTGGCCCAAGAGGTCTGGCGACAGATCAAGAGTTTCGCCGGCTACGCCTTCTGCAAAGCTCACAGCGCCTCCTACGCCATTCTCTCTTTTCAGGTGGCCTACCTGAAGGCTCACTACCCAGCCGAGTTCATGGCCGCCGTGTTGTCCAACGGAGGTGGATTTTACGGAGCCGGGGCTTACATCCAGGAGGCGCGACGTCTGGGGCTCAAAATCCTATTGCCCGACATCAACAAAAGCGCCTATGAATACACCGGCTCCGATGGAGCCGTTCGCATCGGACTCATGCAGGTCAAAGGTCTCTCCCTGGCCTCTGTGGAGTCCATCCTCAAGGCTCGTGAGGAGGGCTATTTCACCTCGCTCTCGGACCTGAGGGGGCGAACCCAGGTGGGTCTCAAGGAGCTGCACACCCTGATTCGATGTGGAGCGCTGGACTGCTTCGAACTCAGCAGACCGGAGCTCCTCTGGCGACTGGAGGTCCTGGGCAAAGGTCCGGGAACATCTCGAAAGGCGAAGAACTCTCATGAGGTCCGCCGAGATCTGACCCACATCGTGCCCCGCATCCCGGAATACTCGCTCCACCAGAGATGTCTCATCGAGCTGGAGACCTTCGGCTTCATGGCCACCCGGCACCCCCTCCAGCTGCTGGTGTCCCAGCCCGACCCGGAGGGGGTGATCACCGCGGCCCAGATGGGGGAACACGTCGGCCATGAAGTCAGGATGATCGGGTGGCTCATCTCAGCCAAGAGAATCACCAGCAGGAAAAGCGGTCAGCCCATGAAGTTCATGTCCATGGAGGATCTCAGCGGGACCTTTGAGGTGACCCTCTTCCCCAGCGTCTATCGCCAATATGCCCCCCTGAGCCTGGGCTATGGACCGTATCTGGTGACGGGGAGGGTGGAGGACAGCTACGGCGCCTTCAGCCTGACGGCCAGAGATATCGAGATTATCCGGGGGCAACTTGGTTCACCTTCTGGTTAGAAAAAAAGGCGCATTTTTTGAGGTTGACATCCGTTCCTAATTGTGCTAAAATTTATTGTATCGTAATAGTTGTTATCAGAGAGCATAATAAACGGACTGGTCTTGATTTGATTACGTTTGTCGAATTTGCTCATTGACTTAGACACTGAAAACAATGGGGGTCACAAAATGAGGAATAATAAGTCATTAGTTCTATTTGATGAGTCGGAAAATAATAATTTTGAAAATGGATTTGACGAATTAATAAAACCTTATAAAGTAATAAGGGATCCAGTACATGGCGACATTTGGATTACAAAAATAGAAGAAGCTATTGTCGATATGAAAGTTTTTCAGCATCTTCGTACACTAAAACAATTAGGACCTACCTATTTTGTTTATCCTTCAGCTACCCATTCCAGATTCGAACACTCTTTGGGAACACTCCACATGGCTAAAACAATTATTGAAGCAATAAATCAAAATTACCGCTGGAATTATTCCGATATCTTGCTAAGTTCGGAAGACACATTTATAACTAGGATAGTCGCATTAATCCATGACTTAGCTCATATATCCTTCGGACATACTTTGGAAGATGAAGGCGAATTGTTTAAAGAAAAGAAACAGTGGATTGATGAAAAAAGAAGGAGTGAAATATTAGAAAAACAAGTGAATCCATTACTGTCTGAGTGTCTAAGGGCTAAAGACATATCTGAAGAGAAGATTAAAGATATTCAAGAAGAAATCAAAAAAATACTCATAGCGGAGGAGAAAGGAGAGGAAGCGATAAAAGATTTACAGAGACCTTTCATAGCAGACATAGTGGGGAATACGATTTGTGCTGATTTACTCGATTACTTAAAGAGAGATGCTTATTTTACTGGTCTCAAATTAACATATGATGATCGAATAATATCGTATTTTGTGATAAAGAAATACAATGACAAACCACGCGCTGCCATACTACTGGAAAGGAGACCCAACGTAGTCAGAAAAGACATCCTATCCTATTGTATAGATTTACTAAATTTACGTTACTCTTTGGCAGAGCGCGCTTATTATCATCGCGTAAAAACCATTATTTCAGCTATGATTATTAAAATGATTGATAGAGCGTTAAGAGCTAAGATCATAACGTTTGAGGATCTAATGGTAATGGGCGATGAGGTACTATTATCAGAAATTTCTAATGTTAGTGTCAAAAAAAATGATGTAGATGGGCTTGCAGCAAAAATGATAGCAGAAGACGTAATAATAAGGAAAATTTACGATCCTGTATATTCAAAATTTTATGAAACCAGTACTACTAAACTTAAGGAATGCATAAGAACTTATCGGGATTCAACTAAAAGATACATAGTAGAAAACTACCTTAGAAGTGTTTTTTCCAATAAAAATTTATATGAAATATCTCCTGTTGGATTTGTGCTTTATCTCCCAAAAGAAGACATGGGAAAAGCGGCATTAACTAAAACTTACAGACAATCTTTTAAGCCTCCAGTAAAAACCCTAGAGCAACTGACTGAAAAGGAATATCCCGCAAAGTATGAAGAAATAAAGGCTATCAATGGTTCTTATAACTCCCTTTGGCAATTTTATGTTTTATTAAGAAAAGAAGACCATGAGAAATTGAACGAACTAAATATACCCGATGATTTGATTCAAAGGGTGATAGAAGATATTATCCTTGAAAAAGAAAGACCCAGCGCGTTGGTCGATCTCAGAACAATTTTTCTGGAAAAACAGGGAGTAGGCGCCTTTTCTAACGACGTTAAGCAAGAGACTATAGATACTCTCTGTTCTTCAAAGTATCATCCCTATGAAGACAATATTGAAGATATTGACAAGCTATTATTACAATACCAAAAAAGTTCTTAAAAAAAGGATGCTATATCCATGTCACAAGAATTATGGATATCATTGGCTAAAAAATATCTAACTGACCATGAAATGTCATACATATATAGGCAAGAAACTAGAGTAATGCGATCTTTAATAAAAAAGAAGATCATTGAGGATATACAGGACAAGCTAACTTTGTATCATGAAAAAGGACCACCTTTATTAGCTAATTATGACTGTGACTTTATAAAAATTAATCGTAAAGCTACAGTAATAGAAACTGAAGATATTAAGAACGCAAAGCTAATAACTACTGAGAGTGGATTTGACATTTATATCGGGAGGAAAGACGAAAAAGGTAACGCCAGAAAACTAAACCAGAAACGAACCTCACTAGCTCACGAGCTAGGGCATACTTATCTTTACAATATGGACATTAGTCCTCCACAGCCATTGGTAAAAACAACTTTTTTCAATCACATCCGGCGAGGTGCCTATTTTGGTGCCGAGGAGGGTCTGCCCTATGAGATCGGCAGGGAACTATTAGTACCGACGTTTCTACTAGAAAAGAATATCCCGCGCAGGCCCTCACTAGGATACTTTTTCAAAGCACACAAAACTTTTTTGGTCACAAAGCAACTTATGGCAAAACGATTGTTCTGGAGTCCATATGATTATGAAAAGAACGAGAACTTTTGGAAAGATGCTATCCTGCTACTATATCCATTTTCAAAGCTACGGAATCAAGGATATCCAATGGCCCAAGGTAATAGGGAAGTTTATAAAGGTGCCTTTTTTAAAAACTTCGATTTGAGAAAGAATTGGGAAAAATTTCAGCGCCTTATGGATACTAACCAAAAATATTTCAACAATATTCTTTTTTGTGACTTAGCTATAAGATTCAAACAAAAACAATTAGCGGCAGAAGTATTTTTCAGCAAAAATGACTTATCAAGTAACGTGTTCCTTTACCTTCTCGTATATACTAAGGAGGAACAGTAGTGCAAATTCATTAGTTATTTAGCTTGATAGGAGAATAGGAGGTCTTAAAACTCTACCGTCCTTTTTTCGTTATGCATCAACCACATGTCTAGAGGCCGATACCCTGATCTAATAGACACTCCCCTAGCTGTGTGCTCATAGCTCCACCTAACTTTAGTCCGCGTAAACGATAACTTGGAGGAACGAGGTTAGTAAAACAACTTAAATACTTCCAGGAGAATCATCCTACCTTCTAATTGTACTATATGTTCTCTTGAAGCAAACACATAACTTAAATGCCCGAGTTTGCCTTATAAAGTTCTATCAACAATTGCAGATTCGTATAAAAATCCTTTAAAGACCTCGAATCCTAGCAGTGGAAGTACTTATGCAGTTTAAAGTCTCAGACCAATTTAGAAAATTTATCCTTTTAGATGATATTCGGGATTACCTTCCTGAGTATGATCCATACGTTTTTATCGCACGTTCGATGCAAAAATGGGAAAATATCGAGGAAATTCAAGGTGAATTGAAGGAGTTTATTGGCACTATCGCACTTCTTGTCTCAATCGAGCAAAAGAATCTTGCTATCGGAAAATATAATCATGGAGATTTTCATAATGTGGGACAATCGTATTTTGAGGATAGTGGCCGCTATATTACCGGAGAAAGATTTGAGCTAAATGGTGTAAATTTCGAGATTATAGTACACGATCGTACTTTTTCTGGTTTAGATTTATCCTATTATGAACCAACAGATCGCCTAATTATTTACTTAGAGCTCCATCGAGAAGGAAATCAATGGATTAATCCATACACAAAGGATATAATAATCAAGACAGGCGACATTAGAAGCAACTCGAAGTCTTGCAACGAATACCTTGCCGTGCGAAAAAGTGAGTTGATCGATTATTTAGCAGCACGCAAGTGTGGACTCCTAGTGTTAAGATATTCAGATCGTGTGATCGAAACACCTGTAGAACTTATTGGATTACCAAAGCCATATAACGATAAAACAACTACGCATGGGCGACAATCTTGGATAATAGATAAAGGGATTTCTAATCGTAATAAAAATATGTATTTTTCTCGCCTTTGGGAGTCTTTTTGGATAGATCCAGCTTCGCAACCAAGACGTTGGGATGCTCAACCTCCTGAAGAATTTAAAGACGGTGTTCCGTTTATACTCGATAATGGTGAAACTGCAACATATAAGCAAGATGGCAAGGATCAATACTTTAAGTTGCTGTCTTTTAATCCATCTGTATTTAAAACCTTCACATCTATGCCAAATAACATTATTGTGTTTCATTGCCTTAGCAATCTTGCTCTGAATTACTCTGATGGATCATCTATTGATGGTTGTATAAATCGGGAGGGTCAATTTCAAGCCTTTTTTGGCTCTGTAGCAAAACTAGATATTGAAAAACAACGACAGTTATCAGCATTTTCAGAACCACGAAAAGCTAAACCAAGTTATGAATTTTTTCGTGTCTATGTCGAGGGAAATTGGCCTGAAACAATACCTTTTAGCCTGACTCTTTCTAGCTGCCTAAATGAAGTTAACGCTTCTTGGGGAAATAAATTCGGAGAAACATTATTGAACACTCCAAAGGACGAGCAAATCCCAATAGCATTAATACTTGGACCTGGTTCAGATGACTTCAATGAGTTGGCAGATATTATGTTGGAACTTCAAAAAGCAGTAATAAAAGAATCCAAAATTGAGAATATTAAAAAACAACTTAATTATAAAGTTTTTGCCAAAGATGAACAAGCTTATGATAAAATGAGGTCCATTGGATTTACAAGATTATTTTTTAAGTCAAACAGATCTGATCAAACAGAGGCTGAAAGCTACATTTTGAAAGCAATAAACCAACTGCGGCAATGCAAAGGACATGCGCAAAAAGATATAATGAAAGTTCTTAATGAATTCAGTATTCCGGAAACTTCACCGCGTTTCGCATTTCTACATATTATGGCAGAATTTTGTAGTTTTATTCTAGCTTTCAAAAAATTAACTAATGAAGTTCTTAAAGTTGCCGTTGAGGGTTCAAGACACAAGAATATCGATCCCTGGCAACAGTTGAGAGTTGCTCGCGATTATTTTCTAAATCCCTATTAACAAAATAACTCTAGGAGAAAAGTCTAATGCAATCATCAACTAAGGAATAAATCGTTAGCTATTAAGTCTTTTACATGTCCTAATAGATACGATAC
>Ga0209427_10007564_pt1 | contig 12303 bp, 12 predicted proteins | sample DeeMarSWOR136_30_FD_187465 | JGI IMG/M metagenome (GOLD analysis project Ga0209427, IMG submission 187465) | Marine sediment microbial communities from White Oak River estuary, North Carolina - WOR-1-36_30 (SPAdes) (version 2) | ecosystem: Environmental > Aquatic > Marine > Intertidal zone >... | reverse complement strand
GGGCAGGCACAACCAGCCAGGGTAAGCAAAAGGCAAGTAAAGATTATGATTAATGAGGCTACTCTCTTCATCTCTGGGATAATAGTAATTCTGGACTAAGCTATTGTCAACAAACGTAATAAAAGTGCTAGAATTAGGTCACCAGAAATAGTAGGCAAAGAGGAGGTGCATCATGACCTTTAAAGCGTACTATTTGACTCCGGAAGGCGAATTGAAGCGTGACCTGAGTCAGGCAGAGATTATCGATGCCTTTCGGTCAAAGGAGGGTTTGCTCTGGGTTGATATTCTTGAGCCTACCGCTGCCGATGCCGAGTTACTGGAAGGGGATTTGGGCCTGCACCATCTGGCTGTAGAGGACTGTCTCAGTGAACGGATTCATCCACCGAAAGTAGATGATTTTGACGACTATCTCTTCATCGTGGCGCACGGCATCAACTACGGGGTGGAGTCAGATGTGGTCGAGACCGCCGAGCTGGGTGTTTTTCTCGGTCCCCATTTTGTCATCACTAGCCATGCTTCCCCGCTCTATAGTGTGGCCGCCATCAGCCGGCTGGTGGAGCGTGATGGCCGCCCCATGAGGCGCGGGGCGGACTTTCTGGCCCATGCCCTGCTGGACGCCCTGATTGATAATGTCCTGCCCACCGTGGACAAGATGACTGAGGTGGCGGGTGATATTGAGGAAGAGGTAATTCAAAGCCCCAAGGTGGCAACCCTGGAAGCTATCCTCAAACTCAAGCGCTCCACCCTGAAAATACACCGGGTGATAGCGCCGCAGCGTGAAGTAATCAACCGGCTCAGCCGGGGCGAGTTTGTCCTGATTAAAGAAGAGGCGCGCCTATTCTACCGGGATGTCTATGACCACCTGGTGCGGATTGAAGACCTCAATCAGACCACCCGGGATAGCGCCGACAATGCCCTGTCTACCTACCTGTCCGCGGTAGCCAACCGCCAGAACGAGACGATGAGAGTCCTGTCCATTGTCGCCACCATCTTCCTGCCCCTGATGCTGGTGGCCGGTATTTACGGCATGAACTTTGAGTATATGCCCGAGCTGAAATGGCCCTGGGGCTACTTTGCCGTACTGGGACTAATTGGTACCGTTATTGCCGGTGCGCTGTGGTGGTTCTGGGTGAAAAGCTGGATAACCTGGGGACGGCGGCAGGTCAGCCGGGTGAGGCCGATTGCGGTGGAGCGGGAGAATCTGCGCACTTATATTGGGCACATCGGCCACCTGCCCAAATTGCCCACCAGCCGAAAAAATAAGTAACCGGCGGGCTAAATGGCTCAGCCTATTTTTTGGTTGACTGAAGGGCATAGGCGGCGGCGCCGAGCACGCCTGAGTTTGCCCCCAGCTCGGCACGGGCAAAGCGCACTTTCTGGCAGGTCTGCCGGAATGACCTCTCCTCAGCCACCCTGAAGGCGGGTTTGAGCAGCCGGTCGCCCATGTTGGACAGACCGCCCCCGATGATAATCAGTTCCGGATTGAAGATGTTGATCAGATTGGCCAGCCCGATACCGAAGTAGTACCCCGTCCGGGCAATAAGCTCTTCGGCTAAAGCATCCCCCCGCTCGGCGGCTTGCTGGATAGTCTCCGCGGTTACCTTGTCAATATTACCATCGGCGTAGTCCAGAATGGCGGTCTGAGCCCCCTGGCTGATTTTTCGTCTGGCTTCTTTGGCGAGGGCGCTGCCCGAAGCCAGCGCTTCCCAGCAGCCCTTGTTGCCGCAGCGGCAGGGTGGCCCATTGGCATCAATGGTCATGTGCCCTACCTCACCGGCGGTGCCGGATGAACCGGTGTAGAGCCGGTCATCAATGATAATGCCGCCACCGATACCGGTGCTGATGGTGATATAGATAAAATTATGCGCTCCCCGGCCGGCGCCGAAGTAGAATTCACCCAGGGCGGCGGCGCTGGCATCGTTGGTCACATAGGTCTTTACCCCCAGCCCCTGGGCAATGTCGTCTCCCAGGGGGACATCCCGGCACTGGGGCAGGTGGGGGGAGGTAAAGAGAATGCCTTTCTCCGGGTCAGAGAGACCGGCGGCACCGATACCGACGGCGGTAAGCCCACTGGCGCCGATGCCGGCCTGTTTCAGGGCGCGATTGGCCGACTTCAGAATGCATTGAACGAGTGCCGGGTAGTCTTGGGCCGGGGTCGGGCAGTAATCCTGGGACAGTATTTTGCCCTGCGGGTTGACCACGGCGGTCAGTATTTTGGTGCCACCGAGGTCAATACCCAGAACCAGAGGCTCAGTATTTTTCGGCATTGCTTAGCTTCCTGCTTTGGGCTATGAAGATGCTCGGGCCAGCCCCTTATGTTTTTCGGCGATGATAGCTGCCAGGTTATCCAGGGCTTTGAAGTCCGCTTCCCGGGGTAGCCCCTTGATTATCACCGGCTCTAGGAGTTCCACCTTCAGGTTGGGCACCATGCTGATAATAGCCTCTTTCGCCCGGCTTCCCCAGCCGAAAGAGCCGATGATAGAGGCAAACCTGGTTTTGGGACGCAGGGCGTTGGCTAAAAAAGTGGCATAGGCGACCAGCGGGTGCGGGCCAATCAAAACCGTGGGCGTGCCGATTACCAGCGTGGCGGCATCTACCAGCGCCATCGCCAGCTTGCCGATGTCAACTTGGCTGAGCTCAAATTGCTTTACCACCACCCCTCGCTGGGTCAGGGCTTCAACTAAGTAATTCACCATCTCCCGGGTGCTGCCATGCATTGAAATATAGGGCAGAACGACAATGTTCTGCGGTGGGTCAAAGACCCAGCTGTGGTAAGCCTTGATAATAAACTCCGGCCGGCGGTGCATGGGGCCGTGGCTGGGGGCAATGAGCTCAACTTTATATTCTTTTAATCTATCCAGGTGCTTTTCAATATTGGGGCGGAAGGGCATCATGATTTCAGCGTAATACCTCTTGGCTGACTCATAGAGCCGGCCCTCATCGCTGACATAGAGCTCGCTGGTGGCCAGATGAGCGCCAAAAAGGTCACAGGAGAAGAGTATCCTGTCCTCCTGCAGGTAGGTCAGCATCGTCTCCGGCCAGTGCACCCAGCCGGCATGGACAAACTCCATGGTTCTATCGCCCAGCGAAACGGTCTCTTTATCCTCCACGGTGATAATCTTCGCCTCGGGAATCAGCAGCAGGTCCATGAGCAGGCCCTTGCATTTGGGGGTACAGATTACCTTCGCCGGCGGGTATTTGGCCAGCACTCCGGGCAGCGTCCCGGAGTGGTCCTGCTCGGCGTGATTGGTAACCACATAGTCTATGGCTTTAATCTTCAGGCTGTCCAGACGGGCGAGCAGCACCTCGGCCATGGTCGGGTCAACGGTATCAATCAGGGCGGTCTTGGCACTGCCCTGGACCAGGTAAGAGTTATAGCTGGTGCCATCGGGGAGGGGAATCAGCTCATCAAAGAGGCGGCGGTCCCAGTCAACCGCCCCCACCCAGTGAATCCCGGTTTTAATCTCTCTCGCTTTCATCTTTAGCTCCGCCTTTATTCTATACCTGTTTCAAAGCAGAGGCTAAGTCTTCGATTAAGTCGGCCTCATCCTCAAGCCCCACTGACATCCGTATCAGCCCGGCCGAGATGCCGAGGACCTCTCTCTCCTGGGGTGACATTTTGAGGTGGGACATGGTGGCCGGGTGCTCCAGCAGGGTCTCCGGTCCGCCCAGACTTACGCTCAAGGTGCAGAGCTTTATGTTTTCTAGCAGCCGTCGGGCGCCTTCCTCACCGCCAGCGACAGTAAAAGAGACCATTCCGCTGAAGCCCGACATCTGTTTTTGGGCCAGTTTATGCTGGGGGTGGGAGGTAAGCCCGGGATAGAAGACCTTCTCTACCTTGGGCTGAGTCTCCAGCCACTGGGCTAAAGCCTGGGCATTCCGGGAGTGCTTTTCCATTCTGATGGGCAGGGTTTTGCTGCCCCGCACAATGAGCCAGGCATTGAAGGGGTTCATTATACCGCCCATAAGGGCGATGGTCTCAGCGCAGGACTGGATAAGCTCTTTTGAGCCGACGATAATACCGCCCATAGTATCCAGATGACCGCTTAGATATTTAGTGGCACTGTGCATGGAGATATCAGCGCCAAGCTCCAGGGGGCGCTGGTAATAGGGGGTGGCGAAGGTGTTGTCTATCATTACCTTGACCCCCTTTGCCCTTGCCAGGCGGGCAATTTCGGCGATGTCAGCTAGGTCAAGCAGGGGATTACTCGGCGTTTCCAGAAAGATAAGCCGGGTGTTTGGCTTTATCTGGGCGGCTATCTCGGCGGTTTTGGTCTGGTCAGCAAAAGAGACCTCTATTCCCCAGGCAGGGAGCTTGGAGAAGAGGGAATGGGTGCTGGTGTAGACGCCCCGTGCCGAGATGAGGTGGTCTCCCTTTTGCATCAGGGCAAATACGGCGGTGGCAATGGCCGCCATCCCGGTGGCGGCGGCTAGAGCTGCCTCGCCGTTTTCCAGGGCGGCTATCTTCTGCTCCAGGGCGAGGTGGGTGGGGTTGCTGAAGCGGGTGTAGGCATATCCCGGCGCTTCCTTTTCCAGGGAAGACTCGATGGCTTTTTTGGCCTCCGCAACGGTTTTGAAGGCAAAACTGACCGTCTGATAAATAGGCGTAATCAGCGCCCCCTCAGAGTGGGATTGCTCACCGGCGTGGACTGCCTCGGTATGAAATTTTTTCTTCATTTATCTTTACTTCCTTCCTTACTTCCCTCCTCGTTATCGTGAGTCTCCTTGGCGCCGCGGGTGAAGTCTCTCAGCCTCTCTGCTAAAGCCAGCAGGCGTCTCTGGACTCTATCATTGATGCTATTCGGCTCAAAGCGGCCGTCTTTGCGGCGCTTGCCTGCCTTTTGTCCGGTAAGTACTTCAATTCCCTCATCAACGGTGCTTACCGGATAGATATGGAATTTGCCGATACTAACTGCCTCAACCACTTTTTCTTTCAGCATCAGGTTTTTCACATTAGTGGCTGGAATAAGCACTCCCTGTTTTCCGTTCAGGCCTTTAGCCCGGCATACCTCAAAAAAGCCTTCTATCTTCTCGTTGACGCCGCCGATGGCCTGTATTTCTCCCTTCTGGTTAATCGAGCCGGTAACGGCAATACCCTGCTTTATGGGGGCATCGGCCAGGCGGGATAGAATGGCATAGAGTTCGGTGCTGGAGGCGCTGTCTCCCTCTACCTCCTGGTAGCTCTGCTCGAAGACGAGCCGGGCGGATAGAGACAGGGGAGTGGTGCTGGTATATTTGTCGGCGATGTAGCCGCTCAGTATCATGACGCCCTTGCTGTGAATCGGTCCGCCCAGTTTTGCCTCTCGCTCAATATCAATCAGCCCCTCCCGGCCCACGCCCACGCTGGCGGTTATCCGGGCTGGCTTACCGAAGGCAAAATCACCCAGGTCGATAACTTCCAGCCCGTTTACCTGCCCCGTTTTTTCGGCATCGGTATCGATAAAAATAACGCCTTTTTCTATCAACTCGTTGATGCGTTGCTGGATAAGATTAGAACGGTACACCTTCTGCTCCAGCGCCTTGGTCAGGTGTTCGGCTTCGATAAGTGATTTTCCCTCTTCCTTTGACCAGAAGTTGGCCTCGCGGATAATATCGGCGATATCGGCGAATAGTGTGGACAGCTTTTCCTGGTCACCGGCCAGCCGGGAACTGTGCTCGATGACCTTGGCCAGGGCATCCCGGCTCAGGTGGCACAGCTCTTCGGCCTGGCACATCCGGCAGATAACACCGGCGTAGTCTTTTAGACTGGCCTTGGTCTTGTCCATCCGGCTGTCAAACTCAGCCTTAACCTTGAACAGCTCCTTGAACTCCAAATCGAGGCGCCACAACAGGTGGTAAAACATCGGCTCACCGATAACGACCACTTTTATCTCCAGCGGCACCGGTTCGGGCTTGAGGCTCTTGGTGGTGACAAAGCCGAGCCGCTCACCTATTTCTTCAATGGCAATCTTCCCGTCACGAATGGTCCTCTTCAAGCCTTCCCAGGACTGGTAGTTGGTCAGCAGGTCTTCAATTCTCAATACTAAGAAGCCACCATTAGCCCGGTGCAGCGAGCCGCTTTTAATCATGGTGAAATCGGTATATAGCGCGCCGAACTGGGCTTCTTTCTCAATGCGGCCGAGCAGATTACTGAAAGTAGGGTTTAATTCCAGAATCACCGGGGCTCCCTTTAGCTCCGAGTTATCCACCAGGACATTGACCTCATACTTTTTCCAGACCTGTTGTCTGGTTGCCACCTGCATTGCCAGCGCCTGGTTTGACTCGGGCGGCTTTGCTTCGGTCTTAAACTGTTCGAAGTTCTCAACCACGTCCTCTTCCACTTCTTTCAGGTAAGCAATGACCTGGGGCAGCTGACTGTATTTGCGCCCCAGGTCTTCAAATATGCGGCTCACCGCATAACGGGCTACCTCGCGGTCGGTCTCGTCCAGCTGTTTTTCCAGGGAGCTCTCCTCCGCCCTTAACTTGGCAATTTCCTCCTGGAGCTCCGCGGTCAATTCGTCCCGGTTCTTTCTTATGGCATCCTTTTCCTTGGTGCCCAGCTTTTTATACGCCTCTTCACCCATCGGTTCGCCTTTAGCCGCCGGTACCAGAATCAGCCCGACCGGGGTCGTCTGCATGAGGAGTCCCTTTTCTTTCGCCCTTTTATCAAGGCGGCTAAAGGTCGTCTCTCTTTTCTGGGTGAAGTCCTTGGTTACCTCTGACCGCCGCTCGGCGTATTCCTTGCTGGTAAAGGCCTGAGCCAGGCTCCGCCGGGCGTTCTCCACGGTGTGTTTCATATCCTTTTGCAGCTCCTGCCCCTTGCCGACGGGTAGTTTTAAGGCTCGGGGGCAGTAGGGGTCACGAAAGTTGTTTACATAACACCAGTCAGCAGCGGTGTCCTTTTTGACGGCGATTTCTTCCAGAAAAGATTTTATCGCTGTGGTGCGCCCGGTGCCAGCTGGGCCGGAAACAAAAATATTGAAGCCCTCTTTGGCACAGTTGAGCCCGAATTTAAGCGCGCTGAGGGCTCTATCCTGACCGATAATGCCGCTTTTGGGCGTCAGCTCTCCGGTGGAACGGCACTGAAATAGCTCGGGGTCACATTTAAGCCTCACCTGCTCCGCAGTCAGTTCCTTGGCCATAAATCTCCTCCCTTACCACAGTCAAGGGCTTTAGCGTCTGATATAAGCGTATTATATAATACCAGATATTCATTTGGGCGTGCTATAATAGGGAGTCATGCCGTATTGGCTAGAACTTTTTATCTTAACCTTTATTCCCCTTTTCATCGCTATTGATGCTTTGGGGAATTTAACCTTTGTAACCGCTTTGAGCAAGGGGATGGACAAGTCTAAGCGGCGCCGGACGATTCATATCGCTGTTTTAACCGCCGCTCTGGTTGGTCTTGCCTTTTTATTTTTCGGTCAATTTATCTTAAATGTGCTGGGTATTTCGGTAGGTTCCTTTGCCATCGCTGGCGGACTGGTATTATTAGTACTTTCCATTAAGTACGTGACCACTGGTGAGATGGTGGAGATAATCAAAGAAGAAATGGTGGCGGTGGTGCCTATTGGTACCCCGCTGACGGTAGGTCCAGCCACCATAACCACCCTGCTACTACTGGCGACGCAATTTGAGCTCTATCTGGTTTTGCTCTCTTTTGTGCTGAATTTGCTGCTAACTTGGTTCATCTTTTTGCTGAGCAATCAGATTGTCCGGTTTACCGGGCGGGGTGGGCTAATCGCAATTTCCAAAGTGTTCAGCCTGCTGCTGGCGGCGATTGCGGTGGGTATGGTTATTCGCGGGTTAAGCCTGCTCGGTATACTCAACGTTTCAGCTTGAGGAGGCAGCAATGAAGCTCTTGGCTATTATCGGCAGTCCCCGTCCTGATGGTAACACCAGTTATCTGGTGGAACAGGCTCTCGCCGAGGCGGTGGAGCGGGGGGCACAAACCGAAAAAATTATGCTGAGCCAGTATCGGGTGAATCCCTGCCTCGGGCACGATAACTGCGCCTCTTTTAAATCCTGCCAGCAGTCAGATGACGCCGGCTGGATTCTGGACAAGTTCTGTAAAGCAGACGGCGTAATTCTGGCTACCCCGGTTTACTGGTATAACGTTTCTGCTCAGATGAAAGCCTTCATGGACCGGAACTACTTTCCCTACAAACACGACCAGAAGGCTAAGGCAAAGGCGGTGGGTATCATCGTGGTGGCTGACTCAGAGGGGATTGAAGATACCCTGTATACCCTGAAGCAATTCGCTGACGAGCGCTTCAATGTTGGGGAAGACAGGCGATTCATTGTCACCGGCTATGCCGACAAACTGGGGGAGGTCAAAGATAATCCTTCTCTGGTGGCTGAAGCCCGAGAGCTGGGCAGGCTGATGGTGGAAAGCCTGAAGGAAAGAAACTGAGGGATTATCTCGGCAGATACCAAGGGCCAAGTAAACCTGTAAGCCGAGTTCTGTACTCCGCAAAGCGGAGCGGTGACCATTTATCTAGCCCTGATGTTACCACCAGGGTCAAGCAGCCAACCCGGGGACAGGCCGGGCGTCCTTGAGTCCCTCTATTTGGCCTTGCTCCGGATGGGGTTTGCCCAGCCGACCGGTCACCCGGCCGCTGGTGGGCTCTTACCCCACCATTTCACCCTTACCCCCGGAAGGGGCGGTATGTTTCTGTGGCACTTTCCGTAGGGTCACCCCTCCTGGGCGTTACCCAGCATCCTGCCCGGTGGAGCTCGGACTTTCCTCCCTGACCTGAGTCAGAGCGGTCACCCGGTTTACTTGACCACCTATAGTCTAGTATTGAAAAACTGGTTAGTCAACTATCGGGCGTAGCGCCTTATTAGCCAGACGGTCCGCTTCGGTGTTTTGCCGGCGTGAGATGTGGGTTATGGTGAGCCTTTCCAGAAAGCTCTGCAACTTCTTCACTTCCTGATATAGGGATTTAAGCCCTGCCGACTTTACCCGATAGCTGCCGTTCAGCTGTTTTACCACCAGTTCCGAGTCTGACTTTAGCTCAACCTCTCTGACACCAAGGCTTACCGCTTTTTGTAAAGCGGCGATGATAGCCCGGTATTCGGCTTCATTGTTGGTGGTGGTGCCAATACGTCGGGAGAGGCTGGCGATGGGCTTACCCACTTCATCCTGGACGATAGCGGCGATGGCAGCTGGTCCCGGATTACCCCGTGAGGCACCGTCAACGTATATTATCACTTTCTCGGTGTTCATTCTCTCATTCTCAGGCCAAAAAGAGGATGCGCCCACAGCTGCTGCACTGCACCAGCTGGCCGCTTCGGGCCTGCTGCAATTCGGCGGTGGGCAGCGAGATTCGGCAGCCACGGCATATTCCCTGCTCTACTTTAGCCACTGCCTTACCCTTATTTTGCTTGAGGTGGTAATATAACTCGGCTAATTTAGGTTCAATGCCAGCCAGCAGTTGCTGCTGCTTTTGCTTTAGTTCGGCTATTTTGGTTTCCAGCCGTTCTTTATCACCGGCTAGCTCTGTTTGCTGGCTCTGCCAATCAGCTTCGGTTGATTCAAGCTCGCCACTTAGTGCTTTTACCTCGGCTTCGGCAAGCTCAGCTTTATCTATTATCTCCAGTGCGCTATCCTCCAGATGGTCGCGCTTGGCTTTGAGCAACTCAGCCTCCTGCTGGAGGCTGGCTAGTTCTTTGGGATTTCCGATGCGACCGCTGTAGAGCTGCTCTTCGGTGGCTTTGAGCTTGGTGGTGATGTCATCAATCTCCCATTCGGCGGAGTTTTGCTGCCGCTTCAGCTCTTCCAGACGGCTTTGCTCATCAGCCAGCTTGCCCTGAGCTTTGACCACTGCCTGGTTCTGGCCAAGCTGGCTAACTATCTGCTGGAGAGAGTGCTCATCCGACTCAATCTCCAGCTCAATCTCCTGCAGCTGATAAAGCAGTTTAATAGTTGCCATCTTAATTTAACTCGTTCAGGTTAAATTTCATGCCGTCGCGAGCCGCCAGCACCATGATTCCGGTCTCCTGCGACAGTTGCTCGGCTATCTGCCACGGTTTGGCCCGCCACATGCTGGCGCCGAAGTGGGTTAGTATGGCTACTTTGGGCTTTAATTCGGTGATGATTTGCTTCGCCTCAGGCACGGACAGGTGGTCAAAGGGGCGCCCTGCTTCCAGAAAGACGACATTGATAATAATCAGTTCACCGCCGTAGCTCTGGCATAGGCCGTCGAAATAGCGGCTATCGGCAATATAAGATAAAGTATGCTCGGCGGTTTTGAACAGCATGCCGTAGGTTTCCACGGGGTGGATGTGCCGCACCGGGGTACTGAAAGAGACGTTGCCGATAGAGTAGCTCTTGCCTTCCTGTAAGACCTCAATGCCCTCCAGATAGCTCTTGAGATAGGAGAAGATAACCGGCTCGTTACCCAGGGCATCAGCCGGGGCGAATAGCCAGCCATGCTGGCGGAAACCGCTTTGAGCCATGGCCTCAATCATAATGTTGACATCGGCGGAGTGGTCCAGGTGGCGGTGGGATAGTATGATGGCGCTCAGCTTTTCCGCCCTTAGTTTTCTTTTGGTCGATTGAACAATGCATCCCGGGCCGGGGTCGACCAGTATCTGGCTGCCGGCTAGATTCAGCCACAAGCCACCCGAGGCTAGAATCTGGTTGGCTACCACCACCCTGGCTCCCCCGGTGCCGAGAAAGGTTATGCTATCAACGGATGGTTCTTTCTCTCTGACCACTGATGTAACTATAAAGCAAAGCCCTATTTTTTACAATCAGCCCTTTGACGTTGGCGCCGTAGCCGACTAAAATAGCACTGGATGGTGAGCTAAGGAGAGTTAAATGAAGCAGATTTGGGCGCCGTGGCGGCTGGAGTATATCCAGATGGAAAAAGAAGAGGGGTGTATTCTGTGCCAGAAACCGAAACAGAATAACGATGCCCAGAATTATATTCTGTTTCGGGGAGATAAAAACTTTGTCATCATGAACAAGTACCCCTACAATCCGGGGCATCTGATGGTAGCCACCTATCGTCATATCGCTACTCTGGAAGACCTGACCACGGCAGAGCTTCATGAGCACTTTGAGATAGTAAGCCGCGGTGTCCGCTTACTGCGAGAGGTTTTTAAACCTCAGGGTTTCAATATCGGCCTAAATACGGGGGCGGTGGCTGGTGCCGGCATTGCCGACCACTTTCACACCCACATTGTGCCCCGCTGGACCGGCGATACCAACTTTATGCCGGTTGTTGCCGAGACCAGGGTGGCCAGTGCCGCGCTGGAAGAAATCTATCGCAAACTAGAGGGCAAGCTGAAATAGCTGGTGCCCCCAAGCGAATTCGAATCGCTGTCTGCAGCTTGAAAGGCTGCCGTCCTAGGCCTCTAGACGATGGGGGCACAGTAGTAAAGTATAGCAGAGACAGGGTTAGCCGACAACACGATGGCAGCAACTACTAAAGACAATATGAGCAGAGTAAACCGTACTGGCAGCCCCAGTGAGACTGGGATAAAAGCCTCGGCAGGGAAGAGGATTATCCCCCTTTTGACCCTGCTCCTGGTCATTCTCATTAGCGTTACCCTCTACTACTACGGGCGCAATCCAGAGATAGTTGCCGAGCTGAAGGGCTACGGCTATCTGGGCGCTTTTTTAATCAGCCTCATCGGTAATGCCTCTGTCCTCCTGCCCGGTATAGTGCTGCCCATACTCTCCGGACTGGGTGTTTTCTTGTATCACTCCACGGCCAGCTTGGCTGCTCCGGTCATCGTTGGCTTGCTGGGTGGCGCCGGGGCGGCTATCGGTGAGATAGTCGGTTACATGGCCGGCTACAGCGGGCGGGCAATTGTGCAGAGCCGGAAAAGATATAACCAACTGGAGAGGTGGGTAGAGAGGTGGGGGGCTATCGCCATTTTTATCTTCACCCTGGTGCCCCTCTTCTTTGACCTGGTCGGCCTGGCGGCCGGCGCGCTCCGCTTTCCCCTGTGGAAGTTCGTCCTTATCTGCTGGCTGGGCCGGACTATATTATACGTGACTCTGGTGGTGCTGGCGGCTCTGGGGTGGCAGGCGATACTGCCTTACTTCGGCTGACGCTCCTTAACCTTCAGCAGCAGCGCCGAGCCGGCAACAAAATAGACAAAGCAAGCCAGCAGCATAACCTGATAGCCCAGTGTGGGGCCGACCCCCCGGCTCAAGCCATAGGCATTGAAGAAGTCAATCACCGGTCCGATGAGGCGGGCCAGAGCGGCGCCGCCGGCGGTAGCCAGATTGGTCAGACCGAGGTAACGAGCCTCCTCCCCCTTGCCTACCAAGTCAGTCGCCAGTGCCCAGTTACTGCTCATAAAGGC
>Ga0209427_10007563_pt1 | contig 12304 bp, 8 predicted proteins | sample DeeMarSWOR136_30_FD_187465 | JGI IMG/M metagenome (GOLD analysis project Ga0209427, IMG submission 187465) | Marine sediment microbial communities from White Oak River estuary, North Carolina - WOR-1-36_30 (SPAdes) (version 2) | ecosystem: Environmental > Aquatic > Marine > Intertidal zone >... | reverse complement strand
TCTGCACAGCGGTTCGAGGTGGGTGAAGAGCAAGAACTGTACGGCGGCCTGAATCTGCCCGCAACGTCGTTTGTGGGCTACGAAGACATAGCCTCGCGCGCTCGGGTACTGGCCCTGGTCACGGACGGCAATGTAAAGACCAAAGTCGGCACTGGAGAGGCGGTGCAGGTTGTGCTGGACCGCACTCCCTTCTACGCGGAGAGCGGAGGGCAGGTGGGCGACAAGGGGCTCATCGAGGGCCCATGGGGGCGCATACAGGTGCAAGACACTGGCCATCCGCTGCCTGAGTTGACGGTGCACTACGGCCAGGTGATAGAAGGGGCCATCGCGACGGGCGAAGAAGTGCAAGCCCGGGTGGATGAAGAAAGCCGGCTGGACATCGCCCGCAACCACACCGCCACCCATCTGCTGCATCGGGCCCTGCGGAAGGTACTGGGCGACCATGCGCGGCAGGCAGGCTCCCTGGTGGCTCCAGACCGCCTGCGGTTTGACTTTACGCATCTGCAGCCCGTCTCCAGCGAGGAACTACGCCGAGTCGAGCGCGAGGTTAACGCCTCGATACGGGCTGACATGCCGGTTGGTGCAGAGGTGGCAGCCTTCGACGAGGCTCGGAAGCGCGGAGCGATGGCCTTGTTCGGTGAGAAGTACGGCGATACGGTGCGCATGGTGAAGGTAGGCGATCAGTACAGCCTCGAACTGTGTGGCGGTACGCATCTACGCAGCACCGGCGAGATCGGCTTTTTCAAGATCGTCAGCGAGTCTGGCATTGGGGCGGGTCTGCGCCGCATCGAAGCGCTCACCGGCCGCGGAGCCGAAGCGCACGTGCAGCAGCGGCTTGACATGCTGTCCCAGGCAGCGGCTGTTCTGCAGGTCCAGCCCATTGAACTGGCCCACAGGCTGGAAGAAATCAGCGGACAACTTCGCCAGATGGAGCAGGAGATCGATCAACTGCGCAGGGAAGCGGCGGCCCGACAGGTTGATGCTATAGTGCAGGCGCCGTCGGCGGACGCTTCAGCGAGTGCGCCGGCACCGACCGTTACCGGGGTTAAGAGCATTGCTGGAGTCAAAGTAGTCGCGCAGCGCGTGGACGCGGATAGTGTGGACCGCATGCGCGAGATGGCTGACCTCCTGCGGGAGCGGTTGGGGTCGGTCGTGGTAGTCCTGGGAGCAACCATCGATGCCAGGCCGGTGCTGGTTGCTTCTGTGACTCCCGACCTAGTGGAGAAGGGCCTGCACGCTGGGAAGCTGATGAGCCGACTGGCGAAGATCGTCGGCGGTGGCGGTGGTGGGCGTCCGACGATGGCCCAGGCCGGAGGCCGCGATCCGCATAGGCTCGCTGACGCTCTGAAGCAGGTGATGAGCGAAGTGGAACAGCAAGCGTCGCGCTGAAAGCGCGAGCTGACGGGATTCGCCGACGGCGCGGCGGAGCCAACCGGTCATTGGCGCTAGACACGCACACTGTGAGAACTGGCAACCAGTGCAAGTCATCCAACTCTTAGGGCCCGAGAATATCACTGTCATTCGCAACTTGCTGGAACTGAGCGTCGACAAGGACGTTCTGCTATACGTGCCCAGAGGTTGCGAAGCATTAGAGAACAACGCCGTCAACCTGACGCTCCTGCGGCGCTGGGCCGACAACCTGACCCTGCACCTGGGCTTGGTCATCGAAGACAGAGGCACCCAAGTGCTGGCCAAGGCAGCCGGGCTCTTGGTGCTGCCATCCATCAAAGCAGGACAGCAGGTCAACCTGCATGCGCTGGATCTCAGGCGGCGTCGCAGCAGAGGATTGCCAACACGGCCCACGCCAAGCCTGCTGTTCAGACACCCTGATCAGGACGCAGACGAGCCCGTGCTGCGACGCCTGCTAGGTCGCGGCGGAGCCTTGGTTCTGGCGTCCGCTGCATTCCTGATGCTAGCGGCGGGCGTGATTCTCTTCGTGTTGCCCAGCGCCACGGTGACCCTGCAACCGGTCAGCGAGCCGGTGCAGGCCTCGATGGAGATCCTCGGTGTCTCCGGGCTGTCCGAGGTCAACTACGGACTGGGCCAGGTACCAGCCCGGGTTGTGTCGGTCGAACGAGAGACCTTTGACACCATTGAGACCACGAACAGGCGCGACGTGCCGGATGGGCATGCCGAGGGCACGGTGGTCTTTGCCAACAGAACTAGTATCCCTATCACCGTCACCAAGGGCACTGTGGTGCGCACGAGCTTTGGCGAGAACGTGCGCTTCTTCACGGTCGCTGACGCGTGGGTTCCAGGTGAGCTGTACGCAACGGCACGCGTGGGTATCCTGGCAGCTGAGCCGGGTCCGGGCGGGAATGTGCCGCAGCTGACCATCAATGTGGTGGAAGGAGAGCTGGCAGCGCAGGTGGACGTGCTAAACGACTCGCGAACTAGCGGCGGCACGGTGCGCCGCGTCTCCACTGTGGACGGGTTGGACAAGGTCAATCTGCGAGCCAAACTGTCGAAGCGTATGCAGGAGGAGGCGTACAACGAGTTGACTGCGGCCCTCGACCGGGGCGAGTTCATCCCTTCGGAGTCACTGGTAATCAGCATCCTGCACGAGGAATTCGACCACAAGGTCGACGATATCACCGGCGAATTGGGCTTGACGATGCGGGTAAACGTGAGTGGCCTGGCGGTCAGCGGGGCCGACGGCGAGGATCTGTTGCTGCGCCTCCTGGAGCAGCGCTCGAAGCCCGGCTACTACCTGCTGACCGACAGTGCAAGCTTCGAACGCGGGGAGGTGATCTCGGCGACGGCAGAAGAAGCGCTGTTCCGGATGAGTGGGCGGGCAGCCAGCGCCCCGATGATCGAGACACAGGCGGTCAGCAGCGCAATCGCGGGCCAGAGCGTTGAATCGGCCAAGGAGTATCTGCGCAACCGCTTTGCCCTGCGCACGGAGCCAGAGATCCAACTGAGCGGCAGCCTGCTGCAGAGCTTGCCGTGGTGGGCCCAGCGCATCCGCGTACAGAGCACCGCGGGGTGAAGCATGCGAGTGTTGGCCCTGGATGTCGGAGAGCACCGCACTGGGGTTGCGCTGAGCGATCCCCTTGGGATGCTGGCCTCACCACTGATGGTGCTGAGCGGCCTGAGCCGCGAGGCGGAGCTGGAGGCCATCGACCAGCTCATAGGCAAGCACCAGGTGGGGAAGGTCATTGTGGGCTATCCGCGGAGTCTGAGTGGTGCGATCGGCCCGCAAGCACAGCGTGTGGATCAGTACGTGGAGCAGCTTCGAGCACACCTGCAGGTGCCTGTGGTTCTGTGGGACGAGCGCCTCTCGACCGCGCAGGCGGAGCGTTTGATCCACGAGACGGGGAGAAGCGTCCAGCGCGAGCGGATTGATGCTGCTGCGGCAGCCGTCATCCTGCAAAGCTACCTGGATGCTCAGGCTCTGACCGGAGGCTCGGAGGCAGAGCCTTGGAGCAAGAGACCTGACATGGAGCGAGACTGATTTCGAGGAGGCCCGATTTGGACGGCACCAGGCGCAACTTGACGCGAATCCTGCTCTTCCTACTGGGAGTCGCTGTGATCCTGAGCAGTGCAATGGCCATTGCCTGGTTTCTGGTACGACAGGTGCGCAGCGCTGCGCTGGAACCCGGTACGCAGATCGACCTCTCGTCCTTGGAGAGGACGCTTTTGGGCATCTATCTCAACTATCGCAAGGATGAGATCGAGTCTCCAGCCAGTGCGGACAGCACTGCGATCGATTTCTCCATCCGTGCAGGAGAGAACGGAGCCACGGTCGCCGCTCGCCTTGAACGCATGGGGATTGTCAGCGATGGTGACTTGTTCCGGCTGCTATTGCGCTATTGGGGCGTCGATGCCAAGATCGAGGCGGGCGATTACGTGCTGCGACGCGACATGTCCATGTCCGACGTGGCGAGCCATCTGCAACACGGGCGACTGCGGGCGAAGTCGATCACCATCCGCGAAGGGCTGCGCGCCGAGGAAATCGCGCATCTGCTGGCCAGCGAGGGTCTGGTGGATCAAGAGGAGTTTATCCTGTTGGTGCGCGACGATGCCTTCCACTATGACTTTTTGCGCGACCGGCCACCTGACGCGCCAAAGACATTGGAAGGCTTTTTGTTCCCTGACACCTACCAACTGCCGGTGAACATCACGGCGACGGCGCTGATTGACACCATGCTAATCAACTTTGACCAACGCGTGACGATAGAGATGCGCCAGCGGGCACTGGACAACGGTCTGGACCTATATGAGGCGCTCACTCTGGCATCCATCGTCGAGCGCGAGGTGGTGGTAGCTGAGGAACGCCCTATCGTCGCCAGTGTGTATCTGAATCGGCTGCGCCTGGGCATGTATCTGGAGGCTGATCCGACCGTGCAGTACGCCAAGGGCTATGATGCGGAGACAGGGCGGTGGTGGCCTCAGCTTGCATTGGACGAACTGCGCGCCGTTGACTCACCGTTCAACACCTTCACGCACCCCGGCCTGCCACCTGGCCCGATCTGCAGCCCGGGTCTGGCCTCCATCGAAGCAGTGCTGAACCCTGTGGAGAGTAATTACCTGTTCTTCCACGCCAAGGGCGATGGCTCGCACGCCTTTGCCGAGACTTTTGAAGAGCACCTGGAGAACCAGAGGAAGTATCAGTAGAGTCGGGCCATGGCCGTGGTCCGCTCCGGCCACTTGCAGTAAGTCCGCGCCGCGCCCCTTTCCTGCAGCGTCACAGCTTCTGTGTTGGAGATGCTGCGCCGGCTCGCAGGTTGGTCTCATCAAAAGGAGTGTGGGTCTTGCTACTCGCCCGAAACGATCCCGTCACGCCGGCAAAAGGGTGGTATCGAGAGCTCTTGCACTGCGAGCTGCCATTGATCGGCTTTGCCAACCAAGGTGTCAATGAGCCACACTATCACGGCGAGCTGTACGAGGTCTACCTCGTCGCTAGGGGTAGCAGCACCATCGTGGTGGAGGGCGCTTCCTTGACGCTCTACGCTGGCGATGTGATTGCTATCGAGCCCGGCGAAACGCACACCTTCATCGCCAGCACGCCGGACTACTTCCACTTTGTCCTGCACTGCCCGCCAGTCGCGGGTGACAAAGCCCTCGCAGGCTGAGCTCCCGCAAGGTGCAACGTCACAGCTGACAGCTTGCACTTTGCTGTTGTAGGCACAAGCTCCGCGTCTGGCCAGTGAAGGACACAGTGCACTGGATGACCTGGGACGGGCATGAGAATCGCATTGCTCTCTGATACGCACGTGCCAACGTTGCTCCCGGAGCTGCCATCGCAACTGCTGGAGCGGTTGGCCGACGTTGACCTGATCCTACATGCCGGCGATCTGGTGTCCATCAAGATCCTGAAGTCACTGCAGTCCATCGCCGACACGGTTGCTGTGCATGGTAACGTGGACTACCATCAGGTCGTGAGCCAGCTACCCCGCAAGCAGCTTCTTTCTGTGGTCGGGAGACAGCTGGGGCTGATCCACGGCAACCAGGCTCCCAGGATCGAACGACAGTACCTGCAACCAGGCACCTACGATTCCCCGGCCATGGAGACGTTCTACGAGTACCTGGCACATGAGCTGCCAGACGCGGAGATCATTGTCTTCGGCCATGTCCACGTTCCCGTCGTGAAGCACTGGAACGACCGTCTGCTGGTCAACCCGGGGGCAGTGGCTCCCTACAGAGGTCACAGCAGCTTTGGATTGCTGGATCTGGATGCCGACACGGTAAGGCCACAGATCATCGAGCTGTGAGCTGGGTGCAAGACAAAGGGCGGGCCACAAGGCACCCCGGACGGAGGATGCCCCATATCCAAGATCACCGATCGGCATTATCTGACGACAGAGCAGTACGCCGATGCTTCGAACCTAGAGGCACGGATTGGGCTGCACGCTCGCTTCAGTACCAACAGTTACCGCTGGCAGCGCTGGGTTTTCGACCAGCTGGACCTCGCCGCAGAGTGCCGCATCCTTGAACTGGGCTGCGGTGCGGGCGACTTGTGGCTGGAGAACAGGGAGCGAATCCCTGCAGGCTGGGACATCACGCTATCCGACCTCTCGTCAGGCATGCTGGAACAGGCCAAGTCCAATCTGCGCAACGCGCAGCTCGGCTTCCGACTCGCCGCCATCGACGCACAGGCGATCCCGTTCGCCGACGCGAGCTTTGATGGAGTGGTCGCGAACCACATGCTGTACCACGTGCCGGACACATCCAAGGCTCTGGAAGAGCTGCGCCGGGTCTTGCGGTCTGGGGGGCGGTTCTATACATCGACAGTAGGCCGAAATCACCTGCGAGAGATGGCGGAGCTGGTCAGCCACTTTGGCGCGGGCGCCGAGTTCTGGCAGGAGAAGGAACAGGCCGATGCCTTTGTACTGGAGACTGGCAGGGAACAACTCTGCAAGTGGTTCGCTGAGGTGACCTTGCATCGCTACGATGACGGCCTCGTCATCACCGAGGCCGAACCCCTGGTGGCGTACATCCTGTCGAGCACGATATCTACAGTTGTGGGCGACAAGGTTGCGGAGTTCACTGCGTTCGTGCGGCGGAAGATCACTGCAGACGGTGCCATCCGAGTCCACAAAGACTCGGGGATGTTTGCCTGCACGCGTGCCTGAGCAGCACTCGGGCCCTCCCATGAAGCCTTTACAAATGCGCAAACGTGTTGTAGAATCTCTGTAGAGGCGGCATCCCAATGGCCGGCAAGGGCTGGCTATGGAGCCGGTCGGCGCTGGTGCCATTGGCATGATTATGCGGTGCAGTCCTGCATCGCGATGACGTGATGTAGACAATAGGGTGACCGATGAGCACCGAGGACGAATTCAGCCTCTTTGATATCGTCGATCTGCCTGATGGTGAGCGCGAGATCGTCCTGCACTTAGCGCGCAACGGTCCGGCAGACGGTCCCACGCTGGCGCAGGCCACCAGCCTGGACCTGCCTGTGATCCAGAGCGCCCTGGCCAAGTTGGTCGAGCAGGGACGCGTTCGCCTGTCGGCCAGTGGGCAGGCCGAGGTTGTCCTGGGCCGCCGCAGGAGCCGCACCACGCTGCCCGTCCAATTGTGGCACGCACTCTCGGCAACCGATCGGCTCTATTCGCAGCGCGATATCGCCACCCTGCGCACCGCCGTACCGATCCTACAGTTCGCCCGCGCTCGTCTGGTCCAGTTTGCAGACCATGGACCGGGACATGCCCTCCGTGTCAAGTCCTTCGCCAGCCAGCTTGGCTATATCATGGGACTGAGCCCCACCGAACAACAGCTCCTGCGAGCTGGCGCGCTCTTCCACGACGTCGGCAATGCCGTGGACCGGGCGCGCCACAATGTGATCAGCCAGGAAACGGTCGAAAGGCTCGCCAAGGACGGCGAGCTCCCCTTCAGCCCCAAAGAGGCGGAACTGATCGGCATACTCTGCCTCTGGCACCGGCGCGAGTATGACCCCAGCCGAGTTGACGAGCTGGGGGGCGAGACTATCCGCACAGGCCTCATGGCATCGATCCTCCGCGTGGCCGATGCGATGGACATCGACCACCGACGCTCAGACTACACAGAGCGCTTTGCGCACGTGCTGCGCATGTTCTATGCCCATTCCCTTCCGTACTGGACCAGTCTAGAAGAGATCCTGGGTCTTCGCATCCGCTGCACACCAGAGGTACAGGTGCAGGTCTTTACCCTGGGCCAGCTAAAGGACAACATCCAGATTGCCATGCTGCGTGGGGACCTGGATAGTACGCCGCTCGACTGGACGATCAAAGAGATTGCAGTGAGCGAGGGTTTGGGCGATGACGTGTCCCGGCTGACGCGATCCAGGAAACAGAAGCGGCCGGCGCTTCTGGTCTTTCCTTTCGAGCCACACAGCCTGATCATGGGTGCCCTCAGCCGCGCACACCTCACTGCGGACGGCCACGACGTTGAACTGCTCTGCTATCCGGACACGGCGGGAGGCTCCTTGTGGCTATGGGGACAGGTAATGCCTGAGGCTGGCGCACAGGCCTACGACCGGCTGGTCGTCATTGGTGACCGGCCAGATCCAAGGATCACTCGGCAATTGTTGGCGACTACCGGCCGCTGGCAGGCAACTGGCGCACGGGTCAGCCTGTTGAATCGTCACGAGGCAAACTGGTCTCGCTTGCCGGCTCTGCTGCAAGTTGGCGTCGAGCTGATCCTGGGCGGCGATTGGGCCTACTTCTGGGGCGATGCTATCCAGCGGACGGATCTGGCGTGGGGCCGCATTGCGGCGCTGTGCACCCGCGATCCAACACAGTCGACGGTGGGGCTGACAGATGAGGAACGAGCCGTAACGCAAGGCTTGCTGAAGGTTGTGTACGATGCGTCCAGCCGGCCAGCAAGCGACACGGAAGGCTGGGCAGCGCTGGCCAGACCGATCCTGGATCGAATCCAGGCCGATGACCGAGCCTACTTCAGCGACCAGGCAGGTGACTTTGACAGCTATGCACAGACAAGTGAAAGGGCCCACGTCGAAGGCCGGGTGTTGTGGTATGACCAAGCCCCCAGTCCGTTCCCCTACGCCTACCACTGGATACTGGAAAAGGCGATAGAGTATCACGGACGGAGTCCCGAACGAGGCATCCATTTCAACGTCCCCTATGCTATGGCTACGTGGCGCGATGGGGATGATGTGGAGTTGCTCGCTATCAGCCACTGGCGCGAGGAAGAGGCCATCCCCATCCGCTTGCTGTACCCTTCTGACCTGGGGCCGTCGCCTGTGGGGAACGAAAGCACGATCCAGGTTCGCCTTCCCGCGGATCAGTCAGAGATCGTCATCCGTGCACTTGTGGATGCCTGTCGTGAGGTGTGATTGCCTGCTGACAGAGTGAAGCTTGCCACGCCCACGCGTCGCGCCGCCAACCCGGGTGATTTCGGCACAGCCCCTCGCACTCCGCAGGCATGAAAGGGTATGGATATGCCAACCGCTGAAGCTGAACTACCTACCCGCGAAGAACTGCTGAGCGGCGCCCTGCCTCCGGGGAAGCGCGCCAGCGCTCTGCTGTTCGCCATAGAAAGCCAGACCGCACACTTGGTAGCGCAGTCCCAGCGGGCGACAGCGCTGTACCTGACGAAGAAGGCGCTGGAAGAGCGGGAACGCGCCTTTCTGGAGGCCCTTTCCGCCGGCCGCGAACCCTATCCGCCACCAACGATTCAGCAGCTGGAGCGCTACGCGCCGCGCTGGCAGCCCCTGGTGGCAGAGGCCGGCGCGAGCTTGCGAGCGGCACTGGCCAACGCCTTGGCCCACAAGTATGTCTTCACGCAGAAGGATGTGTCGGGCATCCGTGCGGCTCTGGGCCTGGACGAAGGAGCGGTCCAGCAGGCGTACCAGCGGCTGTACCGAGAGCCGCTATCGTCCATCTACGCCCCGCAGGTAGCGCCTGGTGACCGCATACGCTGGGCCCTGTCGGCACTGGCGGCGCGGTTGGAGGGGCTGCCCCCGTTCTGGGTAGCCTTTGCGCTAACCCTCCCTGTTGGGCCCGGATTGCTGGCCCTGCCCATCGCCGTTGCCGACGTGGGGCCGCTTCCAGCCGTTGTGCTGCTGATCATCTTCGGCCTGATCAACGCCCTGACGGCGGCTGCGCTGGCGGAGAGCGTTGCGCGCTGCGGCGTCACCCGGTTTGGATTGGGATACCTGGGACAGCTGGTGTCCGAATACCTGGGAGGCGCGGCCTCACTGCTGCTGACATCCATAGTCGCGGTAAACAACTTCCTGGTGCTGATCGTGTTCTACATCGGAGTGGCGGGCACTCTGGAGGGCGCAACTCGCCTGCCGGCAGAACTGTGGATTGCTGGGCTTTTTGCCGTGGGGTTGTACTTCCTATCGCGCCGATCGCTCAGCAGCACCGTTGCGTCAAGCCTGGTGATCGCCCTGATCAACGTGACCCTGCTGATCATCCTCCCGCTGTTCGCCATACCGTACATTGAGCCGGCCAACCTAGCGCACGCCAAGCTGCCCTTTGCGGGTGGGCAGCCGTTCGACCCGTCGGTCCTGCAGTTGGTCTTTGGCGTGATGTTGTCGAACTACTTCTCGCACATGCTGATCGCCAACTACGCACGGGTGATCATCCGCCGTGACGCCAGCGCACGCTCGTGGATCTGGGGCAGCATCGCTTCGATTGGCCTGACCACACTTATCAGTTGCCTGTGGGTGCTGACCTTCAACGGTGCCATCTCGCCCGAGACTCTAGCCAGCTCAACCGGCACCGCGCTGACTGCCTTGGCAGCACAGACTGGGCCAGCAGTGAACTGGCTGGGAGCTATCTTCGTCATCCTGAGCCTGGGCATGGCCTGCATCCACATCTCGCTAGGCCTGTTATTCCTGATCGAGGAACGGTTGCCGGCGCCGTCCGAGGGTCGGTTAGGCGCGCGGGCCCGGTTTCTGCTGTCCGTAAGCCCGGTAGCGGCGGTGTTCCTGGTGACTGAGTGGCTTTCTATCACCGATTCAGGCTCATTCGCTGGACTGCTTGGTTTTGTCGGTGTCATCTCGCTGCCACTGCTGGCAGGCATCTTCCCCGTGCTGCTGGTGGCTGCCAGCCGGCGCAAAGGAGGCTTTGTGCCGGGTTTGGTGCTCAGAGTCTTGGGCAACCGCGCCGTCTTGGTGGGGACATACCTCCTGTTCCTTGGCAGCATCTTCATGCACGGATTGGTTATCTGGGACAGCCCGGTCAGGCGAGCTGCAACGGTGGTGGTCGGGTGCATCGTGTTGGGCGTGACGGGCCTCACGCTGCAGCGACGGGCCCTGGGCACCCGCATCGTGGTGGAGCTGCGCGAGGATCTGAGCCTCGATGGAAAGAGCATGTTCAATATCACGGCCGGCGGTCAGCCGGCCAAAGCGAAGGTGTGGCTCAACTATGAGAGCGGCGACCAGCACTCCGAGGCAGCCAGTGGTGAAGTGGAGGACCTGCATGGGCTTCGCCAGGCGACTTTCCACCTACCAGCCACCGGAGCACGGGAGTTGAAGGTATGGGCCCACCGGATCACGCCTGAGGGCTCGTCCACGAGCCTGCCGGCGTGCGTGGAAGTGCACTGCGGGAACGACAGGAAAGAATACGACCTGCAGTCGTCCGGTGGCCAGGTCGTACTGCCCCTGCCGGACGGGGAGTGCCGGTTGGAGGTTAGGCTGCGAGAGACATCTTCGACGTGACTCCAGTCCCTATCTGAAGAGAAGATGCTCCCTCAACGGAGGCAAGTGATGGGAGATCAGAAGAGCGACAAGCAGAAGGCACAGGGCAGCAAGAAGAGAGTGAAGCGGCCGGCGGCTCAAGCCGCAAAAAGGGAGCCACGGCATCTCGACGACGATAACGCTGCAGTGCGCGAGGTCGAGAAGCGCGGGCCTGAAATCACCAAGACCCTTCAAGCAGCAAGCCTGGCCCTTACCAAGAGCTTTGATCTGCAGGCTGTGCTCGAGACGCTTCTGGACTATGTAGGGCAGCTCGTGCCCTATGATACGGCGGCTGTCTATCTGCTCGAGGAGGGCAGCCGGCTCGTTGTACGTGCAGCCCGTGGCTTCGAGCGCTGGCTTGATGCGGAAGACGCCCAAATCGTGGGAGTTGTTCATTTCGACATCGACCAGATGCCACGCAACCTGTGGCAGGGGGTTGCGGCACAGAAAGGTCTGATCATCCCAGACGTCCGCGAGGATCCAGACTGGGAACAGATCCCCAGTTCGCGGCACATACGTAGTTGGATGGGCGTGCCGTTGGTGGTGGATGGCGAGATCATTGGGGTTTATTCGCTGGACAAAACCGAACCCGACTTTTTCACCGAGGAACACCTGCAGGCGGCAGAATCGCTGGCAGCTGCCGCGGCGGTGGCGATTCAGATTGCGTTGCGTTATGTCAAAGCGCAAGAGGAGCTCACCGTACGCGAGGAGGCACAGCGGGCTGAACACGAGCAACGGGTGCTGGCTGAGGCACTGCGTGACAGCGGAGCCATGCTCAGCAGCAGCCTCGATCTTGAGGTGGTGCTGGAGAGGATTCTGACAGAGGTCAATCGTGTTGTGCCCTACGACTCTGCCACGATCTTGACGATCAAGGGCGATGTGGCGGAAGTCACCCATTCCCGTGGCAAGGATGCGTCGGTCGCGGGCTTTCAACTTCCGATTGAGGACACGTCCAACCTACGGGCGATCAAAGAGACGGGGCGTCCGTTCATCATTCATGACACGCAGGCTTCCGACATCTGGGTTGCAGGCCCGGATAGGCATCAGGTCCGTTCGAGCCTGGCAACGGGGATCGGTGCGGATGACCAGATCATCGGCTTCCTCAGCCTGGAGTGTGAGACCCCAAACGCGTTCACCGAGGAGCACGTGGAGCGCTTGCAGGCTTTCGCCGATCAGGCC
>Ga0209427_10007562_pt1 | contig 12304 bp, 7 predicted proteins | sample DeeMarSWOR136_30_FD_187465 | JGI IMG/M metagenome (GOLD analysis project Ga0209427, IMG submission 187465) | Marine sediment microbial communities from White Oak River estuary, North Carolina - WOR-1-36_30 (SPAdes) (version 2) | ecosystem: Environmental > Aquatic > Marine > Intertidal zone >... | reverse complement strand
CAAGTTTTCATTAGTCTTATACCATTCGCCTGAAATAGTTTGAATGGCTGCGATATCCGTGGCATTTGTGTCAATATCAGTTTCATTTGTACTAATTAATCCAGCATGAACACCTGACATTGCTTCCAGTGCATCTATATCGGCCTCTGCAGCAGTTAATCTCGTATTAAGATCTCCGGAAGCTGTTTGCAATTCAGTTATGTCGGAATCATTAGAAAGGATAGCTGTTTCATTTGCAGAAATTAGTCCACCCTGTATTCCAGACATAGCCTCTAATGCATCAATGTCGTTTTCGGCGGTCGTCAGTCTTGTATTGAGATCACCAGAAGCCATCTGCAATTCGGTTATGTCCGAATTATTAGAAGCTATCGCTGTCTCATTTGCATTAATCAAGCCAGCATGAATTCCTGACATTGCTTCCAATGCACTGATATCAGCTTCCGCAGTCGTCAGCCTTACATTCAAATCACCAGACGCAGTCTGGAGCTCTAAAATATCAGCATCGTTAGCAACTATCGCAGTTTCATTCGCATTGATTAATCCAGCGTGAATTCCTGATATAGCTTCGAGAGCGTCTATATCAGCTTCTGCTGCTGTTAGTCTAACATTTAAGTCTCCTGAGGCCGTCTGCAGTTCGGTTATGTCTAAATCATTGGAAACTATGGCAGATTCGTTGACGCCAATCAAGGTGGCGTGCACACCGGACATAGCCTCTAGCGCATCGATATCAGCTTCAGCACTTACTAGCCTTGCGTTAAGATCGCCAGAGGCTGTTTGCAGTTCGCTTATATCTGAATCATTCGATGCTATTGCTGTTTCGTTCGCACCAATCAACCCTCCATGAATGCCAGACATAGCATTAAGAGCCGCGATTTCAACATCGTTTGAAGTAATGGCGGTTTCAGCAGCGCTTATTAGACCTCCGTGAATACCGGACATGGCCTGTAGCTCTGCAATTGCTGTTTCATTGGCATCAATCAAACCTGCTTGGATTCCAGACATTGCCTGCAGAGCGTCTATCTCAACAGCATTGGCATCAATTAGTCCTGCATGAATGCCTGACATGGCCTCCAAGGCAGCGATGTCAACAGCGTTTGCATCAATCAATCCGGCATGTATGCCAGACATAGCATTGATGTTAGTAAATTGACCATCACCGATAGAACTAATAGTCCAGTTAGGCCCATAAAGACTATCTGCTGCTATATGAACGCTTCCGCTGCCTACTTGTATTCCTTGATAAAAATTACCAGATGGAGAACTAAAGGTGCCAAGACTGTCAATTTCGGCAATTTGTACATTGACCACATTATGGAAAGAGGCTTTTGTATAACCCTCTGTATCGCCCAATCTAACAACAATGTTTTCATCTACAGCAGATATGATACTGTTGTAATCAACCTGTCTGACTACCACAGCTCCATTAGAAGGATGAGACGTTCCAACAATCGCTATTTGTTTTAGAGTTCCACTAGCTGGAGCAACATTAGTTAATTCTCCACCACGACCAACAAACAAAAAGTCACCAGCATTCCAAGAACTAGTATCCATGCCAACAAATAATCCGGCCAGTCTTATCAATATAGCTTGACCTTGAGTTTTACTTTCAGAAGCTATGCCTAAGGCATGAGTTTTAATTGGATCTGTATTATCAGCCGGAGCGACATAAGTGCCTGTGCCTGTAAAATAAACAGCTTGCCCAGTAGTTATGGTGCCACTTGCCATGGCTGTTATAGTAAGAGCATTTGCAGATAATGCACCAACATTTTGTAGATTGGAACCATCGCCGTAATATGTATCTGCCGTTACTGAACCACTGGTAACAATAGCCGCATTTGACCAGCCGATGTTCCAATCAGCACCCTGGATTCCATTCGCGAAATTTCCAGATTGTGCAAATATATTTCGAAAGCGTGTTGCTGCAGCGCCAATGTCATAAGTATTTCCAACAGCAGGCATCAGATGCTTATTAGCTTTGTACCATTCGCCTGAAATCGCTTGAATCGCAGAAATGTCCGTATCATTAGAAGCTATAGCAACTTCGTTGGCATCAATTAATGTAGCATGGATACCGGACATCGCTTCTAATGCATTTATATCTGCTTCAGCAGTTGTTAATCTAGTATCAAGATCACCCGAAGCTGTTTGTAATTCTGTAATATCAGAATCATTAGAAGCAATTGCTGATTCATTGGCACCAATCAATATTGCATGAATACCTGATATAGCTTGAAGTGCATCAATATCAGTTTCATTAGCATCTATACGTTGTGTATTAACGCCAGACATAGCTTCAAGTGAGTCTATATCAGCCTCAGCGTCTGTCAATCGAACATTTAGGTCACCAGAAGCAGTCTGAAGCTCAGCAATATCAGTATCATTAGAAATAATGGCGGATTCATTGGCACTAATGAGAGTGGCGTAAATTCCTGACATAGCTTCAAGAGCATTGATATCCGCTTCAGTTGCTATTAGTCTAATATTAAGATTTCCGGAAGCTGTTTGAAGCTCAAGAATGTCTGTGTCATTAGAAGTTATAGCTGATTCGTTAGCACCAATCAATGTAGCGTGGATACCAGACATAGATTGCAATGCTGCAATATCTGTATCGTTAGAAACTATGGCTGATTCATTAGCACTAATTAACGTAGCGTGAATGCCAGACATAACTTGAAGATTAACAATATCCGTATCATTTTCTGAAATATCATTCGTATTTTGTGTAATCTGACTCTGTAAATCACCAGAAGCTGAAGAGACTGCATTATCTGCATAATTTCTATCAGCTTGATGATAGTGGAGCGTAGAAGTCCCACCATCAGTAAGATCCGCTTCTTGTGCCTGTGTTAAGTGATAATATTCATCGCCTGTGCCACCTTGCAATCCAGCAAGATTAGCATGGGTTACTGTGCTTCCAAATGGTACCCACGCTGTACCATTATAAACCTTTACTCTATCTTGTTCTTCACACCAAACGGCCCAACCTTCGTCAGGCGAATGATATTCCCAACCAGAAGCGACCATCTCTGCTATGTCATGATCATGTCCAACCCAACCGTCAGCAGCACCGCTAGCAATGACATAACGGTCACCAACTGAGGCACCTGAAGGCGGCGTGCCACTGGCACAACTGATCACACTTTCTTGCCAATCAAGGCCTTGGCTAAGACCGTCGACATAATCCTTGGTTGTTAGGTGGACGCCAAGCGTCGGAGTTTGACCTGCGATGACACCAGTGAAACTACGGGATCCATCCCGAAGCATAAATTGACCCGATACTGATTGCATAAAAGCAATGTCTGTCTGATTTGCTGCAATATCTACGGCATTGGTAGTTATATTTGCCTGATTACTGTCAAGCCGCGCACCGTGAATCCCGGACATCGTCTGAAGCTCGGCGATATCGACATCATTGCTGGCAACAGCGGCTGCGTTAGTATCTATGTCGGTTTGCAGATTACCAGAAACAGAGTTTACCTCTTCTTTGGTTGCAAGACCCTCAACATCAAATATAGTTCCGCCACTGCCTTCAATCGTCACAAATTGAGCAGTGCCATCCTCAGCAATGCTCCAGTTGCTTCCAAAGATACTATTGGGACCGATATGAACACTACCAGCACCAATTTGGATCCCACGAGTAAAGAGACCAGAACCAGCTTTTATTCTGCCATCGACAACTAGTCGGTCACATTCAACTTGAGTTGCCCATGTGCCTAAGCGCATAGTATTTGATCCACTAGCCTGAGCACTGGCACCGATTGCGGTAGCATTCGTAAAGCCATCATCTGTCAGATTTGCCTGAGCACCAATGAGAATACACTGATCGCCGACTTCTCGTTCGTCACCAGCCCCAGCACCGATGGCTACCCGTTCATTACCGCTATCGGACGTTTCAAGAGCACCATGACCGATAGCGACATTATCTTCACCAGTTGAAGTTTCCATAGCATAGGCGCCGATTGCTACGTTACCTTCCTCAATCGCATTTCTTAGGGCATATGCGCCAAGTACTACGGAATAATTACCAGCAGCGGCATCCATCGCTCTATATCCGATAGCTACAATTTGTTCGCTATCAATCGATGGATTTCGCAGCGCATAATAACCAATTGCAATATTATGAGTGACCTGTTTATATGATGGATTATGTAGCGCGCGATAACCGATGGCAATGCTATTATCACCATCAAGATATTCTCCAGCTTCGCGTCCAATGAAAACGTTGCCGAGTCCAGAAGCAGAGCAACCAGCCTGGTGTCCAATAGCTACACTATCACCAGCCTGAGTAGTTTGGGATAAGGCTTCCGTACCTACAGCTACGTTTCTGTCAGCACCAGTAATAAGAAGCAATGCCTCTCGGCCGATGCCAATATTGCCATCGCCATTAGTGATAGCATTACAAGCATCTAGTCCAAGTGCTATATTTGAATTACCACCAGCTAAATTTTGAAGATTTTGGAGGCCTAATGCAAAATTGGCGCTATCATCGCCATATACGTATCGTAAATTGCCGGATACTGCTTGAAGGTATTCAATTTCTGATTGAAGAACACCGGAAGCTGCTTGAATGTTGACATCAACTTGAGCTTCCGTAATAAGACCACTGCTGCCCCAGGTAGGTTGGTTTACAAAATTGATAGAACCGCGAAAATCCATGCTTAACTCCTATCGAATTGCTCAAACGAGCATTGCGCCAAAACGCATTCCAACAGATAATGAGTTTATCCCATCACAATCACGCCTAGGTAACCAGAAGTCGCGGCAAATATCCGAAGCGTGTTCGCGTCAATAAACTTATGTTTTTCAACTCCTATACTTTCATCTGCATCGTCATAATATTGTGCAGCGACATATTTTTGACCAAGATTGTGGATTACATCTGTGTAATATAGGGCACCCGAAGTGCTCCAAAATGCGGCATCGTCGATAATGGTTTGATAACGCCGTACAACTGGAGCTCCACCAAAGCTCGCACTACCATTTTGGTTAATATACCAATTATTACCATGTAAGCCATTTCGAAATTCGCCAGATGCAGCAATCACTGTCTGTTGTGCTATAAATCTCTCACATTGTACTTCAGCTTCTTGATTACCAAGACGTATTGTATTTGAACCACTGGTTGAAGCTTGGTAACCAAGAGCTGTTGTATTAATTGAACCATTAGTGATTGTCACTCCATCGCCAATAGCAACACAACTCCCAAAACCATTTGCAGTTGCTGAAAAATTTAAATCACATCCAATAACAATATTTCTATTACCAGATGCAACATTAGCATAATTACCTATTAAAATATTATCAGATGTATCACTTAACTGAGATGCACCAAAAGTTCCACCACCAGCATAAAGTCCTATGCCAATATTTTGCACATGTATTTTATGTGATAAATTTATACCTGCACCATTTCCAACAAAAGTATTTAATTGCGAACCAGTTGGTAAATTTGATCCAGCACTATCGCCAATTAATGTATTCCATTGACCAGAACATGCGTATCCTGTTGAACGACCAATAATAACATTCTGTTCAGATGTTTCACTTTCTTGTCCAGCCCAAGAACCAATTATAGTATTTCTACTGCCACTTTTAAGTTTCCATCCTGCATAACTACCTATCGCAACATTACTATGACCACCTGGTTCTTCAATATTTTGCAAAGCACATAATCCCAGTCCTATATTAGCATGATCTGAAATTTGAAATATAGTACCTTCATTTTTATATGGCGGCGATCCTGGTAGATCATATCCCCATATTGAACGATTCGGCAATATGGTCATTTGACCTATTTTAATGCCACTTTCGTTGACATGAAACATGCCATCTCTAGCTTGAAAACCATTAATAAAATCACCAGAAGGTACAATAAACTTATTTGAATCAATACGAACAGTACCACTTCCAATTTGAAGTCCATTTACGAAATTTCCTGATTCAGCAAATATCGTAGCAAACCTAGTACTCGGATCACCAATGTCATAAGTAGCGCCAATTTCTGGAATGAGATCCAAATCTTTTCGATAGAATTTTCCGGAACAATCACATAACGTCGTTATCTGACTTTGCAGATGCCCGGATGTGGCAAGCAATTCCGCCGTAGTAACATCTCCGCTAGTAGCGACAGATGAGATTATTTGGTCAAATCTTGAGAGTCCAGATTCTATAGATTGTCCTTGGTTGAGATAATTCGTAGATGTGTATGTTACACCAGTAAATGACTGTGCTATCATTTCTTGCGTAGCACGTATTCTTTCGCACTGAACCTCTGTTGCTTGATCGCCAAGCCGCATCGTATTTGAACCACTGGCTTGCGCGCCATAACCGAGAGCAGATGTATTAGTGAACCCAGCTCCAGTAAAATTACTGTCCGCCCCAAGGAGAACACAATTGTCACCGATCTGTGTTCCGGTTCCAGCTGCTTTACCTATAGCAACGCGAGAGTTTCCAGAACCAGAATCCATGAGAGCCTCATGGCCGACCGCTACGTTTTTTATACCGATGGCTGTTTCCATAGCGTAGCCACCAACGGCAACATTTCCGTTTTCCGTAGCATCTCTTAGTGCATAAACGCCAATAGCGACTGATTCATCACCAGCAGCGCTGTCCATCGTTCTGTATCCAATAGCCACATTCTTAGATGTATCAATAAATGGAGTTCGCAGAGCATGATGACCAATAGCAATATTATGATCAACTAGTTTGCCGAGTGGGTTATGTAGTGCACGATAGCCGATAGCAATAACGCTATTACCATTTATATACTCACCGGCTTCTTGCCCAAGAAATACATTACCAACTCCAGAAGCTGAATAACCAGCTTGATATCCAATCGCAACAACGCCACCAGCCGAAGTGGTTTGAGATAATGATTCTGTTCCTATCGCTATATTATCGTCACTGCCAGTAATAAGAAGAAGTGCTTCTCTTCCAATTCCTATATTACCATCGCCATTTGTGACGGCGTTACAAACATCTAATCCTATTGCGATATTGGAATTGCCGCCAGCCAAACTATCAAAATTATTTAAACCCAAACCAAAATTAGCGCTTCCGTCACCATATACATACTGTAAAGCGCCAGAAACTGCTTGTAAATCGGTAATGTCCAAGCGAAGAACACCGGATGCTGTAACTAGCTGATTATACGTTGCAACCGTAGCGCCATCTGTATATATCGTAGTAAAAAATCCAGATTGAACATGAATTGTTCTAAATGGTACACTCGTCGACCCGATATCATAAATACCACTTGAATCAGAAATTAAGTTTTGACTCTTAATGTAGGCATTACTCACGCCAGATGTATATGGTACCCAACTGCCATCAGCATAAACATATAGGATATTCTCGTTTTCAACCCAGGTCATCCAGCCTTCATTGGGAGCATACTCTATCCAAACACCATGTTCAAGCTCAGTAATTGATTCATCCCAACCAGACCAAACACCAGAAGCTCCGGAGCCAACAATATATCTATCCCCATTTAATGCTCCGCTTGGAGGATATGTTATGTCTTTGGCCTTAACGCTGTCCTGGAAATCAATGAATTCAGTTAATGATAATCCAGAAACATTAACGAGCATCCTACCAGCACCATCGACGGCAAGTGCATAACCCTTTTCACCATAACCAAATACAAAACCGCTCGTGGATGCATCAGCGTTGACTAGTAATCGACCAAGTTCATCAACGCGAATTTCTCTGCCTTCTGGCCCAGTAATATAAACAAAATCAGCCATTTTAGCTCTCCTGTCCAGGATATGAAGTCAGACTATAGTCCATACATCATTATATACGTCTGCGATCCAATAAGCCGCAAGACAATAGAGATAAAAAAAAGGCCGGGCTTGCACCCGGCCCCGGCCAACAGAGCGTTTAGGAAGGACGTTTATTTACAGTGTCCCAACAAGCGCATAGCGCGCATCAAGACACGTGAATCCGACCTCGGCCCATCCATAGACACCAGCTCGCGCGCTACGATGAAGCGAAGGATCATCAAAGATCCTTACATCCTCGCGGATAGGCATCTTGAATGGATAGTTAGCCCTACGCTGCAGATCCAGCGCAATGACGAATTCCTCATCACTTGTGAACCAGGCACTCTTATTAGCGCCGGTAGCACTTGTCATATACGTCTGATAAGGCTGACCAACGCCGAGTTCCTGAAGCTCATGCAACATGATGGTGAAAATCCGTGGAAGGCCGCCCGGCTCAGGTCCGACAAAAATCTCTCTACGAGTCTGCTCATCGACTTCAGTATCCGCCCAATTGCGGATATCAGCCAATGCCTCAGGCGAAAGATAAATGTCAGTGACCTTGCTCAAACGTCCACCAATGAGCCTCTTAATACCAATCTGAAGATTGGTGATCAGCTTCTTGGTAAGAACGCCAGTCGCAGCCGCGCTGTCCACTACACGACCATTCGTAACCGCAGCCTGAATAATCGTGTGCCAACCGTCGTCATTAAAACGACGAACGAATCCATAACGGAATACGTCCAGAGCATCCTGCACAACATCCCAACGCGCGTCCCTAGAGTAACGCAGCGCCCAATCAATCGAATTGGCAACTACATACGTAGGAACGTACAGCTCGTCGCCCTCAATAAAGCGCTGAGGAATCGCTCCCTCTTTCGGCATAACGAAAGCAATACGTTCATCTTCCTCGCCAGGAGCAAAGAAGTGCAGCGGAAATCTTGAATCTGCGCCAGGTGCTAGAGGCACTCTCTCGAAAATCCCATCGAGAGTATCATCGGCGAGCACGGACGCCCTAAAGGCTCCCTCAAGAGCCTGTGCGAGCGCCTTGCGCGCCGCCATCATCTCGCTCTCCTTCTCACTAGCTGTCATGCGAAGGAGCTCTTTCTGACGATCATTAGGTGTGAAAATCTTTTTTCTAGCCATTCTTGTCACTCCTTTCGACTACAGCAGGCAGCTAAACCTAACGTCGACGTAACCATCTGAGTCGACGTCACTCTCAAACACACCCACTTTCTTGTAGGTGTAACCATCCGCCGCAGCTTTGTTAGTCAGAATACCGCTCTGATTAACATAAGCTAGGGCGCCGTCGCCTAGGGCGCTGTCATGATTGTGGATAACATTCGTGCGAACACGTCCACACTCCAGAATAGGCACCTTGCCGCCCTTCCAGACTTCAAATGCCTTCTGGTGATTTACTGGACGCGAATCGCTCTCATCCGCGATCATGTCATTCAAGAGACAGCCAATTACTGGCGTTTTATCGCCATCGATAGTCGTATCGACCACTTTGACGTAGCCAGGCGTGCCTGACGCGAGCATTACAAAGTACCCGCGCTCGACAACTTCATCCAGGCGGAATTTGGCTGTCTCAGAAAGATAGTGACGATCAGGACCTTTCAGAGCCATTCGTTATTCCTCCTTTTCGGTTCCAACGAATCCAATGTCTATCTCATCGAACACTTCGATGAACTGTTTAAAGAGGCTGTCTTCACCATCATCTTCTGACGTGAAGGCAACCGGATCCTCTTCCTTCTTGGCTTGATCAATAGCGTCCTCAACAGCTGTCTCTATTGTATGACCACTATCCTCCAGACCAAGAAGTGCCTGCTCATATTCCGTGGTAATATCAAGCAGATCATCTTCATACTGACCCTCATCCCCGTCTGATTCACCATTATTTGGCGGTTCACTAACCGCATCGCCATCATTTGTAGAATCGTCAGAGGCCGACTCATCGGCACTGTCGCCTTGAGCGTCTTCCTCCGGCTCAGTCGTTTGCTTTGGTTGCTGAGCCTTTGGCTTTGGCGTTGGCTTCTGTTCCGGCTCTGGATCAGGCTCAGGCTCTGGTGCCGGTTCCGGATCTGGATCCGGTTCCGGTTCAGGGTCAGGCTGTAGTTCCTTGGCCGGACTTGCCTCCGGCTCAGAGTCCTCAGCATCATGAGCGGCCTGCTCCTCTACATTTTCTGGTTCAGTGGTTTGAGTCTTGCCATCAGCTGGCGAATCCGACCCTTCTGGCGCTGGGTTTTTTGTTTCCTCGCTCCCATCGCCTTCTTCCGTTGCGATAAGCTTTTCAAGCTCATCGACTCTTGCTCGGGCCTCAGCAAGCTCTTCTTTGTGATTTTTCTTCACATCTGTCTCCTGTTGCTCTGTAACCTCAGAGTCAACAAGGTGCTGCTCAGGCTCTTCCGCGCCTACCTGTGATTCTTCGGCCTTCTGATCTGCATGCTGTTGTTCCAGCCCATCGGCCCCATCAATGGCCTCACCAGCCGTTTCTGCGTTCGCAGCCTCGGTCCTCTGAATCTGTTCCTGGTCTATCGCCTGTTTGGTTGAAGCCATTACGACTGACATGAAACCCATCGTATTCTTTTCGAAAAGCTCTTTTAGCTCATCTGACCACGCAGGTTCGTCAATCTCTGCTGAAACCGAACGCACGACGCTATCCGGATTCGCAGGTTTACTGGCTATCATAATACCAATTCCAGCAATCACCAGATTCCTAAGCACTCTGCCGACTCTTTGACCTTCTATTAAGCCATCTCCTCCGTTAAATCGTAACGCGCTCTCCAAAAATGCCATGGTAGACGGATTACGCTCAACCACGCGGTTTCCCACGAGATAATCGTAATCGCTATACCAGGCCTCAACACTGACAAAGAGACTGTCGTTCGCTGCGCGTTCCCTAATTTTGCGTGCCTCATCTTGAAAAACATACGCATAAACGACAGATCCCCCAGCAATATCGAAGTCTGGCGGCACTTCGTAGGGGTTGTTACGAATGACGTGCTCGGAGATACGCTCGCCATTTTTAGTTTCAACATATGAACTGCTAATATGGCCGATGATTCTGCTGTCATTATGATCAACATTCACCGGCTTATGTTTAGCAGTACTTCTCGCCCGTAACAGTTCACCAGGCATAAAAACGTCGTCATTATTATTCATTCCAGTAGAAACAAACACAGACTCAAGACATATTAAGTCTGGCTGCTCTTCGACGTATTCACGTTCCCTGGCTTCTTCTTCCACTTCCTGGCTCGGCGCCTCAGTTGGAATTGCTTCCAATAAACTTGCCTTCACAAGAAAGTGTACTTTTTGTCTGTTATTATTAGCCATTGTTCTTGTCAAGCAAATCAGCCGCGAGTACTTTACTGAGTTCTTGAACTTCTCCCTCCGGATACCGTTCGCTGGCTTGTTCCCTGCGGGTCTTGAGCACCTCACGTGCGTGCGCCTCAAGGTGAGCGATAGCTCTTCGACGAAGATTTTCTGCAATCTTCATTTGTGGCGCACGTGCGAGGGCATTTCGGAGATGTGCTGGATCCACTGATGTATTCTCAGTAGGGCTTTTCACACTTCCGTTGTGATGTGGAAGATGACGCAGTCTGCGTGGGACAGTCTTCCCATCCGCGTCTTTCTTGCCACCGGGCTCAATAACCGCAAAGGCCACATCGGGGAGATTGTTAATAAACGCTCTCGTCCATTTAGCGCCTTCTGCTTTTGCCATCGTTACTCTCCTACAAAACAGTTCTTAAGTACTTCATTACATCGGTCCAAGCCTCAAGCGGAAATGCGCCTTCAACTGAGGCCGTTTTTTTGCCCTTTTTAGGTTCATTTAGCCTGATGTATGCCACATAATCCGGATATTCTTGTCCATCTTTCGATTGTGGCATATCGGCTGACTCATCTTTGACCATCTTGATCTCAAGAGTTACATCAGTTGTCTTATACTGATTTTTCTTTTTAAGGATCTGCGCCGTCGCCTTATCTAACTCGGGACCAAGTTTCTCCGTAAATAACTGATGATCCATTACTACCTCCTGGATGGCGTTTCGTACAATGCTTTAAAAACGGCAGTTTGCGATTCTATTGCTTTTACTATAGCCGCCGAATTGCGCTCTGCGTTTTTGTCATGTTGAGAGACAGCCTGAGATATTTCAATATTGCTTCTATCGAGATGTGATAAATGGTTCATAATAAGCAACTGCTGCGCGTCAAGCGTCTCTTTCCAAATCCTGCGATCTTCCTTGTGGCCGCATGTAATGTACCGCAACAAGTACCAGGCCACGCATCCAATGGCGGCCGATAGGGCCACACCAAGTCCATGCTGCTCCAGCAAATTGATCAACACGTCCATTGACTACATTCCAAGTCGGCTGCGACAGATGGCCCATGCTGAGCTTCTCAGCCTGTCCTTCTGCTTTTCGCTCGGCTGCTGTCCAGTACGCTGAACATAGCGCCTTACTAGATCTCGGTACACCTGACGTACGCAGCGATCTAATTTCGCTGGTGCCGTCACTTTATAAAATACGGCTTCCAGGATATTA